>MDTG01372693.1_pt1 | contig 116407 bp, 114 predicted proteins | sample 811421 | NCBI WGS metagenome assembly MDTG01 (sample SAMN05326645, study PRJNA326480) | marine metagenome | isolation source: seawater | place: Pacific Ocean: South East | collected 2011
CCGGCGGGGACGGTCCGGTCGAGCTTTTTGCCGGTCGTCCCTGCCGATGGCCTCGCCGGAGCCTGCCGTGGTCAACCCGGCAGGCGCGGACAAGCTCCGTACTCTTTGCACCCCCGGATAACCGGTCCGGGCCTCGAGCGGTGCGAAGACGGGGTGATTATGCGGCTGCTATGAGGGGGTGGGGATAAGTTTTCCCGATTGTCAGCCAGGCCAGCCCTCTCCCCCGACGGGGGAGAGGGATAAGCGCGAATTTCTCCCGGCCGGATGGCCCGCGAAGGCGGGCCGCAGAGCCGGGACCGGCCGAAGCTCATATCAAGCGATGAGTCTCCCGTCGGTCCCGGACAGCGCTGCCGCGCTTCCGGGAAAAGCGGGAGGGGGGAGAGAACGATATCCACCGCCTCTCAACCGTCATCCTGACGAGAGTCAGGATTCAGGGCGCGAGGTGCAATCGCGGCAGGAAGGGGTCCGGCAGTGCCGGCGGTCCCTGTCGGGCCGCTGCCGCGGCTGCCCCTCATCCGGGCTCCGCCCACCTTCTCCCCGGCCGGGGAGAAGGGGTGTTCAGGTTTTGCGCTTTCACCCTCCGCATTTCTCCCGGCCGGTGGGAGAGAGAATGATATTTACGGCTCTTCCATAGGCGTGTTGTCGCCGGTTTCCTCCTCCTCAGCCTCCTCTTCCAGAAGCCCCGAATACGTCTCCCGGAAGATGTACCAGACCGAGGTGAAGAGCGCGGCCACCACCGGGCCGATGATGATGCCGACGGCGCCGAACAGGGTCAGCCCGCCCAGGGTGGAGATCAGCACCATCAGGTCGGACATGCGCGCATCCTTGCCCACCAGGGCCGGGCGCAGGAGATTGTCGGAGGTCGAGACGACGATGGCGCCCCATAAGGCCAGCGCGATACCGGGCACGACCTGGCCTGAGGCCGTCAGCCAGATTGCGGCGGGCACCCAGACCAGCGGCGGGCCGATCATCGGGATGATCGAGAGGAGGGCGGTCACCGCGCCCCAGAAGATCGCGCCCGGCACACCGGCAACATAGAGGCCGGCCCCGGTCAGCGCACCCTGGACGAGGGCGATGACGAAGGTGCCCTTCACGGTCGCGCGGATGGTGGAGATGGCGCGTTCGGCGAGGAGGTCGCGATCCTCGCCGGTCATCGGCAGCAGGCTGAGCGCCTGGTGTGCGCTCTTGCGGCCGGTCAGCAGGAAATAATACAGCGCATAGACCAGGATGAAGAAGTTCAGCGTGGCAACGAGGAAGCCGCCCGTGCCGGCGCGCAGGCTGGACACGAGGAGCCGCCCCACCGTGCCGGCCAGATTGCCCAGCTGGGTGGTGATCGTGGCCTGGTACTGGATGATGGTCTCGCGGAAGGGCATCCAGTCGGGCAGGCCGTAAAGCCCGTCATCGCGGATCTGGGAGACCTGTTCCTGCACCCAGGGCGTGACGCGCTGGGTGATGTCGATCGCCTGTTCGGCGACCACGCCGAGCAGGATCGCCGAGGGTATGACGAAAGCGAGCAGGGCACCGGTCACCAGCAGGATTGCCGCCAGCTTGGGGCGCTCGCCCATATGTGCCGCCAGCCAGCGATGCGGGCCCGACAGGAAGAGCGCGATTACCCCGGCCAGGAAGAGCGTGGCCAGATAGTCCCGGATCATCCAGGCGAAGACCGCCGTGATCGCGAGCGCCAGCACGGCGATGAAAACCCGTTCCAGCTCGATCTTGTTCAGCGCGGTCATCGAACGGATATCCTTCGTTTTCGTCCTCCCCCTTGATGGGGGAGGTGGGCCGGGGCGCAGCCCCGGGTCGGAGGGGGTGGGGGCAAGGCCATCGTGAACCTTTCACCACCGGGATTCACCCCTTCCGTCCGGCTGCGCCGGACACCTTCCCCGTCAAGGGGAAGGACCAGGTGAATCCATCTACCCATAAAGCCAGTTCGGCAGGGCTGTGGCCAGCCAGGGCAGGGCCGCAACCGCGACAATTGCCAGCAGCTGGATGATCACGAAGGGGACGGCGCCGCGATAGATGTCGGTCGTCTTCACCGCCTCCGGCGCCACGCCGCGCAGATAGAAGAGCGCAAAGCCGAAGGGCGGGGTAAGGAAGCTGGTCTGCAAATTCATCGCCATGAGCACGCCCAGCCAGACCGGATCGACGCCCATCATCAGGAGTATCGGTGCCACGATCGGCACCACCACGAAGGTGATCTCGATGAAGTCGAGGAAGAAGCCGAGGACGAACATCACCAGCATGACCACGGCCAGCGCGCCGAACACGCCGCCGGGCACGGCCTCGAGGGCGGCCTGTACGGTCTCGTCGCCGCCCAGCTCGCGGAAGATCAGCGAGAACAGCGAGGCGCCGATCAGGATCACGAAGACCATGGCGGAAATGGTTGCCGTGGAGGTCATCACCTCGTCCAGCACGCCATTGCGCTTGAGACGCCACAGGCTCCAGCCGGCGCCCAGCAGGGTGAGGGTGACCAGCGCACCGGCGGCGATACCGCCCAGCGTGCCCAGATCGGTGACATAGATCCGGCTGTCCGAGCCGATATTGGCGACGACCACCAGGCCGATCAGCGCAATCAGGGCGACAAGGCCGGCATAGCTGGCCAGCTGGCCGAGCGGCGGATTGCCGTCGCGGCCGGCATTGCGCGCGCCGGCAATGAAGCTGGCCCCCACGGCGCCGACTCCGGCGGCCTCGGTGGGGGTCGCCAGCCCGGCGAGGATCGAGCCGAGCACGGCGATGATCAGCGCCAGCGGCGGCAGGAGGGCGTGCAGGATGGCGCCCCAGTCGGCATGGGCTTCGCTGGCCGGCGCGGCGGGCGCGCTCTCCGGTTTCCAGATCGCCATGACGATCTGGTAGGCGATATAGAGCCCGACCAGCATCAGGCCCGGGATCAGTGCGCCGGCAAAAAGGTCGCCGACCGAGACGATGTCCGGCGAGAAAATGCCCTGGGCGCGCTGGGCTTCCTGGTAGGCATTGGAGATCTGGTCACCCAGCAGTACCAGCACGATGGAGGGCGGGATGATCTGGCCCAGCGTGCCCGAGGCCGCGATCGATCCGGCGGCGAGGGCGGGATCATATCCGCGCTTGAGCATGGTGGGCAGGGAGAGAAGGCCCATCGTCACCACGGTGGCGCCGACAATGCCGGTCGAGGCGGCCAGCAGCGCGCCGACCACGATAACGGAAATCCCCAGCCCGCCGCGCAGCGTGCCGAAGAGCGCGCCCATCGCTTCGAGCAATTCCTCGGCGATGCGGGATTTTTCCAGCATCACGCCCATGAAGACAAAGAGCGGCACGGCGACCAGGATCTGCCGGTCCATCTCCATCAGATTGCCGTAGATACGCTGCGGGAAAGCGCGGAAATGGATCGGGTCGAACAGGCCCATGGAGATGCCCAGCAGCGCAAAGCCCAGGGCGACACCGGCCAGGGTGAAAGCGACCGGATAGCCGCGCAGCAGCGCCGCAAAGGCGGCGATGAACATCAGGAAGGGCAGGATCTCGACGAAGAAGCTCATGGCGTCAGACCTCGCCCTTGAACGTATCGGGCAGGGGCGGCGGGGTTTCCCTGCCGATCGTCATGGCGGCGCGGGCTGCCATCGAAAAGCCCTGCAGGATCATCATGACGGCAAACACCGGAATGGCGGTCTTCAGCAGAAAGACGAAAGGCAGGCCGTCGCTTTCGCGCGATTGCTCGAGGATCCGCCAGGTGGAGTTCATATAGCCGGTCGAGGACCACAGGATGAGAAAGCTCATCGGCATCAGGGCGAGATAGGTGCCGATCAGGTCGGTCCAGGCCTTGCCGCGCTCGTCCAGCTTTTCATAGATCACGTCGACGCGCACATGGCCGCCATTGAGAAGCGCCGAGGCCGAGGCGAGCAGGAAGAGCAGGGCGTGCATGTAGATCACGCTCTCCTGCAGCTTGGTCGAGGCATAGCCGAAGACATAGCGCTGGATCACGATCACCGCGGTGGCGACCACGAGGCCGAGGGCGAACCAGCGCGCCGCGCCGCCGATGGTCAGGGTGATGCGGTCGAGAATGCCGATCAGGCTGCGTTCGAAATTCCATGCCCCGGCGGGCACCGACAGGAAACGCCCCATCAGCGCGGTGAGCAGCGGCAGCAGCAGGACGGGCGAGATGAAGAGGCCGATCCGCATCAGCCAGCCGCCCAGTGCCTGTGCCCAGCCGGCCAGGTGCGCATTGGCCCGGCCCGCAATGGCGCCGCCGGTGGCGGCATCCAGCGCGGTCAGGACGATGATGATGGCCAGGACGGCCAGGATCAGGCGGTCACCGGGGCGCATGGGCATCAGCCGCCCAGTACGCGTTCGCGCTGGACCATGTAGGGCATTTCGGAAACCCGGCCCCACTGGCGCATCTTGTTGCGCGCATCCAGATAGCTCTCATAGACGCGGCGGGTCATCGCATCGGCATTGCCGGTATCGGCGACGACCTGTTCGGAAATCTCGCCGATCCGCGTCCAGATCTCGTCGGAGAAGCGGCGCAGCTCGACCCCGTGCTCGTTGACGAGCACGTCGAGCGCGATGCCGTTCTGGTGCTGGAATTCGGCGAGGGAGAGATTGTTGGCCGTCAGGCAGGCCGACTGGATGATGGCCTTGTGATCGTCGGCCAGCTCGTCCCAGACGGTGCGGTTCATGCCGACACCCAGGCAGGAGCCCGGCTCGTGGAAGCCCGGGCCGTAATAATAGGGCGCCTCGCGGTAGAAGCCGAAGGCGAGGTCATTCCACGGGCCGACCCATTCGGTGGCGTCGATCGTGCCGTTCTGCAGCGCCGGATAGATCTCGCCGCCGGAGAGGGTAACGGCCGCGCCGCCCAGCTCGCGCAGTACATTGCCGCCAAGGCCCGGAATGCGCATGCGCAGACCGCGGAAATCGTCCAGCGTGTTGATCTCGCGCTTGAACCAGCCGCCCATCTGGTGGCCGGAATTGCCGGCCTGGAAGGGTTTGATATTGAACTGGCCGGCCAGCTCGTCCCACAGCGCCTGGCCGCCGCCATATTCCACCCAGCCCATGATCTCGTAGGCGGTCATGCCCATCGGCACGGCGGTGAAGAAGTTGAAGGCCGGCGACTTGCCCTGCCAGTAATATTCCGCGCCGTGATACATGTCGGCCGTGCCTTCGGAGACGGCATCGAAAGCCTCGAAAGCGCTGACGATCTCGCCGGCGGCATAGACGCGCACATCCAGCGAACCGCCGGACATGCGGTTGATGTAGGCGGCGACATTGTTGGCGGCGGTGCCCAGGCCGGGGAAATTGGCCGGCCAGGTCGTCACCATGCGCAGGCGTTTCACGCCGCGATTGACCGCCGGTGCGGCCGGTCCGGCCGCGTTCTCCTGCCCCGTCTCCCCGCAGGCAGTTGCCACCGTCGCAGCGGCGACGGCGCCACCGCTGATGAATGTGCGTCGATCCATGTCTCTCCCCCTTGAGGATCGTGCCCGCCCGTTCCGGCCGGTGTCAGTCCTCGTCGTTTTCGTCCTCATGGTTAGCGAGTTCGCCATAGGCCTGCCAGCCTGAAGGCGTGAGGACTTGCAGCGGCTGGTAGGCCGCCTTGTAACCCATCTTGCGGCTGCCGCGCACCCAATAGCCCAGATAGACGAAGGGCAGGCCGGCCGCTTCGGCCTGGCGCACGGCGTCCAGGATCATGAAGGCGCCCAGGCTGCGCTTCTCCTCGTCCGGATCGAAATAGCTGTAGATCAGCGAAAGACCGTCCTTGAGCACATCGGTCAGCACCGCCGCGACGAGCGTCCCCGATGCGTCGCGGTATTCGGTGACATGGGTGCGCTGGGCGCCTTCCTCGACCATCATGACGTATTCGCCGAAGGACATGCCGGCCATGTCGCCATCGCCGTGGCGGCTGTCCAGATAGCGGCTGAGCAGCTCGTACTGCTCCATTGTCGCCGTCTGGGGCTCGGTGGAGACGGTGAGATCGTCATTGCGGTTGAGATTCTTGCGCCAGCGGCGCTTCCACTCGAAATCGCCGGCATCGATGCGCACCGACTTGCAGGCGTCGCAGGCCTCGCAGGCCGGACGGTAGAGCACGCCCTGGCTGCGGCGGAAGCCGGCATGGGTCAGGGCGTCATTGAGCGCCGGCCCTTCGCCCAGATCGATCCGGGTAAAGACTTTCCGCTCCCAGCGCCCGGGCAGATACGGGCACGGCGCTGCCGCCGTCAGGAAGAAGGGAATTTGCCGTGTCGCGAATGGATGGGTCACTGCGCGCTCTTCGACTCAGCTGTACCGGACCGTCATGCTAACTCACACCAGATCGAAGGCGTAGAGGAGAGAAATGTAAAGGGTGAAGGCGATCCAGAACAACACCACCATCGGTGCGCCCGCCCGGATATAGTCCATGAAGCGATAGTGGCCGGGGCCCATCACGAGAAGATTGGTCTGATAACCGATCGGCGTCGCAAAACAGGTGTTGGCAGCAAACAGCACGGTCAGGGCAAACAGTGAAGGGTCGGCACCGATCTGGTTGGCCGCCCCGACTGCGATCGGGGTGAACAGGATCGCAGTGGCGCTGTTGGACAGGACGTTCGTCAGCAATGCGATCAGGATGAACATGGCCGACATCAGCACGACCGGCCCGAAGGGCGAGAAGACCGTAACGACCCCCGTCGCCAGCAGGTCGGCCCCGCCGGTGATCTGCAGCGCCGTGCCCAAGGCAATCGCCGAGCCGATCAGCAGATAGATGCGGATGTCCACCGCGCGCGCCGCCTGGCGCGTGTTGAGACAGCCGCCGGCAATCATCGCCACGGCACCGAGGAAGGAGGCCAGCGCGATCGGCATCAGCGAGGTCGCGGCCGCAATCACCACACCGGCGAAGATGGCGCGCGCGACATTGGCGCGGCGCGGATCGGCGAGAGCCGTGGTCGCCCATTCCATCAGCAGAAGGTCGCGGTCGGACCGCAGCTGGCGCATCGAGCTCGTCGAGCCGAACAGCAGCAGCGTATCGCCGGCCTCGAGCCGGATCTCGCCCATGCGCGAGCGGATCATGCGGCTGCGGCGCTGGATGCCCAGCACGATACAGCCCGTGGCATGCCGGAAACCGATCTGCTGGATGGTGCGGCCGATCAGGCGCGAACCCGGGGCCACCACGGCTTCAGTGATCATCAGGCTGTCGCCCGGGGTCGGATTCTCGCCGGGGCCCGAGGCCTCGAGCATGCCGCGCATGAAGTCGGCGCGCTTGGACAGGAGGTTGGACAGGGTCTGGCGGGTGGCGGCAACGATCACCAGGTCGCCGGCCTTAAGCTCGATCTGGTCGAAGGGCGGCAGCAGGGCGTGCTCGCCGCGCTGGATCATGCGCACCGTCATGTCGGGCAGGTCGGCGAACATGCCGGCAACGGGTCGCTTGCCGGCCAGCGGGTGATCGGATGTCACCTCGATCTGGGCGATGTATTGACGGCCTTCGCCGGAGCCGGCGAGCTCACCTTCCATCGTGTCACGGTCGGGCAGAAGGCGCGGCAGGACGAAGACGATGTAGACCAGCCCGAAGGCGGCGAGGAAGAGGCCGGGTATGGTCGGTGTGAAGAAGTCGAGGCTGACGCCGGAAATCGTGCGCAGCTGCTCCGCCACCAGCAGGTTGGTGGACGAGCCGATCAGCGTCGTCATGCCGGCCAGGATGCAGACATAACTCAGCGGGATCATCAGCTTGGACGGGCTCTTTTCCATCCGCCGCGCGATCGCCACGAGAATCGGCACGAACATCACCACGACCGGCGTGTTGTTGATGAAGGCGCTCACCACGAAGACGAAGGCGAACATCGCGATCAGCGTGCCGCGCGGCCGCTGGTCGTAAGAAGAGAGGAGAAACTGGGTCGGCCCCTCCATCGCGCCGGTCTGGAATATGCCCTGGCCGACAATCAGCAGGCACAGGATGGTGAAGAGTGCGGGATTCGCAAATCCCTCCAGAAGGGCGGCGATGCTGGGCCGGCCGTCTTCCAGGGGAAAGAAATGGAAGAACAGCATGAGCGCCGCCACGATCGAGGCCGAAACGATCTCGATCGGGAACCGGTCCCACACGAAGAAGACAATTGCGACGACCAGGCCGCCGAGAATTGCCCACATCTGCCAGACGTCTAGCGACGCGCTTTCTATCATTTTGATTTCAGGAGGCTATGGATCCGACATGTGCGATCCACGACGCTACCACGCGTTATGTGCGCTTGCGAAGCCCCCGCCTGCCGCTTGGCTCATGCCGCACGGCAGACAAGGGTAAGCCTAGAGTTCGTGCCCCCGGGGCAGGACCGGGGCTTCGCGCAGGAGCACGATGGAGATCCGGCGATTGCCCGGCATGTAGGGATCGTCCGGATAGAGCGGTTCCGAACCGGCCTTGCCGCGCACTTCATAAATGCGGTCGTTCGAGATGCCCGAGGTCTGCAGGACGCGGCGGGCGGAATTGGCCCGGTCGGAGGACAATTCCCAATTGGTATAGCTGCCGCCGGTCGAGGGCGCGCTGTCGGTATGACCGGCGATCGACAGCCGGTTCGGCAGGCGTTCGGCAATGCGGGCGACGGCGCGCAGCAGGGTGATGGCGCGGTCTGTCGGCTCGGTTGCGCCCGGATTGAACATCGGGCGGCCTTCCTGGTCGATCAGCTGGATGCGCAGGCCTTCCGGCGTCTCGTCGACAATGATGTGGTTGGACAGTTCGGCCAGTTCCGGCATGTCCTGCATCGCCTGGCGCAGGGACATGGCGGCCGAGTGAAGCTGGGCCGCATCGCGGCGGGCCTGGGCCTCGGCCATGGCAGACGCCATCACCTGGGCGGCGGATTCCTGGATTTCGTCCGGCGATTCCGGCGAGCCTTCCGGCGTCTGCTGGCGGTCGCGGTCATTGAGCTGCGGGGCCGACGGGGCGAGGCGCTGGCGCATCGAGCTGTCGCCGGAACCCTGCACGCCGTCATCGCCCGGTGCGGTACCGGCCAGCGGTGCGCCGGAACCCGAGTTCGCCGGCGAGACGCTGGCGGGCGCGAAATAGTCGGCAATGCCGCGCTTTTGTTCCGGCGTGGTCGTGTTGATCAGCCACATCAGAAGGAAGAAGGCCATCATCGCGGTCACGAAGTCGGCATAGGCCACTTTCCAGGCGCCGCCATGGTGGCCGCCGCCTCCGCCCTTTACGACTTTCTTGATGACAATCGGCTGATCTTTCGACGCCATGTCCACCCGCCTTGTTTCCTTATCCCTCCCTCCTGTAGACGGTTAGCGTTAAGGCCAGGTTTCAAAATCCCAGCTTGCGAGGTCAGCCCCTTGATCGACAGCCGCGAATTCAGAGATGCACTCGGGCGCTTTCCGACCGGCGTAACCATCGTGTCGGCCTTTCACGAAGGCCGGGCTGTCGGGATGACCGTGAATTCTTTCGCTTCGGTCTCGCTCAATCCGCCTCTGGTGCTGTGGTCGATCGAGTGCGAGACCGAGCGCTACGCGATGTTCCGGCACGCGCAGACCTACGCCATCAATGTGCTCGCAGCCGACCAGGCGGGGCTGGCCCATGCCTGTGCCCTGCAGCCGGACCTGCGCAATTGCCACGCTGTGTGGACCGGCGAGCAGGCGCCGCTGATCGATGGCGCCGTGGCACATTTCGTGTGCAGGCGGAGCGCCGTGCACCGCGGCGGCGATCATGACATCATCGTCGGCGAGGTGATCGATCTGGACACCCCGCGCGACGTGCCGGCGCTGGTCTTCTACACCTCGACCTATTGCGAGCCGGGCTGAAGCTCCAGCACGCTCATGCCCTCGGGCACGGCATTCATCGTCCAGCCGGTCGGGATCTCCACATATTGGCCGCGGCCCCACAGCGGCGCCAGATCGTCATAATGCCGTGACATGACATTGCCGGACTGGCCCGTCGTGATCATGAAGCGCGAGGCGTCCGGATCCGCCATGTCGTAGAGCGCCCTGTAGGAGGCGCCGTGAAAGGCTTCGTAGCCCGGCGTGCGGTAGGAGAAGTGGGCGACATTCACCGTCGAGCCATCGCCCGGGATCGGCGTTTCGATCGTGAACCAGTCCGACAGGACCGGGAAATCGGAAAACGGCGTGTGGGCGTGGCGGGCGTAGTGGGCATCGCCCCAGCGCCAGGCCGGCATGTCGGCCCCGTGATCCGCCATCGTCTGTTCCATGGCGTCGTCGAGGGCCGGGCCCAGAAGGTCCAGGCAGGTTTCCACCGCTTCGGTCGTGCTGTCATCGCACCAGGCGCCCAGATCGCCGGTCAGAACATCGGTCATGAAGACACGGCGGTCGGCATACCAGCGATCGAACAGATCGCCGAGGTCGTCGGCATAGACGGCGCGCGACAGCGACCGCATCCAGGCGGCATAGATCAGCGGTTCGGGCCGGTCGACGGCCATGTCCGCATCCCAGCCGGCGAGCATCGCAAGGGCCTCGCGGCCGGCTTCACTGGCGGGCTCGGCGGTCATCAGGACCGGCAGGACCTGGCGGGCCATCACCGACACCGTGTCGACCTGCAGCGCGGCCATGCTGTCCAGATCGTGGCGGTCGGTGCTCTCGATACCCTCATAGATGCGCCGGATCCGGTTCACGCCATACCAGTCGCCGGTCAGATAGTGCGGATAGCCGTCCGGCACGATCTTGTTGTTGGCGGTGGCGATGAAGCCGCGCTCGGGATTGCGGGTGTGGGGCAGGTCCTCGAAGGGAATGGTCGAGACCCAGTTGCCGTCGGCATCGCGAACCGGAATGCGCGCCGGGGCGTAGAAACCGATATCCCCGTCGCGTGCGGCAAAGACCATGTTCTGCTGCGGCGCCACGAAATTGCGGACGGCATCGACAAAGTCCTGCCAGTCCTCCCCGGCCAGAATATGCATGCCGACACCGGTCGTCGCGTCGTCCGGCTCGTCGAGCATCCATTGCAGGGCAAAGAAATCGGCGCCCTCGGGCACGGTGTAGGCAGGGAAATGTTCCGGATCGAGCACGGGGCCTGTCGCCGTTTCGCGCCGCGTGATGGTGATGTCGTCACCGAAGCGCACGGCGATGATCTCCTCGCGCGAGCCGGTCACGTCGGCCTCGGTCACGGCGTGCAGATCGCCGACATCGGGACCGGTATTGGTGAAGCCCCAGGCGATATTGTCATTGCGCCCCAGCGTCACGAAAGGCGTGCCGGGCAGGGTGGCGCCGACCGCTGATCCGTCCGGCGATGTGATGCGGGCCAGATACCAGATCGCCGGTGCGCGCAGGCCCAGATGCGGATCATTGGCCAGGATGGGCAGGCCGGACACGGTGCGGCTGCCGGAGAGCACCCAGTTGTTCGATCCGTCACGGCCATTGTCTTCCGGCCCCTGGGTCGGCGTTTCGGTCTCGGGTGTCGCGGCCGTCTCCTCCAGCCCCAGATCGGCCATGGAGAGCGAGCGGGGAGCGTCGTCGGGGTAGCGGCCGATGAATTCCAGCGTGCGCTCGGCGCCCAGACGGGCTTCCAGCGCGGCGCGGCGCGGTTCCTCGAAGGCATTGCCGAACAGGTCGAGCGCGATCGCCTTGTAGACCACCACCGTGTCGGCCGGCGTCCAGGGTTCCGGCTGCATCATCAGGATCTGGAATTCCGGCGGCGCGACAAAGCCCGGGGCGTCGATCACCGCGTTGACGCCGGCGGCATAGGCTTCCAGCGCCGCCCGGATGTCGGCCGGCAGGTTTTCCGCCGCGATGTCCGCCGCCGGGCCGAGCCCCATCGTGCGGAAGAAGATGTCGGAGGAGACGCCGGGCTCGCCCAGCACTTCGGCGACGCGGCCGCGCAGGGCCCGGCGGGGGATCTCCATCTGCCACAGGCGGTCCTGCGCGTGGGCAACACCGAGTGCATAGAAGGCGTCGCGATCGCGGTCGGCGAAGATGTGCGGAATGCCCCAGCTGTCGCGCACGATATGCGCGGTGTTCTGCAGGCCGGGAGCGTCCATCGTGCCGCGTGTCTGCGGCAGCGAGGCGTAGAGACGGTTGCCGACGATAAGCGCCGCGATGACGGCGAGAGCCAGCAGTCCGGCGACAGCCAGACCGGCATAGCGAAGAAGACGTGCGATCATGATGACTTGCTCCCCAATTGCCGGAAGACTAGCAAGGGGGGAACGCAAAGGGGAGAGCTTCATGGCGCGCTGCACGTTTCTCGGTCTGGGAGTGATGGGCTATCCGATGGCGGGCCACCTCGCCGGAGCCGGCCATGACGTCGTCGTCTGGAACCGCACGGCGGCGAAGATGGAGCAATGGGCGGCCGAGCATGGCGGCGTCTCCGCCCCCTCGGTCGAGGCGGCCGTTGCGGATGCGGACTTCGTCTTTGCCTGCCTGGGCGACGATCCCGATGTGCGCAGCGTCGCCGAAAAGGCGATTCCGGCGATGAAGCCGGGCGCGGTGCTGGTCGATCACACCACGGCCTCCGCAGAGCTCGCGCGGGAGCTGGACCAGGCGGCCCGCGATGCCGGGATCGGTTTTCTCGATGCCCCGGTCTCCGGCGGTCAGGCCGGTGCGGAAAACGGCCAGCTGACCATCATGTGCGGTGGCGAGGCCGACACCTTCGCGCGCGCCGAGCCGGTGATGGATGCCTATGCCAAGGCAAGCTCGCTGATCGGTCCGGCTGGCGCCGGGCAGTTGTGCAAGATGGTCAACCAGATCTGCATCGCCGGTATCGTCCAGGGCCTGTCCGAAGGCCTGCACTTCGCCAAGCGCTCGGGGCTGGACCCGGCGCTGGTGATCGGCGCGATCTCCAAGGGCGCAGCGCAGTCCTGGCAGATGGAAAACCGCTGGCAGACCATGGTGAAGGACGAGTTCGACTTCGGCTTTGCCATCGACTGGATGCGCAAGGACCTTCGCATCACGCTGGAAGAGGCCCGCCGCAACGGCGCGCGCCTGCCGGTGGCGGCGCTGGTCGACCAGTTCTACGCCGATGTGCAGGCCATGGGCGGCAATCGCTGGGACACCTCTTCGCTGATCGCGCGGCTGGAGCGTGACCTGTGAGCGATGAGGGCCAGCTGATCCGCACCGATCCGGTCGCGATGGGCGTGTGGAAACGCCTGACTTCGCTGTTCGCGACCTGGCGCATGCTGCTGGCCGGCTTTACCCGGCGCTCCCTGTCGCAGATGGCCAACGACCAGCTGACGCCGCTGACGCGGGCGGTGCACTGGAAGGTCGGGCTGGGCCTGCTGGGCGGGCTGGACGATGCCCAGGTCGAATTCCTGAAAACCTATGCCGCGCTCAATGCGCAACGCGTCGAGCGCGTCTTCCGCACCACGACCCTGCTGCTGGTCTCCGTTCCGGTGGCCGCCGTCTTCGGCATCTCCGAGATCGAGCCGGATTTCTGGGCGCGGATCGGCTTCGAGCGGATCGATACGCTGATCGGAATTCTGGGGGTCTGGATGGTGTGCAGCCTGATGATGATGGGCGCGGCCTGGCGGGCGCGCGATCTGGCCGACCTGCTGGAGTTCGAGCACGCACGCCGCGAGATGCTGGCACGTCGGCGGGGCAAGGCGTGAGCGCAAGATGCGGCTGATCGAGCTGAGTTTCCGGGACGATGCGGCCCTCGTTGAACGGCTGATGGCAGCCAGTGAGCGCGCCGAACCGCTCGATACCGTGCTGAGCGAACCCACCTCGCGCGGCCGGCGCGTGCTGCGTCTGGTCTTCGGCGATGGCGAGGGGCAGGCCGCGATCAATGCGATCAACGGTCTGATGGACGGTCTGGAGGACTGGCGCCTGGTCGTGCTGCCGGTCGAGGCCAGCCTGCCCAAGCCCGCGGCGAAACTGGTCGAGGCCTCGGCGCGCCGCAAATTCATCGCCCTGCGCGAGGAGCTCTACCAGGACGTGGCGGGCGGTGCGAAACTGCATCGCGACTTCCTGCTCCTGACCCTGTTGTCCACCATCGTCGCCGTGTTCGGCCTGTCCGCCGACAATGTCGCCGTGGTGATCGGCGCCATGGTGATCGCACCCTTGCTGGGTCCGATCCTGGCCTTCTCGTTTGCTTCGGCGCTGGGCGATCTGGAGCTGATGGCCCGTTCGGCGCGTACGGCGCTGGTCGGTCTGGCCTTCGGCATGGCGCTGTCGGCCCTGATCGGCCTGGCGTTCGGCGCCGATCTGACGTCGCAGGAATTGTCCGGCCGCACGGTTGTCGGGCTCGATTCCACCGTGCTCGCCCTGGCGTCGGGGGCTGCGGCAGCGCTGTCGATTGCGACGGGACTGTCCTCTACCCTCGTAGGCGTGATGGTCCCCGCGGCGCTGTTGCCGCCGGCGGCGACGGCGGGCCTGCTGCTGGGCGCCGGCGAGACCGAGCTCGCCCTGCGCGCCGGGCTCCTGCTGGCGATCAATGTGGTCAGCGTCAATCTCGCCGCGCTGCTGGTTTTCTTCTACAAGGGGATAAGGCCGCGCACCTGGCTCGAACGGCGCTCGGCGACCCGGTCGGTCTATATCAATCTGGCGGTCTGGGCCGTGCTGATCGTCGCCCTGACGGGGCTGGCGGTGCTGCTGACGGTCGAGACAGGCGAGGGGGTGCCGATCGTGCCGGCGCTTCCCGAGGCAACAGGAGCGGGGTCATGAATGTCGAATTCCTGTTCACCCTGCTGGATTATGGCGGCATCGCCTTCTTCGCCTATTCCGGCGGCATGCTGGCGGCACGCAAGGCGCTCGACCCGTTCGGTGCAGCCATCGTCGGCGCCGTGACGGGGATGGGTGGCGGCACGCTGCGCGACGTGCTGCTGGGACAATTGCCGGTCTACTGGGTCGCCGAGCCGAACTATCTCGCGGTCGCCGTCGGCGGCGCGCTGCTGGGTTATTTCACCTCGCCCTGGGCGCAGGCCATCGCCACCCGCCGCGCCGCCCTGATCTGGGCCGACGCGATCGGACTTTCCGTTTTCTGTGTCATCGGCGCCGAGGCCGGTCTGGCAGCCGGGGCGCACTGGACCATTGCCATCCTCACCGGGATGATGAGTGCGGCCTTTGGCGGCCTCCTGCGCGATATCATCGTCAACGACGTGCCGCTGGTGCTGCGCGAGGACATCTATGCGCTCGCTGCGATGGCGGGCGCGGCGGCCTATGTCGCGGGACTGGCCCTGGGCCTCAATCCCAGCGCCGTGACACTGGGGTCGGCTGCATTGGCACTTGTACTCCGCGGCTGTGCGATCCGGTTCAAATGGTCGCTGCCTGCGGTGCGGATCAGCGAATAGCGTCTGGAACGCTTGGCGGCGTCTTTCCTCCCCGGCGTCTTTCCTCCCCAACGAGAGTTGGGCAGGGGGACCGCGAAGCGGTGGAGGGGCCGCCGGAGCGAAGCGCAGGCGGAATGTCCCGACAGGTTCGACTGCCCTCCCGGCGCTGCGCGCCGGCCCCTTCGGCCCGCGGCTTAGCCGCGGCCCACTTCCCCACGCTCCGTGGGGAAGAAAGCGCGCTGGCGCCTTTCCTCCCCAACCGGTGTTGAGGAGGAAAGGATGCCCCGCTTCTATTCTCCCGACGGCATGCCCGGCACGAGGCGTTCGGCGGTCGCCATGACGATCACCATCAGCGACGCAGCCGACAGGACGGCACCGTAATTGGTGAAAATGGCCGTGAGATACTCGCCCGCTGCCGGTATCACGCCGAGCGCGCCGGAACCGCCGGCGATAAGGAAAATGGCCGCCAGGATCACGGCGCGGCGGTGCTCTCCCTTGATGAAGAAGCCGCTGGCCAGACCCAGCAGGGCCAGTATCAACCCGCCCCATTCGAAGCCGGATATGAAGACGAAGACGATGGCGGCGATGGCCGCGACGGCCCAGACGATCTTGTCGAGTGACATGTGGATCTCCCCATTACTTTTCTTGAGTAACGCGTACACGAACCACAACAGAACGCCTGTACTGTAGGCAAATATTTTCAGATTCGACAATAGAGACGTCGAGAAACGTGTGGAGTACTGGGCTTTCGTGCAATGCAGGTAGCGATTGGCTACTCTTTGCTGGTAGCCGCAGCCGCGGCGAGCGCCTGGTCGATATCCGCCAGCAGGTCGGCCGGTGTTTCCAGTCCGACCGACAGGCGTACCAGTCCGTCGGGCACCGGACTGTCGGCCCCCTCGACGGGTTTGCGGTGCTCGATCAGGCTTTCCACCCCGCCCAGCGAAGTCGCCTGGATGAACACTCTCGTGGCCGCCGCAAAGCGCCGCGCCGCCTCGAATCCGCCGGCCAGTTCAACCGACAGCATGCCGCCGAACCCGCCCGTCATCTGGCGCCGCGCCACATCGTGACCGGGATGGCCGGGAAGTCCGGGATAGTGCACGGCCGCAAGCCGCGTATCGGCGGCCGGCTGCTCGGCCAGCCACAGCGCGGTCTCGCTCTGGCGGGCATAACGCACATGCAGGGTGCGCAGGCCGCGCAGCAGGAGCCAGGTCTCGAAGGCGCCGGGAATGGCGCCGGTCTTGTTGTGGATATCGCAGATCTCGTCCCAGCGGGTGTCGCTCTTTCGGGTGACCAGCGCGCCGGCAAGCACGTCGGAATGGCCGTTGAGATATTTGGTCGCCGAATGCATGACGAGATCAGCACCCAGTTCCAGCGGCTGCGTGGTGCAGGGCGGAGCGCAGGTCGAGTCGACCGCCAGCGTGGCACCGACGGCATGGGCGATATCGGCCGCCTTGGCGATGTCGACAATCGCCCAGGACGGGTTGGCGGGCGTTTCGATCCAGATCAGGTCGGTGGCGGGACGGGCGGCAGCGGTGAGGGCATCGGGATCGCCGGGCGCAACGAGGTTCAGCGTGATCCGCTTCTTCGCCAGCGCCCGCTGCAAGAGCCCCCGCGCGCCGTAATACATCTCGGTCTGGGCGACGACATGCCCGCCCGCCGGCACGCTTTCCAGCACGGCCGCGATCGCCGCCATGCCCGAGGAAAACAGCCGCGCATCCGCCCCGCCGTCCAGCATGGCGAGCACCTGCGCCGCCTGCTGCTCGGTTGGTCCTTCCGGACGGCGATAGTCCTGCGCGCCGATCAGTGCGTTATCGGCATCGCGTGCATAGGTCGTCGAGCTGTGCAGCGGCGGAATGACCGCGCCGGTCAGCCGGTCGATCGCGTGCATGGCCTGCACGGTACGGGTTTCGCGGGTGGAGGAAGTCATGAGGCACGTCCCGGTGAAGCTGTCGCTGTCAGGATACGGGCATGCCGCAGACCGCGTTCGAGGTCAAAGGCTGAACGGGGGGAGTGCCGGCTCGCCTGCCTAGCAGCGCACAGGTTTGGCAATTGCGTGGGCGACAAGGCTGGCCACCAGGCCGGCGCCCGTCAGGCCGATGCTGAACCAGACCCCATACATCACGACGGATAGCGGAACCTTTTCGGAACTGGCGGCTACGGCCGCGGCCAGTCCCGTCATCCACAACAAGGCAAGCGGAACCAGCAGGAATGCCGCGGGCCAGCGTGCCTCCCGTTGCGCGAGCCCGCATTCGGGACATAGCGGGATCGGGTCCACAGCCGAGATTTCCGAATGCCAAAAAAAGGGCGGAGCCGGTGATCCGACCGGCCCCTGGATCTTTCGCAGAGCTTTCAGCGCGGCGGTTTCAGAGTCGAACTTGTGCCCGCAATCCAGACAGGTGATTGTCCCCCAGCTCATGCAGGCAACCTCTCTAGCTCGATCAGGGACACGTACCAAAGGTACATGTCCCTTGGTGGCTATCCGTTCAGCATCCGCGCCGCCCGCGGTGCGAAATAGGTGATGATCCCTGCGGCGCCCGCGCGCTTGAAGGCGAGGAGGCTTTCCATCATCACGCGTTCGCCGTCGATCCAGGCATTGGCGGCGGCGGCCTCGATCATGGCGTATTCGCCGGAGACCTGGAAGGCGTAGACCGGGACGGGGAAGGTATCGGAAAGGGCGCGGACGATATCGAGATAGGGCAGGCCGGGCTTGACCATCACCATGTCGGCACCCTCGGCGATGTCGAGCTCGACCTCGCGGATCGCCTCGTCGCGATTGGCGGGGTCCATCTGATAGGTCTGCTTGTCGCCTTTCAGGGCCGCCGCCGAGCCGATCGCCTCGCGATAGGGGCCGTAGAAGCCGGAGGCGTATTTGGCGGCGTAGGAGAGGATCATCGTGTCGTGATGGCCGTCCGCTTCCAGCGCGTCGCGGATCGTGCCGATGCGGCCGTCCATCATGTCGGACGGGGCGACGACGTCGCAGCCGGCCTGCGCCTGCACGAGGGCCTGGGCGACCAGCTGTTCGACGGTGGCGTCATTGGCGATGCGATCGCCGTCGAGCACGCCGTCATGGCCGTGCGTGGTGAAGGGGTCGAGCGCGACATCGCAGATCACACCGACATTGGGCGCGGCGTCCTTGATGGTGCGGATTGCATTGGGCACCAGACCGTCCGGATTGAGGGCCTCGGAACCGGAATCATCCTTCTTCGCCGGATCGATATGCGGGAAAATCGCCATCGCCGGAATACCCAGATCCTGGGCTTCCTTCGCCGCCTTCGCCAGTGCGGAAAGCGACAGGCGGTCGACGCCCGGCATCGCCATCACCGGTTCGACCGGATCGGCCGTGTCGGACACCACGACGGACCAGATCAGATCGTTCACTGTCAGGGTATTCTGGCGCACGAGGCGGCGCGACCAGTCGGCCTGACGGGTGCGGCGAAGGCGTGTGGACGGGTACATGGCGGGCGCGTGTCCTTGTCGTCAGAGGCCGGAATGACGGCCGGGGTGTGCGTTATCGAACTTGCCGTGCGCGTCAGCCCGCGTTACGGCTCCGTTCCAGATCGCTTCGGCAAAATTTGTCTCCACAGGACCATATAAGCAACAGGAGCGCTGCGGTGCATTTCGCTCTCACAGAAGATCAGACCCTCATTCGCGACATGGCGAGAAAATTCGCCGAAGACCGTCTCAAGCCCAATGCGGCCCGCTGGGACGAGGAAAAGCACTTCCCCGTCGAGGTGATGCGCGAGGCGGCCGAGCTCGGCTTTGCCGGTATCTACACGCGCGAGGATGTCGGCGGCTCCAATCTGACGCGTCTCGATGCCGCACTCATTTTCGAGGAATTGTCGCGCGGCTGTGTCGCCACGGCGGCCTTCCTGTCGATCCACAATATGTGCGCCTGGATGATCGACACCTGGGGCAATGAGGACCAGCGCCAGCGCTTCCTGCCGCAGATGATGACGATGGAGAAGATCGCGTCCTACTGTCTCACCGAACCGGGTGCGGGCTCGGATGCGGCCAGTCTGAAGACCAGGGCCGTGCGCGACGGCGATCACTACGTGCTCAACGGCGCCAAGGCCTTCATCTCCGGCGCGGGCACGTCCGACTATTACGTCGTCATGTGCCGCACGGGCGGCGAGGGGCCCAAGGGCATCTCGACCATCGTGGTGGAAAAGGACACGCCGGGCCTCTCCTTCGGTGCCAATGAGAAGAAGATGGGCTGGAATGCCCAGCCGACGCGCATCGTCAATTTCGAGGATTGCCGTGTGCCGGCGGAGAACCTGCTGGCCGAAGAGGGCATGGGTTTCACCCTGGCGATGAAGGGGCTGAATGGCGGCCGCATCAATATCGGCGCCTGTTCGCTGGGCGGCGCGACCGAGGCGTTCGAGGTGGCCAAGGCCTATGTCGGTACCCGCAAGCAGTTCGGCCGCGAACTGTCGCAATTCCAGGTGACCCAGTTCAGGCTGGCCGACATGGCGACCGAGCTGGAGGCGTCGCGCCTGATGCTCTACCGCGCCGCGGCCTCGGTCGATGCGGGCGATCCGTCTGCGGCCAAGTATTGCGCCATGGCCAAGCGGTTCGCGACGGATACGTGTTTCGACGTCGCCAATCAGGCCTTGCAGCTGCATGGCGGCTACGGCTACCTCAAGGATTATCCGCTCGAGCGGATCGTGCGTGACCTGCGCGTCCACCAGATCCTGGAGGGCACGAACGAGATCATGCGCGTCATCATCGCGAAAGATGAGCTGAAATAGGCCGAGCTGAAGCAGGAGAGTATCATCGCCGAGGAAAACCAGCCGGGCCTGTCGAACCGGGCCTTCGAGACCAGCGAGGCCGCGTTCCAGGCGGCCTGCGACGAGCTGAATACCGTTCTCGCGCCGGAGCAGCCGCTGCCGGCCATCATCCTGGATGCGCGCAGCGAGTTCGGTTCGGACGCGCCGCTCGCCTTCGACAGCGACGGCAACGCCAATGTGATGCTGAAAGTGGCGTCCGGGGACGGCGGTTTCATCGTCTTCTCGCGCACCATCGGAGCCCCGCAGAAGGGGCTGGATGCCGGCGACCTGGTGTGCTGGGTGCCGCTGCAGCATGACGAGGCGCTGGCCGGGGAATCCAACGATCCGCGCTTTGGCTGGGTCGGCCTGGTGTTCGCGGCCCTGGAGCCGGAATGGAAGGATGGCGACTGGGTGATGCGCGAATTCTACGGCGAGAGCGAATAGGCCGCAGACGCGGTCTTGGATGCCGGCGGCGTCCGGCCTAAACAGCGCATCAGTGAGTAAGACAAAGAGGCCTGCGACCATGACCGACGAACCGGAAATCATCGCCCGCAAGACCGGCCAGGTGGGCCGTATCACGCTGAACCGTCCCAAGGCGCTCAACGCGCTGACCCATGGCATGTGCCTTGCCATGATCGAGGCGCTGGAGGCCTGGAAGGACGATGACGCGGTCAAGGCGGTCGTGGTCGACGGGGCCGGCGAGAAGGGCTTCTGCGCCGGCGGCGACATTCTCCAGCTGCACAATTCGGGCAAGGCCGGTGATGACCGGGCCTGGCTGTTCTGGCGCGACGAATACAGGCTCAACACGCTGATCCATCACTATCCCAAACCCTATGTCGCTCTGATCGACGGCATCACCATGGGGGGCGGTGTCGGCGTGTCGGTGCACGGCTCGCACCGGGTGGCCGGCGATCGCACGGTGTTCGCCATGCCGGAAACCGGGATCGGCTTTCACCCGGATGTCGGCGGCGCCTATTTCCTGCCGCGCCTGGCCGGCGAGATCGGCACCTGGATGGGGCTGACGGGGGCACGCCTGAAGGCGCCGGACTGCATCGCGGCGGGCCTGGCAACGCATTACTGCCCCTCCGGCCAGACCGAAGCGCTGATCGCGGCGCTGGAGGCGGCGGACCTGTCCGACGAGGACGCGCTGGAGGTTCTGCTGGAGGAATTCTCCGGCGATCCCGGCGACAGCGAGCTGGCGCATACGCGTGGCCTGATTGACGCCGCCTTTGCCGGCGACCGGGTCGAGGACATCGTGGCGCGGATCGAGGGCGCGGGCGACAGCTGGTCGGCCAAGCAGGCCCAGATCATCGCCAGCAAGTCGCCGACGGCGCTGAAACTGACCCTGGCCTGCCTGCGCAGGGGCGGGGATCTCAGCTTCGAGGATGTGATGCGCCAGGATCTGCGCGTGTCCAGCTGGTGCCTGACGGGCACGGATTTCTACGAAGGCGTGCGCGCCGTGATCATCGACAAGGATCACGCGCCGAAATGGTCGCCGGCGACGGTGGCCGAGGTCGACGATGCGGCGATCGAGGCCGCCTTTGCGCCGCTCGACGGCGATCATGAAATGACATTCCTCGGCGAATAGCGCCGGTCCAGCGAGACAATTCCACGGGAGAAGCAGTGATGGCGAAGATTGCCTTTATCGGTCTTGGAAACATGGGATCGGGCATGGCGGCCAATCTGGTGAAGGCCGGACATGAGGTGCTGGCCTTCGATCTCAGCGCCGATGCCGTCGCGCACGCCGTGAACAGTGGCGCCAGCGCCGCTGCGTCGGCTGGCGATGCGGTCGCGGCGGCGGAAGCCGTGGTGACCATGCTGCCGGCGGGCAAGCATGTGCGCGCGGTCTATGAGGGCGAGATTTTCGGCGCTGCGGCGCCCGGCTCGCTGTTCATGGACTGCTCGACCATCGACGTTGCCAGTGCGCGGCATGTCGGCGGGCTGGCGGTGGAGAAGGGCTTCCGCTTTGTCGACGCGCCGGTTTCCGGCGGTGTGGCGGCGGCCCAGGGCGGCACGCTGACCTTCATGGTCGGCGGATCGGAAGCCGATTTCGCGGCGGCCGAGGTCTTCCTGGATGCGATGGGCAAGGCGGTGCTGCGGGCCGGCGATCTGGGCGCCGGGCAGGCGGCCAAGATCTGCAACAACATGCTGCTCGCCATCACCATGATCGGCACGTGCGAGGCCTTTGCGCTGGCCGACAAGCTGGGTCTGGATGCGCAGAAATTCTTCGACATCTCGTCCAGGGCGTCCGGCCAGTCCTGGTCGATGACCAGCTATTGCCCGGTGCCGGGGCCGATCCCGACCACGCCGGCAAACAATGGCTACAAGCCGGGTTTTGCCACGGCGATGATGCTGAAGGATCTCAAGCTTGCCCAGGATGCCGCCCAGACCGCCGGTGCGGCGACGCCGCTGGGTGCCCAGGCCGAAGCGCTCTACGCCATGTTCGACAATCTCGGTGGCGGCGCGTCGGACTTCTCCGGCATCTACAAGCTGCTCGACGGCAGCTGGGGCGAGTAGCCGGCGTACCCAGATTCTGAGGGTTTTCAAGGCCTGCCAACGCGTCCGGCAGCGGGCAGCGCGCCGCCGTCCGCAACGGATTGCGTCCCGTTAAGGGGATTTTTGCCCTTTGCCGCTAGGCTCCGCTCACAAGATCGAAAAAGATCGGGTGGAGTGGTCAAATGGTCATGGCAGAAAACATGGCGCCGGATGCGGCGCCGAACATGGAATATCTCGAGCTTCTTCAACTCGTGGAGCGCCTGCACCGGCAGCTCCTGGATGTGGTGAAGGATGAGCTCGATCGCGAGGGGCTGGACGATCTGAACTCGGTCCAGGCGCTGCTGCTCTTCAATATCGGTGACCAGGAACTGACCGCCGGCGAACTGCGTACGCGCGGTCACTATCTCGGCTCCAACGTCTCCTACAATCTCAAGAAGCTCGTCGATGCCGGCTATATCCGCCACGAGCGCTCGGAAGTCGACCGCCGTTCGGTCCGCGTCAGCCTGACCGAAACAGGTCATGCCGTCCGCGCCCGGCTGAACACGCTCTTCGCCCGCCAGGGCACGGCGCTGTCGCCGGTCGGCGGCGTTGAGGTGGACCAGTTGCCGGCGGTGAATACGGCGCTGACCCGTATTGAACGCTTCTGGGCCGATCACATCCGGTTCCGCATGTAGGCAGTGACTGTCTCTGACCAGGATCGAGGCGCGGTTTCCCCGGAAACCGCGCCTTTTCTTTGCGCCTAAGTGTCGGTTATGATGCAGCTATAACAGGGCTGTGCGGCGCCTGTTGTGAAATATTGCTGAGGTGCGGCGCTCTGTCCTGTCGCGGTCGGGAAACAATCCCTCTAAAACCCGGTCCGAGGCCTGTTTTGGCTGCAGAATCAAGAAAGGCTCCGCCCATGAACTATCAGAACGCCTTCGCGGACGCGGTCCGCCGGGTCAAGGCTGAAGGCCGCTACCGGGTGTTTGCCGATCTTCTGCGCCGCAAGGGCGAATTCCCCGTTGCACGCTGGCGTTCGCCGGACGGCAATGTGCGCGATGTGACGGTGTGGTGCTCGAACGATTATCTCGGCATGGGCCAGGTGCCCTGCGTCGTCGAGTCGATGAAGAAGGCGATCGACGACGTCGGTTCCGGCGCCGGCGGTACCCGCAATATCTCCGGCACGACCCATTATCATGTCGAACTGGAGCGTTCGCTGGCCGACCTGCACCGCAAGGACGGCGCGCTGCTCTTCACCTCAGGCTACATTGCCAATGAGGCGACGCTGTCGACCCTGGGCAAGATCCTGCCGGGGCTGATCATGTTCTCCGACGAACTGAACCATGCCTCGATGATCGAAGGTGTGAAGGGCGCGCGCTGCGAGAAGCGGATCTGGCGCCACAATGACGTCGCGCACCTGGAAGAATTGCTGGCTGCGGCGCCGGCCGATGCGCCGAAGGTCATCGCCTTCGAGTCGGTCTATTCGATGGATGGCGATATCGGCCCGATCGAGGCGGTCTGCGACCTGGCCGAGAAGTACAATGCGCTGACCTATCTCGATGAAGTTCATGCGGTGGGGCTGTACGGCCTGCGTGGCGCCGGCATTGCCGAGCGTGACGGTCTGATGCACCGCGTCGACATCATCGAGGGTACGCTGGGCAAGGCCTTTGGCGTGATGGGCGGGTACATCGCCGCCGACGGGGCGATCTGCGATGCGATCCGCTCGATGGCGCCGGGCTTTATCTTCACGACGGCGCTGCCGCCGGCCCTGGCCGCGGGCGCCCGGGCCAGCGTGGAGTATCTCAAATCCTCGCATCACCTGCGCGAACAGCACCAGGAGCGCGCCGCCACGCTGAAGGCCCGCCTCAACGGCGCCGGTTTCCCGGTGCTGGAAAGCTCCGTCACGCACATCGTGCCGGTGCATGTCGGCGATCCGGTGCTGTGCAAGCGCATTTCCGACATGCTGCTCGACGATCACGGCATCTACGTTCAGCCGATCAACTATCCCACCGTGCCGCGCGGCACGGAGCGGCTGCGCTTGACCCCGACGCCCTTGCACACGGACGCAATGTTCGACACGCTGATCGAGGCGCTGGACGATGTCTGGCAGCGCGCGTCGGAACAGACCGGGGTGGCCCGCGCCTGACAATCCGGCGGCGGTCATTCTGGAGCGGCGATGTCCGGTCGTGAGATCTACATTGAGGTGATGGCGATCGGGCAGGCACTCCGGGTCGCTGCGATCGACGCCGAGACGGGCGAGGAGCTGGTTTTCCAGGTTCCCCGCAACACGCCGCGCCAGGAGATCGACGCGCTTGCCCGGGCGAAGGTCGAGTGGAAACTCTCACGCAATGCAGACAATGAAAAACGGCCGGACACAGGGTCCGGCCGTGGTATTCGTGTGTGATATCCGAACGGAAGATCAGCCGTCCTTCTTGCCGCGTCCCAGGCCGATATCCTTGGCAAACTGCGAGCGCTTGCGCGAATAGGCCGGCGCGACCATCGGATAATCCGACGGCAGGTTCCATTTGCGGCGATAGTCGTCCGGCGACATGTTGTATTGCGAGCGCAGATAGCGCTTCAGCATTTTCAGCTTCTTGCCGTCTTCCAGACAGACGATGTAATCGTCGCTCACCGACTTCGATACGGCTACGGCCGGCTTCGTTTTCGGCTCCTGCTTCACCGTCGTTTCCGACACGTCCTTCATGGTCGCATGTACCGACTTGATCAGATCGGGAACATGCTCGGCCGGCATGGAATTGTGGGACAGATAGGAGGCGACGACGTCCGTCGTCATGCGCAGGAGTTCTTCCTTGTCGATTTCGGAGAAATTGTCATCTGCCATGATCAAACCTTCAAACGTTCGGGGGCGGCAGGGCCGGAATAGTGGCCCGATTCAAATTATCGATGGATGTTGGATATTATGTGGCAATGTGAAGTTCAAGCTCAAGCGGCAAATAACATTTGTGCCGGAGCAGTTGGTTGCAGCAGTTTCAAATAATCTCAAATTGAGACGATGGCGGAAAATCTGCGCTGCAGGGCGGAAAACCCGGCTTGTGTCGCACGGGAGCGGGCCTTATCACACGGGGCAGCCGAGTAAGGAGTCGTCATGCCGGACAATCAGGCCGAAACGGGCGCCAACACCCCGTTCTTTTCCCGCTCCATCGTCGAATCCGACCGTGAAGTGGCCCATGCGATCCACGCCGAGATTCAGCGCCAGCAACAGCAGATCGAGCTGATCGCCTCCGAGAACATCGTCTCGCGCGCTGTCCTGGAAGCACAGGGTTCGCCGCTGACAAACAAGTATGCCGAGGGCTATCCCGGCCGCCGCTATTATGGCGGTTGCGAGCATGTCGATGTGGTCGAGACCCTGGCCATCGAGCGCGCCAAGGCGCTGTTCGGTGCGGCCTATGTCAACGTCCAGCCGAATTCCGGCAGCCAGGCGAACCAGGGTGTCTTCCTGGCGCTGCTCAAGCCGGGCGACAGGATCCTGGGCATGTCGCTGGATGCCGGCGGTCACCTGACCCATGGCGCGCGTCCCAACCTGTCGGGCAAATGGTTCGAGGCCCACGCTTATGGCGTGCGCGAGGAGGATGCCCGGATCGATTACGACGCGCTGCGCAAGCAGGCCAACGAGGTCAAGCCGCAGCTGATCGTGGCCGGCGGCTCGGCCTATCCGCGCGAGATTGATTTCGCGGAATTCCGCAGCATTGCCGACGAGGTCGGTGCTTACCTGCTTGTCGACATGGCGCACTTTGCCGGCCTGGTGGCCGGGGGCAGCTATCCCAACCCGCTGCCGTATGCTCATGTCGTCACCACGACCACGCACAAGACGCTGCGCGGTCCGCGCGGCGGCATGATCCTGTCGAACGACGAGGAGCTGGGCAAGAAGATCAATTCGGCGATCTTCCCGGGCCTGCAGGGCGGTCCGCTGATGCATGTCATCGCCGGCAAGGCCGTGGCCTTCGGCGAGGCGCTGCAGCCGGACTTCAAGGACTATGCGAGCCAGGTCATCGTCAATTGCCGGGCCATGGCCCAGGCGATCATCGATGGTGGCTATGCCATCGTCTCCGGCGGTACGGACAGCCATCTCGCGCTGGTCGACCTGCGTCCCAAGGGCTTGAAGGGCAATGCGGCCGAGCAGGCGCTCGAGCGGGCCTATATCACCTGCAACAAGAATGGCGTGCCCTTCGATCCGGAAAAGCCGACCGTCACATCCGGCCTGCGTGTCGGCTCGCCGGCCGGCACCACGCGCGGCTTCGGCGAGGCCGAGTTCACCCAGATCGGCCAGATGATGGTCCGGGTGCTCGACGCGCTGGTCGACAACCCGGACGGCAATGCCGAAATCGAGGCCGCTGTGCGCGACGAGGTCAAAGCACTGACCGCACGCTTCCCCATCTACCCGGAACTGGCCTAAACTGACCGGATGCGTTGTCCTTTTTGCGGTCATCCCGATACCCAGGTTAAGGATTCCCGTCCTGCAGAGGACGGGAATGCCATCCGTCGCCGTCGCCAGTGTCCGTCCTGCGCGGCCCGTTTCACCACGTTCGAGCGCGTGCAGCTGCGCGAGCTGACCGTGCTCAAGAAGTCGGGCCGGCGCGTGCCGTTCGACCGCGAGAAGCTGAACCGGTCGATCCAGCTGGCGATGCAGAAGCGGAATATCGAACCGGACCGTATCGACCAGATGATCTCGGGCATTGTCCGGCGGCTGGAGTCGACCGGCGAGACCGATGTCACGTCCGACCGGGTCGGCGAACTGGTGATGGAAGGCCTCAAAGGGCTCGATGCGGTGGCCTATGTCCGCTATGCCTCGGTCTACAAGGACTTCCACAAGGTCGAGGATTTCCGCGAATTCATCACCGACGAGCATCTGACCGCCAGCAAGGGCGTGTCGGCTGACGACGACGAATGACCGGCGCGGCGCGTCCGCGTGTCACCCTGAAACTGGCAACCTCGCTGGACGGGCGGATTGCCCTGGCCAATGGCGCGTCGCAATGGATCACGGGCCCCGAGAGCCGGGCCGAGGTGCATCGCATGCGCGCGGCGCACGAGGCGATCCTGACCGGTATCGGCACCGTTCTCGCCGACAATCCGCGTCTCACGGCGCGGCCGGAAGGCGGCTGCGACCGCCAGCCCGATGTCGTGATCATGGACAGCCGGGACCGCACCCCCAGCGATGCGGCCGTGTTCGCGGAGGCGGGCCGTTCGGTGACGCTGGTCCCGCATCGCGACCTGGCGCGGGCGGTTGCCCGGTACAATACGGTGATGATCGAGGCTGGCGCACAGATCGCCGCCGCGGCCATCGCGGCCGATCTGGTCGACCGGATCGAATGGTTCCGCGCGCCCGTGATGCTGGGCGGTGACGGCCTGCCGGTCGTCGCAGCCCTCGGCCTTGAGACGCTGGAGGCGGCCCCCATCTTCAAGCGCACCGGTATCCGCGAACGCGGTGCCGACCTGCAGGAAAGCTACGAACGGATCCGCTGATGTTCACCGGTATCGTCACGGCCAGGGGCCGTATCCGAAGCATAACCGGCAATGAGGTGCGCCGCTTCGGTATCGAGGCGCCTTGGAAGCCGGACACGATCGATATGGGGGCCTCCATCGCCCATGCCGGCGTATGTCTGACCGTGGTCGACAAGGGCGAATGGGGCGAGGGCGGCTGGTATACGGTCGAGGTCTCGCCGGAGACCCTGCGTCTGACGACGTTGAGCGCCTGGAGTGAGGGCGGAACGGTCAATCTCGAGCGCGCACTGAAAATGGGTGACGAGCTGGGCGGACATCTCGTGACGGGACATGTGGACGGTGTCGGCAGGATCGTCGAGCGGCGCGAGGAGGGCGAGTGGCTGGTCTTCACCGTCGAGCCGCCGGAAAACCTCAACAAATTCATTGCGAAAAAGGGATCGATCACGGTCGACGGCGTGTCCCTGACGGTGAATGAAGTCACCCGCACCACCTTCGATCTGATGATTATTCCGCACACCGCCGAGGTCACGACGCTGGGCGGGCTGCAAAAAGACGCGCGCGTCAATCTTGAGGTCGACACGATGGCGCGCTACGCCGCGCGCCTGAACGAGTTTTCGGAGACCCCCGCGTGAGCGAGAGCGATATTCCCCTGTCCCCGATCGAGGACATCATCGAGGACGCCCGCAATGGCCGGATGTTCATCCTGGTCGATGCGGAGGACCGCGAGAACGAGGGCGACCTCGTCATCCCCGCCAAGTTCGCGACGCCGGACGCGATCAACTTCATGGCCAAGCATGGCCGTGGCCTGATCTGCCTGGCAATGGATCAGGAGCGGATCGCGCATCTCGGGCTCAAGCTGATGGCGTCGGACAATCGCTCGCGCCACCAGACGGCCTTCACGACCTCCATCGAGGCGCGCGAGGGTGTCACCACCGGCATTTCCGCCCATGACCGCGCCCGCACCATCGAGGTCGCGACCGACCCGTCCAAGGGCGCGGACGATATCGCGACACCGGGACATGTCTTCCCGCTGGTGGCGCGCGATGGCGGGGTTCTGGTCCGCGCCGGCCACACCGAAGCCTCCGTCGATGTTGCCCGGCTGGCGGGCGCCGGTTCGGCCGGCGTGATCTGCGAGATCATGAATGAAGACGGCACGATGGCGCGGCTGCCCGACCTCGTCGCCTTTGCCCAGCTGCACGGGCTGAAGATCGGCACGATTGCCGACCTGATCGCCTATCGCCGCCGCAATGACCGCTTCATCGAGCGGCGTCTGGAGACCGGTTTCACCAGCCGGCATGGCGGTCCGCTGAAACTGATCGTCTTCCGCAACACGATCGATGGCGCCGAGCATGTCGCGCTGGTCAAGGGCGAGCCGTCGCACGCCCAGCCGACCACGGTGCGCATGCACAAGGTGTCCTTCGTGGATGACGTGCTGCACGAGGAGGGTCCGCGCGGCGAACTGGTCGAGGCCGGTATCCGTGCGATCGCGACTGCCGAGGGCCCGTCGGTGATGGTCTTTATCCGCGAGACTTCCCACACCGCGATCATGGAGCGCCTGGGCGCCAAGCCCGTGAAGGCGGACGATGAGCGCGAGGCCCAGCGCCTGCGCGAGTATGGTGTCGGTGCCCAGATCCTGCTGGACCTGGGCGTGAAAGAAATGATCCTGCTCTCCACCAAGCCGCACACGATTGTCGGCCTGGAGGGTTACGGGCTGAGCGTGCGCGAAGAGCGCCATTTTCCGGAGGACTAGCGCATGAGCGCCCCCAAACTCCTGATTGTCGCGGGGACCTTCTACCGCGATATTGCCGATGCGCTGATCAAGGGCGCAAAAGGGGCCGCCGAGGTGGCCGGCGCCACGGCCGAACTGGTCGAGGTTCCCGGTGCGCTGGAAATCCCGGGCGCCATCGTCCAGGCCGAGATCGCCGAGGCGGATTTTGACGGCTATGTCGCCCTGGGCTGTGTCATTCGCGGTGAGACGACGCACTATGATTATGTCTGCACCGAAAGCGCGCGCGGCCTGATGGAGCTGAATCTCAACGGTGTGATCGCCGGAAATGGTATCCTGACCGTCGAGAACCGGACCCAGGCCCTCAAGCGGGCCGTCGACAAGAACAAGGGTGCGGATGCAGCGAATGCAGCCCTGGCGCTGATTGCGCTGCGCGACCGCTTCGGGAGTGCGAAATGAGCGCACCGCAAAAATCCAGGGAAACGCCGTCCGAGGCCCGTGCGCGTCTGCGCCGTGCGGCCCGTCTGGCCGCCGTTCAGGCGCTGTACCAGATGGAAATCGGCGGACGGGGTGCCAGCACGGTCATCCGCGAGTTCCGCGACCACCGTTTCGGTGCAGCCGGCGAGGGCGAGGAATTCGTCGAGGCCGATGAGGACTTCTTCGACTCGCTCGTATCCGGCGTCGTGGAGCGCCAGGCCGTGGTCGATCCGGCGATCGACGGCCTGCTCGCTGATGGCTGGCGCATGGAACGGCTGGACGCCACGGTGCGCGCCATCCTGCGCGTCGCCGGCTATGAGCTCTTCCAGCGCAAGGATGTCCCGGCGCGTGTGGTGATCGACGAGTATGTCGATGTCGCCAATGCCTTTTTCGAGGGTTCCGAACCGAAATTCGTCAATGCAGCGCTCGACCGCTGTGCCCGCCAGGCGCGTCCGGACGAATTCTGATCATGGTGTCCGGCGGCGAGTTCGATTTCATCCGGACACGCCTGGGACCGCTGACCCGGAACCATGCGGCCGCTCTCGGCCTGCGCGACGACGCGGCCGTGCTTGATGTGCCTGCGGGGCAGCAGATGGTGCTGGCCTGCGACACGCTGGTCGCCGGCGTACATTTCAGGGTGGATGACGGCGCCGCAGTCGCGGCGGCACGCGCCATGCGCTCCAACGTGTCGGATCTTGCTGCGATGGGCGCTCAGCCGTTGGGTTATCTCAGTGCGCTGAGCTGGCCGCGCGGGATCGATCCGCGCTGGCGGGATGAATTCGTGGCGGCGCTGGCGGACGAGCAGGACCGGTTCGGCCTGGTGCTTCTGGGCGGTGACACAACGTCCACACCCGGCCCCATGACAGTGACATTGACGCTCCTTGGATGCGTCACAGATGGGACATCGCTGCTACGTTCCGGTGCCATTGCGGGCGATGATGTCTGGGTGACGGGCACGATCGGCGATGCCGTGCTGGGACTGGCGTCGCTCGAGGGGGAAACCGGCGCTCCGGCGGAGCTGGTGTCGCGCTATACCCACCCGACGCCGCGCCTGGCGGCCGGTCTGGCCCTCAGGGGAATCGCGACCTCCGCGATCGATATTTCCGACGGTCTCCTGGCCGATGCGGCCCATATCGCAGAAACGAGCGGGCTGGCGCTCGAGATATCCGCAGATCGGGTGCCGCTGTCGGTGCCGGCGCGGGCCTGGCTCGATGCGGGCGAAGAGGGCGGTCTGGGCCGCTTGCTGAGCGGCGGCGACGATTACGAACTTCTCTTCACCGCACCGGCCTCGCGGCGGGCAGAGATAGAGTCCCTGTCGCTCGATGCACCGGTGACGCGGATCGGCCGCGCGGTGGCAGGCGAGGGCGTGACCTGTCTGGGACCGGACGGACAACCCGTGACAATTGACCGGGCCGGATTTACGCATTTTTGAGGCGTCTCTGGCAGGGTGACGGCGACTGGAGCTGATCCCATGCGTCTTCTGCTTGCCGCGATCCTGACCCTTGCCCTGCAATCCGGGGCCTTCGCCCTCGGGGGCGGAGGCGGCGGTGGTGGTGGCGGCAATGGCGGTCACGGATCGTCCGGCGGCGGTAATGGCAATCGCTTTCTCCTGGTCTTCAACCGCACGGTCGAGGACGAGGAAGATCATGGCGACAGCTATGCCGGCGAGGAAGACGAGGTGGACGACGATCCGCGCGCCTTCAACCTGCCGGCCCTCGTGGCACCCCTGTCGCGCGACGGACGCCTGACGGGCTTTGCCTATGTCCATGTGCGGGTGCGTGCGGCGGACGGCCAGAATGTCTGGTCGATGCAGGAGAATGCGCACTACGCGCTGGATGCGCTCGTGCGGGCCGCCTACCGCATCCCGGTCAGCCGGGCGGACGGCCAGCAACTCGATATTGCCCGGGCCGAAGAGGTCTGGTCCGAGGTGCTGCGCGAACAGTATGGCGCCAATGCGATCGACCACATCGAGATTCGCAGCTCCGACACGCGCCTGCTGATGCGCTAGAACTTCTTCGCAACTGCGGTAAGTATTGGATTTCGAAATCCAAAGTTCGCATGTTGCGCCGCCCTCATGACTTGGGCATAGTCCCCTTAACAATAACAAGAAGAAGCGGGGGACATGCAGGCGGATCGCGTGGTTCTCACGCGTATGCTTCCCCCTATCCTTTCGTGACCAGAGAGAAGTCATAAAACGGGGCTGGAAGCCATGAACATGCTTTTATTGGCCATTGGGGCCGCTGTCCTTGCCATCATCTACGGCGTCGTCCAGACGCAGCGTCTGATGGCGGCGAGCGCAGGGACCGAGAAGATGCAGGAGATCGCATCGGCCATCCAGGAAGGCGCGAACGCATATCTCAAGCGCCAATATACCACCATCGCCATTGTCGGCATCGTCGTCTGTATCCTGATCGCGGTCTTTCTGGGCTGGCAGGTCGCCCTGGGCTTCGCCATCGGCGCGGTCCTGTCCGGCGCGGCCGGCTTTATCGGCATGCTGGTCTCGGTGCGGGCGAATGTGCGCACCACGCAGGCTGCCAGCACGAGCCTTGCAGCAGGCCTGGCGGTAGCCTTCCGCTCCGGCGCGGTCACGGGGATGCTTGTGGCAGGCCTGGCCCTCCTGGGGGTCGCCGGCTATTACTGGGTGCTGACCGGCCCGATGGGACTGGTCCTCGGTGAGGGGGCCTCCGGCCGTATCATCATCGACTCCCTGGTGGCGCTGGGCTTCGGCGCTTCGCTGATCTCGATCTTTGCGCGTCTGGGCGGCGGCATCTTCACCAAGGGTGCGGATGTCGGTGGCGACATGGTCGGCAAGATCGAAGCCGGGATCCCGGAAGACGATCCGCGCAACGCCGCGACGATCGCCGACAATGTCGGCGACAATGTCGGCGACTGTGCCGGCATGGCGGCCGACCTGTTCGAAACCTATGCGGTGACCGTGGTCGCCACCATGGTGCTCGCGGCGATCTTCTTCACCGGCGGCCTGGCCTCGCAGATGGTGCTCTACCCGCTGGCGATTGCCGCTGTGTGCATCGTCACCTCGATCATCGGCACCTTCTTCGTCAGCCTGGGCAAGGGCACCAATGTGATGGGCGCGCTCTACAAGGGCCTCATCGTGGCGGGCATCCTGTCGATCGGCGGTTTGTGGCTGGTCACGAACTTCACGATCGGCATGGGCGAAATCGCCGAAGTGAACGGCAAGATGATCACCGGCATGAACCTGTTCATCTCCGGCCTCATCGGCCTTGTCGTGACGGCGGCCATCATCTGGGTGACCGAATACTATACCGGCACCGGCTACCGGCCCGTGAAATCCGTCGCCCTGGCGTCGGAATCCGGTCACGGCACCAATGTGATCCAGGGGCTGGCCGTATCGCTGGAATCCACCGCCCTGCCGGCGCTGATCATCATCGGCGGCATTCTGGGGACCTTCTCGCTGGCCGGCCTGTTCGGGATCGCCATCTCGGTGACGACCATGCTGGCCCTGGCCGGTCTGATCGTTGCGCTCGATGCCTTCGGCCCGGTCACCGACAATGCCGGCGGTATTGCGGAAATGGCGGGTCTGGACGACTCGGTGCGTGAAACCACCGACACGCTGGACGCGGTCGGCAACACCACGAAAGCCGTCACCAAGGGCTATGCCATCGGCTCTGCGGGCCTGGGCGCACTGGTGCTCTTTGCCGCCTACACGACCGATGTCGAACACCTCCTGGGGATCGAGCCGGACTTCTCGCTCGAGAACCCCTATGTGATCGTCGGCCTCCTGTTCGGCGGGCTTCTGCCCTACCTCTTCGGCGGCATGTCGATGATGGCTGTGGGCCGGGCTGCGACCGCGGTCGTTGCCGAGGTGCGCCGCCAGTTCAAGGAGATCCCGGGCATCATGGAGTTCAAGGCCAAGCCGGATTACGGCAGGGCGGTGGACATCCTGACCAAGGCGGCGATCCGCGAGATGATCGTGCCGTCGCTCCTGCCGGTGCTCTCGCCGATCGTGCTCTATTTCGCCATCAACCTGATTGCCGGCCAGGCCCAGGCCCTGGCAGCCGTCGGTGCGATGCTGCTCGGCGTGATCGTCAACGGGCTGTTCGTCGCGGTCTCGATGACCGTCGGCGGCGGCGCCTGGGACAATGCCAAGAAGTATATCGAGGACGGCCATCATGGCGGCAAGGGTTCGGAAGCCCACAAGGCCTCCGTGACCGGCGATACGGTGGGCGATCCCTACAAGGACACCGCCGGTCCGGCTGTGAACCCGATGATCAAGATCACCAATATCGTGGCACTCCTCCTGCTGGCCTTCCTGGCAAGCTAGGGCAGGGCGCACCTGAGAAACTGGAAAGCCCCGGCCAAGCTGGCCGGGGCTTTTTTGTGCTTGGAACGCTGCGCCGGGCCTTGCGTTGCATCCTTTGGAAGCAGACAGCGAGGCTGCAATGACTGCGACCGATACGCCGGCCGCCGGAAAGACCGCCCGTCTCTACCGCATGGTGATGCCGGACCATGTGTGCCCCTACGGCCTGAAGTCGAAGGCGCTGCTGGAGCGCAACGGGTACACGGTCGAAGACCATCACCTCTCAACGCGCGAGGAGACCGACGCCTTCAAGACCGCGCATGATGTCGAGACCACGCCCCAGACCTTTATCGGGGATGAGCGGATCGGTGGCTATGACGCGCTTCGCGCTTTCTTCGGCCATCCCCTGAAGGGGACGGGGCAGACCAGCTACCAGCCTGTCATTGCGCTTTTCGTCATGGCCGCGTTGATGGGAGGCGCGGTCAGCTGGCTGACCCTGGGCAGGCTGGATCCCGGGCTCTGGCTGACATCCGCCATCCCGGTCGCCATGTGCCTTCTGGCCGTGCAGAAGCTGCGCGATGTCGAGAGCTTCTCGACCATGTTCCTCAATTACGACCTGCTGGCGCGCCGCTGGGTGCCCTATGGCTATCTCTATCCTTTCGGCGAGGCGCTGGCGGGCGTGCTGATGCTGGCCGGGGCGCTGACCGTGATCGCCGCGCCGGTGGCGATCCTCATCGGCGGCATCGGGGCGGTATCGGTGTTCAAGGCCGTCTATATCGACAGGCGCGAGCTGAAATGCGCCTGCATGGGCGGCGGCAGCGATGTGCCGCTGGGTTTCGTCTCGCTGAGCGAAAACCTGATGATGCTGGGCATGGGCCTGTGGATGCTGGTCCGGCTGGCAGGTTAGGCGATCGGCAGGGCGCGGGTCTGCAGTGCCGGTGCGAGGCCGCGATCATTGCAGCGGTGCCAGCCGGCGATGGAGAAGCGCTCGCGCCGGGCCGGGATCACCTCGTGCGGGATGTCCTCGGACAGGAAGACGGCCAGCGTGCCGAATTCCGGCCGCACCTCGTCCAGCACCTGGTCGCTGTCGGGCGCATAGATGCGCAGATGTCCGCCATCGGCGGCGTCCCAGTCGCGATTGAGGTAGAGCACCGAGGAAAGGACCCGGTTGCGGGCGCCGCGGAAACTGTCCAGGTGGCGCTTGTAGAAGCCGCCGGGTTCGTAGACCGCGTAGTGGGCCTCGAAGGCGAACAGGCCGAGCATGAGGCGGTAATTCACCTCGCGGCGCAGCGCTTCGGCAAAGGCGAAATAGGCGGTCTGGGCCGGGCTTGAACCATCGAGCCATCTGGTCTTGTCGCGCCGGACCTGGCGGACAAGCTCGTGATCCTCACCGCGGCCGATACCGGCAGCGGTCATTTCGCAGTCCTGCCAGAGGCTTTCGGCTTCCTGCGCCAGTGCGCCCAGCATGTCAGCATCGGCGAGGCGGCACACCGACCAGCCCTGTCCGGCGAGATCGTCGCACAGCGTGTCGGCGTTGAAGGCGGGCAGGCCGGTCAGGCCCAGGGCAGGAAGGCTCAATGCCGTGTCACCTGTCGAGGAAGATGCGCGCTGATAGGGCCGGCGGGCCGGGCGGTCAATCGAAATCGGAGCCGGCCGAGAGCCGTTCGAGAACGGCCAAGGCGTCTTCGGCGCGGTCGACGGGGACGAAGAGATGGTCATGGAAATAGCCCGCCACCGGATTGCAGCCGATTCCGGCTCCGGCCAGTGCCTGCGCGATGGCTGCCATGAAGCCGACGGCCTCGAGTGCGGAATGGATCTGCAGGGTGATGCGGCGGCAGGGAAAGACGGTTTCCAGGCCGGCATCGGCGGCCGCAGCGGCGTCGACAATGAGCGTCACACCCTCATCCTCGACATAGCGCATCAGGGGCGAGAGGCCGGCCGGTTCCGGCATGCCGGGCGGCAGGGTGGCAAAGGCCCACACGCCCGGGTGCAGGCGGGCAGACAGGCCTTTGAGCAGGGTTTCAAGATCGGTCTCGCCGTGCATCGCGGACTCCTGTGTTCAGTGCAGAACATGGTATGGCTGATACATCATCGCCATATAGGCGGTTGGAGGATGCCATGTCTGTTGAAGTCATCTCGTTGGCGGAAAAACACAGCCAGTTCAAGGACGCCTGGGCGCCGCGCCGGGTGGCCAAGCTGGACAATTACGAGATCAAGCTGGCGAAGGCCGAAGGGGCGTTCGACTGGCATGCACATCTGGAAGAGGACGAGTTCTTTCTCGTCACGCGCGGCATCCTGAAGATCGAGATCGAGAGCGCCGATCCGGTCATTCTGGGACCGGGCGAGATGTGTGTGATCCCCAAGGGCGTGCGGCACCGGCCGGTCGCACAGACCGAGAAAGTTCACATGATGCTGATCGAACGCGCCGGTGTGGTGAATACCGGCGACAATCCGGACAGCGATCTGACCCAGACGATCACGGATCTCTAGGTGATCTGCCCGGCTCTCCCATTGATCGCAAAGTGAGCAGCCGGTATATCGCGACTCCCGGTCCGGGGTTTATTTCGCATGCAAACAAATGAGGTCTCCGCATGAGCTCCAACGCATTCGACGTGATCGTGATCGGCGGCGGACCTGGCGGCTATGTCGCCGCGATCCGGGCTTCCCAGCTGGGTTTCAGGACGGCGGTTGTCGAGCGCGCGCATCTGGGCGGGATCTGTCTCAACTGGGGCTGTATCCCCACCAAGGCGCTGCTGCGGACCTCGGAAGTCTATCACCTGATGCAGCATGCCAGGGATTTCGGCCTGTCGGCCGAGAAGATCGGCTATGACGTCAAGGCGATCGTCAAGCGCTCGCGCGATGTCGCGGGCCGCCTCTCCGGCGGTGTCGGCATGTTGATGAAGAAGCACAAGATCCAGGTGATCGAAGGCGAAGCGAAACTGGCCAAGGGCGGCGAGGCCCCCAAGGTCGTCGTCGGCAAGGACAGCTATACCGCCAAGCACGTCATCCTGGCGACGGGCGCCCGGGCGCGCACTGTGCCGCAAGCCGGTCTCGAGCCCGATGGCGACAAGATCTGGACCTATCGCGAGGCCATGGTGCCCGAGAGCATGCCGAAGTCCGTCCTGGTCATCGGTTCCGGCGCGATCGGTATCGAGTTTGCCAGCTTCTACAACACGATGGGCGCCGATGTGACGGTCGTCGAAATGATGGATCGCGTGCTGCCCGTCGAGGACGAGGAGATCTCCGCCTTCGCCGCCAAGAGCTTCAGGAAGCAGGGCATGACGCTGATGACCGGCGCCCAGGTCGAAAAGCTCGACACGTCGGGCAAGACGGCGAAGGTCAGCGTGAAGACGTCGAAGGGCAAGACCGAGACGATCGAGGTCGAAAAGGTCATCCTGGCCATCGGCATTGTCGGCAATGTCGAGAATCTCGGCCTGGAAGAGCTCGGCGTGAAGATCGAGAAGGGCCATGTCGTCAATGACGGTTTCGGCCGCACGAATGTGAAGGGGCTTTATGCCATCGGCGATGTTGCCGGACCGCCCTGGCTGGCGCACAAGGCCTCGCACGAAGGCGTGGTCTGCGTGGAGAAGATCGCCGGCCTGGACGTGCACGCCTTCGAGACCGGCAATATCCCGGGCTGCACCTATTGCCATCCGCAGATCGCCTCGGTCGGCCTGACCGAAGCGAAGGCGAAGGAGGCGGGGCACGAGGTGAAGGTCGGCCGTTTCCCCTTCGTGGGCAATGGCAAGGCGATTGCCCTGGGCGACGATCAGGGCCTGGTGAAGACCGTGTTCGACGCGAAGACCGGCGAGCTGCTGGGCGCCCACATGGTCGGCGCCGAGGTCACCGAGCTGATCCAGGGCTATGCCGTGGCGCGTCAGCTGGAGACCACCGAGGCCGAGCTGATGCACACGGTCTTCCCGCACCCGACCCTGTCGGAAATGATGCATGAAAGCGTGCTGGATGCGTACGGGCGGGTCCTGCACATCTGATCTGCATCCAAAACGCGTGTGCCGGGCATCATGGGATCGAAAACCGATCTCGTGAGGATGCCATGCTGAAGTCTTTCCTGTTCTGCGCCGCGGCTGCGACAGCTCTGTCGGCCTGTACCTATGATGTCCGCGGCAAGGCGGAGGATCGCTCGGTCGATGCCGCCGGCCTGGTGGCCTCGCGCAATGTCGACGTGCCCGGCGATGCCGAATTCTCCGGCATGTTCGTCGGTGCCGATGGCCGCGTCGGCCGGGATCTGGAACTGTCCGGTGCGACGGTACGCTCGAACATGATCGTCGGGCGCGATCTGGAAGCCTCCGGCGGGCGGGTACGGTTCACCGGCGAAGTCGGCGGGGATGCGGAAATCTCGGCCGGCACGGCCGACATCGATGCGCGCATTGCCGGCAATACCCAAATCGCGGCCGGCCGGGTCACGCTGGACGGTCATCTGCACGGATCGCTGGAGATGGATGGCGGGCACATGGTGCTGCGCGCCGATGTCGACGGGCCGGTGACCGTGCGCGGCCATGGCCGCGACGATGGCGATGGCCGGGTCGAGATTTTCGGGCGTCTGGGGCAGGGCGGCCTGATCTGCGCCGCGGAAGTCGAGCTGCGCTCCGGTGCCCGGCTGGAAGGCGGTTTCCTGGTGATCTCCCATACGCGACCGGACGGCGAAGGCTTCGAGTGGGAAGCCCTCGGCCGCCGCGATTGCGAGGATCTCTGACCGGCTATTCTGCGGGTTCGGTGGCTGCCGGCTTCAGCTCGTCAGCCATCAACGCCTCCACCGTCTTCTGGACGGTGCCGTAATCGGTCTTGCCGGTGCCCAGCACCGGGATCGATTCGACGTGGATGATCTTGCGCGGGATCGCCAGTTCGGAGATGCCGTGATTGCGGGCGAAGGCCACGAGGTCGGCCCGGTCGGCCTTGGCATCGTCGGTGAGCAGGATGACCTGTTCGCCCTTGCGCTTGTCCGGAATGGCGGCAGCGGCGTGCATGCTGTCCGGCCAGAGCGAGGTGGCGCAGTTCTCCACCACGGCGAGGGAGACCATCTTCCCGCCCAGCTTGGCAAAACGCTTCACCCGGCCGCGGATGCGGATGAAACCGTCCTCGTCGATCGAGACGATATCGCCGGTATCGTGCCAGCCGCCCTCGGGCGCCTCCAGCTGCAGCGGGGCGGAGGGGCGGATATAGCCTTTCATGATATTGGGGCCGCGAATATGCAGCTGACCGCCATCATCGATCCCCTCGACCGGCACCAGACGCGCCTCGCAGCCCGGCAGCAGCTGGCCGACCGTGCCCGGGCGGTTGTTCTCCGGCTGGTTGACCGACAGGACAGGCGCGGCCTCGGTGAGGCCATAGCCCTCGACGATCTCGACATTGAAGCGCCGGCGCAGGGCCGAGCGTGTCTCGTCCTTCACCCGTTCCGCACCGCACACCGCAAAGCGCAGCGATGACAGATCGTCCGGATCGGCGGCGCGGGCATACTGGTTCATGAAGGTGTCGGTGGCGAACAAGATGGTCGCCTTCGTCTCGGCGATCCGCTTGACGATGGTCTTGGCCTGCAGCGGCGTGGGGTGGCAGATCGCCGGCACGCCGAGGCCGAGCGGCACCAGCACGCCGCCGGTCAGTCCGAAACAGTGGAAGGTCGGCAGCGGATTGAACACCAGATCGGTCGGGTAGATCTTGATGTGATCGCGCACCTGCTCGACATTCGCCAGCAGGTTGGCATGGCTCAGCACGACGCCCTTGGGGTCGCCCTCCGTACCCGAAGTGAAGAGGTAGACGGCGGCGCTGTCCGGATCGGGATGCGCCCGCACCAGGGACGGCATCACCATCCCGACGGCAGCGGCAAGCTTGTCGCCCAGCGACAGGTTCTCGCGCACATCCTCCAGATAGATCAGCTCGTGATCCTTCTTCAGCTCGGCCTCGAGATCCTGCAGCTCGCCCAGCTCGATGAAGCGGTGCGCAGTGACGATGCGCTTCGCCTTGCAGGCCTGGCAGGCCGCCTTCAGCGCGCGTTCGCCGGCGGTGAAGTTGAGCATGGCCGGGACGCGGCCATAGGCCGAGATCGCGAAGAAGGAGATGATGGCACCTGCACCGGTGGGCAGGAGCACACCGACGGCCTCGCCCTTTTCGGTCCCCGCCTTGAGGGCATGGCCCAGAGCGAAGGAGGCTTTCACCAGATCGTTGTAGGTCAGCTCGCGGCCGTCGGCATCGACGGCGGCGAGCTTCTTGCCGCCATAACGGTTTCTCGATTCGATCAGCGACTTGAAGACCGGCTTGCGGATTCGCGCCGGATCGAGATAGGCGCCCTTGTAGACCTGCCCGGTGTAGACCTGTCCGGTGTAGACCTGCCCGGTTGCGCCCTGCGCACCGGTTTCCGGGGCGAGCCCGGCGGCCGGAGTGTCAGCCATGTAATCCTCCCGTGTACGCCCATACGTGCAGGCGCCGTGTATTGGAGATGATTTTAGCTGCGCTTGACGCGTAGGGAAGGGGCGGGCTGCGTGCGGGCGTCCTTTCAGCGGGCGGCATCTCGTAATTCAAAAAATATTTATCGAAAAACGGAAAAATATCCTTGATATCGTTTTTCGATAATGTATGGTCTGAATCAACGCTGGGGAGCGTAGACCCGGATTTCCAGAACGCCAGGTGGCAGGAGGTCCGGGACGTTATGGGAGAGTTGAATGACCAAGCTCTGGCTTGCTGCCACGGCCCTGACAACCGCACTGATGACGTCGGGCTGCGTTATTGTCGTCGCCGATGAAGGCGATGGCGCCAAGATGATGCGCCAGCACCGGTCCGCCGACGGCTATATCGTGCTCGACCGGGACGGCGATTACAGCCGCCTGAGCGGCGATCTGAACCTGCGCGGCCGTCTGGGCGGCGATCTCAGCCTGGTCTCCGGCGATGTCGATGCCGACGGTCTCGAAGTCGGCGGCGAGGTCTCCATCGCGGCGGGGGACGTGAATTTCACCGGCAAGGTCGATGGCGAGGTTTCCATTGTCGGCGGCGATGTGAGCTGGAACGGCGAGGCCGGTGACGAGCTCTCGATCGCGGCAGGCAATCTGACGGTGCACGGCCATATTGCCGGTCCGGCCAGCCTGGCGTCCGGTAACATGGAGGTCGATGCGACCTTCCGGGACGGCCTGTCGGCGCATGCCGGCTCGATGACGATCAACGGCGAGGTCCATGGCCCGCTCGAACTCGTTGCGATCAACGAGATGCGCCGCAATCGCGATTATGACGATGAGGGCGATATCGAGATCGGTGCCCGCGTCCATGATGGCGGCCAGGTCTGCGGCATCCGTGTGACCATCGCGTCGACGGCCCGCATCGATGGCCACTTTGAAGTCTTCGCCGAGCATCAGCCGGTGGTCGAGTCGGGCGCCCGTGTGGATGACCTTGTCTTCACCCCGCGCGACCGCCGCGACTGCGAAGACCTGATCGACAACTGAAACCGGTAGGGACCGGAATTCATTTCAACAACCGACCTGACTGCCGGGGGGCGCAGGGAGAGAGTTATGAGCATCAAGCACACAATCATGGCCCTGGGGCTGGCCATCACCGCAATGACGGGCGCCGCGGGTGCCCAGGTGATCGGCGGCGAAGTCGAGATCGACGGCAGCGGCAATGACGTCGTCTTCCTCGGCGGCGACATGACGGTCCGCGGCAATGTCCAGGGCGATATTTCCGCGATTGCCGGCGAGGGCGAGATCGATGCCGACGTTACCGGCTCGATCCACTTCTTCGGCGGTGACGTCTACATTCGCGGCTCTGTCGGCGAAGATATCGAGATTGCCGGTGGCGATGTCGAAATCGACGCCAATGTCGCCGGCGATGTCAGCGCAGCCGGTGGCGATGTCCGTATCGGCGGCACGATCGGCGGCGAACTCGCTGCAGCCGGCGGCAATGTCGAGATCGAGGCGACCGTTGGCGATATGGTCCAGCTGGCTGGCGGATATGTCGGCGTGCACAGCGACGCTGTCTTCGCTGACGGTCTGGAGGTCGCGGGCGGCGAGATCGAGATTGCCGGTACCGTCCGAGGCGACGTGGATATCGAAGGCTCCGAGGTTACGCTGTCCGGCCTGATAGACGGCGATGTCGAGATCCTGGCCGAGGAAATCTACATCCTCGACTCGGCCCGGGTGACCGGCGAGATCTCCGTGCGCGGCCCGTCCCAGCCCGTCGTGGCTGCCGGCGCCCAGATCGGCCCGGTCGACTATGAATACGAGCCGTTCAACTTCGGTGCGAAGCACTGGAACGACATTGATATCGATATCGAGGGGCCCTGGGAGATCATCGGTGCGCCCTTTGCCTTCCTGGGCCTGGCCGTGCCGGGTGCCGCCCTTCTGCTGGGTGCGCTGGCCGTGCTGATGACACCGCGCGGCACCGCCCGGGTGGCCCGCACCTTCCGCCGCAAACCCGTGCTCTCCGGCTTCCTGGGCTTTATCAGCTTCGCCCTGTCGCCTGTCTTCCTGATCATCATGACGGTGCTGCTGGCGATCACCGTGATCGGCGTGTTGCTGATCCCGATCATGTGGCTGCTGTTCTGGCCCTTCCTGCTGCTGTGCCTGGCGCTGGGCGCGCTGGCAGTCGGCGACCTGGTGTTCAACCGCAAGCCGGAACAGTCCCTGGGCATGGGTATGCGCCTTCTGTCCCTGATGCTGGTGCTGGCGGTTTCTGCCGCGCTGGGCGCTGTGCCTGTACTGGGTGCGCTGGTCGGTCTCTTCCTGATGTTTATCGGCCTGGGCGCCTGGCTGATGTCGCTGGGCCGGGACAACGGCCATACAGCTCCGGCTGCGGCATTCAGTCCGGAAGATGACAAAACCGTAACCGCGGGGTGACGCGGTCCCGGGCAGACGCTACATGAGTTCCCGAAGAGAGCCCGTTTTAGGGGTATGGGGAACCTGGGATATGCGTAACTTCAGTCTTATTGCCATGGCGACAGCGGCTGCAACGTTGAACGTTGCGGCCGCCCAGCCGATTCAGCAGACCACGAACAATTGGCGCGATGCCTTCCGTCAGCTCGAGGACGAGGATTGGCCGTCGCCGAACCGCGAACGCCGCGCCACCGGCGCGCCGGGGCCGGACTACTGGCAACAGGATGTCGATTACGACATCGATATCCGTCTCGATGAGGAAGAGAAGCATCTCTACGGCTCCGAGACGGTTACCTACACCAACAATGCGCCGGATCCGCTGGACTTCCTGTGGTTCCAGCTCGACCAGAACCGTTTCCGCCCCGACTCCATCGCGGTGATGACCGAGACGGTCGGCGATGGCGGCCGCTCGTCCGGCCGGGTGGGCGGCTCCAATCCGGAAGGTATTTCTGCCTCTGCCGTGCGCCGGCGCCAGCAGATCGCCGATGACGGCTATGGCCACAACATCACGGCCGTGACCGATGCCGACGGCAATCCGGTGGATTTCACCATTGTCGACACGCTGATGCGGATCGATCTCGACGATACGCTGGAGACCGGCGAAAGCGTCGTGCTGAACATCGAGTGGGATTATCGCCTGATCGAGACCGGCGTGATCGGCGGCCGAGCCGGCTGGGAATGCTTTGAGGAAACCGAGGATACCGGCGGCGACTGTATCTACCAGATCGCGCAATGGTTCCCGCGTGCAGCAGCCTTCTCCGATTATGAGGGCTGGCACAACAAGGCCTTCCTGGGCCGCGGCGAGTTCACCCTGGAATTCGGCGATTACGACGTGTCCATCACCGTGCCGCAGGACTTCATCGTCTCCGCGACCGGTGTGCTGCAGAACCCCGAAGATGTCCTCAATCAGGCCCAGCGCGACCGTCTGGAAGAAGCCCGGACCTCCGAAGAGCCGGTCTTCATCGTGACGCCGTCCGAAGCCCGCGCCAATGAGCGCCGGGGCACGCGGTCCGAAGCCACCTGGGAATTCCGTGCCGAGAATGTCCGCGATTTCGCCTGGGCCGGTTCGCGCAAATTCATCTGGGACGCGGTCGGCGTCGAACAGGACGGCGAGGGCGCGGCGCCCGAGCTCGTCATGGCGATGTCCTTCTACCCCAATGAGAGCGAGCCGCTGTGGTCGGCCTTCTCGACCCGTGCCGTCGAGCACACGCTGGACGTCTACTCCTCCTTCTCCTTCCCCTATCCCTATCCGGTGGCGCAATCGATCGCTGGCCCGCAGGGCGGGATGGAGTATCCGATGATCACCTTCAACGGCGGCACCTATGGCCGCCCGGTGGTCGATGATGACGGCAATCTGACCTATTCGCGCAGCGCCAAGCGCGGGCTGATCGGCGTGATCATCCACGAGATCGGCCACATCTATTTCCCGATGACGGTCAATTCCGACGAGCGTCAGTGGACCTGGATGGATGAGGGCATCAACACCTTCCTGCAATTCCAGGCCGAGCGTCAGTGGGAAGAGGACTTCCCGTCCCGCCGCGGCGATCCGGACCTGATCGCGGACTACATGGTGTCGACCAACCAGATGCCGATCATGACGCAGTCGGACTCGGTGCTGCAGTTCGGCAGCAATGCCTATGGCAAGCCGGCGACGGCGCTCGTCGTGCTGCGCGAGACGATCCTGGGCCGCGAGCTGTTCGACGAAGCCTTCCGCACCTATGCCAATCGCTGGCGGTTCCGCCGGCCGACGCCGTATGATTTCTTCCGCACGATGGAAGAGGTGTCCGGTGTCGATCTCGACTGGTTCTGGCGCGGCTGGTTCTACTCGACCGACCATGTCGACATCTCGCTCGACCGGGTGATCGAGGGCACGTTCAACACGGAAAATCCGGAGATCGAGAATGCCCGCGAGCGCGCCGAGGACGACGCCGATCCGGAAAGCCTGACCCAGGCCGGCAATCGCGAGGCAGGCATCGCCTATTACGAGGAACGCAATCCGGAAGTGGTCGACTTCTACTCGCGCAATGACGAGCACACGGTGACCAATCGCGAACGCGAGGCCTATGACAGTTTCCGCGAGGAGCTGGAGGACTGGGAAGCCGCAATCGTCGACAGCGACGAGCGCATCTACTATCTCGACTTCACCAACCAGGGCGGTGTGGTGATGCCGATCATCCTCGAATTCACCTTCGCGGACGGCGGCAGCGAGATCGTGCGGATCCCGGCCGAGGTCTGGCGCTACAATCCGGACAATGTCACCTGGACCTATATGACCGATCGTGAGGTCGTTTCGGTGGAACTCGATCCGCTGCACGAAACCGCCGATGCGGACCGGTCCGACAATTTCTTCCCGCCGCGCATCGAGCCGACCCGGCTGGAAGTCTATCGTTCGTCCTCGGACAATGACACGATGATGGACGACATGGATCAGCGCGTGACGCGCGACTCGATCCGTACGCGTCCGCAATAGGAAGGACCTGCGCGAATGCTGCGGCTTCGCACACTTCTGACGGGCCTGGCCGGTGTTCTGCTTGTGGCAGCGCCGGCCAGTGCCCATCGCGTCCATGCCGGTGTCACCGAGATCGCCGTCAATCCGCGCACCGGCGAGATGGAGATCGTGCACCGGCTCTTCGCCCACGACCTCCTGACCGCGCTCGATCGCGATGAACAGGATGCGGCGCAATTCCTCGAGACCGAAGCCGGGCTGGAAACGGTCGGCGCCTATGCCGGTGAGCGTTTCCGCATGGCGGATGGCGAGGGCGACCTGTTCGATCTGAACTATGTCGGCGCCGAGGTCGATGGCGAGTTTGCCTGGATCTATTTCGTCGCGCCGCAGCCGTCGGAAACCGAAAGCTTCATCGTCGACAACGATCTCCTGGCCGAAGCCTTCGACGACCAGGTGATGATGACCAATCTGCGCTTCCAGTCCCATGTCCGCACCGCGATGCAGGGGCCCGGACGTCGCGCGCCGGTGCGTGTCCGCTTCGAGCGTTAGGCTTCGCCGGCAGAGGCAGCAGCCATTTCCACCCGGTTGCGGCCGTTTGACTTTGCGGCGTAGAGCGCTGTGTCGGCGGCGCGGAACAGCTTTTCCACATCGCCCGCATCGCGGCAGACCGCGCGGGCACAGCCCGCCGAGACCGTGACCGGGACATGCAGTCCCTCGACCCGCGCCGGCGCTGCCTCCACGGCCGAGCGCAGGCGGCCTGCCAGGGGCTCCAGGGCCTCGCTGTCGCGTTCGTCGACGATGATGGCGAACTCCTCGCCGCCGATGCGGGCCAGCACATCGCGCCGCCGGGAGACCGAGCGGGCAATCGTGGCGATATGCTGCAGAACCCGGTCGCCGACATCATGGCCATGCGTGTCGTTGACCTGCTTGAAACGGTCGATATCGAACAGGATCAGGGCGATCTGGCGATCCGGTGCCGTTGAGGTTGCCAGCCGCCGCACGATCTCGCGATCAAAGGCGCGGCGATTGGCCAGCGCGGTCAGCGGGTCGGTCAGCGCCATCTCGCTCAGCCGGGCCTGGGAATAGCCGGCGCTCAACAGCAGATAGCCGAAAATCGTCGTCGTCTCGAAGGCGATCAGCGTCATCACGGCGACGGGCAGGAGCGGGTTGTCGCCGTCATAGACGTTCTGGACTGCCCCGCCATTGGTCAGCTGCAGAACGAACAGGGCGGCCGAGACCAGGATCGTGGCGACCATTGCGGCGCCGAGTACCACGGCGCCGGCCGGACCGTCGCGCCGGGCGATCGTCCACAGCCGGGTAAGGCTGAGCATATTGGTCGCGATCAGGACGCTCGCGAGCGTCAGGACACGGCCGATCACATTCGTGTCGACCAGGCAGAACCAGCCATAGCCCAGGGCCATGACACCGGCGAGGCCGGCATAGACGTACGGCCGGAAGGGGCGTTCGGCAAAGGAGGCGGTTCCGAACAGCATCAGGACGTGGCCGGAACTCACCATCATGTTCATGAAAAAGAGGAAGACCGGGTCGGTGTCCGGACCGACATTGAAGGCGGCCGACAGGAAAAGGCCGACGGTCTGGACGCTCAGCCCGATACACCAGAACTTCGCACCCTCGCTGGTGCGGTGGATGCGCCAGTTCACGAAGTGCAGCAGGATCCCGATCGTCAGGATGAGCGCAAGGGCGCTGACAAGCGATCGGGTGTCGAGCATGTCCTGTCCTCGTCGCGGCGTTAACGGTGTGGCCGCAGTCTTTGCAGTGCGGTGCGGCGGGGGCAAGGCCCGAGCGCTGCAATCTCAGGATTTTGTTCAGATTTTATGCGCGTCAGCGGGGCAAAGACAGGCAAAGCTGTTGGCCAGTTTGCCCTCGGTGGCCGTGTAGTCGAAGGTGATTTCGGTTCCGGCCGGCAGGTCGCGGCGCGCGACAAGCACCGGCCGCCCGTCCGGCCGGTAGACGATCTCGCAGCTCGGCTCGCAGGCATGGTTCACGAAATGACCATAGCCGGTCGGCTCGACATGGCGGCCGTCGGACGTCCGGAAGGAGTAGGGGGTCTGCACCGCACTGAACGGACCGCGGATCGGCAGGACTTCGGCGCCCCGGGCCAGCGGGGCGACCGCGACAGTGCCCCAGCCATGCGTGGGGCTCGGGTCCAGCCGGACGGCGGGCGCCTCTTCCAGGACATAGGCCGTGCGTGTGCGGACATCCCCCGGCTGCTGCATGTCCAGCGTGCCGATATAGCCGGCATCGATGTCCGGTGTTTCCGCGCGGACGCGCAGCGCCTCGGCGGGCCGGCGGTCGCGGCGGTCGAGATCGAGTTCCAGTTCCGCGCCGTTGACACGGCCGGTGACAGCGATCGGGACGGCGTCGGAACGGCCCGGTGTCAGGCGCAGGATCTCGCCGTCCCACCGGTCGCCATGGGCAAGCAGGTGAAAGCGGTCGAAACGCCGCTTGCCACCGGCATCGACGAAGAAGCCGAGCATGTGGCGTTCGCGGCTGGCAGCGGCATCCTGCACGGCGATCTCCCGGTTATGCGGCAGTACGCGGTCGAGGCTAGCCAGGATACGCTGCAGCGCAAGAAAAACCCAGGGTTTGCGTAAACGCGCGCTCACCCCGGGCGGGAATGCAGGCCGTGTCAGGCCTCGGTCTTTTGCGGTGTGTCGCTGCGCACCAGCACATTGCGGCCCGGGGCCGGACAGATCGGCTTCAGCTTGCCGTCGCCCGGTGTTCTGGCTGGCACGTCATCGCCGGAGCGTTCATAGAGCCAGTCGCGCCAGTCGGCCCACCAGGACCCGGGATGCTCCTTGGCGCCCTTGATCCAGGCCTCGACGGTCTTGGGCAGCTTGTCATTGGTCCAGTGCTGATACTTGCCGGCGGCCGGATGGTTGATCACGCCGGCGATATGCCCCGACCCCGCCAGCAGGAAGCGCACCGGCCCGCCGAAGCGTTTGGCGCCGCGATAGACGGACGGGTAGGGCGCGATATGGTCCTCGCGCGAGGCCTGCATGTAGACCGGCGTCTTCACCGCGCCGAGATCGAGCGTGTGGCCGTCAAGCTCCAGCTCGCCGCGCGACAGGCGATTGTTGCGGTAGAGATTGTCCAGATACCACAGGTGCAGCGCCTTGGGCATGCGGGTCTGGTCGGAATTCCAGTACAGCAGATCGAAGGCCTGCGGCTGGCGTCCGAGCAGGTAATTGTTGACCACGAAGGACCAGATCAGGTCGTTCGAGCGCAGGAGATTGAACGTGTCGGCCATGGAGCGCCCGTCCAGCACGCCGCCCTGGGCGTCCATGATGCGCTCGATCTCCTTGAGCCAGTACTCGTCGATGAACAGCAGGAGGTCGCCGGCCTGTTCGAAATCCGTCTGGGCGGCGAAAAAGGTTGCCGACGCGATCCGGTCGGCCTGGCCCTCGGCTTCCAGCCAGGCGAGGGCGCTGGCGAGCAGCGTGCCGCCGACGCAGTAACCCACGGCATTCACCGATGTTTCGCCCGTGGCCGCCTCGATCGCGTGCAGTGCCGCGAACAGGCCTTCATGCATGTAGTCGGAGAAGGTCTTGTCCTTGAGTTCCGGACCCGGATTGACCCAGGAGATCAGGAACACCGTGAAGCCCTGCTCGGTGAGCCAGCGGATCATCGAGTTCTTTTCCCGCAGATCCATGATGTAGAACTTGTTGATCCAGGGCGGCGCGATCAGCAGCGGCCGCTGCTTCACCGTCTCCGTCGCGGGAGCGTACTGGATCAGCTCCATTACATCGTTCTGGAAGATCACCTGGCCGGGCGCCGTGGCGAGATCCTTGCCGACCTGGAAGCCTGCGGTATCGGTCTGGCGCAGGGCCAGCCGTCCGTGACCGGCTTCCAGATCATTCATAAGGTTTTGCAGGCCGCGCGTCAGATTTTCGCCGCGCGAGACCATGGTCTCGCGGAGCACATCCGGATTGGTCAGGGCGAAATTGGTCGGCGACAGGGCGTCGGTCATCTGCCGCGTCAGGAATTCCACCTTGCGCCGGGTGCGCTCGTCGACCCCTTCGACATTGCGCACCAGCCCCACCAGGAAATGCTGGTTGAGCAGGTAGGATTGCTTGATGGCATTGAATACCGGATTGGTGGACCAGTCCTCGCTCTTCCAGCGCTTGTCGCCCTTTTCCGGCTCGATGACCGGTGCGCCGCCGCCATCGTCTTCGCCGGCCATGAAGCGCTTGGTCGTGTTCGACCACAGATCGAGATAGCCCTTCATCAGGTCGGCCTGGGCCTGCATCATCAGTTCGGGCTGGTGAACGATGTGATTCCAGACCTCGCCGAATTCCGGCGCGGCGTTGAACGGATCGGCCTTGGGCAGGACGGCTTCGCCCTCGAGCGCCTTCTGCATCGCCTCGGACATGAGTTTCTGCGACTTCAGCGAAGCCTGCATGAGATTGCGCGACACTTCGTCGAGCGCTTCCCATTCCGCTGCGGTCATGCCGGCCCAGGGGTTGGAGTCGCGGTCTTGCGCGTCGTTTTCCGTCTTGCCCGGCATTGATTGTCCTTGTCTTCGGCAGGTGACTCTGACACCGATCAGCGTATAGAAAGCGCGTCGCGCGTCCAGCGCGAGGAGTTGTCATGCATCGCTTTGTCACGACCGCGGGTCTTGCCGCCCTTCTGGGAGGCTGCGCAGCGGTCGATATGCCGGATGTGGAAGCCACACATCCCGACTGGGTCGAGGAGCGCCTCGAAGCCGGTGTGGAGGACCGCGCCGCACCGCGCACCGTGCCCGACCGCACGCTTCCGCGCGGTGAAGGCGCAGAAATGGATGCCCAGGCACGCCGGCTGCTCGAACGCCGCGACGAGCTGAATGCCGAGGCGGAAGACCGCGAAGGGCAGGACACGCCGTCCAGCGCGTCCGATTTCGTGAATGAGGGACAGGCGCGCACAACGCCGCCACAAAACCCGCAACGCTGAACTCAATGTGTGCCCGGTATGTGCCGGGCGATGACCGGAGACGAAGAATGAGCGATACCCGTGCCCTGACAAATCTGGCGCTGCAGGCGGTGCGTGCAGCCGAGGCTGCGGCCGTTGCGGCGTCCGGCTGGATCGGTCGCGGCGAGAAGGAATCCGCCGACCAGGCCGCCGTCGACGCCCTGCGCAACGGACTCAACGCCATGCCGATGAAGGGCCGGATCGTGATCGGTGAGGGCGAGCGCGACGAAGCGCCCATGCTCTATATCGGTGAAGAGGTCGGGACCGGTGAAGGCCCGGAGATCGACATCGCGCTCGATCCGCTGGAAGGCACCTCGCTGACGGCCAAGGGCCAGGCCAATGCGCTGGCTGTGGTCTCCTTTGCGCTGCGCGGCGGCCTGCTGCACGCGCCGGACACCTATATGGACAAGATTGCCGTCGGTCCGGGCCTGCCCTCCGGCGTTATCGACCTGGACGCCAGCGCGGCGGAGAATGTGAAGAACCTGGCCAAGGCCAAGGGCGTCGCCCCGTCCGACATCACGGTCTGCGTGCTGGAACGCGAGCGTCACCAGCACATCATCGACGGCGTGAAGTCCGTCGGCGGCCGTGTCCGCCTGATCCCGGACGGCGATGTGGCCGGCGCCATGGGCGCGGCGGGCCTCGGTGTCGGTGTCGACATGTATATCGGTCAGGGCGGGGCACCGGAGGGCGTGCTGGCGGCCTCGGCCCTGCGGTGTATCGGCGGCCAGATGCAGGCGCGCCTGTTCTTCCGCAATGATGACGAGCGCGCCCGGGCAGCGCGTGTGGGCGTCACGGATCTCGACCGCAAGTATGATGTTTCCGAACTGGCTGCCAGCCACTGCCTCTTCGTCGCGACCGGCGTCACAGACGGCGACCTGGTCGACGGTGTCCGCACGTCGGGCGGTCAGGTTCACACGCATACGCTGCTGCTCGATTCGGCCGATCATTCCGTACGCCGCATCCGGTCGGCACGGCCGCTGGGCTAGCACGGACAGAGGATGGTCACGGACGTCACGACACGGGACACCGGCGCCCTTCTGGGGGTGGAGCACTCGCTGAGCGGGCGCAAATGGCGCCTGCGCGAGGCCGATGAAGCGGCCGTGACCACCATTGCCCGCCAGCAAGGCCTGCCCGATGCCCTGGCCCGGGTCATTGCCGCGCGCGGCGTGCCGCCGGAGGCGGCGGGAAGCTATCTTTCGCCGCGGCTGCGCGATGTCTTTCCCGACCCCTCGGCCCTCGCCGACATGGACAAGGCCGCCGGACTGATCTGGGACGCCGTCGCGGCGGGCCGGCGCATTGCCGTCTTTGCCGACTATGACGTCGACGGTGCGACGTCCGCCGCCCAGCTGGTGCGCTGGCTGCGCCATGTCGGCCATGACGCCGACATCTACATTCCCGACCGGATCGAGGAAGGCTACGGACCGTCTGCCAAGGCTTTCGAGACCCTGCGCGAACGCGGCGCCGAACTGGTGGTGACGCTGGACTGCGGGGCCGCGGCGCATGACGCCCTGCGGCACGGGGCCGGAATCGGGCTCGATATCGTCGTCATCGACCATCACCTCATGGATGACGATTTCCCGCCGGCCGCCGCACTGGTCAATCCGAACCGGCCGGACGACACCTCCGGATGCGGCCACCTGGCGGCGGCCGGGGTCACTTTCGTCCTGCTGGCGGCGCTCAATCGCGAAGGCCGGCGGCGCGGCGCATTCGGCGAGACCGGCGAGCCGGACATCATGCAATGGATGGATCTGGCCGCCCTGGGCACGATCTGCGACGTCGTGGCCCTGGAGGGGCTGAACCGGGCGCTGGTGGCGCAGGGACTGCGTGTGATGAGCCAGTGGCTGCAGCCGGGTATCAAGGCCCTGGCCGACGCGGCCGGTATCGACGGCGAGGCCAGCGTCTATCACGCCGGCTTCCTGATCGGTCCGCGAATCAATGCCGGTGGCCGGGTCGGCCGTTCCGATCTGGGCGCTCATCTGCTGACCACCGACGATCCGGCGAAGGCCGCGCGGATCGCTGCCGAGCTCGACGCGCTCAATGCCGAACGCCGCTCCATCGAGGCCGCAGTGCAGGACGAGGCCCTGGCCCAGCTGGAGCGTCAGGGCGCGGACAGGGCGATTCTGGTAGCGTCGGGCGAGGGCTGGCATCCCGGCGTGATCGGCGTTGTCGCCGGCCGCCTGAAGGACCGGTTTTCAAAACCGGTTATCGTCATCGGTATCGACCGCCGGGGTGAAACGGCGCTGGGCAAGGGATCCGGGCGCTCCGTGCCGGGCGTCAATCTTGGCAGGGCCATTGCCGCGGCGCGCCATGAGGGGCTGCTGCTGGCCGGGGGCGGCCATGCCATGGCCGGCGGTCTGACGGTGGAGGCCGACCGGATCAATGCGCTTATCGCCTATCTGGACGAACGTCTTGCGCCGGAGCTGGCAGAGGCCGGCGACGCCATGGCGCTCAAGGCGGATGGTGTGCTGGCGGCCTCCGGCGTGACCGTCGAGCTTGCCGAGATGCTCGAGCGCGCCGGTCCCTTCGGTCAGGGCAATCCCGAACCGCGTTTCGCGCTGTCCCGGGTCCGGGTGAGCTTCGCCAAGCGGGTCGGCACCGATCATGTGCGCTTTTCGCTGCAGGATCTCAGTGGCGCGAGCGTGCAGGGGATCAGTTTCCGCACCGCCGACACCCCGCTGGGTGAGGCACTGCTGAGCGCGGGCGAGGGGCTGTGGCATGCGGTCGGCCGGGTGAAGTGCGATGCCTGGCAGGGCCGCAAGCGGGTGCAGCTGCAACTGGACGATCTGGCAACTGCGCAAGACTGACGTTTTTGCGAAATTCCCGCTTGCAAGCCGTCTCAGGCTTTTCTATACGACGGCCCTCATCGCCGCGGGCCCTTCGTCTATCGGTTAGGACGCCAGGTTTTCAACCTGGAAAGAGGGGTTCGATTCCCCTAGGGCCTGCCACGCGATCTCCTCCTTCTCATGTGCAGACGTGGTAGGATCGCTGGGTATGCCGGCGAGGGTGGGGCAGGTTTGTCCCCTTGATCACGGATGCGATGTCGGGAGCGTGAGGCAATGGCCCATCTTTCCACCAAGACCTATGGCAATGAGCGCGGCCTGTCCTGTTGCTCGCGGCAATGGGCGGCGGACAGCGATTGCAGCCTCCTGCACGGCTACTCCTTCGGTTTCCGCTTCGTGTTTGCCGCCGAACAGCTCGACAAGCGCGGCTGGGTGCTCGATTTCGGCAAGGGCGGTTTCGGAAAGATCCGCGACTGGCTGCACGAGATGTTCGATCACTCGCTTCTCGTCGCTGAGGACGATCCGGAGCGTCCGGCGCTGGAAGCGCTGGGCGAGCGCGGCATTGCCCGCGTCCGGGTGGTGCCGGGGACGAGCTGCGAGCGCATGGCCGAGATGACCTTCCACAAGGCGGACGAGATCGTCCGGGAAGCCACGGGCGGGCGCTGCTGGGTGGAATCGGTGGAATGTTCCGAGCACGGTTCGAACAGCGCCATCTACCGTTCGACCCGCGCCGTCGCGCGTCTCGCCGAAAGCGACCGGCTGCACGAAGAACTCGGCTGAGACGCCGGGAAAGTTTCGAGTTTTCCACGATTTTCCGCCACCGCCGATCGCCGGACCGGCGGTTTTTGCGCGTGGTGTGAATTCCCGAACCGGATTCGCGCGCAGAAACTCGCCTCTCAGGAGAAAAATGAACCTTACGAGAAAGACAGGAAATCCGCATCAGGTTGTGATTGAAAATCAGTTCAACCCCAACATATTGCGTTAATTGCGTTGCGAATAGCTCGCAGCGACTAGATATCGAAGTCGCAAAACGCAACCAATCGGCCGATTCGTCTTCTCTTCAGTCATGAATTTGTGTACAAATCTTCACTCGAGGGTTGTTTAAGCGAGCGATATCATGGTTCTGGCTCACGATGTTTTTGAAGACACCGAAGTGCTTCAACTGGAGGGCCGCGTTAAGTGGTACGATCCCGCGCGCGGGTACGGGTTCATTGACGCGGTCGACGGCGAGGGGGACATCCTGCTCCACGCCAGCTGTCTGCGCCGTTTCGGACAGGGTCCGGCCCTGCCGAACGCCAGGGTGGTCTGCAAGGCCGTCCGCGGCGACAAGGGGCGTCAGGCCATCGAACTGGTCGAGATGAGTGGCGGCGACACGCAGGCCGAGGTACGGCCGCGGCGTTTTCATCCCTATGCCGTTTCCAGCGCGCCCTTCTGCCAGGCCGTGGTGAAATGGTTCGATCCGCTGCGTGGGTACGGTTTCGTCAATTGTGCGGAGATCGAGGGCGATGTCTTCCTGCATGCGGCCACCTTGCGGCGCGCCGGTCTGGAGGATGTTGCGCCGGGCGATTCTCTCGAGGTGCGTTGCCTTGAAGGCCCCAAAGGGGCACTGGCTGCCGAAATCCGTCCCGCTTCGGCCGGGTGATCCGGCCCGGAGCGGCGTGCTGCTGATGAGGCGGGCGCGGCGTCTGTCCGGCGTTGCGCAACACGCAGACGCCCGCTAGCTTCCGGCACATGCGCAGCTTGATCCTTTCCCTTCTGGTCGGCCTCTCCGCGCCGGCCTGGGCGCAGGACGCCGAACCGGCGGCCGCAACGCCCGACGCCACCGTTTCCGGTCCCACCGCGGAAGCGTCCGCCATTGCGTTTGACGGGCCCGAGCCGGTCATTATCGACAGCGCCGATGGCCGGCATGTCTTCACGGCCGAGCTGGCGACCACGCCGGAACAGCTGGAACGCGGCCTGATGTGGCGCGAGGCGCTGGATCCCGATGCCGGCATGCTGTTCCACTATTCTCCGCCCCGCCGCACGGCGATGTGGATGGAAAACACGCTGATCGATCTCGACCTGGTCTTCATCGCGCCGGACGGCGAAATCGTGAAGATCGTCGGCCACGCCCAGGCCGGCTCGCGCCGCAGCCTGGCGTCGGATGCCGTGGTTGCCGGCGTGCTGGAACTGCCGGCGGGCCGTACATTCGAGCTGGGCATCCGGCCGGGCGACACGGTGCGCCACGCCTTCTTCGGCAATGTGGATGAGGGTGCGGACGACGCGGCGCCGGCCGCGGAAGAAACAGCTGAAGAAACGTCCGAAGATACAGATGCCGAGGCCGCCGGCGGGGCGGATACGGATACGCCTGCACAGGATACGCCCGAAGACGCGCAGTAGGCTTGCCTAAAGGCGAGGGCGCTTACATAAGGGCAATATTCGGGGTGTGGCGCAGCCTGGTAGCGCATCTGGTTTGGGACCAGAGGGTCGCAGGTTCGAATCCTGCCGCCCCGACCATTGACCGGCTTTCGCCGGTCCATGCGGTTGAAATGGGAGACGCGCATGTTCGCGAGGATCTATCGTCCGGCCCGCAATGCGATGCAGTCGGGCCGCGGCAAGACGAAGAAGTGGGTGCTCGAGTTTTCGCCGGAGATGGCGAAAAAGCCCGATCCGCTGATGGGCTGGACGTCCAGCTCGGACATGCGCAGCCAGATCCGCCTGAAGTTCGACAGCCAGGAAGACGCTGTGGCCTACGCCAAGCGCCAGGGCATCCCCTTCCAGGTCGTCGAGCCGCACGAACCCAAGCGGTACGAGAAGTCCTACGCGGACAATTTCTCCGCCGATCGCAAACAGCCCTGGTCGCACTAGACCGGGGCCTGTCTGGCCTCCGTAGCTCAACCGGATAGAGCGCCCGCCTTCTAAGCGGATGGTTGCAGGTTCGAGTCCTGCCGGGGGCGCCATTTTTCTGATCTCACGACAGTTCGCTTCGCGAACGTCTCCGATAGGGCGGCCTGACCGGCCGACGCGCGGTCGCGCTTGCGAACCCTCCGGGTTCGAAATAGTTCCTTCAAGGCGTGCCACTTTTTCCTGTTCACAACCCGAACTGTCCCGGCAGAGCCTGGCCGGATCGTCCCGCAACTCGCAATGAAGAGCGCCCCGGCAGCATGTCCGGGGCGCTTTTCGTATCGATGTCGCGTGGGTCTAGTCTGCGGTGTAGGGGAAGGGCGCACCGCCGATGAATTCAGGGGCTGACTGTTCGGGACGCCCGGAAGGCACCGTGATCCGCGTGCGCCGCGCGGGCGCGATGGCCGGTTCTCCCTCGTGCGCCGGACGCATCATGTCTTCATGTGTGAAGACAAGATATTCGACGTCGAACCGGTCGGCTGTGGCCCTGGCCAGGGCGACGCCGTAGGCGTCGCTGTCCAGATAGCGAAGGCCGGTATTGCGCAGCTCTGCTGTTGTCAGGGCCTCGGCATCGGGGGCGCCGGCCTCGAGCCAGCCGGCGGTCCGGGCGTGTCCGTAGAGGATGGTCGAGTTGAGCCAGGCCACCCGTTCGCCGCCGGGCCCGGCATCGGAGAACAGGCGCGGGATCATGCCGTCCGGATAGAGCCGGCGTACATGCAGGTCGAAGACCCGGAAATAATTGGTGGAGGATATCCCTGCCACGGCAAACTCGTTGGCCGCCGGCCCGCAGTCCAGCCCTTCGCCCAGCACGCTGGAGAAATGCATGTGATGGTCGCCGGTGAGCGAAACGACGTTTTCGATGTTCTCCGCCTGCACGTAGCGCAGGAATTCGAGACGTTCGGCGGGATAGCCGTCGAAAGCATCGATATTCATCGCCGTCTCGACCGGTTCGATCGCGTGGCGCACGAAGGTGTAATCCAGTGTCATCGGCGACATGGGCACCGACAGGGCACAGACTTTCCATGTGGCATCCGACTGTTTCAGCGAGCGTTTCAGCCAGGCTTTCTGCGTATCGCCCCACATCGTGCCGACCGGCCGGTCGACGGCGGGATCCGCCGCCGCACCTTCCGGCGTGTCCAGCGCGGAATTCACGACATCGGCAAGTTCGAAATCCCGGGCGAACTGGTCTCCGGCAAGGCCTGACAGGCGCGCCGGAATGTATTCGAACCAGGCCTGGTTCGCGGCCATCTTTCGTTCCTGCGCTGGCGTGCCGGCGGGGTCATAGGTCGAGACGGACTGCCAGGAATTGTTGGAGAATTCATGGTCGTCCCAGATCGACAGGAAAGGCCAGCGCCCCCGGGCGCGCTGCAGCCACGGATCCGACAGATAGGTGCGATACAGATGGCGATAATCGTCAAGCGTGACGGCATGATCGGTGCGCGCGCCGTCCGTTTCCGGCCAGGCGAGATCGCGGGCGAGCCCGCTCATGGCGAAGATCTGCTCATAGATGAAGTCGCCGAGGAAAAGCACGAAATCCAGATCGGCGCCGTCCTCCCCCCGGGTGAGCAGGTGGCGGTAGGCGTGATAATGGCCGGTCTGGAAATTCTGGCACGATGCAAAGGCGAATTGTACGTCCTCGGCACTGTCTGCTGCCGGGGCTGTGCGTGACATCCCCGTTGGTGACATCGCGCCGTCATCGCGCACGAAACGGTAATGAAGGCGCTGACCCGGCTGCAGCCCGTCGACCACGACACGAACGGTGTAATCCGCGTCGGGCCCGGTCTCGACTGCCCGCTCGACAATGAGCGATGCAAAGCCTGCGTCGGTTGCGACTTCCAGGTGGCCGCTTGCAGTCCCGCCGGCTTCAGGCGGCAGCATGCGGGTCCACAACACGATGCCATCCTCTGTCGGGTCGCCCGAGGCCACGCCCTGGGGATAGACATCCGGAGCGAGCCGGCGCGGTACGGCGTGTGCGGCAAAGGCCGGGCGGGCCTTTGCCGCAAACGTCGTTGCGGACAGAGCGAGAAGCAGTGTGCGTCGGTTGATCATGGCCCTTCTCCTCAGCGCGGCCGGGTGCCGCTGCCGAAGCGGGCTGTGATTTCCAGCATGACGGTGCGCGGATCGGCCGGGTAACCGAACGTCCCGGCACCGGCGACCACGAGACCGCGGGTGAAATATTCCTCATCCGTCAGATTGCGTCCGCTCAGGGCGATCCGGAATGCCTCGGCGTCGTAGGCCAGCGTGGCGTTGAGCGTGGTGTATTCGGACTGGAAGTCCGTATTGGCCGCGTCATAGGCCATCTCGCCATAGTGTGTGGCATCGATCGACGCGAAGACGCCCGACGGGTGCGTGTAAACCGCTCCTGCGGTCAGCGCGGTTTCCGGGATCAGTTCGATCCGGTTGCCGCTGTAGTCCAGCGGGTTGCCGAGCGTGTCAAACGTGCGGAAATCCTCGTACTCGGCATCGGTCAGGCTTGCCGATGCAAACAGTTCCAGCCTGTCGGTCGGGGAGTAGCGGGCGCCCAGCTCAAAGCCGGCAGAGCGGGCGCTGGAGGCGTTGTCGACCACAGTGCCTGTCTGGAAAGGCGAGGTGGACAGGACGACGCTGCGCTGGATCTGCATGTCGGTCCAGTCGATGTAGAAGGCTGCGGCATCGATCTCGAGCGCGCCGTCCAGAAATACGCCCTTCAGTCCGAGCTCGTACTGCCAGACGTCTTCCTGGTCATAGCCCGGATCGCCCGGGTTCGAGATGAAGATCGAGCCGGCCCGGAAGCCGCGCGTGACCGAGCCGTAGATCTGCATGTCGTCTTGCGGCCGCCAGGCGAGCACCAGTTTGGGCTGGAGCGAGGTGTAGTCGTCGGAGTGCGACTGCAGAGGGGCGCCCGCGGCAACGCGATAGTCTGCTTCCTGGTCTTCGAAGGCCAGACGCAGGCCCGTGGTCAGTGTCCAGTCCTGCGACAGCTCCGTCTCGGCCTCACCGAACAGGGCGATGGCGCGGGTCGACTGCCGCTGGGACTGGTCGAGCAGAAGCAGGTTGAGCGGTGTGAAGAGAGTCGTGCTGCGGAAGGCGTGGCGCTCGTCCAGGAGGTAGAGGCCGGCGACCCAGCTCGACGCATGGCCGAAGAGCGGCGCATCGCCGGCGAGACGGAATTCCTGGGAAAAGCTGTCGAACCTGTCCTCCTGGCCCAGAAGGACCGGAGACAGCACCGCCGAGAAGCGCGCGATGCGGTCGGCGCTGGCATAGGCGGTGATGGAGGTGAAATCGGCGCCGAGGAGCGGGCCCTCGATTGTCACGACCGGCAGGACCAGCTGGCCGTAGCCCGTTCCCAGGTCCGGCGCGATGCTTTCGCGCGGCGTCTGTACCGGCACGAGATTATCGGCATTGTTGTCATAGCGGTCATAGGTGAGCCGCCCCACAATCCGCCAGCCTCCATTGTCCCAGCCGGCCGTTCCGCGCAGGGTGAAATCCTCGGTGGCATGCGCGTCGTCCAGACCGAGCACGGTATTCTCGATGAAACCCTCACTCTGTTCGTACCGGCCAGCGAGGCGGAAGAAGAGATTGCTTTCCTCCAGCGGTCCGCCGAGCGCCGCACGCAGGCCGTAGGTTTCTCCGCTGCCGCCATAAACCGTGACTGAGCCACCATCGCCCTCGCTGCCATCGCGCGTGACGATGCTGACAACGCCGGCATTGGTGTTGCGGCCGTACAGTGTGCCCTGCGGCCCCTTGAGGACTTCCACGCGCTCCACGTCCAGCAGGCGGTAGGTGTTGTTGTAGGGTGCGATGACGCCATCGATGGCCGTCGAGAAATTCTGGTTGTCCGATGTGCCGGTGGCACCGATACCGCGATAGGCGAGGCGATACTGGCCATCGGCGAATTCGGCCATGTCGAGCCCGGCGATGCCGGATGCCAGGTCTGCGATGTCCAGCAGGCGGGCATTCTCCAGAGCGGCTGCGGTCAGGACGTCCAGGCTGGCGGCGACGTCCTGGGCGCGCTGCTCACGTTTCTGGGCGGTGACGACGATGACGTCTGCATCGGTCTCCTCCAACGCCTCGTCGAACTGGGCGTTTGCCGGCAGTGGAAGGCTGGCGGCGGCGATGGCTGCGAACGCGGCCGCGCGCATCAAGGCGGTTTTTCTCATGGTGCAATCCCCAACTTGCCACCGGCTCAAGCGAGTCCGGTACGAATGTTCAGTAAATCTACGTCAATGGCATCGAGTCGCCGTTCATGAGGCGCGATATGACAGATATGCGTGACGATGTTGTGACGGTATAAATGGTACGTTCGTTCAGTTTGATGGTGTTGTTGGCGGGATTCGGTTTGTTCTTTCTGCCGAAACCGCCTATGACGGAGCAAACAGGACGGGGAAGAATGTGACGGACATTGCGAGCACGCCTGATACAGTCCGCAGACGGCTGGCCGACTGCGCGGCAGCGCTCTGGCTGGATGCAGGGCCCGGCGCCGTGAGCTTCGGTCAGGTGTCGGCCCGTACCGGCGTACAGAAGTCTCTCGCCGCATATCACTTTCCCACGATTGCAGCCCTGCGCGCTGCGGCGGCAGACCGGGTACTCTCTGATTTCCGCAATCGGATCCGTATTGTGGCAGAAGAGCTGGCAGCGTATTCGCCAAAGGAGGCGAGCGGCCCGCGAATATGGGCTCAGCTGGCAATGCAGGCCCTGGGACCCCAGGGGCACGGCCTGGCGATCCTGGAAGTCGCCTTCCTCGCACTCGACGATGCGGATTATCGTCGTCGCATCGTGCGTCTTGCGGCCAGTCTGCGCCGGATCGTGCGGTGTCTGGGGGAGGGGCGGCAGCCGCGTGAGCCGCGTACCGCCTTTGCTTTGGTCGTGGGGGCCGTGCTCACCCATGCTGCTCGCGGGCATGGGGCCCATCACCTGTTTTCGCTCGACCGTGAACTCGAAGAGGCTTTCACAGGACCGGGCTTGCCGCGTCACCGGCACCGGACGCCCGGCGTCGGGCCGGCGCCTTCAGTGGCTGAGGGCCCGGTCACGACCCCGCGCGAGCAGATCCTGGATGCCGCGATCGATCTTCTCGCCGATGACGGCCTGCGGGCGATGTCCCACCGCAGCCTGGCACGCCAGGCCGGTCTGTCGCTGTCGGCCACGACCTATTACTTCGCATCCAAGACCGAAATCTTCGAAGCGGCACTCGAACGCCTGATCGAGAGGGCGCAGCACGCATTGGCGGACAGCGGGAGCGCTGTGGGCCCGGCTTCCTGGGACATGAACAGCCTGGTGGAGACATTGACCGAATTCTATCTCGAAGAGGGACAGGCGGCGACGCGCGCCCATCTCAATATCGGTCTTCTGGCCGGCCGCACGCCCTCCATGCACGCGGCGATGGAAGACTTGTACGCGCTTCAGATCGCGAACTTCATCCGGCTTCTGGGCGAAGCCGGGACAGGTGGCAGCGGCGATCGGACCGTCTTCTTATACAAGCTGATTTCCGGCCATCTCATGCTCAGCCTGCTGGACATGTAGCGGGCCGACGGTGCCGTCAGTCCCGGCAGCGGCCCTTGCCGCCGCCGTTTGCGGAGAAGGTCACCGAGAAGGCGATGCCGATGATCAGGGGGACCCAGATCGGCAATTCGCCGACACCGGGTGCATCCAGCGCGGCGGCGATGTGATCGTCGACCAGCCACCACAGAAGAAAAAGCCACATGTCTACGTCCCTTTCGTGCCGGATCAGGTGACGGCGGCGAAGCCCCGTTCCAGATCGGCGATGAGGTCTTCCGGCGCTTCCAGGCCGATGGCGAAGCGGATCAGGGCGCCGTCATGGCGGTGCGCGGTCCTGGTGCGCTTGAGCTGGGGGTCGCAATGGATCGCCAGGCTCTCATAGCCGCCCCAGGAAAAGCCCATGCCGAACACGTCGAGCGCATCGAGGAAGCGCTCGCTCTTCGGAATGTCCCAGCCGGGGAACTCCACCGAGAACAGGCCGCAGCCGCCGGTAAAGTCGCGCTGGAACAAGGCGTTGTCGGGATGGTCGGCATGGGCCGGGTGCAGGATGCGGCCGGTCTCCGGACGGGATTTCAGCCAGTCGGCGATCGCCATTGAGGAGGCAAAGCTGCGCTCCATCCGCACGGCCATCGACCGCAGGCCGCGCAGGGCGAGATAGACGTCGTCGGGCGCGGTGTGGAAGCCGAAGCTGCGCTCGGTGGCCTGCAGGCGCGCAAACAGCGCCTCGTCGCGCGCCACCACGGCGCCCATGAGAAGATCGGAATGCCCGCCGACATATTTGGTCAGTGCCTGGGCGGCATAATCGACGCCCAGCTGCAGCGGCTTCAGGGTCAGCCCGGCACTCCAGGTATCGTCGATAATGGTGATGACGCCCTTCTCGCGCGCGACCCTGGCGATGGCGGGAATGTCCTGCATCTCCATCGTCAGCGATCCGGGCGATTCCAGCAGGATGGCCTGGGTCTCGTCCGTGATGAGATCGGCGATTTCGGCTCCCATGCGCGGCGCGAAGAATTCCGTCTTCACCCCGAATTTCGGCATGGTGGTCAGAAGGAAGTTGCGCACAGGCCCGTAGATGCAGTCGGCCGCGAGCACGGTCCCGCCGGCCTCGACCGAGGCCAGGATGGAGAGCGTGTTGGCCATCAGGCCGGAGGAGGTGAGGGCACAGCCGGCACCGCCCTGCAGCTCGGTCAGCGCGCCGCGCAGGGCCTGGTGGGTTTCCAGACCGACCCGGCCATAATGCACGCGTCCCGGCGGGAAGTCGTAAAGCTCGGCCGCTGACGGGGCGAGCATGGTCGAGCCGCGGGCGACGGACGGATTGACCTGTCCGCGTTCGTCGTGCGGCCGTCCAAGCCGGGTGAGCCGGGTTTCGTCCTTCATCAAATCCCTCAATCTGTTGTTCAATCCCGGCCGGCTTCGATCGGTGTGTCGTCGCGGCTGCCCCATTCGGCCCAGGAGCCGTCATAGACAGCAGCCGTGCGGCCCAGTCTTTCAAGTCCGAGCGCAAGGATGCAGGCCGTCACCCCGGAGCCGCAAGTGGTAATGACGGGCGTATCGTCGCGCAAACCGGCTGCACGGAAGTGATCTGGGTGGCCGGCGAGTTCTCCCCGCTCGTTCAGCAGCTGGACGAAGGGCAGGTTCAGCGCGCCGGGCATGTGTCCGCTGCGCATGCCCGGGCGGGGTTCCGCTGCACTGCCGGCAAAGCGCGCCGCAGGCCGGGCATCGAGGACCTGGTGGGCACCGGATGTGACCGCATCAAGCACGTCCTCCCGTCCGGCGAGACGGTGCGGCTGAAAGTCCGCTGTGAAATCGCCCTGCGGCCAGTCCCCGGCCGGGCCGTTTTCGACGGGTCCGCCCGCGGTCAGCCAGAGCGGCAGTCCACCGTCCAGCACGCGTACGGAATCGTGTCCCATCGCCCGGAACATCCACCAGACACGCGCCGCACTGAACAGGCCCATCCGGTCGTAGACGATCAGTTCGCTGTCCCGGTTGATACCCAGGGCGCGCGCATGACGCTCGAAGACGTCCGGCGGCGGCAGCATGTGGGGCAGGGGCGAGGCCACGTCCTTCACCGTGTCGATATCGATCGGCCGGGCACCGGGAATACAGCCCGCCACGCGCGGCTGCGGCCCGCCCTCGAAGGTCCAGGTCGCGTCGAGAAAGACGGTTCCGGCGGCGCCGTGCCGCCCGAGAGCATCAGCGACGGAGATGACCGGGTCGGTCATGCCTCCATCCAGGCCGGCACCGGCAGGCCCTTCTCGCGCAGGAAGTCGGGATTGTAGAGCTTGGACTGGTAGCGCGAGCCGTGATCGCACAGCACGGTCACGATGGTGTGGCCCGGCCCCATATCGCGCGCCATGCGGATCGCGCCGACGATATTCACCCCCGACGACCCGCCCAGGCACAGGCCTTCCTGCGTGATCAGATCGAAGATCAGGGGCAGGGCTTCCTCATCCGAGATGCGATAGGCGCGGTCGACCCTGGTGTCGACGAGGTTGGCCGTGATGCGGCTCTGGCCGATTCCTTCGGTGATGGAGGTGCCTTCGGCTTTCAGCTCGCCATGGGCGAAATATCCGTAGAGGGCCGCGCCGCCGGGATCGGCGATACCGATCTGCACATCGGGATTTTTCGCCTTGAGGCCCGCCGACAGGCCGCCCAGCGTGCCGCCGGAACCGACAGCACAGATGAAGCCGTCCACCTTGCCGTCCGTCTGGTCCCAGACTTCCTGTGCCGTGGTCGCCGCGTGGAAGTCGCGATTGGCGGTATTGTCGAACTGGTTGGCCCATATCGCGCCATTCGGTTCGCTCCTGGCCAGCTCCTCGGCCAGCGTGCCGGAATAGCGCGCGTAGTGATTGGGGTTGGAATAGGGCACGGCATCGACCTCGATCAGCTCGGCGCCGAGAAGCCGGATCGCGTCCTTCTTTTCCTTCGACTGGGTCCGCGGGAAGACGATGACGACCTTGTAGCCCAGCGCCGCACCGACCATGGCCAGGCCGATCCCGGTATTGCCGGCCGTGCCTTCCACGATCGTGCCGCCTGGTTTCAGTGCGCCGGATTTCTCCGCCGCACGGATGATGCCCAGCGCCGCCCGATCCTTGATCGATCCGCCGGGGTTGAGGAATTCGGCCTTGCCGAGGATCTCGCAGCCGGTGGCCTCCGAGGCCGCGTTGAGCCGGAGCAACGGCGTGTTTCCGATCAGGTCGATGACAGACTTGGCGGGGGGCACGGGCGCTCTCCAGTTTTGCGGACACTGCGGGCGATATAGGCACGCCCTTGTCGGGCCTCCAGCCATAAAACGCAAATCCGGGGATCCGGATCGCACCTTCGCGCGTACACAGGGTATGAAAACCCTCGTCCTGACCCTCCTGTCCACCGCCTTCGCTTCACCGGCACCCGTTCCCGCCGAACCGCCGGCCGATATCGTGTTCGACGTGTTGCGCAATGGTCAGGCCTTCGGCCGCCATGAAGTGCGTTTCGACGAGGGCGAGGCGGGTGAACTCCTGGTCGATATCGATATCGAGCTTCGGGCGGGCCTCGGCCCGATCACCGTGTTTCGGTACGAACACGCCGCCGAGGAAGTCTGGCGCGGCGGTCAGCTGGTCTCGCTGGAGGCCGAGACGCTGAAGGATGGCGACCGGATTGCGGTGGATGTCGAACGAGGTGACACCGGGTTGATTGACCTGATGCCGTCGAGCCACTGGCTGGGTTATGACCCGGCCGAGCGCCGCATCCTGAATACCGAAACCGGGGAAGCCATGCCGGTCGAGATCGAGGATCTCGGGCTGGAGACGGTCGAGACGGCATCCGGCGAGATCGAGGCGCGCCGTATCCGCATGACCGGCACGCTCACCGTCGACCTCTGGTACGACGCCGAGGGCCGCTGGGTCGGTTGCGCTTTCGAAGCGCGTGGCCAGTCGATCCGCTACGTCCTGCAAGACGCTTAGGCGTTCTCTTCGGCGGCTTCCGCTTTCATCTGTTCGAAGGCGGCGAGGGCGGCCTCCCGGCCCGCTTTCAGGTCGACGACGGGGCGCGGATAGGTGCGTCCCAGTTCCACGCCCTGCGATGCAAGCTGACCGGCCGACGCCTCCCAGGGCGCATGGATATCGCGTGTCGCGAGGCTGACGAGCTCGGGCACCCAGCGGCGGACATAATGGCCGTCCGGATCGAATTTCTCGCCCTGGGTCGCGGGATTGAAGATACGGAAATAGGGCGCTGCATCGGCGCCGGATCCGGCCACCCATTGCCAGCTTGCGGCATTCACCACCGGGTCGGCATCGACCAGCGTATCCTCGAACCAGGCCATGCCGTCACGCCAGTGACAGCCGATATGCTTGATCAGGTAGGATGCGGTGATCATGCGCGGACGATTGTGCATCCAGCCGGTCTTCCAGAGTTCGCGCATGGCGGCATCGACCATCGGAACACCCGTCCGGCCGCGCTGCCAGGCCTCAAGGCCTTCGGGATTGTAACGCCAGGGGAAGCGATCGAAGCGCGGGTCGAAGTTCTTTTCCCGCAGATCGCCGAAATGATGGACGAGATAATAGGCGAAGTCGCGCCAGCCGATTTCCGCGAGGTATTTCTCGGCTGCCCCGAAGGACTGGCTGCGTTCTGCCTGCAGCTGGACGCGGTGCCAGACCGCGCGGGGCGAAATCTCGCCCCAGCCCAGATGCGGCGACAGGCGCGAAGTGCCGAACAGGTCGGGCCGGTCGCGATGGGTCTTGTAGTCGGGCAGCGCCTCGCCGAGGAAGGTTTCGAGCTGTTTGCGGGCCGCTGCTTCGCCGGGCGTCCAGCGGTCATGGAAACCGGCCGCCCAGTCGGGCTTCACCGGCAGCAGCTCCCAGTCTGCCAGATCGTCACTGGCGATCGGATCGGCCGCGGTCAGGCTGTCCGGTGCGGGCAGGGGGCCGCGGGGCGAAAAGTCTTTCTGTGCGGCCCGCCAGAAGGCGCTGAATACCTTGTAAGGCTGGCCGGAGCCGTTCAGCAGGCTGGCCGGATCGATCAGGGTCGTGGCGCGGAAGGCGCGCGGCCGGACATCCGCGGCCTGCAAGGCTTCGGCGATATCGCGGTCGCGGGCATCGATCCAGGGCCAGTCGACGCGGTTCCAGAAGACCTCGCGCACGCCGGCCTCGCGCACGATCTCGGGGATGAGATCGGCTGCCGCGCCCTGGCGCAGGCTGAGCCTTCCGCCCAGGCGTTCGATATCGGCGGCAAGCGCGGTCAGCGAGTGGTGCAGCCACCAGTCGGCCGCGGCGCCCGGTGACAGGCGCAGCGCTGTATCCTCTTCGCGGATGTAGACAAACAGGAGCGGCCGGCCACTCTGGACCGCCGCGTGCAGCGCCGGATTGTCGGCAAGGCGCAGATCGCGCCGGAACCAGACGAGTGCAGGTGCGGTGGCGGTTGCAGTTGCCATGAGTGTCCTGTGGATCGATAAGGGCCTTGTCTGAATACGCCGCCGACCCGATATCGGATCAGGCGAGCGACACCAGCGCCGGCTGCAGGCCGGCTGCAGAACGAGGCCCGAAGGAGGCCGTGAATGAGCCAGGTCAATTCCGTGATTTCCGTACCCCGTCCCGGTCGCGATCCGATCGAGATCGGCAATGACCGCAAGCTCACCTTCATCGCCGGCCCCTGCCAGCTGGAAAGCCGCGAGCACGGGCTGGAAGTCTCGCAGCAATTGCGCGAGATCGCCGACCGGCTCGATGTCGGCCTGATCTACAAGACATCCTACGACAAGGCGAACCGCACCTCGCTCTCGAGCGCGCGCGGCATGGGGCTGGAAGCCTCGCTGCCGGTGTTTGCCGAGATCCGCGAGAAGTCCGGCCTGCCGGTGCTCACCGATGTGCACACGGCCGAGCAGGCGAAACTCGCCGCCCAGGCCGTCGATGTGATCCAGATCCCGGCCTTCCTGTGCCGCCAGACCGATCTGCTGATCGCGGCGGCCGAAACCGGCAAGCCGGTGAATGTGAAGAAGGGCCAGTTCCTCGCACCCTGGGACATGAAGAATGTCATCGCCAAGGTGGCCGATGCCGGCAATCCGAATGTCATGGCCTGCGAGCGCGGCGCCAGCTTCGGCTACAACACGCTCGTCTCCGACATGCGCTCACTGCCGATCATGGCCAGCTTCGGCGCACCGGTCGTGTTCGACGCGACCCATTCGGTGCAACAGCCCGGCGGGCAGGGCACGACCTCCGGCGGTCAGCGCGAATTCGTGCCGACCCTGGCCCGTGCGGCCGTGGCTGTGGGCGTCGCCGCCGTCTTCATGGAAACCCATCCGGATCCGGACAATGCGCCGTCGGACGGCCCCAACATGGTGCCGCTGAGCGAATTCGAAGCCCTGGCCGCTCGCCTGCTCGAGTTCGACGCTCTCGCCAAAGGCCTCTAGCGGAATTCCCGTCTGTCGGGGATGGGCACAACGGGCGCATCCTCGACTTCCTCGATCCCGTCCAGTGCCGGTGCCCAGCGGCGTTCCTCCTGCAGGATGGTGGAGAGGTTCAGACTGCGCCGCGCGGCGTCCAGGCGCAGGTCTTCGTAGAAGAGATTGAAGGGCGGCACGCGGTATTCCTCGGCCAGCCGGTTGGGCCGGCGCAGATCGGCATAGTCCGGCTCTTCCACGAACAGGATTCCGTCGCCGCACTGGGCACCGGTCTGGCCCGGTACCGGCGCCGGCGTTGAATCCGGCGGCAGGCCTTCGGCGGCCACGCCGCCGCGATGCAGGCGCGCCGAGGCATATTCCGCCGTGCGGGCCGACAGGATCGGATTGACGCACAGGAGGCCGCGCCCGTCGACAAAGTCCAGACCGCCGCGCGGCGTCCAGGTCATCGAGCGCTCGGTGAGGATGCGGATGCGGCCTTCCTCGCCCGGGCGGGCGTAGGAATAGGCCAGCACGCAGCGCACATCCTCGGGTGTCTCGCAGGGCGGGATATCGGCCAGCACATTGTTGAACAGGTCGAGCGGCACCGGCGATTCGAGGATATAGGCGGCGATCAGCCGCTCGCGCAGTTCCGGATCGGGCGCGACCCGCTCGATCAGCAGGCCCAGCACGTGGAAACCGCCCTGGCCGACACCGGCCAGCAGGATCGGCCGCTCATCCCCGGCCTGCGTCAGGAAGGCGTCGAACGCGCGTTCGACATCGCCATAGGCAAACTGCCGCGCGAGGATCGAATCCTCGCGATTATTCATGAAGGTATAGAGCGCTGCCTGGCGGTATTTCGGCGCAAAGAGCACGCCGGAATTGGCAAAGGGTGCGGCGTAGTTGGGCAGCATGGTGCGCGTCACAGCCTCGACGGCGCGCTCCTTGTCCAGCTCGGCATTCCAGTTCGAGCCGCCCGAATAGGTGGTGGGATGGACAAAGAAGACCGCCGGCTCGTCAGCGCCGGCAAACGTGCCGCGGGCGAACCAGGCTTCGTCGCTGGCATAATTGGCGCCGCGCGGCGGGGTATAGGTCTGGAAGGGTTCGCCGGGATCCTGGAAGGTCTGGTAGATCTGGTCGCGCAGGGCCCAGCTGGTCAGCGCGAGCAGGACCAGGAAGCCGGCCGCGCCGGCCAGCATCATCCAGCGGGCGATAGATATGGGATTGGCCTTCATGCGGTCACGGTCTCCCTGCAGACCTGCCGGAAGACGTCGCGTGCCGAGATTGGCGCACCGGAATCCATAACGTAGACTACCCTTGCTGCGGGGGAATCAGCTCTTTTCACGCGCCTTGCGCCGTCCGGACACGGGAGTGCCATGTTTCGCTGGCTTCGCAACAGTTTCCTCACCGGGATCGTTATCGCAACCCCGTTGGGTGTGACGCTTTATCTGATCGTCGCATTCGTCGGCTTCGTCGACAATGTCGTCAAGCCGCTGATCCCGGCGCGCTACAATCCGGAAAACTATCTGCCGGGCGATTTCACCCTGCCCGGGCTGGGCGTGCTGATCGCCGTGGTGATCCTGACCCTGCTCGGCGCCTTTGCCGCAAATGTGTTCGGCCGGACGCTGATCAATCTGGGCGACCGGATCGTCGCGGGCGTGCCGCTGGTGCGCAATGTCTATGGCGCACTGAAGCAGATCATGGAAACGGTGTTTTCCGGAAAGAGCAATTCTTTCAAAGAGGTGGTGCTGATCGAGTACCCGATGAAAGGGCTCTATGTCGTCGCGTTCGTCTCGGCCAATGGCGACAATAATCTGAAGGAAAAGATCTCCGACGATGTGGTCGGCCTGTTCGTGCCCACGACGCCCAACCCGACCTCAGGTTTCCTGCTCTACACGCCCAAGAAGAACACCATCCCGATCGACATGTCGGTGGAGGAGGCGGCCAAGCTGATCATTTCCTTCGGCATGGTCACGCCGGACAAGCTGCCGCGCGATGTACGTGCCACCCTGCCACCGGAAATGTTCACCCGGACCTGAGCATGCGCACGCCCTGGTCCTGTTCGAACAGGTAGAGCAGGACCCGCAGGGCCTCACCGCGATCGCCCGTCAGTTCAGGGTCCTGATGGACCAGCAGGCGGGCCTGGTCATTCGCTTCGGCGATCAGCTCGCCATGGGCTTCCAGGTCGGCGAGACGGAAGTCAGGCAGACCGCTCTGGCGCAGGCCCAGCGGATCGCCGGCGCCGCGCAGACGCCAGTCCTCCTCGGCGATGCGGAAACCGTCATCGGTCTCGCGCATGGTCTCCAGCCGCGAGCGCGCCGTCTCGCCCAGCGGGCCCTTGTACAGGAGCAGGCAGGAGGAGGGCTTGTCGCCCCGGCCGACCCGTCCGCGCAGCTGGTGCAATTGCGCCAGGCCGAAGCGTTCGGCGTGCTCGATGATCATCACCGTGGCGTCCGGCGCATCGACACCGACCTCGATCACGGTGGTCGCGACCAGCACATCCATCTCGCCATTGCGGAAGGCGGTGGCTGTGGCTTCTTTCTCGGCCGCTTTCATGCGGCCATGCAGCAGGCCGACGCGCTGATCCCCCAGCGCCGCCCGCAAATGCCGCCAGCGATCCTCGGCGGCGGATAGCTCGGACTGTTCGGATTCCTCGACCAGCGGACACACCCAGTAGACCCGGTCGCCGCGGCCGATCGCCCGGCGCACGCCCTCCACCACCTCGTCCAGCCGCTCCATCGAGACCAGCCGCGTTTCCGGCGGGATACGCCCGGCCGGCTTCTCGTCCAGGCGCGACACGTCGAGATCGCCATAGACAGCGAGCGACAGGGTGCGCGGGATCGGCGTGGCGGTCATCACCAGCGTGTCCGGCTTGTGCCCCTTCGCCGTCAGCCGCATCCGGTCGGAGACGCCGAAACGGTGCTGTTCGTCGATCACGACCAGGCCGAGATCGGCGAATTCAATGCCCTCCTGGAAGAGCGCGTGGGTACCGCAGACCACATCCACCGTGCCGGCGGCCATGCGCTCCAGGATTTCCTTGCGCGCGGCGCCCTTGTCACGGCCGGTCAGGGCGATCACGGAAAGTCCCGCCGGTTCAAGCAGCTGTGCCAGTGTCCTGGCATGTTGCCTTGCCAGAATTTCCGTCGGCGCCATGATCGCGGCCTGCGTGCCGGCCTCGGCGGCCTGGGCCGCGGCGAGGGCCGCAACGAACGTCTTGCCGGCGCCGACATCGCCGTGCAGCAGCCGGGTCATCCGCTCGCCGGACTCCATGTCGGCGCGGATAGCATCGAAGGCCCGCGTCTGGGCGCCGGTCGGTGCGAAAGGCGCGTTTTCCAGAATGGCCCGTACTTTTTCGCCGGTTCCCTTGAGGGCCCGGCCGGACTGGGCCTTGCGGCGTGCCCGCACCAGCTGCAGGGCCAGCTGGCGGGCGAACACCTCGTCGAAGGCCAGCCGCGCGCGGGCCGGGTGCGACGGATCCAGATCGGCGGCGGATTCAGGCGTGTGCAGCATGCGCACGGCCTGGCGGAAGTCCGGCCAGCCCTTTTCGCGACGCATCTCGTCCGGCAGCCATTCGGGCAGGGTGGGCACCATGGCCACCGCACCGGACACCGCCTTGCGCATGGTCTTGGCAACAAGACCGGCGGTGAGCGGATAGACCGGCTCGATCAGGGGCGTGCCGGCGGCCTCCTCCTCGGTCATCACCAGATCGGGATGCAGCATCTGGATTTCCGAGCCATAGCGTTCGCAACGTCCCGAGACGATGCGGCTCTCGCCCATCGGCAGGATGCGCTGCAGATAGTCGGGCCGGGCGTGGAAGAAGACGAGATGCAGGAAACCCGTGCCGTCATACATGCGCACCTTGTAGGGCTGGCCCTGACGGCGGCCGGGCACATGTTCCTCGACTGTTGCGGTGAGGGTGACGATCTGGTCTTCCGGCGCATCGATCACACTGACCTGGCGCGACCGGTCGACAATGCTGGCCGGTTTGAGAAACACCACATCCTTCACCCGCGGCCCCGCCACCTTGGCGACAAGCGTGGCCAGCCGGGGGCCGATACCGGGCAGGGCGGTGACGTCCTGGAACAGGGGGAAGAGAATCTCTGGGCGCATCCTGAAGCGTGATCAGGTGAAGTGGAAACCGGTTCACCGGTTCGATCACGCGAACACCCAGAAAGCGCAAGCATGATCGTATCTGCAGGATACGATCATGCGTCAGCTCTACTCTATCGGCAAGTTGCGCGGCTGCCACCGGTCGACGCGGCCTTTCAACGGGACTATATGCGCCCATCATGACCGATACGCTCGACACCCAACGCAAAAAACTGCGGATCCGCGCCTGGCGGCGCGGCTTCAAGGAAGCCGACCTGATCCTCGGCCGCTTCTGCGACGACAATATCGACAGCCTGGACAAGGCCGGCCTCGACGCGTTCGAGGCCCTACTCGACCAGTCCGATCAGGATGTGTACGGCTGGATCATCGGGCGCGAGCCCGTTCCGGCCGAATTCGACACGCCGGTGATGGACCGGCTCAAGGCGTTCCGCGTCGATGCGGACGCAGCCTTCGGCGACGGGCCGAAAGCCTGATATTCGCGAGGCAGCGCAGACATGTCCGATATCGAGATGATCGCCCGCGCCCGGGGCCCGGCCACTGTCTGCGGTGCGCCGGAAGGCCTGGATGCGCTGATGCTGGCCGATGCCGGCCGTCTGCATGGCGGGTTGAGCGTCTTTGTCGCACGCGACGATTCCCGCGCCGCCGCCTTTGCGTCTGCCCTCGACTTCTTTGCGCCTGACGCGGAAATCCTGCGCCTGCCGGCCTGGGACTGCCAGCCCTATGACCGCATCTCGCCGTCGCCGCGTGTCGCGGCACGCCGCGCCGCGACGCTGGCCCGTCTGGCTGGCGGGCTGGGCAGCAAGCCGGTTTTCCTGGTCACCACAATCAATGCGATGACCCAGCGCTGTGCGCCTGTCGAGGTGCTCACCGGTGCGGGCATTGCGATCCGCCCCGGCGCCAGCGTCGATGTCGAGAAGCTCAAGCACCATTTCGCCGTCAATGGCTATGCCCGCACCGCCACGGTAATGGAGCCGGGCGATTATGCTGTGCGCGGCGGCGTGATCGACGTCTATCCGCCCGGCGCACCGGAACCGGTCCGCCTCGACTTCTTTGGCGATACGCTGGAATCGATCCGCGGTTTCGATCCGGAAACCCAGCGCTCGACCCGCCAGATGGACAGCATCGCCTTCACCCCGGTCAGCGAGGTCCTGCTGGACGAGGAGACGGTATCGCGCTTCCGTTCCGGCTTCATCAAGACCTTCGGCGCGATCAAGGACGATCCGGTCTATGAACAGGTCAGCGCCGGCGCGCGGCCGGCCGGTGTCGAGCACTGGCTGCCGCTGTTCTACGAACACCTGGCGACGCCCTTCGACTATCTGCCGGACAACGCGCTGATCGGTATCGACCACCTGGCCCAGGACGCGCTGGACGAGCGGCTCAAACAGGTCGCCGACTATTACGAGGCGCGCACCACGGTCGATGAGAGCCGGCATGAGAGCAGCCTGTCGGCCCCGACCTACCGGGCGCTGAAACCGGAAGCGCTGTATTTTGCCGAAGGCGACTGGACGAAGGCGCTGCAGGGCCGGGCGGTGCGCCGCTTCACGGCTTTCCGCGAGCCGGGCCCGCAGACCATCGATGCCGGCGGCAAGCAGGGCCGCGCCTTCACCGCCGAACGCACGGCCCAGAACGTCAATGTGTTCGACGCTGCGGCCGGCCATGTGCGTGACCTCACCAAGGCCGGCAAGCGCGTCTTGCTGGCCTCCTGGTCCGGTGGCGCATCGGAACGCCTCGCCAGCGTGCTGGGCGATCACGGGATTTCCGGCATTCGCGCCTGCGAGAGCTGGGCCGATGTGACAGGCTTGCCGGCCGCGGCCGTGGCGCGTGTCGTCCTGCCGCTGGAACGCGGTTTCGAGACCGACGAGCTCGCGGTCATCTCCGAACAGGATATCCTCGGCGACCGTCTGGCGCGGCCGCGGCGGCGGCGCAAGTCGGCGGATATCATCGTCGAGGCGGGCTCGCTGTCGCCGGGCGATCTGGTGATCCATGCCGATCACGGGCTGGGCCGCTTCATCGGCCTGAAAACCCTGCCGGTGCAGGACGCGCCGCATGATTGTATCGAGCTGGAATATGCCGGCGCGGCCAAGCTCTACCTGCCGGTCGAGAATATCGAACTCCTCTCGCGCTATGGCGCCGAGAGCGAGACGGCGCAGCTGGACAAGCTGGGCGGTGTCGCCTGGCAGGCGCGCAAGGCCAAGGCCAAGAAGCGCCTGCGCGACATGGCCGACCAGCTGATCAAGATCGCGGCCGAGCGCATGGCCCGCAAGGCGGACCCGATCGAACCGGCGAGCGGTATTTTCGACGAGTTCTGCGCCGCCTTCCCCTATGCCGAGACCGACGACCAGCTCAATGCGGTCGAGGATGTGTTCGGCGATCTGGCGCGCGGCCGGCCGATGGACCGCCTGATCTGCGGCGATGTCGGCTTCGGCAAGACCGAGGTGGCGCTGCGCGCGGCCTTTGTCGTCGCCATGTCCGGCCGCCAGGTGGCTGTGGTTGCGCCCACGACCCTGCTGGCACGGCAGCATTACAAGACCTTCTCTGAACGCTTCCGCAACTGGCCGGTGAAGGTGCGGCAATTGTCGCGCCTGGTCGGCGCCAAGGAAGCCAAGGCCACGCGCGACGAGCTCGCCGACGGCAAGGTGGAGATCGTCGTCGGCACGCACGCACTGCTCGCCAGGACGGTGAAATTCTCCGATCTCGGCCTGCTCATCGTCGATGAGGAGCAGCATTTCGGGGTGAAGCACAAGGAGCGCCTGAAAGAGCTGCGCACCGATGTGCACGTGCTCACGCTCACCGCGACGCCGATCCCGCGGACGCTGCAGCTGGCGCTGACGGGGATCCGCGACCTGTCCATCATCGCCACGCCGCCGGTCGACCGGCTGGCCGTGCGCACCTATGTCGCGCCCTTCGATCCGGTCTCGGTGCGCGAGGCCCTGCTGCGCGAGAAATATCGCGGCGGCCAGGCCTTCTTCGTGGTGCCGCGCATCACCGATCTCGACGAGACTGCGACCTTCCTGCGCGAAAGCGTGCCGGAAGTGTCCTTCGTTGCAGCGCATGGCCAGATGGCGGCGAGCCAGCTGGAAGACATCATGACGGCCTTCTATGAGGGCCGCTATGATGTGCTCCTGTCCACGACGATCGTTGAATCCGGCATCGATATCCCCACCGCCAACACGCTGATCGTGCACCGGGCCGACCGGTTCGGCCTGTCCCAGCTCTACCAGCTGCGCGGACGGGTGGGGCGCTCGAAGACGCGCGCCTATGCCTATCTGACCACGCCGATGCGCCAGAAGATCACCGATGGCGCCGACAAGCGGCTGAAAGTCATGCAGTCGCTCGACAGTCTGGGCGCGGGCTTCACCCTGGCCTCGCACGATCTCGATCTGCGCGGCGGCGGCAATCTCCTCGGCGAGGAACAGTCGGGCCATATCAAGGATGTCGGCGTCGAGCTCTACCAGTCCATGCTGGAAGAGGCGGTCGCCTCGCTGCGCGGCGGCGGCGATGCCGAGGATGAGGGCGAATGGTCGCCGCAGATCAATGCCGGCGCTGCCGTCCTGATCCCGGACCATTACGTCCCCGATCTGGATGTCCGCCTGCAGCTCTATCGCCGCCTGTCCTCGCTGGACACCAAGACCGAGCGCGAAGCCTTTGCGGCCGAGCTGATCGACCGTTTCGGCCCGCTGCCGGGCGAGGTCGAGACGCTGATGCGTGTCGTCGCCGTGAAATCGCTGTGCAAGCATGCCGGCGTCGAGAAGGTAGATGCCGGTCCGAAGGGCGCGGTGATCCATTTCCGCGGCGACAAGTTCGTCGATCCGCCGGCCCTGATCGGGCATATCTCGAAGAATCCGGCTCTCTTCAAGGTGCGGCCGGACCACAAGCTGGTCCTGCGCGCCGAATGGGATGCGCCGGAGGATCGTCTGCGCGCCGTCGAGCGGGCCATGGCCCCGCTGGCCGACATCGCCGCCCGCGCGAAACAGGCCCAGGCCGGAACGGCCTGAGCCTGCGAAGCTCGCTCTGTTTTCCCCGGCCTCCTATCGTTTCCCTGGGCTCCATCTCGTTTCCCCGGCTTTATTGTTCGGCCCGGGGCCCGGCTGAGCCCGCATCTGAAGCGCCGCCAGACCCCGGAACGGGTCCGGGGAAAGAGGTTTGGTCGGGTTGGCCTCTCGGGGAGCCGGGCGCTTACCGCCAGCGGAAGCTGATGAAGAAGCAGCCCAGACTGCCCAGCAGGAACATCAGCCCGGGCACGAGGAACCAGCGCAGCGGGTTGGGCGGGGTGACAAGCGCGTGGTGGTTCAGCTCGAAATAACGCCGTCCGCCCTCGACGTCCTCGTAATAGCCATTGCCGCGATACTGGTCTGTGGTGACATCAAGCTGATCGATCCGCTCGCGCATGGCGCGGATCTGTTCGTGCCGGGGATGGTCGGCGGGAACCTCGGAGTGCACGATGTTAAAGGCATTCGGGCTTTCATCGAGCCGCAACACGCCGTCAGAGCGATAGCGATAGAGATTCGTGTCCTCTGACAGATCGATGCGGGACAGGCCCAGCGCGCCGCCCCCCAGCATCAGGAAGGCCAGGCCGGCCAGCAGCCAGCCCCGGGTCAGGCGCAGGCGTCCCGCTTGTCCCGCCAGCACGGCGGCGCGCACTTCACGGATCTCGCGCAGGCGGTCGAGTTCGGCGGCCGAGACGCTTTCGCTGAGCTCGCCCGTATCGATGCCGAATACCTCGACAAGGCGTTCGAAGACGTCGTCTGACGGGTAGGATCGCCCGGTTTCCAGCTTGGACAGATAGGATTGTTCGATCCGCGCCTTGGCGGCGGCTTCGGGCTGGGTCCAGCCCCTGTCTTCGCGCTTCTGGCGCAGATAATCACCGAATTTCATGCTCTTCCTCACACTCTGGCCGCAGCGCATCTGCGCGGCTTGCTCCGGAAGTCTTGAAAAGTCCCGAACCGACTGGAAGAAGAATAACAAGGACTATCCGGGAAAGCGCAGGAATTTCTTGTCTTGCCAGCGTCCGCTGCCAGGACAGGCGCCCGCAGGCTCCCCGGAACGGGGGAGAGACCGCCACGCTGATTCCCGCGAGCCTGCGGCCATCGTCAAGCGGGGAGACGTGCGATGGACGCCTCGAAGGAAATCCTTACACCGGCCTTTCAGATCCTGACCGGGCTGGGTTTCATGCTGTTTTTGCTGGTCATGTTGCGGATCCGCGCCGTGCTGCGCGGCGCCGGCGGCATGCTGCTGAAACTCGCCATGCTGGGGATGCCGCTGGGTTTCCTGATCCTGGCGCAGGCCGGGCGCGAATACTCGCTCGGCGGTGCAGCCGGCCTGCTGCTCGCGGCCGGCGGCTGTTTCTTCGTCAGCCTCGTCCTGATGGGCGGCGGGATGGTGCTTCTGGTGCGCGACGGGCCGGCCGGCGGCAAGCCTCAGGCCTGAGCGACGATCTGGGCCGGGCTCTGCAGGGCCCGCATCGCCCGCTCGACCAGGGCTTCCGCCGTCTCGCCGGTGCGCACCGGAACGGGCGCGGCCCGCACGGTCAGCCGGAAAGGATGCAGCGGATCCTCGCTCTCGAACGCCGTGCATTCCGCGATCGCGGCGATCCGGGCGGCGACACAGTCAATGCCCGGCGCGTCCGTGAAGGGCAGGACGGCCAGGAAGACGTCGCTGGAGAAGCGGGCGGCCGCGTCCTCGGTGCGCAGCAGGTGACGCAGCATCGCGGCAAACTGGCGGCGCGCCTTTTCGGCCGAGGCATCGTCGGGCCGTTCGCGGCCGTCCGGCAGCATGATCTGCAGGGCAATCAGCGCAAAGCTCAGCTCGTCGCGGGCCGACACGTTCAAAAGGTCCTGGATGTGCGACACCAGGAAGCCGGAATTGAACAGGCCGGTCTCGATATCCAGCGTGCGCGGATCGCGGCAGGCATCCAGCGCCGCCTTGGCCTGGCGGCGGCGCTTGCGCTCCTCGGTCAGGGTCAGGATGCGCTCGCGCAGCTCCGCATCGCCCGCCGAGGGCTCGAGAATATCGGATACGCCGCGCGCAAAGGCCTCGTCGGAAGTCTGGGTGTCGATGCGGTCGGCCAGCAGCACGACCGGGGTGTGGTAGAGCCGGGCATTGCGGCGCATGGCCGAGGAGATGGTGAAGGCGATCTCGCGCTTGCCGGTCGCGTTCAGCACCACGGCGTCGAAGGGCCGCTCGTGCAGATAGTCGAAGGCGGAATAGGAGGAGAAGGCGGCGACGACATCGGCGCCGGCCTGTTCCAGCACGTGCTGCAGCCCCATGAAGCGCGGCGAGGCATCGCCGACATAGAGCACGCTGGGCGCTGTGTCCTGGCGTTCCACCTGCGGACGCCCGCGGCCGTAGAGCGCGGTGACCTCGGCGCGGCGGGCGGCGACGATTTCCATCGCATGCAGGCGGAAGAGGGCACGCAGGCGCGCCGCGATCTGGACCGCCGGAGCCGGATCGCGCAGCCAGGCATCCACCGTGTCGCGCGGGGCGAGACCGGCCGGGCCCACCACGAGCACGGGGAGCGCCTGGTCGGAAAAGCGCGCAAAGGCGCGCAGCCCGTCATCGATATCGTTTTCACATTCGGCGAGGATCACGCCGCCGGCCCAGTAGTGGTGACGCCGGGCGGGCGGGCTGTCGGCGCGCACGATGCGGCAATTCAGGGCCAGCCGGCCCAATTGCTCCGCCAGTCCGTCCACGCGGCCGGACAGTCCGAAAATCAGGACGTCGAGCGAGCGTCCCATTCGTCCCCCTGCCGATTTGAGCGCCGATGCCGTATTTCGCGAGTTTGTCACAAGTGCCACACTTCCGGAACAAACGAATCAAAGGTTGGCGACATGAAACCCCAAGGACCTCTAAAAGGCGTTAAGGTAATTGAGTTTGTCGGACTGGGCCCGGCACCCTTCTGCGCCATGATGCTCTCGGATATGGGCGCAGACGTGATCCGTGTCGACCGCAAGGGCGCGCTGGGCGGCGGACATGCCGACGTTCTGGGCCGTGGCCGGCGCTCGATTGCACTCGATCTGAAGGACGAGGCCGAGCTGGCCCTGTGCCGCGATCTCATCGGCAAGGCGGACATCCTGCTGGAAGGCTATCGTCCCGGCGTGATGGAACGCCTGGGCCTGGGGCCCGACGTCGCCCTGGCTGCCAATCCGGCCCTGGTCTATGGCCGCATGACGGGCTGGGGCCAGTACGGACCGCTCGCCCATGCTGCCGGCCACGACATCAATTATGTCGCCCTGTCAGGTGCGCTCGGCGCGATCGGCAGCAAGGAGCAGCCGGCCGTTCCGCTCAACCTGGTCGGCGATTTCGGCGGCGGGGCGATGTATCTCGCCTTCGGTGTGCTGGCTGCGCTGCATCATGCGCGCACCCACGGGGAGGGGCAGGTGGTCGATGCGGCCATTGTCGACGGTGCCGTCTCGCTGATGGCCTCGCAGCACCAGCTGGCGGCGGTCGGCCTGTGGTCGCCGGAGCGCGGCCGCAACCTGCTCGACGGCGCGGCGCATTTCTACACCGTCTATCAATGCGCCGATGGCGGTCATGTCTCGATCGGCCCGCTGGAGCCGGAATTCTACGCCCTCCTGTGCGAGAAACTGGGGGTCGATGCCCAGGCCCTGCCGGCCGACTGGTCGGGCCGCAACTGGGAGGAGGCCAGGCCGGTCTTTGCCGATCTCTTCCGCCAGAAGACACGCGATGAATGGTGCGAACTGCTGGAAGGCACGGATGTGTGTTTCGCGCCGGTGCTCAATTACGAGGAGTCTGCCGCCCATCCGCACATGCGCGAGCGCGGCAGCTATGCCGAGCCGGGCGGGGTGCGCCAGCCGGCGCCGGCGCCGCGCTTCTCGCGCACACCCGGCGCGATCCAGGGACCGGCGCCTGTGCCGGGCGCCGATCGTGAGGCAATCCTGGCTGATTGGGGTGTCTGACCGGAGCATTTTCAGCAAAAGTGGGGACCGGTTTTGCGGTTCGAAAATGCGACCGCTCAAACTAGAGCAGGCGGTCGATGCCCAGGGCGCCGGCCAGCGCATCGGGCGAGAGCCGCGCACCGGTCATCCGCGCATAGGCGAGATCGGTGCCGGCCAGCCTTGCCTGCTCCAGATTCGCATCGCGCCAGTCGCTGTAGCGGCACTGGGCCTTGTCCAGCTGCACCGGCAGCACACGCCCGCCGCCCAGGGTGAGCGGGGTCAGGCGGGCACCGGTCAGATCGGCATGGGTGAGCCAGGCGCCGCTGAGATCGGCCCCGCGCAGATCGGCCCCCGCGAGTTTGCAGCCGCGCAGATCGGCCCCGGCCAGACGGGCGCCCTGCAGTTCGCAGCCGCTAAGGTCCAGCCCGGCCAGACAGGCCCGCGGAGCGCGCAGCGCAGTCAGGGCCCGCCCGGCGAGCGAGCCGGCAGGACGCAGGTCGAGGCCGGTGAAATCGACCGGCTGGCCGCTGGCGCTGCCGCGCACCTGCTGGATATGCCCGGTCAGCCGCGCTTCGGCCTCGCGTGCTGTCAGCACGCCGGCCGGTTCCGGGATGGGGCGGTCGGGATGGGTACCGGTCTGCATGTCGCGCGTGACCGCCATGTCGAGCCGGGCGCCCTCCATGTCGCAGCCGCGCAGATCGGCGGCCTTCAGCGAAGCGCTGGAAAAATCCGTTCCGGCGACCAGCGCGAGCGCGAAACGCGCGCCGTCCAGGTCAGCGCGACACAGGCCGGCGCCCGACAGATTGGCATCCTCGAACCGCGTTTCGCGCGCCGAAACGCCGCCCAGCCGGGCCCCGGACAGCGAGGCGCCGGAAAAATCCGCGCCATCGAGCGTGCTGGCCTGAACCGTCGCCGGCTTGCCGTCCTGGCCGGGCAGGGGGCGTTCGCGGAAATCGGCGCCGGCACAGCGCGCTGCGATCAGCCGCGCGCCTGTCAGGTCGCAGCCGCGCAGATCGGCGCCATCGAGCCGGGCGCCGACCAGGCTGGCGCCGTGCATCACGGCCCCCTGGAAACGGGCACCGCGGCAGTCCGCCCCGTCGAATCGCGCCGCAACCAGATCGCAATCGCAGAAATCCGCATCGCGCAGATCGCTGCCGCTGAAATCCTCGCCGGCCAGGGCGCCGCCGCGGAAGACCGCCCGCTGACCGCCAGGCTCGCCCTTCAGGAATGCGCTATGCAGCCGGAGTGCGGTTTCGATGCCGGCCCGGTCCCAGCTGCGGGATGCATGTGCGGTCAACGGTTCATCCGTGCGGCCTGAAACATGTTGTGCACCTGCGATACCCAAGCGCCTGCATGCTGGCAAGCGGCAGGGACCGGCGACGGACATCATAGATGAATAACGTTCATGTCGGGTTCAGCGGGCCTTTGGCAATGTCCGTCTCGAGACCGGCGAACACCCTGTAGTCCCTCGCTCGTTTTCCGGTCTCGATATCGCTTAGATAGAACCGAAACGCCGGCTGCCCCCAACAGCCGGCGTTTCTTTGTTTCAGCAGGGCAAAAGAGGGGTGACAGGTTTTGTCCTGGCGGCCTGTCAGAGTGATCTCCATCGAAGATGAACACGGATGGAGAGCCCCAATGGCCATCGCGATCAATGCCTATGTCGAAGGTGCAGGCGGCGTTCTGCGCAACATGGTCCCGCACCGTTTCCGGGACGGTTTCTTCCGCATGCAGCGTCCCGGCGACGAGATCGACTGCCTGCACGTGGAAGACCTGCGCTCGGTGTGCCGTTATCTCAACAAGGGCTACCAGCTGGCGATGAGTTCGGCCGACGGCCACTCCATGCCCTCCTGGCAGCCGGCAGAAATGGTGCGGATTGCGGTGCGGTGATTTTTCCAACGACCAGCCGCCAGTTTCCCCGGATTTATTGTTCAGCCCGGGGAAACTGGCAAGATACGTGGCTGGTAGCCGAAGCAATATTGCGGAGACATTCATGTCCGATCTCGTCCTGACGACCTATGACTGGGTGCCGGAAACGCCGCGCGGGCATGTGCGCGACCTGCGTATCCGCTGGGCGCTGGAGGAGGCGGGACTGGCCTATCGGGTCGAGAGCACGCCGTTCCATGACCGGGGCGCGGCGCACTATGCCAACCAGCCCTTTGGCCAGGTGCCCTGGCTGACCGATGGCGGCACGCCGGTTTTCGAAAGCGGGGCGATTCTGCTCTATCTGGCCGAGCGCAGCGAGACGCTGATGCCAGCGGACCCGGACGGGCGGACCGAGACGATCGAATGGCTGATCGCCGGGCTCAACTCGATCGAGATGGCCAGCGTGCCCTGGTCGATCTTCAAATTCATGGGCGATACCGAAGAGACGCCGGGCCGCCAGGCGCTCGATGCGTGGGTCGCATCCCGGATGGAGCATCTCGAGCGCGTTCTGAAGGGCCGGGAGTGGCTGGCCGCCGGGCGATTCACCATCGCCGACATCCTGATGGCGGACGCGCTGCGCCTGGTCGACCGGTTCGGCGCCCTGGTCGAGCATCCGGCCTGCCGGGCCTATATCGCCCGCGCGACGGCCCGGCCGGCCTTCATCAAGGCCCATGCCGACCAGCTGGCCCATTTCGCGAAAGCGGATTGACGGTGCGCTAGACTGCCGCCGCCAGCTCCCCGATGACCTCTACAGCGGTGATCACATCCTCCCGCGTGCAGTCGAACTGGCCGACCTGGAAGCGGATGACGTATTGGCCCTGATGCCGCGTCTGGGTGAGATAGGTGCGGCCGTCGGCGTTTATGCGCTCCAGCAGCGCGGCTGTGGCGGCGTCTGCGTCCTCGCCGGCCGGCTCGAAGCGGAAGGTGAACAGGCTGAACCGGCCGTCCGTGACGATGCGGAAACCGGGCAGGGCGGCGATGGCCGCCTCGGCCTCGCGGGACCAGGCGATGTGGTTGCGGATGCGTTCCCGCAGGCCCTCCAGCCCGTAGGCGCGGATCAGGAACCAGAGCTTCAGCGCCCGGAAGCGCCGCCCCAGCGGTACGGTCCATTCGGAGTAATTCACGACCTCGTCAAAGCCCGGCGTCTCCAGATAATCGGGCCGCAGGGTGAGGGATTTGAGCTGTTCGGCCGGATTTTTCAGAAACTGGATCGAACAGTCGAATTGCGCGCCGAGCCATTTGTGCGGATTGAAGACGATGGAGTCGGCAAGCTCCGCGCCGGACCAGGCCTTCCTTAACTCCTTGCAAACCATGGCAGAACCGGCCCAGGCTGCATCGATATGCGTGTATAAACCCTCTTTTTCTGCCACGGACACGATTTCCGCCACGGGGTCGCAGGCGCCGATTGAAGTGCCGCCAACACAGATCACGATACCCGCAGGCCGGTGTCCGGCGGCCCGGTCGGCGGCGATGGCGGCGCGCAGGGCGTCCGGATCCATGCCGTGATCCGCACGGGTCGGGATTTTCACCAGATTGTCCTGACCGATGCCGGCGACCCAGCACGCCTTGTCGACCGAGGAATGCGTCTGGGCCGAGGCATAGATGCGCGGTGCGGCCTCGCCGGCCAGACCGGAACGGATGCCGCGCCAGTCGAGTGCGCGTTCGCGCATGGTCATGATCGCCGAGAGCGTGGCCGAGGAGGCGCTGTCCTGGATCACGCCGCGCCAGCCCTCGGGCAAGCCGACGGCCTGGCGCATCCAGTCGATCATGCGCGTTTCCATCTCGGTCGCCGCAGGCGAGGTCTGCCAGAGCATGCATTGCGCCGCCATCGTGTTTGCAAGCTGCTCGGCGAGCATCGAGGCGGGGGCGGCATTGGCCGGGAAATAGGCGAAGAAGCGCGGATGCTGCCAGTGGGTCATCGCGCCCGGCACGATGCGCTCGAAATCGGCGAAGATGCGCGCCATCGGCTCGGCGCCCTCGGGCGGCGAGACGGGCAGGGCGGCGATCACATCGCCCGGCGCCGTGCGCGGCCGGACCGGGCGGTCCCGCAAGGAGCGAAGATAGTCGGCCGACCAGTCGGCAATACGTTTCGACCAGGTCGTGAATTCCGCCAGATCCATTGTGTCACACTCCATGCGGCCCCGCCCGGCAATTTCAGGCAGCCGGGATGCATCCAATAGCCTTCCCGCGTGCATCTCGTACACATCCCGGTATCATGTCGATGCTTCATGACGCCGGGGGGCGAAACGGGAGTAACGGGATATGACGAGATACATTCTTGCAGCCCTGGGTGGCGCCGCAGTGCTGGCCGGCTCCGGCTGGGCACAGGACAGCCGCGATATCGAGGTGGGTGCGTTCGACCGGGTCGAGGCCCGGGGCGGCTTGCGTCTCGAGATCGTGCGCGGTGACAATCCGGGCGTGCGACTGGAAGGCAATGGCAGCGATTTCGACGATATCGAGGTCGCGGTGCAGGGCGACGAGCTGCGGATCCGCCAGGATACCGGCTGGTTCATGCGCAATCGCCAGCTCGACGTTGTCGTGCACGTCACGATGCGCGATTTCGAATCACTGGATTTCAGCCGTGGCATTTCGGCCCGCGTGACGGATATCCGGGCCGGGCATCTCGATGTCGACATCAATACCGGCGCCGCCGCGCGCCTGTCCGGCACGTGCGAGACGCTTGTCATCGGCCTGTCGACCGGCGTGTCGCTGAATGCACGGGATCTGGTGTGCGAAGACGTGGAACTGGAAGCGTCCACGGGCGCCGATGCCAGCGTCCATGCGACATCGCGGATCGAGGCCCGGGCCTCCATGGGCGCGGATATCGATGTCTACGGCTCGCCGGGCCAGCGCGATGTCAGTGCGTCGATGGGCGGCGACATCTCCTTCCGGAACTGATCCGGCGCTTCGGCAGGCCGCCGGGCCTGCAGATAACGGAAGCCCGTGCTTGCGCCGTGTGCATTGAACCTGTATACGGCGCGGCTCGAACGGATGGCGTGGGCCGTCCGGAGCATGATTCAAAGAATTGCGGAGAGCCCGATGGCCGTCCCTAAGAGAAAAACCACGCCGAGCAAGCGCGGCATGCGCCGGGCCCACGACAAGCTGGCCAGCCCGGTCTACATCGAAGACAAGGACAGCGGTGAACTGCGCCGTCCGCACCATGTCGACCTGAAGTCGGGCATGTATCGCGGCCGCCAGATCCTGGAACCGAAGGACGACTGATCCGTCCTGACGGTATTGCCGTTTCCAAAGCGCGCCTGGTGAAAACCGGGCGCGTTTTCGTTGGGGATGCCGGTACTGCGCGCCTGCAGGTCCGGCGAGAAGGGGGCCGCCCATGGCCAGTGATATCGAGATTGCCCGCGCCGCCACGCTCAAGCCGCTGCCGGAGATCGCCGCGGCGCTGGATATCCCGGCCGATGCGCTGGAACCCTATGGCAAGACCAAGGCGAAACTGTCCGGCGACTATATCGCCACGCTGAAGGACCGTCCGCGCGGCAAGCTGATCCTGGTCACCGCGATCAGCCCGACACCGGCCGGCGAGGGCAAGACCACCACGACAGTGGGGCTGGGCGACGGTCTGGCGCGGATCGGCCGCAAGGTCGCGATCTGCTTGCGCGAACCCTCCCTGGGGCCCTGCTTCGGGATGAAGGGCGGCGCCGCCGGCGGTGGCCGCGCCCAGGCCGTGCCGATGGACGATATCAATCTCCACTTCACTGGCGATTTCCATGCCATCACGGCCGCGCACAATCTGCTCGCTGCCATGCTCGACAACCACATCCACTGGGGCAATGAGCTGCGGATCGATACGCGCCGCATTGCCCTGCGCCGGGTGCTGGACGTCAATGACCGCTCCCTGCGCGAGGTGGTGACCGGGCTGGGCGGGCCGGCCAACGGCACGCCGCGCGAAGCCGGGTTCGATATCACGGTCGCCTCCGAGGTGATGGCCATTCTGTGCCTGGCCAGCGATCTGGAAGATCTGCAGCGGCGCCTGGGCAATATCGTGGTTGGCGAGCGGGTCGACCGCTCCCTGGTCACCGCCCGCGAACTGGGCGCCGACGGCGCGATGACCGTGCTGCTCAAGGACGCCTTCCAGCCCAATCTCGTGCAGACGCTGGAACACACGCCGACCTTCATCCATGGCGGACCCTTCGCCAATATCGCCCATGGCTGCAACTCGCTGGTCGCCACCGATACGGCCCTGCGCCTGGCCGACTATGTCGTGACGGAAGCCGGGTTCGGGGCCGATCTGGGTGCCGAGAAATTCTTCGACATCAAGTGTCGCAAGGGCGGTCTGTCCCCCTCGGCGGCCGTTCTGGTCGCAACCGTGCGGGCGCTGAAGATGAATGGCGGCGTCGAGAAGGGCGATCTGGGCGTGGAGAATGTCGCGGCCGTCGAGCGCGGCTGCGCCAATCTCGGCCGGCATATCGACAATCTGAAGCAATTCGGTGTGCCGCTGGTCGTCGCGATCAATCATTTCACCGCCGACACCGAGGCCGAACTGGCTGCTGTGAAGGCCTTCTGCGCCGAGCGCGGCGTCGAGGCCGTCCTGGCGACGCACTGGGCCGATGGCGGAGCCGGCACGGAAGCGCTGGCGCGCAGCGTTGCTGCGCTCGCTGACAGCGGTGAGGCCGACTTTGCGCCGCTCTACGATGACGATCTCACCCTGGTGGAGAAGATCGAGACCGTGGCGCGCAAGATCTACCGCGCCGGCGAGGTCGATATCGACAAGGCCGCGCGGGCGCAGCTGGAGCGCTGGCAGGAGGCCGGCCACGGCCGTCTGCCGGTGTGCATGGCCAAGACCCAGTACTCCTTCTCCTCGGATCCGGATCAGCTGGGCGCGCCGGAAGGTCATGTGCTCAAGGTGCGCGAGGTGCGACTGTCGGCCGGGGCCGGTTTCGTCGTGGCGATCTGCGGCAGCATCATGACAATGCCGGGCCTGCCCCGTCATCCGGCGGCACTGGACATCCGGCTCAACGAGGATGGCGAGATCGAAGGCCTGTTCTAGCCCGGATTTTCGTCTTCACAGCACTTGTTCGCGGTAACACGGGGCTTCCCGGCAGCCGCAGGCTTGCGTCGCTGCGCGCCTTGGTTATGAAGCGCGCAACACGCCTTTTGCCGAAGAGAGTCGCCATGACCGCCATTATCGACATTGCCGCCCGTGAAATCCTCGACAGCCGCGGCAATCCGACCGTCGAGGTCGATGTGCTGCTGGAGGACGGCTCGCTGGGCCGCGCCGCCGTGCCGTCGGGGGCGTCCACCGGCGCTCACGAGGCGGTCGAGATGCGCGATGGCGACGAACGCTATGGCGGCAAGGGCGTCCACAAGGCCTGTGCCGCCGTCGAGGGCGAGATCTTCGAGGCGATCGCCGGCATGGATGCCGAGGATCAGCGCCGCATCGATGAAGCCATGATCGAGCTGGACGGCACCGCCAACAAGTCGCGCCTCGGCGCCAATGCCATGCTGGGCGTGTCGCTCGCTGTGGCCAAGGCCGCAGCCGACGTCCAGGGCCAGCCGCTCTTCCGCTATGTCGGCGGCATGAATGCCCGCGTCCTGCCGGCCCCTATGATGAATATCATCAATGGCGGTGCCCACGCCGACAATCCGATCGACTTCCAGGAATTCATGATCATGCCGGTGGGCCTGCCGACCTTCTCCGAAGCCCTGCGCTGCGGCGCCGAGGTGTTCCATGCGCTCAAATCGCGCCTGAAGGCCGACGGGCTGAACACCAATGTCGGCGATGAGGGCGGCTTTGCCCCCAATCTTACCTCCGCCGAACAGGCGCTCGACGTGATCATGGCGGCCATCGAGGCCGCCGGTTACAAGCCGGGCGAGGATGTCGCCCTGGCGCTCGACGTGGCCTCCACCGAATTCTTCAAGGACGGCAAGTATGTGATGGCCGGTGCCGGTGTCACGCACGACTCGGCCGGCTTTGCCCAGTATCTGGAAGAACTGGTCGGCAAATACCCGATCGTCTCCATCGAGGACGGCATGGCCGAGGACGACTGGGACGGCTGGAAACAGCTGACCGAGCGCGTCGGCGAGCGCTGCCAGCTGGTCGGCGACGACCTCTTCGTGACCAATCCGGAACGCCTGGTGCACGGTATCGAGACCGGTGCCGCCAACGCCATCCTGGTGAAGGTCAACCAGATCGGCACGCTGTCGGAAACGCTCGACGCTGTCGATATCGCCCTGCGCTCGGGCTATGGCGCGGTGATGTCGCACCGTTCCGGCGAGACCGAGGATGCGACGATTGCCGACCTGGCTGTCGCCACCAATTGCGGGCAGATCAAGACCGGCTCGCTGGCCCGCTCCGACCGGACCGCCAAGTACAACCAGCTGCTGCGCATCGAGAGCCTGCTGGGCGATACGGCGATCTATGCCGGCGACAGCGGCCTGGCCTGACCTGCTACATTTGTAGGCGTGCCGCGCCGGTTGTTTCTCCGCTAAGCTTCCGGCGGAAGCGGGGGATGCAACGGGTCTATGACGACGCGGGACACATGGTCTGACGGGCTGTCGCCCGATGAAATCCTGGTGCGCGCGGGCCGTATCGGCTGGATGGTCCACGCCGTTGTGGTCGGGCTCGCCGCGCTCGGCCTCAACGCTCTGGACATGCCGCGGATCGCCATCGGCCTGGCAACGACCGGCATCCCGCTCAGCCTTGTCATCGCGGCGATCATGTTCCGCGGCTTCAATCTGCGCGCCTATTTCGTCCTGACCGGTCTGGCCGGCGTGATGTGGGGCGCGCTGGCGCTGGCTGTCGCACCGTCAGGCCTGGGCGAGGCAACACTCTTCGTCACCCTGGTGATCGGTGGTACGGCCGCAGCGGCGATCGCCATCCAGTTTCCGCGGCCCTGGCTGGTGGCGACGTCGCTGGCACCGGCGCTGAGCGGCCTTACGATTGCGCACCTCCTGCCGGGCACACCCCTCGGCCTTTCCATTGCGCCCATGGTGCTGATCTACGGTCTGCTCCTGGCGCTTCTGGCGCGCTATATGCGCGAGATCTTCAACGCCAATCTGCGGCTGACGGCGCAATTGTCCGACCAGGTCGATGCGCTGGGCCGGGCGGTGGAGGAACGCGACCGTGCCATGGCGGTCAAACAACGCCTCCTGCGGCACACCGGACACGACATGCGCCAGGCGCTGCATGCGGTGAAATTCGTGCTGCACTTCCTGCGCGACCAGCGTCTGTCGGACGAAACCCGCGAACTTGTCACACGAGGCCAGCGCTCGCTCGACGTGCTGGGCGGGTTGTTCCAGTCGATCCAGGATATCAGCCAGATCCAGTCCGAGCGCATCGAAGTGCGATCCGAACCGGTCGTCCTGGGCAGCCTCCTGCGCCGGGCGGCCTCGACCCTGGCCGGCGAGGCCCGCCAGCGCGAGATCGCGCTTCACGTCATTCCCGGCACGGCCCGGGTCGAGACCGATCCGCTGCTTCTCCAGCGCATCGTGCAGAATATCGCGGCCAATGCCGTGAAGTTCGCGGGCAGCCGCGTCGTGATCGGCGTGCGCCGCCGCGCGGGGCGGTTCACCATCGAGATCCTCGATGACGGGCCGGGCATACCCCGTGAGCGCCAGGACGAGATATTCGAGGAGTTTACCCAGCTGCAGCCCGGCACCGGCGAAGCGCCGGGTCTCGGACTGGGCCTTGCCATCGTGCGCGAACTGTCCGGCAAGCTGGGGCTGGAGGTTTCGGTCGACAGCCGTCTGGGGGCGGGAACACGCTTCTCGATCGGCGGCTGGCCCGTGCAGGGCGCGGACCTGCCGGCGAGCGGGCCGGCGGCGATCTGTGCCTTGGTGTATCGCGGTGAGCCCGATCCGGATCTGCGCCGCGCGGCAAGACTGACCGGTGAGTGGGGCTATCGCGTTGTCGAGATCGACAGCGAGGCTCAGGCGTCAATGGCGCCTGAGCCGGACATCGCGCTCGTCGCGTCCGATGTTGGTATCGCCCGGGCGCTGGCCCTGACCGGCGGACGGGCCGGGCGCACCATCGTTCTGGGCGGACCGGTGGTGGCAGACGGTTCCAGGCCGGCCTTGCATCTGGCCGGGGGCTGGCGACCCGCGCAGCTGCGCTCGGCGATGATGTCCTGCCTGCGGGCGCCGGGCTAGGATGGGGCTATGCAGGAGCGGCTGAACATCCTCATTGTCGACGACCACCCGCTGTTCCGCGACGGCATGAAGCGCGTGGCGATCAAGGCGTTTCCGGCGGCCCGCCTTGCCGAAGCCGATCGGGCGGAGGTTTTGTGGGCGCAAACCGATAAGCCGCCGGATGTTCTGCTGCTCGATCTGGTTTTCCCGGGTTTCGAGGCCGAGCGCGATTTCGCGCGTCTGCGGCAGGCCATGCCGCTGACCACGATCATTGTCGTGTCGATGACCGACGATCTGCAGACGGTGAATGCGATGATGGAGGCCGGAGCCAACGGTTTCCTGTCCAAGGCCGTTTCACCGGCGGATATGGGCCGCGTGCTGGCCGAGATCCAGGCAGGCGGGCAGTGCGTGCTGCTGGAATCGCGCGATGACGATATCCGTCCGACCGAATTGTCGCCGCGCCAGCTCGATGTGCTGCGCGGGCTGGCCCAGGGTGCGACCAACAAGGAGATCGCGCGGGATCTGGGCATTTCGCCCTTCACGGTGCGGGTGCATGTCTCGGCGATCCTGCGCGCTTTCGATGTCGCGACCCGCTCTGCGGCGATCGCGGCGGCTGTGGATGAGGGGCTCGTTTAGCAGGCATCCGCCGTGCAGGTTGTATCGGACATGTGTACGATTTATCTGCGCGGGCCGACGGGAGAGACTTTACACTCAATTCCAGTGCGAAGGTCTATCCAGATGAAAAACACGCAAATCCTTGTGGCTGCCATAGCAGCGGCCTGTCTTGCCGGCACTGCCCAGGCGGACACTCAGGTCTCGTCGGACCAGGGCAGCATGACCTGGGACCAGGCCATGTCACACTGTCGGGGAATGGGCATGCGCCTGCCGACCATCAACGAGCTGATGTGGGCCATGAACCACTTTGAAGGCAGCCGGTTTGCTGCCCAGCGCGGGTATTGGTCATCGGATACCGGCGGGAGTGTCAATTCGGCCCGCTGGGCTTCGACGGGAACATCGCCGCGCTGGAACGGCTATTCCAGCAACAGCCGCAATGCGCGCTATCATGTCGTGTGCATACGCACCAATTAGGGTCTGGAAGGCTATTGTGGCGCTGTACCCCGCCTTGAACGGATCCCCCAACCCGTTCGTCCGGCCAGTGCTGCGATGAGCAGCGAGAAGACCGGTCCGCCGAGGCAGAACAGGGCCCAGGGGGCATAGGCGAGCGTGGGCACGCCCAGCGTGGTGGCCATGAAGAGGGCCGAGACGGTCCAGGGCAGGAGGGGTTCGACCAGCGTCACCGAATCCTCGATCGAGCGTGACAGGTTTTCGCCTGACAGTCCGCGGTCGCGATAGGCCGGGCGGAAGAGCTCGCCGACGATCAGTGCCGTCACGCCGGCATGGGAGGTGATGGCGACGAAGGTCGCACCGGCCGCGAGCGTTGCGGCGACGAGGCTGAAGGTCGAGCGGACCGCACTCAGCAGCGCCTGCATCAGGCGGGCGAGGGCGCCGGAGGTTTCCATCGCACCGGCCAGCACAAAGGCCGTGATGATGAAGATCAGCGTCTGCCCCATCGAGGCCAGGCCGCCGCGATTGAGCAGGCCGGGCAGGGCGGCGGGGAGCGTATCCGGTGCGGTCCCGGTCATCGAGACGTCGAACCCGCCCATCACGACGCGGACCGCGTCGCCGGCGGCCCAGCCCTGGGCGGCAACGCCAAGAACAAGCGCCAGAGCCGAACTGGCCAGGATCACCAGGGCCGGCGGCTGGCGGAAGGCAATGCCGCCGATGGCCAGCGCTACCGGCAGCAGGGCGAACGCATCAAGCCGGAACAGGCCGGCCAGGGCGGCGGAGGTCGCCGCGGCCGTCTCCGGCGTGGCGGCATCGCCACCGCTGCCGAAGAGGCCGGCGAGCGCGTAGACCAGTCCGGCGAGGATGAAGGAGGGTATGGCCGTCCACAGCATGTGCCGGATGTGGCTGAAGACTGGCACATGGGCTGCGATCGCCGCGACATTGGTCGTGTCCGAGAGCGGTGACAGCTTGTCACCGAAATAGGCGCCCGAAACGACAGCGCCCGCAACCGGGGCCAGTGGCAGGCCCATGGCCTCCGCTGTGGCGATAAAGGCGACGCCCAGCGTGCCGGCCGAGCCCCAGGATGTGCCGGTCATGATCGACATCAGCGCCGTGCCGATGAAGGCCGTCAGGACGATATAGCCCGGATCGATAAGGGCGATACCGGTCACCACCATCAATGGAATCGTGCCGGAAAACATCCAGGCGCCCAGCAACACGCCGATAGAGAGCAGGATCAGTATGGCGGGCAGGACGTCGGCGATCTTGGCACCGGCGGCCGTCTGGATCGCCTCCCAGCCAGCGCCGCGGCTGTAGGCGATCAGGCCCGCGCACAGCGCGGCCAGCGCCATGGCGACGATCAGGATCTCGCCGCCGAAGCCCGACAGCGCCACACCGCCCGCTATGGCGGTCAGCAGGACGGCGAGGGGTATAAGGGCGAGGACCAGTGGCAGGTCAGTACGTTTGGAAGCTGGGGTCATTGGCCGAGTGCCTGGTCGAGATCGTCAAGCAGCCTGTCCGGGCCTTCCAGCCCGACCGACAGGCGGACAAGGTTGAAGGGGCGGCGCGGATCGCGGCCATCGGCCCGGCCGGCCGGGATGACAAGGCTTTCGACACCGCCCCAGCTGACCGCGCGGCCGAACAGTTTGAGCCGGTCGAGACAGGCGCAGACGCGGTCGAAATCCGGAGCGTCGATCTCGATGGAGAAGAGCCCGGAATGCCCGCGCATCTGGCGTTGGAACAGGTCAGCCGACCCGTCATTGAGTGCTGGATGGAAGACCCGGCGCACGCGCGGATGGTCCGCCAAGGCCCGCGCGAGCGTCTCGCCATCGGCCTGGTGCTGTTTCAGCCGGGCGGGCAGGGTCATCAGACCGCGCGTGAGCAGAAAGGCGTCCAGCGGTGCCTGTATGCCGCCCAGCAGCATATAGCCGCGTTCGAAGATGCGCCGGACCAGGTCTTCGGACGCCATCACGGCGCCGCCGATCACGTCGGAATGGCCGCCGATATACTTCGAGCAGGAGTGCAGCACGATGTCGAAACCGAGCGTGATCGGCTTCTGCAACAGCGGTGTGGCGACGGTATTGTCGATGGCTGTGAGGATGTTGCGGCTGTGCGCCAGGCGGGCGATGGCTTCCAGCGGCAGGAGGCCGAACAGCATGGTGCCCGGGCTTTCCACGAAGATCAGCCGGGTTGCCGGCGTCAGCGCGGTCTCGATCGTGTCCAGGGCGGTTTCGCCTTCGGGGAAGACCTGGCTGTGGGTGATTCCGAATCGTTCGAGCTGCGTGGCGAGCTGCAGGGTCGGTCCGTAGATATCGCCGGCGAACAGGATGTGGTCGCCACTGTCCAGCACGGCAAACAGCGTTGCCGCGATGGCCGCCATACCCGATCCGAAGCAGCGGCAGTCGTCGGCGCGTTCCAGGGCAGCGAGGCTGGTCTCCAGAGCGCGCACGCCGGGATTCGTGCCGCGGGAATAGACCGTGCGGCGGCTTTCATGGGCGAGCCCGTCCAGCAGATCGGCGGTGCGCGCATGGCGGAAGAGCGAGGCCTGCACGATCGGCGGCAGTACCGGTTCGGCGCCGGCCTGTGGCTGACCTCCGGCCCGCAGGCAGATCAGTTCATCGTGTGAATCCAGTCCCCTCATGGCCGCGACCATGGCCGATTTCGGCAAGCCGCGCCAGCACTTGCGCGGCACTGGTAGGGGGCGGCCCGCCGCAATCCGACCCAATCTCTTACCCAGTCCTGAATCCGGGATTCACCGTTCCTAAAGCCTGCTCGTGTTGAATCACTGGCAGGATATGAAGCCGGTGCGGGACAACCGGCCAGATACAGGTGGTGGATTTGGACGCGATCAAGCGTTTCGGGACGAGTGCCTTTCTTGCGGTGGCGATTGCCTATTTCGGCTATCACGCGCTCACCGGCGAGCAGGGCGTTCTGAACTGGATTGTCGTCAAGAACGAGATTCGCGCCGCCGAGGCCGAACTCGCCATCGCCGTTGCCGAACGTGAACAGCTGGAAGAGACCGCGGCGCGCCTGCGTTCGGACAGTCTCGACCTCGACTATGTCGAGGAACGCGCCCGTGACATCCTCAATGTCGCCCATCCCCGCGAATTCATCGTCGAGATCGAACCCTCGCCGCAGCGCTAGGGTATTGAGACCCATCCTCTCCCCGCCCGGGGAGAGGTCCGAGCGCAGCTCGGGGTGAGGGGCGGCCGCAAAGCGGCCTTCAGGGAATATCCCGCTCCTGCGCGTCAGCTAAATCAGAACGACCAAAATCATCAGTGGCACGGCTTCGCCGTACGCCCCTCATCCGGGCTTCGCCCACCTTCTCCCCGGTCGGGGAGAGGGACCGTTCCCCGCCTCCGACGCGCCTGCAGCATGCCCTTTTTTGGCCATGGAGCTTGCCGTCGGCGTCATCCATCTGATATGCGGCAGTGACCGTCAGATGGGAGCGCGAAGCTTTATTTCGCGTGCGAAGAAATGGCTGCCAAGCGTACGACCAAGACCACCGCATCGAAATCCTCGGCCAAGTCCGCCGGAAAAGACGAGCTTCTCCAGTACTATCGCGACATGCTGCTGATGCGGCGTTTCGAGGAGAAGGCAGGCCAGCTTTACGGCATGGGTCTCATTGCGGGCTTCTGTCACCTCTATATCGGCCAGGAAGCGGTCGTCACCGGGATCCAGGCGGCGCTGGAAGAGGGCGACCAGGTGATCACGGGCTATCGCGATCACGCCCACATGCTGGCCTGCGGCATGGATCCGAACGGCGTCATGGCCGAGCTGACCGGCCGAGAGGGCGGGTATTCGCGTGGCAAGGGCGGCTCGATGCACATGTTCTCCCGCGAGAAGCAATTCTATGGCGGCCACGGCATTGTCGGCGCCCAGGTCTCGCTCGGCACCGGCCTGGCCTTTGCCGACCGCTACAAGGAAAACAAGAAGGTCGCCGTGACCTATTTCGGCGACGGTGCGGCCAATCAGGGCCAGGTCTATGAGAGCTTCAACATGGCCAAGCTCTGGGACCTTCCGGTCATCTATGTGATCGAGAACAACCAGTACGCCATGGGCACCGCGGTCAAGCGCGCCTCTTCGGAAACCGCGCTGCACAAGCGCGGCCTCTCCTTCGGCATTCCGGGCGAGGAAGTCGACGGCATGGATGTCGAGGCGGTGAAGGCGGCGGCAGCCAAGGCGGTCAAGCATGCCCGCGACGGCAATGGCCCCTATATTCTGGAAATGAAGACCTACCGCTATCGCGGCCACTCGATGTCCGACCCGGCGAAATACCGCACGCGCGAGGAAGTCGACGACATCCGCTCGCACCACGACCCGATCGACCTCGTGAAAAAGCGTCTCATCGAAGGCAAGCATGCCACCGAGGAGGAGCTGAAGGAGATCGACAAGGAGGTGAAGAAGATCGTCAACGACGCAGCCCAGTTCGCCAAGGACAGCCCCGAGCCGGATCCGTCCGAGCTCTACACGGATGTGCTGGTGGAGGTGTAGGTTTGGCCTTGTCGGCCCATAGCTGCGCTGTACGCGGGACTCGCCTGCCGGGCGAGCCTGTGCGCGACTGTGGTCCTGACAAGGGAGGACGATCATGACACCGCAAGTGAAGCACTTTCTCGATACTTGGCACCGCGCCGTTGAAACCCGCGACGAGGCGCTGCTGGCGTCGATCATCGCGGAGGGCTGCGAGCTGCACTCGCCGGTCGTCTGGAAACCGTCGGCCGACACGCACTACCTGCTGCACATCCTGATGGGCGTGATCACCACGATCGAGGGTTTTGCCTATCGCCAGCAATGGGTGGACGGCAACGAGATCATCCTGGAATTCACCGGTACGGTGGACGGCAAGGGCCTTGTCGGTATCGACAAGATATCGCTCGACGATGCCGGCCACATGAACCGGATCGAGGTGCTGATCCGCCCGATGAACACCCTGCTGGAATTCGCCACACGCATGCGCGAGCACGCGCTGCGCTACAAGCCGGAGGCGGCCAATGGCTAGCCGGCTGAGCCTTCTCATCACGAGCGTCGCCGTGCTGGCGGCGAGCGGTTGCTCGGACAATTCCGAACCCGCGATTTCGGCGGTTGAGGAAGCCGTTCCCGGCTATCTCGAACGCCTGCACGCCCCGGGCATGGCCGTGGCTGTGATCCGCAATGGCGAGCTTGTCTGGGCGGAGGGTTTTGGCCTGACGGGCGTCGAGGCGGACAGCGCGCCTGTCACCCATCGCACCGTTTTCGAATTCGCTTCCCTGTCCAAGCCGGTCTTCGCGGCGATTGCCGCCGGGCAGGCGCAGGAAGGCGTCTACGATCTGGATGAGCCGCTCGGCCCGGCGGCGGACTTTCCCCGTATTGCCGATCCCGAGGCTTTCACCAGTGTGACGCCGCGGATGATCCTGTCGCACGGTACGACGCTGCCCAACTGGGCAGACGAGGCGGGCGGGCCGCTGGAATTCTCCGGTACCCCCGGCTCGCGCTTCCGCTATTCCGGCGAGGCCTACGGCCTGCTGCAGTCGATGCTGGAACGGCGCACCCGGGCCAGCCTGGAAGCGCTGCTCGAGCCGCTCGCGGCCGAGGCGGGCATGACGGACGCCCACTATGCGGCCGGTGAGGCCGGCGCGGCGGATCCGGTGATGGCGGTCAATCGCGACGGTTCGGTCCGCCCGCGCCGCGATGCGGCCGAGGGACATGCCGCCGCTTCGCTCACGGCCAGCGTGTTCGATTATGGGCGCTTCGTCGCCTGGCTGCTCGATGATGAGCAGGACGATCTTCGCGAGACCCTGTTCACCCCGACCCGGCCGGTCGCGTGGGACGCGTTCGGCCGGGAGGGTGAAATGCCCGAAGGCGTCGAGATCGACTGGGGGCTGGGCTGGGGTCTCTATCGCGAGAACGGCCGGCGGATTGCCTTCCACTGGGGCGACAACGGCGCTTTCAAGTCCTTTGTCGCCATCGATATCGACCGGCGCGACGCCATCGTTTACGCCGCCAATGGCTGGGACGGCCTGTGCGTTGCCGTGCCGCTGGCCGAACCCGTCGTCGGCGATGTCGGCACGATCACCGACTGGCTGAACTACAGCCGTATCGACAGCGGCTCGCCCGTCTGTCCGGACCGGGAGTAGTCGCGGCCATGCACCATTCCGGACAATGCCATTGCGGGGCGGTGAAAGTGTCTTTCCAGAGCGAGCGTTCGCCGGCGGAGCTGGGCGTGCGCACCTGCCAGTGCGATTTCTGCCGCCGCCAGGGCGCCGTGAACATTTCCGATCCGGCCGGCGCGATCGAGATCGATTGCCGCCCGGACGATATCCATCGCTACCGCTTCGCCCTGCGCACAGCGGATTTTCTGATTTGCAGGACCTGCGGCACTTATGTGGCCGCCGTGATGGGCGAGGGCGAGCGTATCGTCTCGACCATCAATGTGGTGGGCCTGCGCATGGCGGACTTCCTCGATATTGAGGAGGCCCCCGCCGACTTTGCCGCCGAGACGACCGGGGCCCGCATCGCCCGGCGTTTCGACAAGTGGACGCCCACACGTTTCACGAACCCACAGCTTGCCGCATCCAATTTCGGCCCTCACTGAACGGAAGATACCATGCCTATCCCCATTCTCATGCCGGCCCTTTCGCCCACGATGGAAGAGGGCACGCTGGCCAAATGGCTGATCAAGGAAGGTGACAGCGTCGAGAGCGGCGATGTCATCGCCGAGATCGAGACCGACAAGGCGACGATGGAAGTCGAAGCCGTCGAGGAGGGCGTGGTCGCCAAACTCCTGGTCGAGGAAGGCACCGAGGGTGTGAAGGTCAATTCGCCGATCGCCATGCTGGCCGAAGAGGGCGAGAATCCCGACGAGATCGAGGCCCCCGAAGCCGGCAGCGAGAGCGCTGCGGCCTCAAGTGCGTCCGATGAGAACGGTTCGGACGAGACGCAGGACGAAACGCCGGATGCGCCGGAAGGCGAGCCGGTCTTTGTCGATCATTCCGCGCCGGATGCGTCCGATCCGGAACTGCCGGAAGGCACGAAAATGGTCGAGACCACGGTGCGCGACGCGCTGCGCGACGCCATGGCCGAGGAAATGCGCCGCGACGAGACGGTCTTCGTGATGGGCGAGGAAGTCGCCGAATACGAGGGCGCCTACAAGGTGACGCGCGGCCTGCTGGCGGAATTCGGTCCGAAGCGCGTGGTCGACACGCCGATCACCGAGCACGGCTTTGCCGGCCTGGGCGTCGGTGCCGCCTTCAACGGTCTCAAGCCGATCGTCGAATTCATGACCTTCAACTTCGCCATGCAGGCGATCGACCAGATCATCAACTCGGCCGCCAAGACGCTCTACATGTCCGGCGGCCAGATGGGCTGTTCCATCGTCTTCCGCGGCCCCAACTCGGCCGCCAGCCGCGTCGGCGCCCAGCACTCCCAGGACTATTCCGCCTGGTATGCCAATGTGCCGGGCCTCAAGGTGATCGCGCCCTATGACGCGGCCGATGCCAAGGGCCTGCTGAAGGCCGCCATTCGCGACCCGAACCCGGTCGTCTTCCTGGAACACGAGCTGATCTACGGCGAGACCTTCGACGTGCCGGACACGGATGACTGGGTGCTGCCGATCGGCAAGGCCAAGATCCGCCGCACCGGCAAGGACGTCACCATCACTGCCCATTCCCGCATGGTCGGTTTTGCGCTGGAAGCGGCAGAAAAGCTGGCGGAAGAGGGGATCGACGCCGAGGTGATCGACCTGCGCACCCTGCGTCCGCTCGACACCGAGACCGTGGTCAATTCGGTGAAGAAGACCAACCGCATCGTCTGCGCCGAGGAAGGCTGGGGCCGCATGGGCGTCGGCGCGGAAATCGCCGCCGTCGTCACCGCGGAAGCCTTCGACTATCTCGATGCCCCGCCCGCGCGGGTGCACCAGGCCGACGTGCCGCTGCCCTATGCGGGCAATCTGGAGAAGCTGTCCCTGCCGGGCGTGGAGGATATCGTGAAGGCAGCGAAGGCTGTCTGCTACGCGGAGTAGGGTGGATGGTCTCCCCCACCAAATCCTGGCGTCACGGTGAGTGCCATTGCGGCGAGGTCGGCTTTGCGGTGAACCTGCCGGACAGCGTCGTTGCACTGTCGTGTAATTGCTCGGTCTGTTCCAAGTCCGGCTTTATCCATCTCATTGTCGAGAAGGATGATTTCCGGATCGAACGCGGCGCGGAGAGCCTGACGACCTATACGTTCGGCAGCCACACGGCGAAGCACATGTTCTGCTCGCGCTGCGGTGTGAAGGCCTTTTATGTCCCGCGCTCGCATCCGGACGGCTGGACCGTCAATCTGCGCTGCCTGGATGCAGACGCCAATCTCCAGCTCCGCTTCGAGGAATTCGACGGCGCGAACTGGGAAGACAATGTTGTGAAGATCAATCCGGAGCTCGGCCAGTAGGCCGACCACGAGGACGAGACCCATGTCGATTGAAATCCTGATGCCCGCCCTGTCGCCCACGATGGAAGAGGGCACGCTGGCCAAATGGCATGTGAAAAAGGGCGATACCGTCGAGAGCGGTGACGTCATTGCCGAGATCGAGACCGACAAGGCGACCATGGAAGTGGAAGCCGTCGACGAGGGCGTCGTCGGCGAGATCCGGGTCTCCGAAGGCACGGAGGGCGTGAAGGTAAACGCCGTCATCGCCATCCTGCTGGAAGAGGGCGAGGACGAGAGCGCGCTTTCTGCCCCCGCCGAAGGTGGGGGAAGTGGCTCCGCCAAGGGCGGAGACGAAGGGGGCGCTGGCGAAGCCAGCGAAAAGGCCGAAACGAAGTCCGAAGCCAAGTCGCAGACATCCTCCGGCAGCGCCAGCACGCGCAAGCTTGAAGACGTGCCTGCCGAAAGCAAGGCACCGCCGCCGCCGTCCAGGGATGGCGACCGGATCAAGGCCAGCCCGCTGGCGCGCCGCATCGCGGCCGACAAGGGTCTGGACCTGAAAACCATCGAGGGTTCCGGCCCTTACGGCCGGATCGTCAAGCGTGACGTCGAGAAAGCCCAGCCGTCGGCCGCGCCGTCCAAGGCTGCCGAGGCCCCGGCCGCGGCTCCGGTCGACATGGACGATCCGCTCAAGGCCTATGGCATCGCCCGTGACCGCTACGAGGTCGAGAAGGCCGACAATATCACCAAGATTTCCGCCAAGCGCCTGTCCGAGAGCTTCCGGGACATCCCGCACTTCCCGCTCAATGTGGATTGCCGGATCGACGCGCTGCTGGACTTCCGCAAGCGGGTCAATGCGGCCGCCGAGAAGGATGGCGACAAGGTCTCGGTCAACGACATCCTGATCAAGGCGTCCGGCTTGGCGCTGAAGAAGGTGCCGGCGGCGAATTCCTCCTGGATCGAGGGCGGACATATCGCCCGGCACAAGCATGCCGATATCTCGGTCGCTGTCGCGATCGAAGGCGGTCTGATCACGCCGATCGTCAAGGATGCCGATCAAAAGGGCCTGGTTGAGATCTCCCGCGAGATGAAGGACCTGGCTGCCCGCGCCCGCGAGAAGAAGCTGAAGCCCGAGGAATTCCAGGGCGGCACGTTCTCGCTCTCCAATCTGGGCATGTTCGGCATCGACAGCTTCGCCTCCATCATCAACCCGCCCCAGGGCATGATCCTGTCGGTCGGGGCCGGCGAAGAACGCCCGGTCGTCAAGGACGGGGCGCTGGCGATTGCCACGGTGATGACGGTGACGCTGACCTGTGATCATCGCGTGGTCGATGGCGCCACCGGCGCGAAGTGGCTGCAGGCGTTCAAGACCTTCGTCGAAGACCCGATGACGATGCTGATGTAGCCACGGGTCTCCGACGTCCGACGTTCAGGCAGGCCGGTCAGTCCGGCTGGCCGAGCGCCAGGATCTCGGCCAGCAATTCGCCGTAGGCTGTCATCCCCAGGCGCGGCGTGCCGGGCTGGTCGGTATCCATGCGGTGAACGATGACCATATCGCGGCTGGGAATGACGGTCAGATAATGTCCGCCTGCGCCGGCGCCGGTATACATGTCCGGTGCCAGACCGGCCGCTTCTGCGCTCGCGTCATCTGCCGGTTTCCACCACATATAGCCATAGCCGCCCGCCCAGGCGCCCGGCCATTCGGTCTGAGAGTGGGTGGCCGTGCTGTCGGCGACCCACGCGGCCGAAATCAGCTGCTCGCCATTCCACTGCCCGTCCTGCAGGAAGAGCTGGCCGAACAGTGCCAGATCGCGGGCCGAGATGCGCAGGTGATAGGCCGGGAAGGCCGTGCCCGGCGCGTAGAAGCGGTAGGAGCCGAAAGCGTTCCAGTCCTGCATGCACATGGGTTCGGCGAACATGCGCTGGAAGGCACCATTATAGGTGCGATGCGATACGCGCTCGAAGATATGCCCTGCAACATTGAAGTCCCAGTTGTTGTAATACCAGTGCTCGCCGGGCGCATAGGCGCCGCGCTCCGGCCGGGAATCGGCCATGGCCTGCGTCTCGGCGGCCGAGGCGATGTAGACGCCTGAGCGGGCGGTGATGATGTCGCGCACGGTCGCGCTGCGTTCGGTCTCGGTCAGCCCGGGCAGATCATCGATTTCCAGCTCGGCAAGTGTTGTGTCCAGCGTGATCGCGCCATTGTCGACCAGCACGCCGATCATCGCGCTCATCACGGATTTGCGCAGCGAGTGCAGCAGGAAGGGACGTTCGATCTCGCCCCGGCTGTACACAATCTCGCCACCCTGCACGATCATCAGCGCGGCCGAGCCGAGCTCTTCGGCGCGTGCATCCAGCGCTGCGAGATCGCTCCCGCTCCAGCCGAGCGCGGCCGGATCGGCGGCGCTTGCCAGCGGATAGACGCTGCAGTCCGGCGCGCCCTGCGCCAGCGCCGTTCCGGACAGAACAGCCAGGCTGGACGCGGCGGCAATGGAAATCCGCGTCAGAAGCGCGGTGTGATGATTGAACATGAAATCCCCCAGTTCAGTGGCCGGTTGTCCGGCGTGCGGGATCTTTCTTGGCGATGCCGCCCCATCCGGAGTGTGACCGGCAGATGTCGATCTGTTCAGATGCGCCGCCGCGTCCCCCGAACCGGGGAGGGTGGCATGCGCCCGCAGCAGGCACACTGCCCGCATGTCCTGTATCTCGATCCTTTTTCTGGGCCTCGCCGCCCTGCAGGCTCCTGCCGGCGTCCATCCGGACCTGGCGGTCCTGGCGCCCTATGAGGGCCTGTGGCAGAGCGAAGACGGTGCGCGGGCGCTGCATGTCGAGATCGCCGGAGAGACCGCCGCCCGCCTGCGCTACGGCGTCTGGCAGGGTGACGCCTGGTACTGGCAGCCGGCCTGGCGGATCGAGGTGAGCCCCCATGGCGGCTGGCCGAAGGGCTGGCAGCCCCACGAGACCCGCAACGACTCGCCGCTGGAACTGCACGATGACACCGATCCGGGCATCGAGTGGCACCGCGATTCCGGCGCCTACGGTATGGGCCATATCGTCGAGATCGATATCTGGGACGAACCGCAGGAAGGCCGCTTCACCTGGCTGCGCCTGCATTCACGCCGCAATGGCACGGACCGTGTCGGCGAGGGCGTGTGGATCGCGGTGACCGGGTAGCTGCACCCGCGGATGCGAAGCCCTGCAAATACCGGTAGTTTCCGGTTTCCTGCAGGAGGCCGATCATGACATCCCAGCCCGCCCATCTCGCCGAGATTCGCCATACCGATCTGGTGTTTCCGCACCAGACCAATCACCAGGGCAGCTATTTCGGCGGTGCGGCGATGGCGGAGATGGACAAAGTTGCCTTCCTCGTCGCAGCGCGGCATGCGCGGCGGCCCTTCGTGACGGCGTCCTGTGACAAGCTGGATTTCGTTGCACCGGCCCATGTCGGCGATCTGGTCGAGCTGACCGGCCAGGTGCGCATGGTGGGGCGGCATTCGATGATTGTCGATGTCGAGCTGGCGGCGGAGAACCTGCTGACCGGCGTACGTCATATCTGCACCCGTGGCGCTTTCACCATGGTGGCCGCCGACCGCAAGTCCAATCCGGAACGCCTGCCGCCTGCACCCGATTCTCGGCCGGATTTCGCGCCCAGCCCGGCGGGTTATGCGCGCACGCTGCAGCTCGTCTTTCCGGGTGACACCAATCATCTGGGCCAGTTGTTCGGCGGCAATGCCATGTCGCTGATGGGCAAGGCGGCCTATATCGCCGCCTCGCGCCACACGCGCGGCAATGTCGGCATGGCCGCATCCGACAAGATCGACTTCATCGCCCCCACGAAAGAGGGCGAGCTGCTGGATGTGATCGCGGATGTGGTGTCGGTCGGCCGCACCTCGATGCAGGTCGCGGTGCGCGCGGAAGCCGAGGATCTGATGAGCGGCGATCGCCGTCTCGTCGGCGAGGCAAGCTATGTCATGGTGGCGCTGGACGGGGACGGGCAGCCGACCCCGGCATCGCCCCTGAAAGTCTAGCGTAATTTCATCGCTATTGAGGCAGATGAACTTGCTTCGGATTTTTGAGTGGCTGCATTTTCGAACCGCAAAACCGGTTCCCACTTTTGCTGAAAATGCTCCGGCCGGGTTACTGGTCCCGGCGCGGACCGCCGGCACCGCCCGGCAGGTTCTGCTCGCCGCCGAACTGTTCGGACGGCAGACGGCCGACATTGCCCAGCAGCTGTTCCAGGAAGCTCAGCTCGCGGCCGCGGGTCGGGGTTTCGCGATCGGCATAGGCGACGATACGGCCGTCCTGCAGCGAGTATTCATTCACCGTGGCGACCGTGCCCGCATCGTCGAAGCTGACCGCGATGATGCGGCGATCGCGCGTGGCCGGGCGCAGATAGGCCAGGCTCTCGCGGGTCGAGGAGATGTAGTACCAGGTGTCTTCCTCGAACGTGCCCGTGGTCGAGGGATTGCCCAGACGCGCCAGAACCGTGTCGCGGGTGTCTTGGGCCGGCACGATGTCCGGCTCTTCGGTCACCGTGTAGCGATAGCCGTGGGAGCGAAGCACCGGGTTGCAGGCCGAAACGCCGGCAGCGCTGACGGCAACCAGAAGGGCGAGGCTGAGGTGACGCTTCATGGACTTCAAAACTCCCTGGCGAACGACGGGCAGGCACATCGCGGCCCTGTTGCCGTGTCTTGACCTAACCAAGGGTGAGCTTAGCTTCAAGCGCGAATTGATGGGAGCCCGCAATCGCATGCTGCGCCGCCTGTTTGCACCCAAGCCGGAAAAACAGACCGCTCAAACGCTCTATCGCGCCATTGTCGACGCTGCGCGCCAGCCCGCCCTGTATGGCGAGGCGGGCGTGGCCGACACGCTGGAAGGGCGTTTCGAACTGGTCGTGCTTCACACAGCCCTGGCGATCCTGGAATTGCGCACATCGCAGGACGAGAAGGCCAAGGCCGTCAGCCAGGCCCTGTTCGATGTCATGTTCGACGATTTCGATGCGGCCATGCGCGAGCTCGGTGTGGGAGATTCGGCGGTCGGCAAGAAGATCCGCTTCATGGCAGAGGGCTTTTACGGCCGCGCCCAGGCCCTCCAGACGGCACTGGAAGCAGAGGATGAAGGCCGGGAATTGCAGCAGGTTCTCGCCCGCAATCTGCTCGGGCTCGAAACCCCGGACGCACGCGCAGAACGCCTTGCCCTGTACGTCAACTCGGCCGCTGCCGCATTGCGCGGGCAGGGGGCTGAACCGCTCGTGGCCGGTGAGCGCCCGGCCTTTCCCGCGGCGTGACAGCAGGCCTGCCGCCTTGCATCTCGACAATCATGGTCTAAGTTCCGCGGGCTCCGGCGCTACGCCACCCTTGCGAAGGATTGAATATCGCGGCTCATGACAGCTATCCCCACGATTTCCGTTGACGCCATGGGGGGCGATCTGGGTCCCCAGGCGGTCGTCGAAGGTATTGGCCATGCGCTCAAACGCTGGCCGGACCGCAAGGTGAAATACCTTCTTCACGGCGATGAAGCCTTGCTCAAACCGCTGCTGGACAAGAACCCCAAGGTCGCCGCCGTCTGCGAATTGCGGCACACCGACACGCTCGTCCAGATGACCGACAAACCCTCCGAGGCCGTGCGCCGGGCGCGCGGCTCCTCGATGTGGAACGCCATCCAGTCGGTGAAGGCCGGGGAGGCCGGCGCCATCGTGTCCTCCGGCAATACCGGCGCGCTGATGGCGATCTCCAAGGTCATCCTGCGCATGAAGAAGGGTGTGCACCGCCCGGCGATCTCGGCCAACTGGCCGACGCCGAAGGGGCATACCGTCGTGCTCGATGTCGGTGCCAATGTGCAGTGCGGTGCGACCCAGCTCGTGGAATTCGCGATTCTCGGCGAGGCCTATCACCGCGCCGTGTTCGGCGGCGAGGCGCCCACCGTGGGCCTGCTGAATGTCGGCCAGGAAGAGCTCAAGGGGAATGATATCGTGCGTGAGGCGGACCAGCTGATCCGCTCCTCCGGTCTCGATATCGCCTATCAGGGCTTCATCGAGGGCAATGATATCTCCGGCGGCAGCATCGATGTCGTGGTGACGGACGGCTTCACGGGCAATATCGCCCTGAAGACCGCCGAGGGCACGGCGCGCCTGGTCGCCGGCTGGGTGCGCGAGGCGCTGACCAGCTCCCTGCTCAGCAAGATCGCCGCCGGCCTCCTCTCGCTCGGCGCGCTCGACCGGCTGCGCCAGCGCATGGACCCGCGCTATATCAATGGCGGTGTGCTGCTGGGCCTCAAGGGCATCGTGGTGAAGAGCCATGGCGGTGCCGATGGCGAAGGCTTCGCCTCTGCACTGGGTCTTGCCTATGTCATGGCCCGGAGTGATTTCATGTCCGAGATCCGCAAGAATCTCGACAAGTTCGCCCAATCCGAAGAACAGGGTGTCGCTGCGGCCTCATGACCGACCGACTTGCGCGTATTGCCGGCATCGGGAGCTATCTGCCCGACCGGATTCTCTCCAATGACGACCTCGCCGCCATGGTGGATACCAGCGACAGCTGGATCCGCGAGCGCACGGGGATCCGTCAGCGTCATATCGCACCGGACGGCGTGACCACGGCGGACCTGGCCGAGCAGGCCTGCCGCCGTGCGCTCGACGATGCCGGGCTGACCGCCGAGGATGTCGATCTGATCGTCGTGGCAACCACGACGCCCGACTTCACCTTTCCTTCGGTCGGTACCATGCTGCAGGCGCGGCTGGGTGCCACGAAGGGCGCGGCCTTCGACGTGCAGGCTGTGTGCACCGGATTCGTCTATGCGCTCTCGGTCGCCGACAACATGATCGCACGCGGCCAGGCGGAAACGGCGCTGGTCGTCGGGGCCGAGACGATGTCCCGCATTCTCGACTGGACCGACCGTTCGACCTGCGTGCTGTTCGGCGACGGGGCGGGGGCCATGGTGCTGACCGCCGGCGAACCGGCCGGGACCGAAGGCGCCGACGGCGTGCTGGCGACCTATCTGCGCTCGGACGGCCGCTTCAAGGACCTGCTTCATGTCGATGGCGGCCCGTCCTCCACCGGCACGGTCGGTCATCTGCGCATGATCGGCAACCAGGTCTTCCGCCATGCCGTCACCAATATCGCCGAGTCGATGACGACGATCGCCGGCCGGGCCGGCGTGTCGATCGAGGAGGTCGACTGGTTCGTGCCGCATCAGGCCAATCAGCGGATCCTGGAAGGCGTCGCGCGGAAGTTGTCGATCCCGACCGAAAAAGTGATCTCCACCGTGGCCGATCATGGCAATACCTCGGCCGCCTCCGTTCCGCTCGCCTTCGACCGGGCGGTCCAGGACGGCCGGATCAAGCGGGGCGATCTCGTTTTGATGGAGGCGCTGGGCGGCGGTTTCACCTGGGGCGCGGTCCTGGCGCGCTTCTAGCGCGAAATTATCGTGTTTATTCCGTCGAACCAAGGCCTTGGCGTTGACCTGACCGGGCAAGGAGGCGTAGCCTGTCTTCATCTATGTGGGGATGGTTATGTCGGATAAAACTTTAACGCGAGCCGATCTGGCGGAAGCCGTGTACCAGGAAGTCGGATTGTCGCGGCAGGAATCGGCCGATCTCGTTCAATCCGTACTCGGCATGATCTCGGATACGCTGGCCTCGGGCGAGAGCGTCAAACTCTCATCCTTCGGGTCATTCCTGTTGCGTGACAAGCGCGGCCGGGTCGGGCGCAATCCCAAGACCGGTGTGGAAGTCCCGATCGACGCCCGCCGCGTTCTGGTATTCAAACCGTCGCAAGTCTTGAAGGAGCGCGTCGACTCCTCCCTGTCCAAGGACTGATCCCGAACGGGCAGGGCGGCGCTGGCGCGGTAATACATGTCGGTCAGCAAGAAATCGCCGGAAGCCTTCCGGACCATCTCCGAAGCCGCCGAGGAGCTGGATGTGCCCGCGCACGTCCTGCGTTTCTGGGAGAGCAAGTTTCCCCAGATCAGTCCGCTCAAGCGGGCCGGCGGGCGCCGCTTCTACCGGCCGCAGGATTTGCAGCTCCTGCGCGGCATCAAGCGGCTGCTCTATGAAGACGGGTTCACCATCAAGGGCGCCCGCAAATTCCTCAAGGATAATGGCGTCGCCTCCGTGATGGATCTCGGGGCCGGTGTGGTTGAAACCGGGCCGATGGCGGTCGATGCCGCCGATATCGAAACGCCGGCAGCGGCCGCGCCGCGTCCGGCCGACGGGCCGCAGCGCCAGCTGCACGACATCATCGCCGATCTCGAGAACGCCCGCGCCAAGCTGAAATCGGCCATCGAGCCATAAGCCGCACCGATTGCATTTTCCGCTGACAGGCTGGTTGCAGCCGGTTTCGCCTCACCCTATAACCGGCCTCCCCATCGGACGGGTCCGCCTGTCCAAAAGTGAGTGTCGGAGCGTGGCGCAGCCCGGTTAGCGCACCGGTCTGGGGGACCGGGGGTCGCGAGTTCGAATCTCGCCGCTCCGACCATTTTTCGTGTTGAGCACGCCCACTATTGTCATCCCGGCAGGATGCCCTGCGCGAGCGGGGCTTAAAGCCGGGATCCATACGCTCGTTGCTGGACGAAAGCAGGGTCGACTTTGGTGATAGCCCGATAAGCACCGTGATGATGGGTCCCGGACCTCCACCCGGCTCAAGGCCGGGCATGCGTCCGGGATGACAACAGAGGCTAGGGCAAAAAACGAAGCCTTACCGTCCCAAAGCCGCCTTCATCACATCCTTCATCGGCACGTCCGGATTGACCAGATCGTCCAGGTCCGGTTTTGCGCGTTGGGCAATCATCATCTTGGCGGCCATGAAACCGTGAGCGTCATTGACGCAATCCGCCGCGATGAGCACGCCGTCCTTTAGATGGAAAAGTGTGAAATGGCCGGCGGCCGGGTCGGCCGGCCGGCGCTGCAGCGTCGTGTCCTGCTGGCCGATCACGCCGGCGGTCTGCAGTTTCAGCTCGAACTGGTCGGACCAGAACCAGGGCACTTCCGGCTTGGGCGCCGGTGTACCGCAGACCGCCGCGGCCGCGTGCTTGGCCTGGTCGAGCGCATTGGGCACGGATTCCAGCCGGATCCGTGTACCGGTCAGCCAGTTCTCCTGCTCGGCACAATCGCCGATCGCGAAGATGGCAGGATCCGAGGTGCGGCATTCGCTGTCGACACTGATCCCGTTACCCGTCGTCAGGCCTGCAGCGGAGGCGAGTTCCTGATTGGGCAGGACGCCGATGCCGACCAGCACGCTGTCGCAGACGATCTCGCGACCGTCGGCCAGCAGCACGGCGCCGGCACGGCCCTGGCTGCCCTCGATGGCCTCGACCTGGGCGGAGAGTTCGACCGTCACACCGCGCGTGCGGTGGGCGTCGAGATAGAAGGCTGACAATTCCGGCACCGCGACGCGGGCCAGAAGCCTGTCCATCGCCTCGATCACCACGGGTTGGGCGCCCAGCTTCTTCGCCACCGAGGCCGCTTCCAGGCCGATATAACCGCCACCGACAATGGCTATCCGCTTGCCCGGCTGGAAATCGGCCTTCAGAACGTCGATATCGGCAATGGTGCGCAAATAGCGCACGCCATCGAGATCGGCGCCGGGCACGGGCAGGGGGCGCACGCGAGATCCCGTGGCGATGACGAGATGGGTATAGGTCTGCGTCGTGCCATCGTCGAAGCGGACGGTTTTCGCGTCCCGGTCGATGGCTGTGGCGGTGATGCCCAGGCGCAGCTCGACCTTCTGGTCGGCCCAGACGTCCGGCGGCTGCAGCCACAGCCGGTCCTCGCCGATCTCGCCAGCCAGATAGGCCTTGGACAGGGGCGGACGCTGGTAGGGCGGATGCGGTTCGCTGCCCGCCAGAACGATGCGTCCGTCGAAACCGGACCGCCGCAGGCTCGCGGCACATTGCCCGCCGGCCTGGCCGGCCCCCAGAATGATCACCGTCGCATCCGTCATGCTCTATCGATCCCCGTCGTGATTGTCGTCTTTTGCTCTGTCTGCGACACAATGGCGCGTCGCTGTACGATGTGCGAGTGCAAACTTGGCCGTGCAAGCCTGAAGCTGCGCCCCGGACCTTGCCCCCTCCGTCGATTGCGGTAGTTACCGCGCAGCGGAGGTTCCATGGCCTACCATACGAGTACCACCAGTCGCGCCGTTTCCAACTGGCTGCTCATCGTCGCCCTGATGGTCGTCGGCATGATCATTGTCGGCGGCACGACGCGGCTGACCGACAGTGGCCTGTCGATCACCGAATGGAAGCCGATCTCCGGCGCCATCCCGCCGCTCACCCAGTCCGACTGGGAGGAGGAATTCCGCCTCTACCAGCGCACCACCGAATTCCAGGAACAGAATTCCGCCATGACGCTGGCGGAGTTCGAGTTCATTTTCTGGTGGGAGTGGGGGCATCGCCAGCTCGGCCGTATCATCGGCCTGGTCTTCGCCATTCCCTTTGTCTTCTTCTGGCTGCGCGGGCATCTGAGTGCGCGCCTCAAGCCGCGCCTCTTCATCCTTCTGTGCATGGGCGGCGCGCAGGGCGCGATCGGCTGGTGGATGGTCGCCAGCGGGCTGGTCGACCGTCTGGATGTCAGCCAGTACCGGCTGGCCACGCATCTGGGCATGGCCTTCATCATTCTGGGCTATTCGGTCTGGCTGTCGCTGGAAGCGCGGTTCGGACCGCCGCCCCTGCGCCGCGGCACGCTGGCCGGCGTTTCCTTCGCCCTCCTGGCCCTGGTCTTCCTGCAGATCATACTGGGCGCCTTCGTGGCCGGGCTGGATGCGGGCCGCATCTACAACACCTGGCCGCTGATGAATGGCGATCTGGTCCCGGAGGGCTATCTGGGCGGAATGAATTTCTTCCCGGCGATTTTCGAGAGCCATGCGGCGGTGCAGATGCATCACCGCTGGACAGGCTATCTCGTGGCGCTGGCCGTGTTCGCCTACGCCGTGACGATCTGGCGCGAGCCGCGCGTGTCGCTGAAGCCCTTCATGGTGATCCTGCCGGCCCTGGTGATCGGTCAGGTCGCCCTGGGCATCGCCGCATTGCTGGCGGTCGTGCCCCTGGGCCTGTCACTGGCGCACCAGCTGGGTGCCGTCCTGCTGTTCGTTGCAACACTGTGCGCCGCCTGGACGGCGCGGCGGGCCGCTTAGCCCGCCTCGCCGTCGGTCTGCGTGCCGACCGGATTGCTGCCGGTGATCACGGCGCGTGAGAAGGCGTCGCGGGAGATCACTTTCACACGCTGGTCGGCCTGGTCGAAGATCGACAGCATGCCGTTGGAATAGGCGGTGAAACCGTAATCGGCCGGCGACACGGCGATCGCACCCGGCCGGCCGATGCCCGGCGTGGACAGGCCATCGACGACATCGATGGCATCGCGCTCTTCCAGCGTGCGGGCATCGAAGCTGCGCACGGTCTCGCCGGCGCCGTCGGTGGCCAGCAGCAGGCGCGTACCGGAAAACTCGCCCACGGCGATGCCGGAGGCGGGAATATTGGCTTCGGCCAGAACCGCGCCCTCGGCCGACAGGCGGGTCACGCCGGCAGCGGGGCTGGCGGTATAGATATCGCCATCGAATACGGCGCATTGGCGCGCCGGGGCGGGCAGCGGGAAGCTGCGCATCTCTTCCACCGACAGCGTGTCGCCACCGGCATCGCGCACGCGCCAGACATTGGCGGTCGCACCGGTTTCCAGCACCACGAGTTCGACAAAGCCGGCACCTTCACGCAGCAGGCACAGGCCGGCCACACCGCCATCCGTACCGGTCTCGCCCAGTGGCAGGTCGAGCACCTGGGTGCCGTTGCGCACGATGGCATAGCCGAACACGGCGCCATTATCGGGCGAGGCGCCGAAGACCAGCGGCAGGTCTTCACCGCGCAGCTGGAAGTCCGGGGCGGTCGCCAGGCCGGTCAGGCGCGCACCGGCATGACGCCGCTGCAGCTCACCGTCCAGATTGAAGATGTCCAGACCGCCTTCACGCGGCGCCGAAATCACCAGGCCGAGCGAAGGGGCGTCGCCGTCCGGCGGGAAGGCGAGGGCACTGGCGCCGCCTTCCACACCGGTGAAAGCTGCCGTGACCAGCACTTCCAGCGTCTCCGGACCGCTTGCCGCATCCGGCGTCTCGGCTGCGTCCTCGCCTGTCTGGCCGCAGGCGGCCAGCGCCAGCAGGCTGGTGCCTACAGCGAGCGCTCTGACCAGGGACCGCGCACCGCGAAGGTGCGGCCGGGATTGCGCTGAATGTTGAAAAACAGGGTCGAACCGTCGGGACTGAAGCATGGACCACAAATCTCGCTTTTCTCGCCGAGCGCGTCGGCATCGGCATTCCGGCCGATCGTATACACGCGGCCTTCGGGCGTCACGCCGCGGATGTACTGATCCTCGTCGCCGTCTTCCACGACGATGAGATCACCCCAGGGCGCCACGCAGACGTTGTCGCATTTCTCCATCACGCGTGCATCGTCCGATTGCACGAAGAGCTGCAGGCGGCCGGGCTGTTCGGATTCGCGGTCCGTGCCCTCGAACGGGCTCGGCTGGTAGCGGAAGATCTGGCCGATGCGTTCCGTGCCGCCATCGGTGCAGGCGAAATAGCATTCATTCTCGCCCCACCACAGGCCCTCGCCGCGGGTGAACATGGCGGCGCCATCGGCATGGCCGCGCTCGGCGAGGTCATTGTCGGGGTTCTCGACATCGGCGAGATCGACCCACTCCACCTCCAGCCAGTCACCGACCGGCAGGCTGTTGCCGGTCCAGTTGCGGGTATCGAGACCCGGCTGACCGCGCACAGCCAGCGCCTGCAGGCGGCCGCCGCGCGCCAGCTCGCCCGGCACGTCCGGGATATAGCGGTAGAAGAGCGCCAGGCCCCGGCGGTCTTCGGTCTGGTAGACGCAGCCCGAGGCCGGATCGACGGCAATCGCCTCGTGACGGAAACGGCCCATGCCGGTGATCGGCACCGGGGTCACCAGGCCCGTCGCATCCGCGGGCACCTCGAAACAATAGCCATGATCGACCCGGGCATCGCCGCCGGCCTGCCACTCGGTCTCCTCGCAGGTGATCCAGCTGCCCCAGGGCGTCGGCCCGCCGGCGCAATTATTGATCGTGCCGGCGAGCGACATGTATTGCTCGGTCACCTCCAGGGTTTCCGGATCGACGACCAGGTGGGTCGTTCCGCCCAGATGCGGTGCGCCGTCATCGGTCCAGTCATGCACCTTGTCGCGATCGATCAGCTCGAGACCGGCCGCATCGGGTCCGAAGGCGGATTTCTCGATCTCGTCCGGCGTGAGCTCGTGATTGCGCACCAGGACCCATTTGCCGTCCGCGCGGGTGAAACAGGCCATGCCGTCGAAATCGCCCGGCGCAACAAGACCGTCGGTCATGGCATCGCCGACGGTGGAGATGACCTCATAGGTGAAGCCCTCGGGCAGGTCGAACAGGCCGGCCGGATCGGCCACCAGCGCGCCATAGCCTTCGACCTGGTTCAGCCAGGGCTGGGTAATCCCGTCAGCCCGTGCACAACCGGCCAGAGCCGGCAGTCCGGCGAAGGCGACGGAGGTCGCTGTGGCGGATTTCAGGAAATTGCGGCGGGACAGGGACATCGAACAACTCCGGACGGTCTGGGGAGGGTGTAATTTAGTGTGGCAATACAACGGGTTCACGACGGAAAAATGACGTATGCGATATATGTGGTATCATTTGACCGTATGCGCAGGTGTATAAAATTCAACGCGGAATTCCGCCGAGGCTTGACCGGTTCGTATTTCACCTCTAAACGGCGCGCTCGAATTCAAACCGGGGCCGACCGGCCAAAGGCGAGAGAGTTATGAAGACCTATTCCGTGAAACCGGCGGATGTCGAGAAGAAGTGGGTCGTGATCGATGCAGAAGGCGCCGTTGTCGGCCGTCTGGCTGCCTACATCGCGACGCGTCTTCGCGGCAAGCACCGTCCGGACTACACCCCGCATGTCGACATGGGCGACAATGTGATCGTCGTGAATGCCGAGAAGGTCGTGTTCACCGGCCGCAAGCGCGACGACAAGCGTTACTACTGGCACACCGGCCACCCGGGCGGCATCAAGGAAACCAGCCCGGCAAAGCTGCTGGATGGCCGTTTCCCGGAACGCGTCGTCGAGAAGGCCGTGCTGCGCATGCTGCCGAAAGACAGCCCGCTGGCCCGCAAGCAGTTCTCGAACCTGCGTGTTTACGCCGGTGCCGACCACAAGCACGAGGCCCAGCAGCCGGAAGTGGTCGACTTCAAGTCCATGAACACCAAGAATTCGCGAGGCTGATATGAGTGACGAAGCCCGCTCGCTCGAAGACCTGAAAGACGTCATGAAGGACGCCGACACCGGCGCCGTCGCGACTGAAGAGTCTGTCCCGGCCGAGCCCAAGATCGACGAACACGGCCGCGCCTACGCGACCGGCAAGCGCAAGAACGCGGTCGCCCGCGTCTGGATCAAGCGCGGCAATGGCAAGATCACTGTGAACGGCAAGGACCAGGAACAGTATTTCGCCCGCCCGGTACTGCGCATGCTGCTCCAGCAGCCGCTGGAAACCGCCGAGCGCAAGGACGAGTTCGACATTGTCGCCACCGTCGTCGGCGGCGGCCTGTCCGGTCAGGCCGGTGCCGTGCGTCACGGTATCTCCAAGGCGCTGACCCTGTTCGAACCGGGCCTGCGCCCGGTGCTCAAGGCCAACGGCTTCCTCACCCGCGACAGCCGCGTGGTCGAGCGCAAGAAGTACGGCCGCAAGAAGGCCCGCCGCAGCTTCCAGTTCTCGAAGCGCTAAGGGTTTTCGGAGCGATCCGATTTCAAAGAGACGGGCGGTGCCGCTGGCGCCGCCCGTTTTTTTATTGCGGGGGTCACCGCCACAGCTTGCCCAGCTCCTCGGCCAGTATGTCATAGACCAGCCGGATCTTGCGGCTGGTATTGAGTTCGCGGTGGGTGACCAGCCAGACCGGGACCGGGATATGGGGCAGGGCGGGAAAGACCGGCTCCAGATCGGGACAGAAACCGATCATGTCGCGCGTCACCACGCCGACGCCGAAACCCTGGCGGATCAGGGCGAGATAGGCCGGTCCGCTTTCCGAGGTGACACGGAAACTCTCCGGTGTGAGATCGAGCCCCAGCTCCCGTAGAAATTCCAGGATGCGCGGATCGCGCTCGAAACCGACAAAGTCGAGCCGGCTGACCTCCTCCGCCGTCTGCGGCCGGCCCACCCGGTCGAGAAAGGCCGGCGCGGCATAAAGATGCGCACTGGTCTCGCCCAGCAGGCGGGCGATCAGGTCCGGCTGGTCCGGGCGGCCGTGCCGGATGGCGATATCCGCCTCGCGCTTGGTCAGGTCACGTACCGTGTTGGAGGCGATGATCTCGATCTGCAGTTTCGGCGCGATCGTGCGCAGGCGTTCCAGCGCCGGCGGCAGGAAATAGGTCGCCACCAGGTCGGTCGATGTGATCGAGACATAGCCGTCGACCGAATTGGCCTGGCCGGACGCGGTCAGCGAGATGCGCTGGGCCGCTTCGCCCATGGCGCGGACATGTTCGACCAGTTCCAGCGCTGCCCCGGTCGGCCGCATGCCGCGCGGGCCGCGCTCGAACAGGGTGATGCCCAGGGCCTCTTCCAGCGCCGTGATCTGGCGCGACAGGGTTGGCTGGGTCTGGCCCAGAGCGCGGGCGGCTGCGGAAAACGAGCCTTCCTCCACCGTCGCCAGAAAGGCGCGGACCTGGTTCCAGTCAAAGGCGATACTCGTCCAGTTCATCGGTTTTCGTATATCAGCTACAGGGATTTGCAGATTTATATCCGATTTGCGTATGGGTACATGGGGATCTGACCAACAGGGGATTGAACCGATGGACCGCAACCGCCGCTTCTGGGACCGCACGGCGAAAAAATACTTCAAGGCGCCGATCGGCGACGAGGCGGCCTATGAGCACAAGCTGGAAAAGACGCGGGAGTATCTCACGCCCGACAGCGAGGTACTGGAATTCGGCTGCGGCACGGGCGGCACGGCCGTGCTGCACGCCCCCCATGTAAAGCATTACCTGGCCACCGACATTTCCGATGAAATGCTCAATTTCGGCCGCGAACGGGCGCGCGAGGCCGGTGTGCAGAACATCACCTTCCAGCGCGCGAATTTCGACGAGCTGGACGCGGCACCGGAAAGCTTCGATGCCGTCCTCGGCCTGTCCATCATCCATTTGATGCAGGATCCCGAAGCCGCGATCGCCCGCGCCTTCCGCCTGCTCAAACCCGGCGGCGTCTTCGTCACCAGCACGGTGTGTATCGCCGACGGGCTGTGGTTCCTGGTGCCCGTCATCCCGCTCATGCAGCTCTTCGGCCTGGCCCCGCACGTAAAATTCCTGTCAGCCCGCCGCCTTCGCAAAAGCATGGAAACCGCCGGTTTCACAATTGAGTACGAATGGTGGCCCAAACGCTCCAAGGCCCTCTTCCTGGTCTGCCGCAAGCCGGGGTAGGGGGCTCGGGCAGGCCAAGGCCGCCCTCAATTTGTCATCCTACGCATTTTTCCTTGTCATCCTACGCATTTTCCCGGCTGGACGCCCGGCGCAGGCCGGGCGCAGCGCCGGGATCTACGGGAAGCTCATCGCTTGAAGTGATCTTCGGTAGATCCCGGATCTGCAGCCTGCCTGCGCAGGCTTTCATCCGAGAAAAAGTGAGGCGGTTGGAAGAGAGAGTGAGAACGCCGCAACCATCACCGTCACCCTGACGAAAGTCAGGGCCCAGTTCATAGAGCCGGGTGACCGCGATCGCGCACTTATCCCTCACATCGCCGACATTCGATCTGAGCCCGCCTGGCGAAAATCTCCCTTTACGATCTGGGTCCTGACTTTCGTCAGGATGACGGTGCGTGGGGGCGGGGCCGGAAACTTATCCCCGCCCTCTCATTTGCCCTTACC
>MDTG01321355.1_pt1 | contig 116070 bp, 104 predicted proteins | sample 811421 | NCBI WGS metagenome assembly MDTG01 (sample SAMN05326645, study PRJNA326480) | marine metagenome | isolation source: seawater | place: Pacific Ocean: South East | collected 2011
CCGGAGCGAGAATTGGCAGAGATGTACGACGTCAGTAGACCTACTATTCGCGAAGCCATTATTGCGTTAGAAGTTCGCGAGCGGGTAGAAGTTAAGACCAGTTCAGGCGTTTATGTCACGCAATCTACACGGGAAGAAAAACAGTCCAAACCGATTAGCGCTTTTGAATTGACTCAAGCCAGAGCCCTGGTAGAAGGTGAAGCGGCCGCGCTTGCTGCTGCTACGATTCAGCCAGATGAACTCGAGGCGCTAAAGCAGACTCTCATCGATATGAAAAACCCAAAGTTGGCTGAAGAGGCTGATTTACATTTTCATGAGATCATTGCCAAAGCGACGCGTAACAATGCCATTGAAATGTCGATTAATAACTTGTGGGATATTCGCAGAACCGACCCGGAAATCATTGCTGCTTACCAGGATGTTTGTTCGCAGAGTATAAACGACAGGTTACAGGAACACACCGCTATCTATGAAGCGATAGCAAAAAAGGATTCATCGACAGCCAGAAAAGCCATGCATAGTCACTTCAACCGTTTGATTAATGCGTTGTTTGCTGCCAGTGAGGCACGTGCGCTGGAAGAGATTAAACGTAAAACTGATGAAACCAGAGGCTTATATTCTATCTCTCATCTCACGCAGTAATCAGTGAGTTGATTCAACGTTGAAAAGCCAGCATTTGTTGCTGGCTTTTTTGTTTGCACTTTCTAGATGGCAAAAAAAAGTAAGTCCGAAGACTTACTTTTTTACGTTAACTCAATTGGAAGGGAGTTAAAAACGGTAGCTGGCGCCTACTGTAAGACGTCGGTCAGTTAACCCTTGGAAGCACAACAGTGCGCCCTCGTTAACACAAGACTGGGTGACGTCAGACTTGGTCAGGTTAATGGCCTCAATACCCACATTGAGCTTTTCATTTACATCGTAATTAACACTGGCGTTCAACTGGCCACGGTCATGGGTGACAACCGGGAAGCCCAGCGTACTGTTGCGTGTTGCCCCGCCGGCGGTATCGTCGGTACGGAACGCTTCACGCCAGGTATATCTTACCCGCGCAGAAAGTCCGAACTTCTCATAGAAAACAGTAACGTTGTAAGCGTTCTCTGAGAAATCGAGTAATCCCTGGACTGCCTCGACAGTCACAAACTGACTATCGTCGTATATACCATTAATCGCATTGAAAATGTCGGTACCACGAGTCGCTGACGAATCGGTTGCGTCACCGCCATCAAAATCCTGAATGGTATAATTGGCCAGAATACCAAATCCTGACGCCCAACCGAGCTCGCTTTCAAATGCAGACAGATCGTACTGTACAGCAAATTCCAAACCTTGCTGAGTAGTGCTGCCTGAATCATTGATAGTGGTCTCAATGGGTACACACAAACCATTACCGTCTACGTCTGATAGTACATTACGGTCTGGCAGTGGGTTGAAAATACCGCCGCCCTCACAGGGGGCTGTGATATCCCGGTAGCCATTTTCATCCACTTCTACATCTTCTAACTGAGTAACAAACAGGTTGGTCCGTTTTTTGTGGAAGTAACCCACGCTAACAACGGCCGCAGGTGCAAAGTACCATTCCGCGGCGATATCAAAGGAGACAACCTCTTCAGGTTCTAAGTCTGGGTTACCGATTTGAACAGCATTGTTCGGGCCGGTACCGAACTCTACCGAGGTAGAGAGTGCGTCAAAGTTCGGGCGGCGAATATCTTTGCCCCAGCCTAAACGTACCAGTACGTCATCAGCAGGATTTGCCACAATGTTCAGTCTTGGTAAAAAGAAACTGTAGTCACCGCTGGTCGTGACTTGTGTTACCACGTCACTACCTTCTGCAACAGTGTTGCCCAAAGAGTCGATATCGGTTTGCACATATCGCGCACCGAAGTTACCACGGAAAATACCGTATTCGAAATTTGCCTGAGCATACAGAGCATGTGTTTTTTCTTCGATGTCAAAGAAAGCCGTAGTACTGGAAGAAGGATCTGACAGGGTGCGGGCTCCGGGTTGAGAGGCAAGTGCATCCTGTAAGCTGCTCAGTACGCGCTCCGGATCATTGAACGACAGATTGGGATCAATAAGCAGAAAGTTTCGAAACGCCAGCTCTCTTCCATCAGCGGAACCGAAATTACTCGGGCCAGGCACAAGTAAGTCTGCAAACAGAGAACCATTAGGACTGTCAGACATGCGGCTTAAACCAATACTTGAACCAACGTCATCGAAAGTACTTGCTGATTTGTTGAATCGGTAACCAAAGTCTACTGACATCAGATAGTCATTATCGAAGAAATACGTAAAGTCTGCGCGAAATGCATCTTCTGAATTTTCAGTGGTATCACGTCCTACAGTAACTGCATCCAAAACAACGTTATTGGGGTTTAGCAGATCATCTACGGTAGGTGCGTATGGTGAGTCGAAGTTTATCCCAAATGTAAGAGCACCGCCGGTAAGGTCATAAATAAAAGGAACGCTGTTATCGTTACTGGTGCCGTCTAATGGCGCATTCGGGTTTATGAAATTAAGCGTAGTGCTTAAATTCGGATTTACCGTGTCAGACGTTGAGCTTGATAATTCGACACTTGCGAATAAGTGATCGCCTTGCCATTCACCACCAATACGGAAAATCTCGCTTTTGGTGACTCGGGCACCGGTATCGCTGGAAAAACGTAAATTTGGATCGTCATCATCGACATCCAGGTTAGGCTCGATGACGCCACGAACGGCGACTGGAATGCTGCCGAGGACAACGCCATCAAGTGTACCAAAGTTTACGGTTTCGAATTCACTGGGCACATTGTAGTCCAATACACTGCTAACACCCGAGCCCTGAACCCTTGAGCTATCCTGACGACGTTCCTGATCATTGATGACTGCATCGAAGAAAAATTTGGTGTTGTCATTGGGAGCCCATTCAAATGATGCAGCCAGATTTTTGGTTTCATATTCGTAGTTTTCAAGTTCCTGGTTCAGGAATTGAATACCAACAAAATCAAAGCTTTGAGCTGCAGGGCGTGCAGATGGATCCTGTTCATTGCCGCCGCGAACTACCGTTGCATTAACATTTTCTACCAGGCCACCATCGCGGTCGACACGAGGACGAAATGACGTTGCTTCCTGTTCGGTATAGCTACCACTTAACACGAAACCAAATTTACCTGAGCTGGTTTCCCAGTTCTTACCAAATGCACCCGATATCCGTGGTTGCATACCGTCAGTGGTTAGACTGCTATCCTCACCCTGAACGCGAATATTGCCAAGCGTTTCAGTGAGCTCCAGAGGTCGAATTGTTCTCAGGTTCACTGTGCCACCCACGGAACCTTCAATGGTTTTTGCCTCTGGTGATTTGGTCACTTCTACCGCGGAAATAATAGATGCGTTAACGTCTTCAAAATCAATACCGCCACGACCTGAGCCAGAGCCCACTGTCGATACCCCATTGATTTCGGTGCGGTTCGCATTAGTACCACGGATTTGAACACCTGTACCAATCCCCGCAGTACGAGTAATCTGAATACCCGTGACGTTTTCTAATACTTCAGCCAGGTTCTGATCAGGTAATTTTCCGATATCCACTGCTTGAATAACTTCAATCAGGTTATCTGATGAGCGCTTTTCTGCTAGCGCATTAGTAAGTGATTGTCGAATTCCCGAGACCTGAATGACTTCGACCAGATCTGCATCTGGTGAAGATTCGGTTGCAGTTTCCTGAGCGAGCGCAGCCGATGAGACCTGCAGTGCAGTGGCTGAGAGTACCGCCAGGGAAATTTTAGATAGTTTGTGCCCCATAGTGTTTTCCTGTGTCTTTCAGTTTCATAGCGTATTACCAATTTGCTTTGCATGGCCAGTAAAAGTTTCACAAAGCGTTTACGTTATATTTACAGGTAAATGTCAATAGGTCAACCTTTTGGTAATATAATTTGGCTTAATTTGTTTTTGTTTGTTTATTACCAATATAGTTTGTGGTGATAGTGGTGATGTTGTGTCTCTTACATGTATGTCAAAATGGTTATAAATATCAGTTAGTTAGCATTTTGTCCGTAATTGTTGATTTAAGTTTTTACGTGACGATGTGCAGCGCGTTCATGCCGCTGCTAGTTAGCTGATTGTTTCTTTTTCTCTTATTTAATGTGAAGTTGATTCAAATATTGGTTGACCAATAATTGTCATTTGGTTAATTTGTTGTGAATGTTAAGCGATAAGGAATGACCATGTCTGGCATTATTAAATTTGCAGCAAACCGAGTCTGGCGCACATACCAGGGAGGTAAGTTGTTGGACGAAATGCAGAAAAAGGCATGTCCAGCAGACAGCAGTTTTCCTGAAGATTGGATCGGCTCGATGGTTCAGGCGACAAATGCGGGCAGAGAAGCCCTATCGGAAGGTCTGAGTATGATTACAAGTGAAAGCGGCGAGTTAACGCCGTTTAAATCACTGGTTTTGAGTGAACCTGATTTTTATCTTGGCCAGGATTGTGAAGTAGAGGATGTGCCACTGGTTAAGTATCTGGACAGTGCGACTCGTTTGCATTTTCAGGTTCACCCCAGCCGAGAATTTGCTAAGCAGCGATTAGGCTCTTCTCGCGGTAAAACAGAAGCTTATGTCATATTAGCCATAAGAGATGACATACAACAACCTTATATTTACGCGGGGTTCCAACGCCCTCCTTCCCGCAAACAGTTAAAAAGCTGGATTGAACAACAGAATATCGACGAGATAGAAGGTTGCTTTGACAAAATCCCGGTAAAACCCGGGGACGTCTTTCTTATTCCAGGGGGAAGGCCCCATGCTTTAGGAGAAGGGATTTTGATGCTGGAAATAATGGAGCCGTCAGATCTAGCCGTGCGATTTGAGTTCGAGCGATGCGGATACGTTATTCCGGAAGCCGCACGTTTTATGAATCGCGATATTGAAACCGCGCTTGACGTGTTTGACTTTTCACCTGTAACAGGCGAAAGCATTGATTCGACATTTCGTTGTTCGCCTGAATTAATACTAGATGAAAACGGCGGAAATAGGCTGGAAAGTCTAATAGATTCCCATCACACGCCATGTTTTCGTGTAAGGCGCGCGACAACAAAAGGCATCTTCTCTCGCCGTGAGACTTCTTGCTTTTACGGTATTGTCGCAGAAGGCTGCGGGATGATTAAAACGGAAAACCAGTCATTAATGCTGAATCAATGGGATCGTTTTTTTTGCCCGGCCGGCGTAGAGGCATTTAGCTACCACAGTGATCAAAACATGACGGTACTGGAATGTTATCCAGGCGGACTGTAGACGTTATTAACAGCATCACCCGGAGACCTTATGGCCAGCCGTCCTTTTAGTTCAAGCAAACGCGCCCGACAACTACTTTCCATGGTACTGCCGGGAATATTTCTTCTCGGCTTTAATATTGGCACTGGCAGCGTTACGACTATGGCTAAAGCCGGTGCCGACTATGGTATGTCATTGCTGTGGGCATTGTTATTATCGTGCTGTTGTACTTTCTTTATGATTAACCTGTACGGCCGTTTTACCCTCGTCACCGGCCAAACGGCATTACAGGCATTTAAACAACATATTCATCCCTGGGTCAGTCTATTTTTTATTTTTGCTTTAGGGGTAGGAGTATGCGGGAGTGTTATGGGGGTAATGGGCATTGTGGCCGATATTTGTTACCGCTGGTCTCTGGTGTGGACCGATGAAGGCATTCACCCTGTTTGGTTTTCTCTGTTTTTTATCACTCTCGTGTATGTCATTTTCTGGCGCGGTAATACCCGTTTTTTTGAGCGATTTCTGGCGATAGTAGTGGCCATCATGTCGGCATGTTTTCTATTGAATGCTTTTTTGCTCTTGCCTACACCTGAGTCAATAGTGTCAGGGCTTATTCCAAGATTGCCCTCAATATCTGCATACAGTGCTGAATCGCCGTTGCTAGTCACTGCGTCGCTGATTGGCACGACAGTATTTTCTGGCTTATTTATTATACGCACCACTTTGGTTAAGGAGGCAGGCTGGACACTCGCTCATTACGCTAACCAGCGCAATGACGCTGCGTTCTCCGTAGTACTCATGTTTGTTATCAGCGCATCTATTATGGCGGCGTCAGCTGGCACCCTGCACATAGCAGGCACACCTTTGATAAATGCAGCACAAATGATCGAGTTATTAGAGCCGTTAGCGGGGCAGTTTGCCGTGTCGCTATTTGCTACAGGCCTGGTTGCTGCCGGTGTATCGTCACAATTCCCGAATGTCCTTATGTTGCCTTGGCTCATTTGCGATTACTCAGGTACGCCTCGCGATATGACATTGATGAAATTCAGGTTGTTGGTTTTTGGCGTGTCACTTTTGGGCTTAGTCGTCCCCATCTTTAATGCCAGACCGGTCCTTGTCATGATCGTATCTCAGGCGTTAAACGCCGTGATCCTGCCGTTAACCGTTGTTTGTATATTGTATCTGTCTAATTGTAAATCACTCATGGGACAGTATCGCCCGAATACTCTGCAGAATCTTATTCTTATCGCCATATTACTTTTTTCAATATTTACGGCATACCTGGGCTTGTCTGGGGTCTGGCAAATGCTAATGCCAACCTGATTCAATTTAGTAGAAAAACTGAGGGTTATTGTTATGTGTGCAGCTACCTATTTTGCGCGAGGGGTACGTTGGTTTTGTTTCTGTGCGGTGGGCGTCTTGCTTGGCTGCGGAGGAGGAGGTGGGAGCACTGTGTTGCCAACATCACCGCCGTTAGTAGCGGAGGAGGAGCCCAAACAATCTGACTGCGATAATGAGCTATATGCTTTTGTCAGTGCTTCTGACGATGAGTCCAGCACCAGTGTATACGACGCAAGCAAAGCCATCGACGGTGATTTCTCGTCAGTTTCCCGCTGGCAAAGTTCTGCAACAAACAATGAAATTACGCTAGATATGGGCCGTGAAGTACAAATAAGTGCGCTTACGGTTAAATGGTTTCGGGGCAGTGAGCTACGTGTTTATTTCGATGTAGAGGTATCGGGCAACGCACAAGAATGGACGCCCGTTATCACAGGGGGAGAGTCCAGTGGCAAACATAGTGGCTTTGAATTGCACTCCTTTGATACCGTCAATGCTAGGTATATTAAAGTACGGCTCAATGGCAGTTCTACCATGGCGGAGTCTGGCATAGTAGAAATCCGCGCTCACCGTTGTGCTGAGGCGACAGGGGAGTTTGCTGATATTTTCCCAAATGAAGTAGGCATTGATTTATTAGATTGGTATTTGAGCATTCCCACTGATGAAGATGGTAATGGCAGATCAGATACGATCTCAGAATCTGAGCTGGCGAATGGTTATACCCATTCTGAATTTTTTTATGCGTCTGAGGATAATGGGATAGTGATGCGCTCGCCTAGCTATGGATATAAAACCTCAACCAATACGAATTATGTGCGGGTTGAATTAAGAGAAATGCTGCGCCGTGGCGATCCTGATATTCGAACACAGGGAGTGAATAAAAATAATTGGGTATTTGGTAGTGCATCGGCACAACAACAGCAAGACGCAGGGGGCGTTGACGGAGATTTACACGTAAAAATGGCGGTCAATAAGGTCACGAGAACGGGTGAAAATTACCAGATAGGCCGGCTGGTTATAGGGCAAATTCATGCCAATGACGACGAGCCTATACGGCTGTATTACCGAAAACTGCCGGACAATGAGCGAGGCGCAATCTATTTCGCCCACGAGAGCAGGCAGACAGATACGAATGGAGACAATATTGAGACCTATGTCGAGATGCTTGGCACACGAAGCAACAGCGCAGCAGATCCTACTGACGGGATAGCACTCAATGAGGTATTTACTTATCGTATCAGCGTAGAAATGAATCTGCTCACGGTGACTTTGTCACGCGAGGGTAAAGCAGACGTCGTGGCCAACTATGACATGAGTAACAGCCTTTATGATGCAGATGGGCAATACATGTATTTTAAAGTTGGTGTTTATCACCTGAACAATTCCAGCCTCCCGTCTGAGTATGCGCAGGCGACCTTCTATGAGATTCGAAATGCCCACAAAGGCTACGCAGCCAGTGAATGAAGCGATAACGAACAGTTGGGTAGTTGTAGGACTATAAGGTAGTCAGTTTGCAGCACTATACCATCTGCAGGAAACCGCAGATGGTAGAAGATAATCAGTGAATATTGGCCAGGTAATAAAACGTTGCCTGTACAAAATCGCGGGGCTCACCGCTATTGTTCTGGTTGTAAACACCCGCTTTAAAATACATATACTGGTTATTTTTATGATAACCGCTTTCGCTCATGTCTATAGAACGGCTGATATTGGGTTTATTCTGCCGAATTAGCGTGACGTGAAGAATGCTGTTTTCTACCGTAATTTTGTAGCTAAACTTTTCATTAAGTTCGATGCCTTCTTCCGGGTCACTCAACGTGTGGGAGCGCGAACCCACCAGGTTAACCCAGATATCGTCACCGCCATTTATTTCGTGGGCAAAATACACTGAGCCTTTTTTATTGTTGGGGAGTTTTCGGTAATAGAGACGAATAGGTTCATCATCGGTTGCATGTATTTGACCAATGATTACCCTGCCTACCTTTTTTTCGTCACCGCTAACTGAGACTCGATTAACTGCCAATGTTGCTTCCAGGCTCCCTTCTATGGCACCCGCCTCGCGTTTTGCTGAACCATGTGCGCCACTGAACACCCAGTTGTTTCCTGTAATGCCCTGGGTTTTCATGCCGGTATTTCCGCGTCTCAGCATTTCCCGTAATTCGGTGCGAGCATATTTGGTATTGCTGGATGTTTTTGCACCTTCATTGGGGCAGGCGAACACCATCCCGCCATCAGCAGCAGTGTAAAACAAGGGTTTAAGTTCAAAACCGTCAGATAGAGGTTGTTCATATATCATATCGGCTTTGTTGTCCTGATTGAGGTCAGTGGGTAATGTCAGACTCCAGTCCAGAAGATCAAAGTTACCACTGGGAGGAAGGGTTGGGTCTAGCTTATGGGTACTCCCCAATAGTACTCCCTCTTCGAGTTGCTGGTGTGAAAGTGGTAATGAGATAGTCTGAGCGCGACTGTTATTTGCAGCCATCATGAGAAGTGCAAACAACAAAAACGGGCCGATGATTTTTATTATTGTTGATTTCATTGTATATACCTCAGACGTCCTTAATTCGTTGAGTGAGTGGTTGATTCATCAAAAGCCCGATCGTGTAGGTACTGGTTTAGGACAGCAACTTGCGAAGCTGAACCCATCGCTACAGGTACTCGCTGATGCAGTGAGTCGGGGTGGATTGACAGGATACGCTGACCAGACGCGGTCGCTAATCCGCCTGCGCCTTCTACCAACATGGCTAACGGGTTAGCTTCGTAAAGTAGCCGAATTTTGCCGTTTTCGTTCCCAACACGGCTGTCCTCGGGGTACACAAACATACCTCCGCGGCTTAATACTCTATGGATATCTCCTACCATGGCGGCATTCCATCGCAGGGTACTATTGGCGAAATTCGGATGAGACAGCAGTTGATTGAAGTATCCCCTGACCGGGTCAGCCCAATAACGATAATTCGCCATATTGACGGCAAACTCTTTGCTGTCGGTAGGGATTTGCATTTCGGAACGCGTTAACAGGTAGCCCCCATGTGTTAAATCGAGGGTATAACATCGGGTTGGCCCCCCGGTTGACATGACTAACAAGGAGGATGGGCCATAAAGGACATAGCCCGCACATACCTGCTGATGGCCAGGCTGAGCAAATTGACGCTCACAGTTGAAAGGGACATCCGGTCGAACCGGATATATCGTGAATATGGTGCCAATCTGCCCATTAACATCAATGTTTGAAGAGCCGTCTAGCGGATCAAAGGCAACAATATATTTACCGTGCTGGTGGCCTGGAACGACGTCGGGTTCTTCTTCTGATGCAATTGCCGCAACATTGTCGTCGTCTAACAGCATATCTTTCAATAGCTGGTTTGCTACTACATCGAGTTTTTTCTGAATTTCCCCCTGTATATTTTCATCAAGCGTTGACCCAAGAATGCCTGCCAATTCGCCCTGGCTGACTCGAAACGCAATTTCCTTACTGGCGGCCAGAATCGTTCTGATTAGCAGGATAAGGTCAGTATCGACCTTATCCTGTTTGAGTATGGGAATTAAACGCTTCATGGTTGATACCGGTTTACGCAGTTTAAATCGGTGAAACACTGGATCAGGCGAGAGACCATATGACGCTCAGCATGTCGTAGCCAAACACGAGGGTCATAGTATTTTTTATTGGGCTTGTCGTCGCCTTCGGGGTTGCCGATCTGTGTCGCTAAATAGGCATGTTTTTGCTGGTAATAGGTGTGCACACCCTGCCAGCTCGCCCACTGTGTATCGGTATCAATGTTCATCTTTACGACACCATATCCTAGTGATTCGGCGATTTTTTCTGGCTCTGAACCACTGCCACCGTGAAACACGAAATTCAGGCTGTTCTCAGGTAGTCCGAATGTATCTGAAACATAAGCCTGAGAGTCTCTGAGTATGGTAGGCGTAAGCACGACATTCCCTGGTTTGTAAACGCCGTGCACGTTGCCAAATGAAGCCGCGATAATAAAGTTTGGACTAATTTTACTCAGGCGATCATAAGCGTATGCGACATCTTCTGGACGGGTGTAAAGAGCAGCATTATCAAGGTGGGTATTATCTACGCCATCCTCTTCTCCGCCCGTGCAGCCAAGCTCAATTTCCAACGTCATGCCCATCTTGGCCATTCTGGTAAGATACTGCTCACAAAGGGCAATGTTTTCTTCCAAAGGTTCTTCAGACAAATCGATCATGTGTGAGCTGAATAAAGGGCTTCCTGTTGCAGCAAAATGCGCTTCTCCAGCGTCTAATAGCCCATCAATCCAGGGAAGCAGTGACTTAGCTGCATGATCAGTATGTAACATGACTGGCACGCCGTAATGTTCAGCAACAGTATGCACATAACGGGCAGCGGCAACCGCGCCCAGTACCGCGGACTCCTGGCCGGGTAAGGTCAGCCCTTTACCTGCAAAAAACTGCGCACCACCATTAGATAGTTGAATGATAACCGGTGATTGTACGGATTTTGCAGCTTCGAGTGTCGCGTTGACAGATTGTGTACCGACAACATTGACTGCGGGCAGGGCATACTGGTGAGTCCGTGCATGCTCATAAATAGTGCTAACGCTTTCTCCTACTGCTACGCCGGGTGAAACTGAATGTGATAAGAAGGTCATAGCATGCTCCTACGCTTCCAGTGCATCGACACAGGCAGCCGTAATCGCCTCCCAGTTTTCACTGGTTACCCATTCTTTTTTAGCCACCCAGGTACCGCCAACAGCAAAGACATTGTTCAATGAAAGATAGTCCATCTTGTTTTGTGGATTGACTCCACCAGTTGGGCAGAACCGGGCTGATTGAAATACAGAAGATACGGCTGATAGAAATGGCGCACCACCAGAAAGGGAGGCAGGGAATAGTTTTTGCTCTTCAAAGCCAAACTCAAGAGCCATCAGTATGTCGCCCGTATTCGACACGCCGGGTAAAACCGGTACCTTGCAACGTGTGAGTTCACTCAATAGCGAGGGCGAGACAGCGGGAGTAACAATAAAATCAGAACCGGCATTGATTGCCTCTTGTAAAATATCGACGTTGGTAACGGTACCCGCACCAACGCGTAAACTTGGAACAGCTGCTTTTATTGCCTTCAGCGCTTCAAGTGAGGCGTCAGTTCGAAGCACAACTTCAACCAGTCCTAGTCCTGCATCAGCCATTGCCTGAGCAATACTAACGCCTTGTTGTGGGGTCTCAGCCTGGATAATGGGTAGTAGGGTTTGCCCGGACATTAATTCGGAAAAGCGGTTCATGATGTTCTCTCTCTCAAGTAATTGTAGGAGCCCGGGGGCTGCCTGTATAACGAAATGAAAGCGGCGCGAAGGCTTCGTTTATTGGCGCCGCGTTTGAAAATAGGAGTCTCACATTTATCTGGCCAGTGATGACCTCCGGTTCGTAAACTAAATGCCAGCTGTAACCATTGCTGCTCGAAAAGCGGCTGCCGGTGCAATGGCTCCGGGGTGCTGGATAACTGTTCCGGCAGCGGTCGCAGCCAGTTGTACAGCATCGCTGATCGAACGGTTCTGAATACGTGCCCCCAGATAGACACCGTTAAATGCATCACCGGCAGAGGTGGTATCCACTACCTTTGTTACAGGTGTTATTGGGTGTTTTTGTAACTGCCCATTGGCATAAGTCAGTACTGATTCGGGTCCGTTTTTAACAACGATCTCTCGTATGCCAAATGACTGACAGTATTCAATAGCAGCTTCTGCGTTTGAAATACCAAAGAGCACTTCGAGGTCTTCCACGCCAGGTAAAGCTATGTCAGCTAGTTGGAATGCGCGTTGAAATGCGGTAATGGCTTCATCAGTGGAAGACCACAGTCTCGCCCGATAATTGGGATCGAAAATGAGAGTAACACCGCGAGACTTGAGCTGTTCAAGTAAACTCCACAATGCTGAACGTGCTGCGGGAGTTATTACGGCCAGAGAAATGCCCGATATAAACAGCGCATCTCCAGTCTTAAATAATCCGGCTACATCGTCGCTCAGGAAGTCCATCAGGTATCTGGCAGCAGCGTCACTTCGCCAGTAGGTGAAACTGCGTTCTCCGACGGCATCCGTTTTTATTAAATATAAGCCTGGGACCTTATCCTTGTGCTGGAATACAAATGTCGTATCGAGTGATTCATGGTGAAACTTCTGAATCATCTTCTCGCTCAATGCATCGGTACCTACGGCTGTAACCATGCCGGCTTTAATGCCCGGGAAGCAGCGTTGTAAATACACTGCAGAATTGTATACATCACCGGCGAACGACTGTTCCATCGTGTTATCGTCTATGGCGCGCAACTCAACCATACATTCGCCTAAGAAAAATATTTTGTTCATAACGCGTGCGAATTCTCAATAAAAGTGCTGGTAAGTGACGTCCGCAAAAACAGCCAGGACGTCACCGTGGACAACCCGTTACTCAGGTTTTTTTAGTGGCTCGATTTTGGGAATAAGCACCCATATTGCAGCCATAGCAATAATGGCCAGAGAGGCACCGATAACAAAGGCTGGGGTGTAGTTACCATCAGCGGTTAAGTAGGGCACCAGCGAGGTCAGTCCTACCGCTCCAAGCTTAGCTGCCATACCGGAGAATCCCGATAGCGTACCCACGGCTTTCTTACCTAGTAAATCACTGGGCAGGGTTTGCACATTGCCAATGGCGGTCTGAAATCCGAACAGAATAACGGCCATGATCAGAACCGCAATAACCGGTGCGCCAGGATTAGCCATGGCGAGTAAAGCGGGTAGCATAATCAGGCAACCCAGTGTGATCGTCAGCTTACGGGTTTTATCAGTGCTCCAGCCGGCCTTGAGTCTGTTTTGTGCCAGCAGGCCGCCAAACCAGGCTCCAAACATCGCGCCAACATAGGGCACCCACCCATAAATGCCAATCGATTTAACATCCATGGCATAGACCTCATTGAGGTATATCGGGATCCAAAACACGAACAGCCACCAGATAGGATCGATAGCTGCTGAGGCAATAATGACCCCCCAGCTTTGTTTTCGACCCAGAAGTTCTGCTGTAGAAGGGTTGTATTCATCGTCACCGCCATTATCGTCAGTCTGTTGTGACGAAGCACGTTGACCGGTTAGGATGTATTCGCGTTCTTCTGCAGTGATCCAAGGGTGGCTGCCTGGTGGCGCTTTAACCAGAATTAACCAGGGTACCAACCAGAGAAAACCTGCGAGACCGACCACAACAAATACCATTTGCCAGCTAAAATAAATGGTAAGTAGTGCAATAAGTGGTATTGCTACAATGCCGCCAATTGCTGCGCCTGAGTTGAATATACCTTGGGCGAGAGCACGCTCTTTTGTAGGAAACCATTCTGCGTTCCCTTTTGCCGCACCCGGCCAGTTTCCCGCTTCTGCTATTCCCAGAATGGCACGGAAAAAACTGAAACTGAGTACACCCTGAGCAAAGGCGTGAGCGACGGTAGCCAGCGACCATACACCAATCGACAAGACGAAGCCGATACGTGTACCTACCCAATCGAAAATCTTTCCAAATATGGCCTGGCCAAACGCATAGGCAAATACGAAAACAATAGAGATATTGGCATAAATTTGTTTGCGTTCGAGTGCATCTTTATCAGGGAAAAGATCTTCAACAATATCAGGCCATAAGACGCTTAGTGCCTGGCGATCTATGTAATTTATGATGGTAGCCAATGCAATGAGCGCAATAACCCACCAGCGCAATCCATTTATTTTCATTGTTTACTCCTCAATAAAATCTTCGCGGGGCGGACTAAAGGTATCTATGAGAACGCCGCCTGTTGGACAGATCGCGCCATGTTCTGCGTACGGCGGTATTAAGCAGCTGTCACCAGGCTTAAGAATGTGTACTTCACCATTAATGCTGAAGTGAAATTCACCTTCGACGACGTACGTGACCTGCGAGTGACGGTGTTTGTGAACGTAGCCTTCTGCGCCTTTATCGAACCAGACTTTCACAGCCATGAGTTCTTCGTTGAAACCGAGCATTTGACGTTTCAAGCCACCACCCAGGTCTTCGATTTTGGTGTCGTTGCCAAATGAAAAGAGAGGGCTTTGTTTTTGCATGATGTAACTCCTAGTGGTTCGAAAGTACGTAAACGCCAAGACGGTCGTCTAAGTTGTACTGATGATTCTTGTATGAAAATTCGGTGCTATTAGCCTGTGCGTCCTCTGTACCATTGATAGCCACCAAAAATTGACGACCTTCAACAGTAACTTCAATCAGACTCAGTGAACCTTGTTCTGAATACTCGAGAGATGTGACCTGGCTCACCGCGTTCAGGGTGAACTCTTTAGAGGGGTTGTATTCACCGTGTGGTTCCAGGACTGAAATAAAACGGTGTTGAGAAACGCCCCTTACCCGACGTATGAAGCCGTGTTCATTACGCAGGTTAAAGTTAGGATCATTTGCACCAATTTGAGTAAAAATAAAGGATTCAGTCCCGTCGGTCAGGGTTGTCTGAGTATAAAAACGTCCGTTTTCATTTAGCCATGTGACGCGGGCCAGGCCGGCTTCTGGCGTTGACTGACCTTTTTGCCATAAATGCTGATACCCCTGATTTTTACCGACGGGTTTTAGCAAATCAGTATTAGCCTCGATGGCAAAGTTGGTATCGATTAACTGCCCCTGATAATGCAGCGGTAAGTCCAACTGGTGGGCTTGATCGGCAATGACATTGAAGATATCGATAGCGATGGTTCGTGATAAATCTGGCAGGTTAACCAGTGCCAGTGTGCGAGACAGTTGTACGCCTGCATACGCAGTATCAATACTGCCTGCTGACACAGTACCTTTATCAGTTGTTTCGAAAAAGTCCAGAGTGGGGGCGTTGGCATTACCTACCGATACATCACCGTTGAAGTGGCTGGTTTCATCCACAACAACGGTGTTGTGCGCTACGGTTTGTTTGGCGTAGGATTCGTTTTCCGGAAGGTAACGTCCACCGTATTTTGCTTCGACATTAAGAAATCGTGCTGCACCATAGTCAGAGACTATTTCGTTTCCACGATCATAAAATTGCCAGGTCAGTTTATCAAAATGACCGTGTCCCAAACCCTGTGATGCAGGCTTGAATAAAAGCGCTTGCTCTCCATCTATGTCACTGCGCATAACCACAAGCGCGCCTTCGTCTCCGTTACTGCCATCCCCGAATGCGGTAGATTGGTATTGGTAAGGCTGCGCAAGATTATTGTCCAGTGCGCGAGCGACTTTTAGTCCATCACCGGTTAACACTATCTGGTTTTGTTGGTTTGCAATGTCCAATAGGCGATTATCGTTGGTCAGAGCATAAGCAGCAGCGACACCGTGAACCAGTTCTATGGTGTCAGTGCCTTTGCTTTTTATCGCATCATTAATAGGAAAGAATAACCCGTTGTAACTGAGGTCAATTGCGGCATAGATTGCCTTTAACAACACGCCATTACGATGTTGAAAAATAGCTCTGTCTGGTTCGTTATTTTCGATAGCGCGAGCAAAAGTGACAAATGGCAATAGCGCGAATCGATGGTAATAGGGACCTTCGTTGTAATAACCTTGTGGGGAAAACAATATATCCAGTTGTTTGAGGAAGCCGCCTTTGCCTGATTTGTCCAAGTCATAAAGCGACTTTTCAACCCATTCAGGTTCATTCATGACATAGCCAGCCATCCCCACGCCGGCAGTTGCCCACGTTCCGTGGTTGTGCACCTTATTGAATGTCGATGGTTGTCCTTCAGATAAAAACAAAGCCACTGGTTTCAGTAAGTTGTCTTCGATGGTCTTGATTTGCGAGCTGTTTAATGCGTCGTAAATAAGATCATAGGCCTGGATGGTATACACCAGCCACATTGCCTCATTCAGGCTTTGCCAGAACAATTTGCCTGGGTTTTGCGCTTTTACTTTGCGTTTGGGGTGCACATCCAGTGTTGGGTACAAATCGGCATAAGCCAGCAGCATATCACGCACATAATCTGCATAACGTTTGTCCTGGGTTAGCTGATACATAACGCCCGTATTGTACATAAGCTGATAGTTTTTCTTGTGTTGCTCATGTGTGTAACCGCCGCCACCGTCTTTTGGTACGGGAACGACGATCGGGTGTTTGATCAGTTCGTCGACCATATGGCGTTGTTTATCAAATGCGTTCTTGAAACGGCCAGGCTCATCGATAGCAGCGCGCATTTGTTCTATGTTATCGGAGGTAATTACCAGGTTCGGGTGTGCCGCCTCTGCGCAGGCTGATAGCATTAACGCCATGAGCAGTATGAAAAAGGGTTTGATTCGGGTTACTTGCATGACAATTACCTCTTGTCGCCGGTCTCGATGGTATTATTTTCAACAATGGCAGTATGTGGGCCGTTAACGCGAAGCTCTTTGATCACAGGGGCCGAAGTTGCTTTGAATACATTGTTTGTAATGGATGAATTGGGTTCACCTACCGTATGCTCCAGTACAATCGGAGCGCTGTCGGAAAACGAATTATTACTGATATCTGTGACCTGCACGCCGTGCAGATAGATACTGGCAGCCTGTTTATTCCGTTTGCCTTTGCCTGTCCCATCTAGCGTATTGTTTGTCATTGAGAAGTGTGGTCCGAACGTACTTTCATCAGTTCCACCCCGATAAAGTTTCACGATGGCACCTTGCACGCGGGAAAAGGTGTTATCAGCCAGCGTGACATATTCAGCGTTGTAGATACCCAAATCTTCAATTTCACTATTGAGTTGCAGGATATCCCCGGTTACATCACGAAAGGTATTGCCGGATAATTCGATACTGTCAGCAAAGGCACCTTTGCCAGTACTAAAGAAATGAAAAGAGTGATTGACGTCAAGCTGCTCAACGATGCATTTCTGCATTACAAATCGGTAATTGTTAAGCATACCCCATTTTTGGGTTCTTATTACGCTGTTACCAGCGGCATCCGGGCTGTACTGACCTGATAGTGTTAAACCTTCGAGCATCAGATTGCCACCGTCTGTAATTTCGAACAGGGCGGTGCGTTCAAATGCCAGGGTCACGGTACCTGCCTGTTTCGCTTTTATTGTTAACGTTTTATCAAGCGAAATGAGCTTGGGAACAATAAACGTTCCTGCATCAAGTACCAGAATGTCGCCTGATTTGGCTTTTTCTATTGTTGAAAGCAGCGTTTTTACATCTGCTTGAACCATATGTTCTGCACCCGTGTTAAACGGCGTTTCAACTAACGTTTTCGGATACCAGTTAACACCGGTTTGAGCTTTGTTTAAAACAGGAGCAGTTCGTTTTGCGCCGGCGGTGACCGGGTCAGGTGTCGAGTAGAGTATGTCCAAATCCGGCTTTCTTAACTCAACATCCTTGATACTGAACCCAGATTTAATGGCTTCCGGAACTGATTGATTACTCACATTGCCCGAAAAGGCGATACCGCTTATGTCGTCGAAAATACTGAAAGGATGAGAGCCTTGCTCGTTAACAATCAGATTATTGCGAAACACGCTGTTGATTGGAGCTGCGCTACGCTCTTTGTCACTGCCTGCGGCTAAATGAATATGTTTAACATTGATAAAAGTATTGTGCTCAATAGTTGCATTATCTACCTGATGATAGCGGTTAATGGGCGAGTTTGGCACACCGTTCATAACGGTAAAACCACTGCCAAATCGATATCCTGTCAAGCCTTCAAGGTAATTGTTACGAATAATTTGATCGCGATTGATGACGCGTATACCGCCGGTATGCGGTACGTTATTGCCAATGAATACATTGTCTTCTATGAGGTTGCCATTGCCATGTCGCATAGTGAGTGTGCCTCTGGCCTCGAAGAACACATTGTTTCTGAGTATATTTTTACCCGATTTGATAGAAATGATTTCTACTTCTCCATTGGTATGTTCGAAGTAGTTGTTTTCCACCAAGGTGTGCGAATCAGTCAGAGAGTAATGGCTTGTGCCAATGCGCAGCGTTTCCCCGCCATTGGAGCCAAAGGTAGGTCGATAACCAAAATAATTATGGTCGATACGGTGGTAATTTTGCTGACTGTTCTCACTGTTTAATCTTACTGCAACGGTGACGCCTTTATTGCGTTTACCAACGATATGGTTATGGTCTATTCGATTATGACGGCCGTAAAGTGCGATCCAATAGTCGGATTCCTGCTTGTCCGGGTTGTTGTAGTTATCGATCACGACTTCCGTAACCCTTGAGTGGTAAGCTAATTCATCTTTGTTTCGACGGAATTCGATTACAGCTGAGCTAGGCGTATAACCGTTTTTAAATACTAAACCGGAAACCTCCAGATATTCACCGGCTAATCGAAGATTACTTTTACCACTTAAAATAACCTTACCTTTGGTTTCTGCAGTAAGGGTAATTACAGACTTCTCTGTTCCTTTGGCCTGCAGTAGTATTTCGAAATCCTGCCAGACACCATTTTTTAATTTAACAATGTCGCCAGGTTTTAGTTGATCTGCTATGTCCTGGTAGGCTTGTGGGGTGTCTACCAAATATTCTTTGGCAGCGAGGTTTGATGACATGTGTACCATCAGTAATATGGCAGTGGTCACTAGCAGTAGGTTTAGTATTCGCATTATACACTCGTGTTTTTATGGGCTGGCTTTAGGCATAACCGGCGATTCTGTTAAGTGTCGTTGAAGCCCGCTGCCCAGAATCAAGCGCGGGCTTATTTTGTTTACCTTAGTCGGTTACTTCGATAATTTCAGATAATAGTCAAAGATTTCAGGCACATTACCTTGTCCCATACCTGCGTCGAATGCGGCCTGCAGATTTGCCGAAGAACCTTCAGCAATTTTAGAAGAGGTGCCCAGGTCATCGACCATTTGCAGGAAGTAGCCCAGATCTTTATTTGCGTTTGCAATGGAAAAGCCCAAATCACTTACATTGTCTACGGCGTAGTTCTTACAAAATTGCATGAAAGGCGAACTGGACGGCCCTGTTGACATGATATCGAACAGTTGCTGACGGTCTACGCCGGCCTTTTCGGCTACGGCAAAGGCTTGCGACATGGCACAGACGGTAGTCATCCCCATAAAATTATTGATCAGTTTTGTTGTATGTCCGGCACCTAATTCACCAAGATAAAAGACATTTTCACCCTGGTCTTCCAGTACAGGTCTGACTTTTTCAAAGGTGTCTTTGTTGCCTGCGGCCATGATATTCAGTAAACCGTCTTTTGCGTGAGCTGGTGTTCTGCCTAAAGGCGCATCCACCATGCCAACGCCAATCTTTGCCAGCGCTTCACCAATTTTCCGGGTTGACGCTGGTACAGATGTACCAAAATCAATCAGCGTCGAGCCTTGCTTCATTCCTTCAGCCAGACCGTTTTCCCCAAAAATCACCTTCTCTACAACAGCCGATGTAGTTAAGCACAACATGACGATATCAGCTTGTTCTGCTAGTTCTTTTGGAGTGTTTGCGGCCTTTGCGCCTCTTTCTACACAGACATTTACCGCTTCAGGGTTCAGATCCATAACAACTAATGGGTAACCTTTTTTCTGTAGGTTTTCCACCATATTCCCGCCCATTAGGCCAAGCCCAATAAAACCAATAACCGGTTTAGACATACGTCACTCCTAAAATGTTAATCCACCTGCTTTTTAAGCTAGTGGCACAAAATGTGTAAGATGAATAGTCAACGACATTACTTGTAACCTGTTTTTATCGCTGACCAAAAAATATGTTAAAACAGTATTAATATATGGCCAATTTGTCAACCAATATGTAATTCTGGTTAAGTGCATGACTTGTAATGATTTGCCTATATTTGGGTGTAATTTGGCCTGTAATTATTGTTTCATATATGAAACTTTTTTGTTGTTTTTCCTAACTGTCTATTTTTATATAGAAAAATTTTTCCCTAACGCTGGTACAGTCATCAAAATTCCTGGCTCTTACACACACACTGTTTGTCTCTATTGCTAATTAATGGTCTTGTTTCATAGTTAATAAAGTGTTATTTCCATATTTTGGTTGACCAAATTGGGAGTGGTTACTAGTATTGGTAATAATGTTGGTGGGTAAGGAAATAGAATGTCAAAGAAAATAGCGTTGATCACTGGTGCTACAGGTGGTATTGGTTTTGAAGTTGCCAAAAGGTTGGGGAACGATGGTTACCTTGTGGTATTAAATGGTATAGAAGCAGAGAAAGGACAAGCCAGAGTAACAGAGCTAGTTGCTATGGGGATCGAAGCTGAGTATGTCGGATTTGATGTAACAGATGAAGAGGCGGTTACCCGACATGTTGGTAGCATTGGTGAAAAATACGGTAAGATTGATTGTGTTATTAATAATGCGGGTGGCCTCGGCGGCAGAAGTCCCATTGAGGGTATGACCACTGAGTTTTATCGCTCGGTGATGGCGCTGAACCTGGACAGCACGTTTTTTGTATCGAGAGCGGCTATCCCCTTCCTGAAAAACGCGGTGGGCAGCTCTATCGTGAATTATACCTCGAATGCAGCTTGGAACGCAGGTGGCCCGGGAGCAGGTATTTATGGCGTCTCGAAGGCTGCTGTCAATACACTGACCCGTGCCTTGGCTAAGGAACTGGCGCCAGCCGGTATCCGAGTTAATGCTGTTTCGCCTGGTACGATTGATACGCCGTTTCACGCGCAGATTAAAGCGACAAAACCGGATGTATTTACGTCCTGGAAAAACAGTATTTTACTCGGGCGATTAGGGCAACCAGAAGAAGTCGCGTCAGTCATATCGTTTCTGGTCAGTGAGGACGCATCATTTGTGACAGCGGAAACTGTCCAGATAGGCGGTGGGCAAGCATTGGGAATTTAATGTTTAATTTTAACTGACCATAGCCAGGCTGTGTCATCAGTTGATTACTGATAAGACCCTCAGTAAATCAAGCACATCAATGCTATTTTCAGTTAGACGGCGACATAGGTCGCCGTTTTTTACTGGCCTAAGTTTCAGACTTAATCCGACTTATTTTCTGCATTAATCTTTTCTTTGACGGCAACAATTAACATTTGTGAAGCCAGTCTTTTAGCACCAAACTTCCATACTACCCAGTCATATATCGCAGATAGGAAAAAAACAGGGAAGAAAGCAACGTAGTATGCCGATTGATAGTAACGAAGCCGCTCGTATTCAATGGTGAATCCGTTACGCTCAAATAATCGCTGCAGGGCAGGGGGCGAACAGTGATGATAATAAGCCACAAACCCTAGCTCGCCTTTTCGTTCTGGAAACGCCCACTCCACCAGCTTTTTGGTTACTTTATTGGGTAGTAATCTGTTTAAGATTGAAAACGGCGCATGTTTACCCGGTAGCACGTGAATACAAATTCCTCCTGGCTTGAGTGTTCTGTGCATTTCACTGACAAAGGTATCGTTGTCATAAAGATGCTCCATAACGGAACGACTAAAGATCACCTCGAAAGTGTTATCCTCGAACGGCCAGGATTGGCAGGCATCGGCAATAATGGCGGCATCGATATCGGTGTTTTGTTCCAGTGATGAGGGCAGAATATCCATCCCTATCAAGGTAATATTCGGGTTACGTTGATACTTTAATGAGTCAGGTAGCAGATACCCCGCACCAACATCCAGTACCGTGCCAGCGTCGAGCTTTGACACGTATTGCAATATCAACCGTTCGTAGTCCGGGAAAAGTGGTTCAGTTAACGCATTGGGCAAGCGCCAGTGAATACGACGACTGAGTGCCAGATTAATACGTTTAAATAGCCCCATTTTGTTACTGCTTCCCGATGTGTCGATGTTGGTACTTAGTTGGAGTTAAAGAGTGTGGCTAACTCTTGCCAGCGCGCTTCACTTTCTGCCACGATCAGTTTTCCTACCACCTGAGGCTGGTAATCTTCTTCGTTGAGCATTCGCGTAGCCGCGCCGGCTTCTTTCGCTATCAATTGCCCGGCACCGTGGTCCCATAGGTTCAGCGTGTTTTGAAAGACGACAAAGGAAATCGCCCCCGTCACCAGCAGACGATATTCGGCAGCTGCACAGCGGTAGTCCATTAAACGGCCCAGCTTGCTTGCGACCTGAAGTGCTTGTTCGCGCTCATCTCCCTTAGCAACACCGAATGAATAACAGCCCATAGTGTCAGACAACTTGCGGCTCGCGTGGCGGCCCACTCGCAAGGGTTGATCTGTGCCGTTTATTCGGTCGAACGCTCCTTTATCCTCGAGGGCCCAAAGGTAGTGGCCCGTTACCGGTTCAAAAATAATTCCGCCAATCATTTTTCCATAGCTTGCGACGCCAAGCATAACACCAAAATACACGGAGCCATTGGCGTAATGCCAGGTTCCATCTATTGGATCCAGAACAAAGCTCAGTTCGGCATCCTGGTATTGGTCGAGTGCTGTAGTATCCGCATAAACGCTTTCCTCACCGATTAGCAGGGCATCTGGGTATAGCGCATGCAGCCTCTCCATAATGAATTTCTCTGCAGCCTGATCCGCAATGGTGACTAAATCATTGTGATTGAGCTTTTGTTCGATGTGCGTGTCTTCAAGCAGCCTGAAACGAGGCATTATTTCAATGTCGGAAGCCTGACGACATAGCTCTGCCAATTGATGTAGCTGAGATTCGGTGATCATACAGTGTCCTTTTAGGCTTATTCCAAGCGCATTATAAGCGGAAAGAGGTTGTCCCTGAGGTTCATGCCCGTTCACGCCAACCGCTACTCTTTGTCAGCTTCGCCAACCAACGCTTTACGTGCAGCTTTATAGAGTTTAACCGTACTGTGTTTCAATAGCGTTGCCAATGGCATTTTTTGACTGTGCCCCCTGCAATACACAGCGGCTCTTGCAACACCAGCATAACGATTGCAGAGATGAGGGTGATCAGGCATAACCGCTTTACGGTAACACCATAACCAAAATCGGGTTTTCGTATCTGCTGTTATTTGTTGGGCGAGTATTTGCTGCTTAACCGTCTCCCGGCCGAACAGACTGTCTAGCAATAGCAGCAGCAGTTGATATTCATAGGTGAAGTCGTTATCTACCACCAGAGTACTTACTTCCAGCCAAAACGAATCACTATTGTGCGTGTCGATAATAGATTGCATGTCCAGACAGTCGCGGAGGCCATAGGTCACCTCCTCGTTCATTAGCAGGTGAATCATACTGTGGACCAACGCAGCAGCAGGTTTCAACGTCGATAAACCGTTGTCGTTAGTCGTTGTCGTTGCCCAAAACTGCTCTATTTTAGGTGCGCGGCCACTAACAGGTAAAAACAAGTTATGGTGTAAATCAAGAACTGTCCCGCGTTCGGCTTGCATCATTGGCGGGATTTCATGGGCATATTCGCGATAATATTTGTCATCGTAATCATCGACGTCCTGAGACAGCCACATATTCATTTTTAGCTGCCGTTCGGCAACATCAAGCTCATCTTGTTTAACCAGGGCATCGATATCAGAACAGATTCTACCTGCACTATTGAATTCTGCGCTGATCACATAGGCAGCGCCTTTTAAAAAAAGCGGGGTTATGCGCTTCTCTGACAGCAGCGAGCTGATGATCTCGCATTCGTATCGTACTTGTTTTTGCTGACGCTCAGCATAAATCATTGCACTGTCGAGTCGTGTTTGTACAGTTGCAGGAAGGCTATCCTTCAGACCGATAGGTTCTAGTTGCGCATTTAGCCATGCTTCAAGGCGAGCAGTATCCAAAACCCACAACAGCATTTCCCAATCCGAAGCACTGAGTTGTTGTACTTGCTTTGGAGCAGCGATGATTGCAATAAACCGTTCCAGTTCCAGTTGTTTCACGACAACAATTCATCCGTTAAAAAGTCACTCATGAAGTCAAGTGAGGCGTAATGCACTTCAAACCCTTGAATTTGGTTTACTACCCTGGCCAGGATATCGAAAGAAGCTTGTCCGAGCACATGGTAATTAAATGCATTGGTATAGAAGTTCTCAAAAGTTTGTAGTTTATCGACAGAATAGAGTTGTGGTTCTGTCGCTGAGGCATCGTATTTCGGAAATACCACACCGACAATTCGCGCCGGTGAGAATGTCGAAAATTCCTGCCAGTTGTGTGCTTTTAAATGTGCAACACTGCCCTTGGCTGTATCGTGGCAAACCGGTGTTAAGATCGCATCAGGTGACCATTTTTGAATTAAATCGATAGACAGATTTTTTAAACAGATAGGGCGGTACATTGGCTGTACTGTACCAGTGTGTAAGTCGATAACCGCCATTTCATCAGAGTACACGCTCCAGCCGTTCAGGCCTAACCAGGCAGTTAACGTGCTTTTGCCCGAACCTGGCATGGCCGGAAAAAGAACAGCCTGGCCTTCTTTTACCAGCACCGCGGCGTGAAGTAAAAGGTGGTTGAAATGTCCGGTAGCCAGACACCAGTTTAGCCCCCACTCTAGTAAAGCGTAGCTTTGGCTAGCGGGCAGAGGTTTAAAAGGGATCCGGAAATTACTCTCAAACTCTACTATGGGTTTAATAAAGCGGCGCAATAATGACGCAGGTTTTACAGCCACGCAGAAGCTTGATATGTCCTGTCTCGGCGCGTCACCATAAATAAGTTGTGCACTTTGAGCTGCTGCCGTTGGCAGTGTCAGGCAGTTTGATTGCAACAGTCCAAGGTTTAAGTAATTAATGCTCAAAAGGGATAACCAGCTTTCTGCTCACCAATACATCAAGTGTGCCTGATTCAGCACCAAAAAAAACAGAAAATTCGTCAGATGTAAAAGGGGGAGAGAATGTTGAAGCGTGATTGGCGTCGGAAGTAAAACGCAGTAAATGAGTTTGATTTAAACAACTATCAAACAACACAATACCGGAATTATCAGCAAGCGGCCGCATCTCAACAGATGCGGCAAACATCCACTTTTTCACACTGGCTTTACGACGAACAATTCATACCAGAGAATAAGAAGCTTGAAGACGGCGCTTTTGAATATCCGTTGGTATATCCTAGGTCAGAATCCGTTCCCCAACCGCTATCCAAATACATTCTATTCATAACCATATTGGCAACTTCTTCTGCTGCCATTCTAGACTGCGCAGCACTCCCACTCGAGATTATGCCATTATAAAGTTCGAAATAAGTATTGAGATATGCAGTAGCACCCTGCCTCAATATTCCACTTCCGTTACCGTGATGCTGAAAGGCCTGAGTTAAGGTTATATTGGTACTTACATTTAGTTCCAATGCCAGTGAGCTATTAATACCCAATTTGGTAGTGTCTCTGACAGTAGCGACCATTGTTCTCCAACAATCCTTTGTGGTATTACTTGGGTTGCTTCCCATTTGGGGGAATACATTTTTGATACTATTACCATTACTGCCCGGAAGTGTCTGACCGCCCTGATACCAGAAGCCATGAGAGCGACCTCCAGATAAAATAGGGGTATCGCAAAGTGGCTGTGTATTACCCGATGTTTGAGAAAGGTTGCCAGACAACTGGCCTGACATACTGCAGGAGTTTGTGGCCCAAACTGACTTTACCGGTAATGAAGTAAGCGCTGCACCGACGGCTGCTTTTTTTATAAAACCACGGCGTGATTGTTTTGACTGGTTTGACTCCATTTACCTCTCCTGATCCCTTATAACAGACTTAACGCACCTTATGGAAAAAGTATGCCAAAAATTCAAGCCTCTGATTATATTGTTTTTTATTTTTTTATATTAGTCAATAGTTGAATGTACTGTAAAGAAAGTTGACAATTTTTTATACAATTCAATAGGAGGTTACCCCTATATTTCGTTGTGCGCAATAGCTTTAGTGCAGGTCTGATCACGAAAAAGCATTAACCAGAATTAACCAGAAAATGATAAAGCGTGCATTATTTTCCTACGGCATCAGGCGAGCTTAACGTGCAGGTAATGAAGGCACTTATCGCACTGGATGGATTGTCTTTCCTGGAGACAAGATAGGTGGGGGCGTTGGCGATGTCATCATCGATAGATTGTACGAAGAGGCCATCCTTTTTATGCAAGCCCAGCAGTGAGCGCGGCACCATACCCAGGCCCATGCCAGCAATAACACAGCCAATCATGGTGAAATGGCTTGGAATCTCGATGACTTTATCGCAAGTATGCCCATGGCGGGTTAACCAGGTTTCGAGTCGGTGGCGATAGGAGCATCCTTTGTTATAACCGACCATTGTTAGTGAGCCCGGTAGTTCAGGTAGTTGTTGCCAATCAGCAGGCATGATCAACACAAGTTCTTCATCGAAGCAGTGCGTTGTGTTGAGCCTTGGATCGCTGGGTGGGTCTGAGGCCATCACCAGATCTAATTCACCTTCCAGTACCTTATCGATTAAAGGCATAGACGCCATCGTCATTAATTCAAGTTGCACCGCGCTGTATTGATGATGGAATTGCGACAGGATGAAAGGAAGCCTGGATGCGGCGCTGCTCTCCATGGAACCGAGTCTGAGCAAGCCCGAAGGTTCAGTTTCAGTTAGCTCGGCTATTGCACTTTTTTGCAACTGAAGAATCTTGTCGGCGTACTCCAGTAATCTGAGCCCAGCGGAGGTGACCGTCAGGCGATTATTCTCGCGAAGAAATAAATTAATACCCAGCTCACTCTCTAATTTTTTGATACGAGCGGTGATGTTTGACGGCACGCGATGCAGTGCTTCTGCTGCACGACTGACGCCGTTATGCTCAACCACGGCTTTTAATACGAGTAAATCTGAAATATCCATAGGGCTTTATTTATTTTTCATATTTAGTGAATGGTTTTTTCTTTATTATTCATTATTAATGAATATGTGGGTATTTTATAATGTGTATCAATGAAAGCAAGCAGGAAATATAAATGCGTAATACGCTGAATACCGGTCAGACTTTTGACAATCAAACTATGCCACTTAAAGGCGTCATGTATGCCCTGGGGGCCGTGATGATCTGGACTGGATTTATTCTGGTTTCCAAAGCTGGCGCGTTAGCCGCACTGGCTATACCGGACATGATTATGGTGCGGTTTGGTACGGCATTTACGCTATTTTCGCCTTTCATCTGGCGCTATAGAAAAACGATTTTTCAGTGGAGAATGGGCGTGCTGGGCGCGATTGGCGGATTGGCTTACGCGTTGTCTGTGTTTAATGGCTTTGCTCATGCCCCCGCCACGCATGCCGCACTGCTGCTACCGGGATTGATGCCTATTATGATTGCAGTATTCGCCTATTTTGTAGCTGGTGAAAGACACACCAAGTCTTCCTGGATAGGCATTATTATTAGTAGTCTGGGCATTGCGGCATTATTAATTGAAACGCTGACATCTGATAACCGCTATTTGCAGGGAGACATAAGTTTTGTGGTTGCGTGCGTATTCTGGGGAGTCTTTACTGTGCTGTTGCGTAGATGGCAGTTTGCCCCCTGGCACGCCACACTGGGCATTATAGCTGTTACCACTGTACTGTTTACTCCAATATACATATTGTTTATGCCGCATCGTCTATTAGATGTGCCGTTGGAGATGGTGGGTTTACAGGCTTTCTATCAGGGGGTAATGGCAACTACGATCCAAATGGTATTCTACGGCCGGGCGGTCCATTTGATTGGTGCGACTAAAATGGGCGGTCTGATGGCATTGGTGCCGGTATTCGCCAGTGTCATCGCGGTGCCCTTGTTTGGCGAACAATGGACGCTTGGGCTTACTATTGCATTAACACTAATACTGACTGGTACGTGTGTAAGTAATGTGCCCCTGAAGAATTGGCGGCTACTGGCACGCCGGAAGACCGTTTGTTCGGCCTGAAACCAGCAATCCTAAAATTAAACAAACGCACTTAGCAGGCTGTTCAGATAACGCCTGCCTTGTGCGGTTACCTGCCAATGACGTTCTGATTCCAATAGCAGGCCTTGCTCCACCGCTTTATTTAACTCCATCTGTTGAGCGATGGTGAGCGTTGTGCCGGTAAATGCTTCGAAGTCAGCTTTTGGGCACGGCTCGACGAGACGAAAGCGATTCATATAAAATTCAAAGGCCACATCATCCGATTCGACGAGTTGGGCTGAATCCAGATATTCCCGTCCCAATGTCATATAACCGCGCGGGTGTTTGACCTTGACTGTGCGAGTGATAGTACCCGAATCTGCATCGGTAATTTTACCGTGTGCGCCGCAGCCAATGCCCAGATAGTCACCAAAGCGCCAGTAATTCAAATTGTGCCGACATTGATAGCCCGGTTTGCTGTATCCGGATATTTCATATTGTTCATACCCCGCTGCTTGTAAACGGGCATGACCGGCGTTCTGAATGTCCCACAGAATGTCGTCGTTCGGTAATTCGGGCGGACGTGAATAAAACGGGGTGTTGGGCTCAATGGTTAGCTGATACCAGGACAGATGCTCAGGTTGTTGGTCAATGGCGTCGTTGAGATCCTGTAGGGCGTTGTCCAGAGATTGTTCAGGTAAACCGTGCATTAAATCTATGTTCATGCTGCGAGCACCGCTGTGCTTTGCCTGGCCAAGCGCAAAACGCGCCTGTTTATCATCGTGAATTCGCCCAAGCACTTTCAGGTGTGCAGGTTGGAAGCTCTGCACACCAACAGAAAAGCGATTCACGCCAGCTTGTACAAAGCCGTCAAAACGCGCCGCTTCGATGGTTCCCGGATTTGCTTCCATGGTAATTTCAGCATCGTCAGCCAGCGCTACGCGTTCGGCAACGCCATTGAGTAAATGGGCAATGCTGTCAGGTTCAAACAAGCTCGGTGTACCGCCACCAATAAAAATGGTGGTGACCTCCCGATTACCAATGGATTTTGCATCGGTTACCAGATCATCCAACAGGTGCGCGACATACTCCTTTTCAGGAATAACGCCTTTTTGCGCGTGGGAGTTAAAGTCACAATAAGGACACTTTTGTACACACCACGGAATATGGATGTACAGGCTTAACGGTGGATTACGCAAAGGTCTGCTTCATGCTGTTGAGTAACTGTTGCATTGCCTGACCGCGATGACTCGCGGTATTTTTCTGGGCTTTTGTCAGCTCTGCAGCAGTACATTTAAAACTGTTGGCGTAAAACACAGGATCATAACCAAAACCCCCTTCGCCATGTCGCTGGCGGGTAATACTGCCATGCCACTGGCCTTCACTGATTAAGGGGATGGGGTCATTAGCATGACGCATAAACACCAGTACACACTGGAAGTGTGCGTTGCGTTGATTGTCGTCACCCAGCGCTTCGAGCAATTTGGTAATGTTGTCATCATCCGATGCGGATTCACCTGCGAAACGCGATGAGTAAATGCCCGGGGCGCCACCTAACAAATCCACAACCAAGCCGGAATCATCGGCAATGGCGGGTAATCCGGTTTCTTTGGCGGCATGGCGGGCTTTAATAATGGCGTTTTCCACGAAGGTGGTACCGGTTTCAGGCACACTACTCACATTCAGCGAACTTTGCGGGATCACTTCGATAGACAGTGCTTCAAACAGGCTGGCAAACTCTTTCACTTTGCCCGCGTTGCCCGTAGCAAGGACGATTTTTTCAGGGAAGCTCATGATGTTGATTTTCCTTTACCGGTGTTTGCTTTTTTCTTCGCTTTGGCCTTTGCCTGGGCCTTGGTTTTTGCAGGCTTTTTCTTGCCTTTGGTCGACGGCGCTTTGTTTTTGGGGCGCAGTTCGCTAATAACGCGAGCTTTAACCGGCTCATTCATATAGCGGCCAACCCGGCCAATCATCTCATAATCATGCGCTTCAACCAGAGCAATGGCGGTGCCTTTTGCACCAGCTCGACCGGTGCGACCAATACGGTGCACGTATACGTCTGCCTTGCGAGGCATGTCGAAGTTTATGACATGGCTCACATTGGGCACGTCAATGCCGCGTGCAGCAACATCGGTAGCCAACAGAATGGGGACCGTACCACTTTTAAAACGGCCTAGGGCGGCTATTCGCTTATCCTGAGGCATTTCACCTTGCAGATAGCACACTTCAATGCCTTGTTTTTGTAATTGCTCACGTAACCATTGCAGACGCTCACGTGTTTTTACAAAGACCACGGCACTGCTAATTTGGGTTTTCAGAATATGGGTAAGCAGGGCTAATTTGTGATCCAGGTCGTCAGCCAGATGATACCACTGATGGATTTTGGCTTTTTCTCGACGAGGCGGATCGGCTTCTACCACCGCGGGTTCATTGAGCAGGTCATTGGAGAAGTGCTTAACACCAGCCCCTTCAAGCGTCGCTGAGAACAACATGTTTTGTTTACGCCAGCGCGCTTCAGAGGCAATCTGATTCACAATGGCCGAAAAGCCCATGTCCAGCATGCGGTCGGCTTCGTCCAGAATTAAACATTCGATATCTCGGCAGTCAGCACTTTCCTGTTGAATGTGCTCGAACAAGCGGCCCGGTGTAGCGACCAGAATATCCAGATTCTGACTTAATGTTTCTTTGTCTGTGCCATAGTTGATGCCACCGGTGATCACGCCGCACACCAAATTGGTAAATTGCGTCACCGCTTTCGCTTGTTCAAACACCTGCAGCGCGAGTTCCCGGGTAGGTGTGAGTATCAGAATGCGGGTGGCGCCGGGATGCTGGCGTGGGAAGTCCAGCAAAAACTGACAGGCTGGTAACAAAAACGCCAGGGTTTTGCCTGTGCCTGTGGGGGCCGACGCCAGGACGTCTTTACCTTCCATTGCAACAGGAACCACCATCGTCTGAATGGTAGTAGGGCGGGTCAAACCCATTTCTGTCAGGGCACGGCAAAGCTTGTCGTCGAGTTCTAATTCTTCAAATGTCATTAATAGTCAGATATGCACTTCGTTCAATGGCGCTATTGTAGCACTATTTGGGTTGAACACTGCCACATTCAGACAGATATTCAGTGATTGCGTGTAATCGCTGGGCGGTTAATTGCTTTTTGATTTCCGGCCCTTTTGCGCCGCTGGCAATAATGCGCTGCACGTCGATGCGTTTAGCGACATCAAGAGAGCCCGTAAAGCATTCTGCCTGTATGGATGTCGGCTGTTCTGCTGGCCAGTATTTCGCTACCTGCAGTAATTGCGAAAGCCGTTCCGGTCTGCGCCAGGCATCTACCTTGTTTAACACGCTTAGCAGCGCTTCTGCGTTTTGTTGTGCTGCGGCCAAATGATTTAGCAACTGGCAGGCATTCAGTGCAGCATCCTGCTCCAGATTGGGCGCTTTCAGGTGTGTGCCCAAGTTACGAACCTGGCTTTCTGTTAATGCAGAGCACAGTAACGCCCAGCGTGTGGGCAAGTCCGCGTCGTCTGCCGCTGATTTGTTCAATTGAGACAACAGGCAAGGCAACTCGGCCAGATTATCTAGCTCGGGCATCCATATATTGAGGGCTCCCACCTTCTTCAATATCTCGAAATAGACCGCAGGCGTGCCTTCCATCAGGCTTCGACTGGTTTCTTTCCATACCCGCTCCTGACTTAACGCTTTGATGTCCGGCGTACTGCACATTGCTGTCATCAGCGCGACAGTCTCAGGCGCTACTTTAAAACCGAGATAATCGTAACGGGCGGCAAACCGCGCGACCCGAAATACACGTAAAGGGTCTTCACTGAAAGCGTCACTGACATGACGCAGAACTTTGTTGATTAAATCCTGCTGACCGTTAAATGGGTCTATAATGTTGCCATCATCGCTCATGGCCATGGCATTTACGGTTAAATCGCGGCGGCGCAGATCTTCTTCAAGAGTGACATCCGGGCTCGCATGGCATACAAAGCCGGTATAGCCTTCACCTGATTTACGTTCAGTGCGCGCCAGGGCATATTCTTCCCCGGTTTTGGGGTGTAAGAATACCGGGAAGTCTTTGCCTACTTGCTGAAAGCCTTTGTTCAGCAGTTGATCCGGGGTTGCGCCCACAACCACCCAGTCGCGTTCTGTGACAGGGCGGTGTAACAGTGTATCGCGCACGGCGCCACCAACTAAGTAGGTTTGCATAGATGTGTATCTTCCTTCAGTTAAGCCGATATTATGCCTGACTAAGCGCATGAAAACACGGGGTTGTTGACTTAACCCCCGAGTCTGATAGTTTACCGGCAACAAGGAATATCCAACCGGCTGACATGTTTTTACACTATTTCGGACTAACCGATAACCCGTTCTCGATTGCGCCTAATCCGGACTACCTCTACATGAGTCCGCGTCACAAGGAAGCGCTTGCCCACCTCACCTTTGGTTTACGGGAGAGTGGCGGGTTTGTGATGCTTACCGGAGAGGTAGGTACGGGTAAAACAACGGTATCGAGAAAGCTGCTGCAGCAATTGCCTGATTCTACCCAGGTAGCGATGATCCTGAATCCGACGCTGTCAGCCATTGAACTGCTGGCGACAGTGTGTGATGAGCTGGGTATTGAATACGAACATAAGCAGGCCAGCCTGAAGTATTTTACCGACAAGATCCTGAATAAGTTAGCCGCCAACCATGCAGCAGGTAAAAATACCGTGCTGATGATTGATGAAGCACAGCACTTGCTGCCTGAAGTACTGGAGCAACTGCGCTTGCTGACAAACCTGGAAACCAACCGCGAAAAGTTACTCAAGGTCGTGTTAATTGGTCAGCCAGAATTGCAACAACTGCTTAAGCGCAATGAACTGCGTCAGCTCGCACAGCGGATCACAGCGCGCTATCACTTACTGCCACTTAACAGCGATGAAGTAAAAGCGTATGTCGGTCACCGCCTGAGTGTTGCGGGGGGGGATGTCAGTATCTTTAGTCCGGCAACGTTACGTGCAATGTATCGGGTAACGGCGGGTATTCCCCGGGTAATTAATTTGCTGTGTGATCGCGCGATGACACTGGCCTTTACCCAACAGCAACCTACCGTGAAAAAGCACTTGTTAATGGCGGCAGCCAGCCAAATTCTCGGCGATGACGTGGTAGAGCAGCGCTTAAAAGGCCAGAAAACACTGACCATGGCCGCGGTATTCTGCGTCACTGTGGTCATCGGTTACTGGTGGGGGAGTCTGTAATGAAGACTATCGCTATTCAGGATGCTCAGCCGGGCATGATGATCACGCGGGTGACCCAGCAGAACGGTCCGGTAAAAATTCAAAAATCCGGCCTGATTACCAGTCAGACAATGATCCAGGGATTGATTGAGATGGGCGTTCAGGAAATCGAATACGATCCTGATCAAACCGTTGAGATTTGCCTGGATGACGAACAACAAGTAGTGAGCACGCCTACTCAGGCGTTGCTGCGAGGACAGTTTGATTCTCAGGCTCGAAAAGCCGATGCGGCGATTAACGAGCAGTTTAACCGTAGTTTGTTTCTGCCAACGGTTAACGGATTACCAGCCTGGTGGCAGCGTGCACTGAAGCCTGTTGCCCTTTACGGATTACTTGGCTTTGGTGGTTTAGCCTGTGGATTTGTATTGGCAAAGTTACCCGTCTGGTACGAAACCATAGTTTCGCCAGCGCCGATTGCGCAGCAACCGGTAGCAATGCCAGTGCCTGAGACTACAACCGGTCAGCAAACGTCCACGCCTCAGCAAACGAGTTTGAATGATTCGCCAGTGGCTCAAACTGAACCTGAACAGACTGAAAAGTCAGAAGCCATTGCACAGGGAGAGTATACAGCCGCAACACTACCAGGCCCGGCTGCTGAGAGTATTGCGTCCGAAAGTGTTGTCGATGAGAACATTATTAACGCAGATCCTGACGACAATGTGTCAGTGTCGCCTGAGCTTATGGCTCGATTTAACAAAGTGCTGTCTGATCTGGAAAAAGAAGACAGTGGCGAAGAGCCTGTGCCCACTCAGCCCAAAGTCACGGTGCATGATGACATCAAACGCATTGACCAACTGCCGGCACGCTTGTTAACACGCTTACCAACAATGGATTTCAGTGCGCACATGTATGCGACTGTGCCGCGCGATCGTTGGGTTAGGGTAAACGGTCAGGATAAAACCGAAGGCGACTGGATTGATGATCGCGTACAAATTGTCAATATTGAAGCACAGCGGGTGATATTGCGATTTGAAGGGGAAGTGTTTGCTATGACGGCGCTAACTGACTGGTAACAGGCCGAAAACTAATCGACCCAAGCCCGGTGAACAGCTAGCCGGGCATTTGGTGAATAAACACCTCTGAGAAGAACTTTGGCAAGTTGAGAGCAAACTCTTCCGGACCGATACTCGCCACAATCTCATCACTGGATTTTGCCAGATCAAGCCGTTTGATTTCAGAATAGTGACCGCTGTTAATGCTGTAAAACGTCATTACCACTGGTGTCAGTAAGTTAGACGGGTTTTTCTGGCTGACAATCCCTAGTTTACCACTACTTAGTTTTACCAAAGAGCCCACCGGATAAATACCCAGCACGCCAATTAAGCGATTGACCAATGACTGGTCCAGCCCACTATTTTGTGACAGTGATTTGAGCACCTTATTGTTTGGCAGCGACTGCCCAAAGGGCGCTGCCATGCCAAGACGCGAAAATTCATCGATGACGGCGGCGACTTTCGCCAGTGGGTGAATAAGTTCGTCAGTTAATTTATTGGGGTAGCCTGAACCGTCAATACGCTCTTGGTGCTGGCTAATAATGTCAATGACGGTGTCGGAAATTCCCTCAGCCTGGGATAGCAGCGCTAAAGATTCCGACACATGCTGTTGATATGTCTGGCGTTGTGTATCGTTTAACAGGTGTTCAGGCACGCACAACTCGTTGGGGACATTGACCATGCCCGTATCCATAAGCAAACCGGCAAGACTGGCTTGTTCTACCTCATCCTGTTCATACCCCAACTCATTGGTGAGGATGGCCATGTAGATGCTACAGTTGATGGAGTGTTCTAACAGGAAGTCCTTACCACGCTGAATCATACTAAGACACATTAACGCGTCTTTATTGTCCAGCACGCTTTCCAGAATATTTTGTGTCAGGGCACTGAGTTTGGTGACATCCGCACCTTTTCCTGCTTCTAATTGTGAGAGAAAGCGTTGCTGAATTGTGACCGCCTTTTGATACAGGGCTTCTGCAGCCTGGAGACTATCAGAGGTGAATCCATTCTGCTTTTCTGGTTTAGGCTTATCAGCCTGTTTGACTGGCTCAGCTGATTCGGTAGGTTGATTATTGGAGGTATCAGTGTTTTCTTCTGGCGCCAGACCTTTAGTGCAATCGATCTCGACGCGTTCTACACCCTTTGCCCGCAACACCTCAATGACTTTTTCCGAGCGAACCACGCCTTTCGAACGGACTTTGACTTTACCCGTGTCATCAAGTACCTGATTGACATACATCCCTGGTAATAATTCATCGATGGTGATACACCGAAGCATGCGCACTCCCACTTATTGAGGCAACCGTTCATACAATACATCCAATTATAGTGCAGTTTGTAGAGAAGTAATTAAACTTTTGTTTAATATGAGATTAAGTGAAGATTATTTATGCGCAATGGCGGTGGAGTGGAAAATAGACTGAAACAGGTCTTGTTGTCCGTTTACAAGAAATGGGCCGTTTAAAAGAAAAGTGGCCGCAAAAAAGCGGCCATCATAGCAAACTACTATAACCAGGCCGGTTGGCTGGCTTCGTAGGATTCGATTTTCTTGCCCAGTTCCAGCGTCTGACCAATGGCATCCAGGCCTTTAACCAGGTTGTTCTTGTGATGATCTGCAATATCAAACGTCCAGCTTTGCTCACCGACCGTTACGGTTTGAGCCGGCAAATCGATAGCGATTTCGGCCGTGGCGTCAGCAGCAACGGCGGCAAACAGGCTGTCCATTTGTTCGCTGGTCAGCGCAATAGGCAGCAATTGGTTGTTCATGCAGTTGCCGTAAAAGATGTCGGCGAAGCTGGTTGCAATTACCGCTTTAAAACCGAAGTCGGTCAGTGCCCATGGTGCGTGTTCACGACTTGACCCACAACCAAAGTTTTCGCGAGACAACAATATGGTTGCGCCGGCGTGTTCAGGTTTGTTTAGCACAAACTCCGGATTTGGCTCTTTTTCTTCCAGATCCAGATAGCGCCAGTCGTGGAACAGGTGCTTACCAAAGCCTGCGCGGCTCACGCTGGTCAGGAATTGTTTTGGAATTATTTGGTCAGTATCAACGTTGGCCTGATCCAGAGGGCAGGCGGTGCCGGTTAATACGTTAATTCCGGTAGTTGATTCGCTCATGGTTTACTCCTGAAAATCTCTGACGTCGGCAAACTTACCACGTAATGCAGCGGCGGCGGCCATTGCCGGACTTACCAGGTGAGTCCGCGCACCACGTCCCTGACGGCCTTCAAAGTTACGGTTGCTGGTAGACGCACAACGGTCACCCGCTTGCAGCAGGTCATCGTTCATCCCCAGACACATTGAACAGCCCGGTAAGCGCCATTCAAAGCCGGCGTCGGTAAAGATTTTATCCAGACCTTCCGCTTCCGCCTGACGCTTGACTGCGCCTGAGCCCGGAACAATGATAGCTGTTACGTTCTCGGATACTTTACCTTGTTTGGCGATTGACGCTACGGCACGTAAATCTTCAATACGACCATTGGTACAGGAACCAATAAACACATGTGAAACAGGAATATCAGCCAGCTTATCACCGGCATTAATGCCCATGTAAGCCAGCGCTTTTCTTGCCGATTCTTTTTCTACCGGATCGCTGAAATCTTCCGGGCCAGGTACAGGTGTTGTTACACCGATAACCTGACCAGGGTTGGTACCCCAGGTAACCTGAGGCGCGATATCCGCTGCTTCAAGTTCAACAACGGTATCAAACTGTGCGCCTTCATCGGTAAACAGCGTTTTCCAATAAGCGACGGCTGCGTCCCAGTCTGCGCCTTTGGGGGCAAATTCGCGACCCTGCAGGTAGTCAAAGGTGGTCTGGTCTGGTGCAATCATACCCGCCTTGGCACCGGCTTCGATGCTCATGTTACAAATGGTCATGCGCTCTTCCATCGATAAGGCTTCGATGGCTTCGCCGCAATATTCGATTACATGCGCGGTGGCACCTGCGTGACCAATCTTGCCAATGATGGCCAGAATGATGTCTTTGGCGGTAATCCCTGTCGCCAGCTTGCCATTGACCTTAATTTGCATGGTCTTTGCGCGGCTTTGCTTCAGTGTTTGCGTTGCCAGTACGTGCTCGACCTGAGACGTACCAATACCGAATGCCAATGCACCGAAAGCACCGTGCGTGGCAGTGTGAGAATCACCGCATACCACGGTCATGCCGGGTAAAATTAAACCCAGTTCAGGACCCATGACGTGCACAATACCTTGTTTTTGGTGGCCAACCGGGAACAGTTTTACATTGTGTTCCTCGCAGTTTTTCGCCAGCGTTTGCAACTGCAATTGGTTTTGTGGGCCACAGGCATCCAGTGCCAGACTGCGGGTAGAGATGCTGTGATCCATAGTCGCGAAAGTGCGGTCCGGACGGCGCACTTTGCGGCCTTTTTCGTTCAGCCCGGCAAAAGCCTGGGGTGACGTGACTTCGTGAATCAAATGACGGTCAATGTAAATCAGGCTGTCTTCGCCTATCTGGTCAATCACATGCGCTTGCCAGACTTTATCGTATAAGGTTTTAGCCATGAGTCTGAACGCTCCTAAGCCAGTATGTGTTTAACAATGGCGTCACCTACCTGTACGGTGTTTGCCGCGTTGTGACGCTGATCTGCTGGCAGTAACTCGCCTGTTAAAATGCCAGCTTCCAATACATTTACCACTGCACTGTCGATGGCATCGGCTGCGTCAGTCAGGTTAAGACTGTAACGCAACATCATTGATGCCGACAGTATTTGCGCGATAGGGTTGGCAATGCCTTTACCCGCGATATCAGGTGCTGAACCACCAGCTGGCTCATACATACCAAAGCCGTCTTCGTTGAGACTGGCTGAAGGTAGCAAGCCCATGGAGCCGGTGATCATGGCGCATTCGTCGGAAATGATGTCACCAAACAGGTTTGAACACAGCATCACGTCGAAGTGAGCCGGGTCCTTAATTAGCTGCATGGTCGCGTTATCGATATAGATGTGCTCCAGCTCGACTTCCGGGTAATCCTTGGCGACTTCTTCGGTTACTTCGCGCCACAAGCGGCTGCAGACCAGTACATTCGCTTTGTCTACCGAGGTAACTCGTTTACCGCGTTTCATGGCTGCTTCGAACGCACTAACGGCAATACGACGAATTTCACGTTTGCTGTAGCGCATGGTATCGAAAGCATATTCTTCTTCACCTTCGCCCTCACGGCCTTTTGGCTTACCGAAGTAAATACCGCTGGTTAGCTCGCGCACAACCAATACGTCGACACCGCTGGCAGCGATGTCTTTGCGCAGGGGAGATAAATCTTCCAGGCCCGCATAAATCTTTGCCGGACGCAAGTTACTGAACAGATCGAAATGACTGCGCAGGTTTAACAGCGCTGCGCGTTCAGGGCGTTGTTCCAGTGGCAGCGTATCCCACTTGGGGCCGCCGATAGAGCCGAATAAAATGGCATCGGCTTGCTCACAGCCCAGCAGGGTTTTGGCTGGCAGGGCTTCGCCTTCCGTGTCGATAGCAAATCCACCAACCGGGTAGGCAGTGCGGTTAAATGAGACAGCAAATTTCTGTTCGATGGCATCCAGAACCTTATTGGCTTCCTGCATGACTTCCGGGCCGATGCCATCTCCGGCAAGTACGGCAATGTTATACTGACTCATTTATACTCCTGCTACGCGGTCTTGTTGATGCTTTTGCTGATCAATCTGATCAGCCAGATACGTGTTGTTTAATACGAAGATGAGGGCTTTTACACCGGCTTCGACGATGTCGGTTGCCAGGCCGATACCGTGGAAACGACGGCCTTTGTATTCAGTGATCACACTCACTGAGGCCAGTGCATCTGCACCTTCGCCTTTTGAATCCAGTTTGAAGTCGACAACTTCTAAATCATTATGACCCAACATGGCCATAATGGCTTTGTATGAGGCGTCTACCGGACCATTACCGGTTTCGCTGCGGGTGACAATGTCGTCACCAATTTTTAACTGCACAGTGGCGCTTGGAATAATTTCCTTGCCCGATGTCGCGTGCAGATACGTTAACTGATAATAAGCCTGATCGTGTTTCTGCTGATCGAAGAACAACAGTGCCTCCAGATCGTAGTCATACACCTGGCCTTTCTTGTCGGCCAGTTTCAGGAACGCCGCATAAATGGCTTCCAGGTCGTAATCAGACTCTTTATAACCCAGCTCGTGTAAACGGTGTTTAATAACATGGCGGCCTGAACGTGATGTCAGGTTCAGGTGGTTCTTATTAATGCCGACACTTTCGGGAGTCATAATTTCATAGGTATTTTGCGCTTTTAAGACACCGTCCTGGTGGATACCTGATGAGTGGCTGAATGCGTTACTACCGACAATCGCCTTATTTGACTGAACCGGCATGTTACACAACTGACTAACCAGCTTGGACGTACGGCTGATTTCCTTCGAGTTGATATTGGTATTCAGGTCATACATGGCCTGACGGGTCTGCAGAATCATGGCGATTTCTTCCAGTGAACAGTTACCCGCGCGCTCACCGATACCGTTGATTGTACATTCTACCTGACGAGCGCCGTTTTCTACCGCAGCCAGGGAATTGGCCACTGCCAATCCTAAATCGTTGTGACAGTGCACAGAAATTGTGGCTTTGTCGATATTAGGGACGCGATTGAACAACTGCTTGATGATACCGCCAAACTCGGTTGGCGTTGTGTAACCCACGGTGTCCGGGATATTGACCGTGGTGGCACCTGCATTGATGACCGCTTCTACCATGCGGCACAGGTAGTCGATATGGGTACGCCCAGCATCTTCACAAGAAAATTCGATATCATTGGTATAACGGCCTGCGTGTTTCACCGCCGCAACTGCCATCTCAACGATATCTTCCTGGGTTTTCTTCAACTTGTTGCTTACGTGAATATCTGACGTAGCAATGAAAGTATGAATCCGGAATTGGTCAGCAACCTTCAATGCTTCACCACAGGCATCAATATCGGCAGGTAACGCGCGTGACAAACCTGCTACCGTGGCATTCTTCACTTCTTTGGCAATCATTTGTACAGATTTAAAATCGCCCGGAGAGGACACCGGGAAACCCGCTTCAATGATATCCACACCAAGACGCTCGAGTGCCAGCGCGATCTGCAGTTTTTCTTTTACACTCAAACTGGCTGGCAAAGCTTGTTCGCCGTCACGCAAGGTCGTATCAAATATTTTTACCTGATTCGTCATGGCTTGGTACTCATGTTGTGAAGTTAAAAAAAAACCCGTGCTTAGCACGGGTTTTTGTGTGTTATTCGCTTAGTCGCAATCTACCCGTGCAATCTTGCTGCCATAAGGAGTAGAAGAGATAGAATCATAGTTTGCTTAATCATGGTTGTCCTGAAAAGCTAGAATTCGTGCGACTGTTTCAATGCGGGTAAATGTACAGGCTGAGCTGGATAAGGTCAACCACTGAATCCAATTTTCGCTATAAGTTTTAGTTATAAATTACGGTATTCGGCCTTTTTTAGGATAAAAATCATCTTTGGCCGTCAGCAGTGAGCTGAAATTAGAATTTAGGCGGCATTTTTGCGGCACTGAAATGACGCCAGTCAAGAGTACTGACCAGTAGCATTTCTCTGATAGACAAGCGTCGTGGCAGTGTTTTACCTTTGTGATTCCAACTGTGCCCACAGCATGCCGATGTCACGATGGTCTTGGTGGGTTTTACCAGATTAATCAGCCTTGGCGCGAAACGCGCCTCTTCCAGTGAGTTACCATTAAAATCAAACCAGCCAAACTTGTTGATATGCAGCGTCTGGTTTTCAAGCTGGACCTTGTCGATAGAGTCCAGTTCGATGTGCTCGTTGTCGAATTCCTGCACGCGGACGGGAATAACCAGGCCGACTTTGGCATGCTTTTCCAACCACTGTGCACAGACGTCTGAATCGGCGTTGCGTGCCGGGCTTTTCGCTGGCTGTTTGGCCTGCCAACTGGCGTTGTGCTCATCAAGAGCGAGCGGTGTAGTGCGACTTACCAGAAACCGCGCGGTGCGTTTCACATGATGGCTCAAGCCTGCCAATCTGCGGCGCAGTAAATTAATTTGTTTGGGACCATGTGCAGACAGGAATTGTAATTCCCGCTCATACAGGGCATTGCACAACTCGGCTAATTCGCGTTGTGAGATATCAGATTCAACCGCCTGGAAGAAGTCTGTTTGTTGTGACGCGTGATCAGCGTGATCAGAAGACGGCGTCATGAATGATCATCGGTACGGCAATAAAAGCAGGGCAGGCCACATCGCCTGCCCCGTATTTATTACTGGCCTTTGATTTCGCTACGACCGTTGTAAGCCACTTTACCTGCCAGCGCTTCTTCGATGCGCAGCAGTTGGTTGTACTTAGCAACACGGTCAGAACGACACAGTGAGCCTGTTTTGATTTGGCCCGCTGCAGTACCTACTGCCAGGTCGGCAATAGTAGCGTCTTCAGTTTCGCCTGAACGGTGAGAGATAACCGCGGTGAAGCCGGCGTCTTTCGCCATTTTGATGGCTTCCAGTGTCTCGGTCAGTGAACCGATCTGGTTAAACTTGATCAGGATAGAGTTACCGATACCGTTTTCAGTACCGCGCTTCAGGATCTTGGTGTTGGTAACGAACAGGTCATCACCAACCAGCTGTACTTTGTCACCGATCTTCTTAGTCAGGCTTGCCCAACCGTCCCAGTCACTTTCGTCCAGACCGTCTTCGATAGATACGATTGGGTACTGTTCACACAGTTCTGCCAGGTAGTCACCAAACGCTTCTGAATCGAAAGACTTGTCTTCACCAGACAGCACGTATTTGCCTTCTTTGTAGAATTCTGACGCAGCACAGTCAAGAGCCAGGGTAACGTCTTCGTTCATGGTGTAACCGGCTTTTTCTACCGCTTCTACAATAACAGCCAGTGCTTCAGCGTTTGAGCTCAGGTTTGGCGCGAAACCACCTTCGTCACCTACTGCGGTGTTCAGGCCTTTCGCAGACAGTACTTTTTTCAGGTTGTGGAAGATCTCAGCACCCATGCGCAGCGCTTCTTTAAAGCTCTTGGCACCAACAGGCTGAACCATGAATTCCTGGATATCAACGTTGTTGTCAGCGTGCTCACCACCGTTGATGATGTTCATCATTGGTACAGGCATTGAATATTGGCCAGAGGTACCGTTCAGGTCAGCGATGTGCTCATACAGTGCAACACCTTTTTCGGTAGCGGCTGCTTTTGCTACTGCCAGAGAAACTGCCAGGATAGCGTTCGCACCCAGGTTTTCTTTGTTTTCAGTACCGTCTAAGTCGATCATGGCTTTGTCGATATCGCTTTGCGCTACCGGATCCATACCCAGCAGAGCCGGCGCAATTTTTTCGTTCACAGCAGCCACTGCTTTGGTTACGCCTTTACCCATGTAGCGGGCTTTGTCGCCATCGCGCAGTTCCAGTGCTTCGCGAGAACCAGTAGAAGCGCCTGACGGTGCACAAGCGCGTCCCATTACGCCGGAGTCCAGGTATACGTCTGCTTCTACTGTGGGGTTACCACGAGAGTCCAGAATTTCACGTCCAATGATACGCGAGATCTTCGCCATTTTATTTTCCTCAACAAGTAAAAAGGTACTCCGGGAGAGAGAAGTACCAGGTTTTTAAATTAATGATTTTCTTTTTGGTATTTTTGCGCTGCCGCCACAAACCCGGTAAATAACGGGTGGCCATCACGCGGCGTCGAAGTAAACTCCGGGTGGAACTGACCGGCAACGAACCAAGGATGATCCGGGATTTCCACTACCTCAACAAGGCGTTTGTCAGTGGACAAACCACTTACCTTCAGGCCCGCGGCTTCAATTTGGTCGCGCAGGTTGTTGTTTACTTCGTAGCGGTGGCGGTGACGTTCGTAGATTTCTTCACTGCCGTATGCATCGTGTACCTTGCTGCCCGGGATCAGGTGGCAAAGCTGACTACCCAAGCGCATAGTGCCGCCCAGATCAGAGCTTTCGTCACGTACCTCGGTACTGCCGTCGGAGTCCAGCCATTCTGTGATCAGGCCAACCACCGGGTACGGCGTGTTTGGATCAAATTCGGTACTGTTGGCGTTTTCCATGCCAGCTACATTACGTGCAAACTCGATCAACGCAACCTGCATACCTAAACAAATGCCAAGGTAAGGCACTTTGTTTTCACGTGCATAACGGGCAGCGGCAATCTTGCCTTCAATACCACGCTCACCAAATCCGCCCGGAACCAGGATCGCATCCAGTTTTTCCAGAATTTGCGTGCCTTTTGATTCGACGTCCTGAGAATCAACATAATGAATGTTGATGGTCAGGCGGTTTTTCAAACCGGCGTGTTTTAGCGCTTCGTTGACAGATTTGTAGGCATCCGGCAGTTCAACATATTTGCCAACCATACCAATGTTCACTTCGCCTACCGGGTTAGATTCTGCATACAGAACCTGTTCCCATTCGGTCAGGTCTGCTTCTTCGCAGTCCAGTTTGAAACGGTCAACAACCAGCTGATCCATACCCTGGGCTTTCAGGGCAGCCGGGATGCGGTAGATGCTGTCTACGTCTTTCAGTGAAATAACGGCTTTTTCTGCTACGTTGGTGAACAATGCAATTTTTGAACGCTCGGTCGCTGGCATCGCGCCAACCGAACGACACACCAGGATATCTGGCTGAATACCAATTGAGCGTAGCTCTTTTACGCTGTGCTGGGTGGGCTTGGTTTTCAGCTCGCCGGATGCTGGCATGTAAGGCACCAGTGTCAGGTGCATAAACATCGCGTGGTCGCGACCAACTTCGGTACCCAGCTGTCTGATGGCTTCAATAAACGGTTGTGACTCGATGTCACCTACGGTGCCACCTACTTCAACAATAGCGACATCATGACCTTGTGCTCCGTCGATAACGCGGCGCTTAATTTCGTTGGTGATATGCGGGATAACCTGAATGGTCGCGCCCAGATAATCACCGCGGCGCTCGCGGCGCAGTACTTCTTCGTAAACCCGTCCGGTGGTGAAGTTGTTCCGTTTTGTCATGCGCGTTCTGATGAAACGCTCATAGTGACCTAAATCCAGGTCGGTTTCGGCACCATCGTCAGTTACAAACACTTCGCCGTGCTGAATTGGACTCATAGTACCCGGATCAACGTTAATATACGGATCCAGTTTTAGCATGGTCACCGTGAGACCACGTGCTTCAAGGATGGCGGCAAGTGACGCTGCAGCAATGCCTTTACCAAGCGATGAAACGACACCACCGGTGACGAAAATATAATTAGTCATGCGAAACCTAAGACGTTGGGTTATTTATTGGGTAATGCACTGTTAGAAACAGCACTATAGACGGCGCAACAGTATACCCAATAAGCTGGCTGTTCACAATTATAACAAGCAATAAGATACGTGTATTAGGCGGGCAGGGCAATCTGCGATGATGACGTGTCGTTTGTTACTTGAATACGTCATCACTGCAGTGATTTAAGGATTAAAGATTACTCTGTTTTTTGAGTTCGTAAATTAACGCCAGTGCCTGCTTGGGTGTCAGGTCGTCGGGATCAATACCGGCCAGTGCCAGCTCTACAGCTGACGGTTCTGGCTGCACAAACAGCGACTGCTGTGCGGCAGCCGTTGCAGCTTGCTTGGTGTTATCTGATGAACCCGACACTTTTGCACTTTGCTCTAATTGTTTGAGGCGAAGCTTTGCGGCACCGATAACGGCTTTGGGCACACCGGCCAGTTGTGCCACCTGAAGCCCATAGCTTTTGCTGGCTGCCCCCGGCTCTACCGTATGCATAAAGCGAATCGTGTCGTCGTGTTCTACTGCATCGAGGTGTAAATTGCTGACGCCATCCAATTGATTGGCAAGCTCAGTCAGTTCGAAGTAATGGGTGGCAAACAGGGTGAATGCATTCAATTGTGTTGCCAGATATTCTGCACAGGCCCAGGCCAGAGACAAACCGTCATAGGTACTGGTACCCCGACCAATCTCGTCCATTAACACCAATGAATAGGGCGTCGCATTATGGAGAATGTTAGCGGTTTCGGTCATTTCTACCATGAAGGTAGAGCGGCCAGACGCCAAATCATCGGACGCGCCGATGCGGGTGAATATTTTGTCGACCGGGCCAATCTCTGCCTGTTCGGCGGGTACATAGCTACCAATGTACGCCATAAGCACTATTAACGCCGTTTGCCGCATAAAGGTTGATTTACCGCCCATATTCGGACCGGTAATCACCATGGTACGCTGTTGAGTATTCATATTTAGCGGGTTGGGTATAAATGGCCCGTCCATGACCTCTTCTACCACTGGGTGGCGGCCATTTTGGTAAGTAATTCCCGGCACATCGACAAGTTTTGGCGCGTGATATTCAAGGGTTTCTGCCCGTTCGGCGAGCGTGACCAGTACATCGAGTTTCGCCAGCGACTGAGCGCTGTCGATAAGCTTGTCCAGATGAGGTGTAATGTGGTCAAACAGAGCGTCATATAACTGCTTTTCCAACGCCAGGGCCCGGCTTTGACTGGTGAGTACCTTGTCTTCGTGCTCTTTCAGCTCCGGCGTGATGTAGCGTTCATTGTTCTTCAATGTCTGGCGGCGAATGTAATGCGCTGGGACTGCTCCGCTGTTTGCTCGGGAGACCTCGATAAAGAATCCATGTACTTTGTTATAGCCCACTTTTAACGTGGCTATGCCTGTAGCCTCGCGCTCACGCTGCTCAAGTTGATGCAAGTAGTCTGTGGCACCTTGTGACAGGTCGCGTAATTCATCGAGGTCCGCGTTGTAGCCAGGCGCAATGACACCGCCGTCTCGGATCACAACCGGCGGGTTGTCGATAATAGCCCTGTCCAGCAAGGTCGCCAGTTCCGGGTACGTGGAGATTGTGGTTGCCAGCGAGGCTAACAACGACGCGGAGTAGGGCGCCAAGCTTGCCTGTAATTCCGGTAATGCATTTAAGGCCAGTTTGAGTCTGGCAAAATCGCGAGGGCGGGCAGAACGCAAAGCCAGTCGCGCCATGATCCGTTCAATATCGCCGATCTGTTTTAATTGCGCCTGTAGCTGAGGGTAATCTCCTTCCAACAATGCGCCAATGGCTTGTTGTCGAGCGCTGAGCTCTTCCCTGTCTGTGATGGGCGCGTGCAGGTATCGCTGCAATAAACGACTGCCCATCGCCGTCGCTGTTTTATCCAGTACCGCAAATAAGGTGTGTTCTACGCCACCAGACAGATTGCGGGTTAGTTCTAGATTGCGACGTGTGGCTGCATCAAGTTGAACGCGAGTAGATTGTTGTTCCAGCGTAATGGCGCGAATGTGTGGCAGCGCAGTGCGCTGGGTGTCTTTTACGTATTGCAGTACACATCCTGCGGCACCTAACGCGAGTGTGATATTGCCTACACCGAAGCCACTGAGATCCTGCGTGCCAAATTGCGCATTTAATTGTTGTGCTGCGGTTTGCTGATCAAACTCCCACTCCGGGCGACGACGGACACCCTTAATATGCGATATCAAATCAAACCAGGCAAAGCCTTCCGGATACAGTAGCTCGGCCGGATGTAAACGTTGTAATTCAGCACTTAGCTGATCTTCACCCTGTAGCTCTGTAACCAGGAAACGACCGCTGGTGATATCCAGCCAGGCTAAGCCAAAGCTGTCTTTATGACCATATACCGCGGCAAGCACGTTGTCGCGGCGTTCTTCCAGCAGTGCCTCGTCGGTCACCGTGCCCGGCGTAACTATACGCTGAACCTGACGTTCAACCGGGCCTTTGCTGGTGGCCGGGTCGCCGACTTGCTCGCAAATGGCGACGGACTCGCCCATTTTGACCAACCGGGCCAAATAGCTTTCAACCGCGTGGTAGGGAACACCGGCCATAGGAATCGGCTCGCCGCCAGACTTGCCTCGTGCGGTCAGGGAAATATCCAGTAGTTCCGCGGCACGTTTAGCATCGTCGAAGAACAACTCGTAAAAGTCACCCATGCGGTAAAAGAGCAGAATGTTCGGATGTTGCGCCTTAATTGCCAGGTACTGGCGCATCATGGGGGTATGTGATTCCAAAAAAGCCTCAGCTTGCGATTAGTAATTTGTCCACGGCATAATAGTGCCATTCTTGATAGACGTATTATTCCTATGAGCCAACCATTTTCAACTGTTTCCCATGATGAACTGCGTTTAGGGTTACTTTCTGAGCAAATATTGCAACTGGGAGAGTTGTTGCGGTCCCGCGAATGGTCAGTATCCTGCGCAGAGTCGTGTACGGGTGGTGGCATTGCCTACGCACTCACTTCCGTCTCAGGCAGTTCAGATTGGTTCAATCAAAGCTGGGTCACTTATTCCAATGAAGCCAAGGCATCGATGATAGGCGTACAACCCGACACACTGGCCAAATTTGGCGCTGTGTCCGAACAAGTCATAAAAGAGATGGTAACTGGCACTGCCCGCAATGCTAAATCACAGTGCGCTATTGCAGTGAGTGGCATTGCCGGGCCGGGCGGCGGCAGCGATGAAAAGCCGGTTGGCACCGTGTGGTTTGGGTTCCAGTTTGGTGAACAAACCGTGACCGTTCGGCAACGGTTTCAGGGCGACCGACAAGCCGTGCGCGCCAGCGCCATTGTGTTTGCTATTAACGAACTGCACCTGTGGCTAGTTGCAAACCCTGTCTAATCTGAAAAAATACACAAAAACCGACACACAGTATTGCACTGTATAATCATACAGTATATATTGTGCACCATTACAGTTACTAAACATCGTTCGTTGTGGAGCACACAAACCAACGGTGATAATAAGAGGGCATTTCACGTGGATGACAATAAATCCAGAGCGTTATCGGCAGCAGTAGGTCAAATTGAAAAGCAATTTGGTAAAGGCGCAATCATGCGTTTGGGTGATAACCAGGCGATGGACATCGAGGCAATCTCAACAGGCTCACTGAGTATTGATATTGCACTGGGTATAGGCGGTCTTCCATGTGGTCGTGTTGTCGAAATTTACGGCCCGGAATCATCAGGTAAAACAACACTGACATTACAGGTTATTGCTGAAGCGCAAAAGAAAGGCAAAACCTGTGCATTCGTTGATGCCGAGCACGCGCTTGATCCGGTATATGCAGAGAAGCTGGGCGTAAGCATTGACGATCTGCTGGTATCTCAGCCCGATACCGGTGAGCAAGCGTTGGAAATCTGTGACATGTTAGTGCGCTCTGGTGCCGTTGACGTGGTCATTGTGGACTCTGTGGCAGCGTTAACACCAAAAGCCGAAATTGAAGGCGATATGGGTGACTCACACGTTGGTTTACAAGCGCGCTTGATGTCACAGGCTCTGCGTAAACTCACTGGTAACATCAAGCGTTCAAATACCTTGTGTATTTTTATCAACCAAATTCGTATGAAAATTGGTGTGATGTTCGGTAACCCAGAAACGACTACAGGTGGTAATGCGCTTAAATTCTATTCTTCTGTACGTCTCGACATTCGCCGTATCGGTGCCGTGAAAGACGGTGACGAGGTAGTGGGTAACGAAACTCGCGTTAAAGTCGTTAAGAACAAAGTTGCACCGCCGTTTAAGCAAGCGGAATTCCAGATCATGTATGGTGAAGGTATCAGTAAAGAAGCCGAGCTGATTGATTTGGGTGTTAAGCAGAAGCTGGTTGATAAAGCCGGTGCCTGGTACAGCTACAATGGTGACCGCATTGGTCAGGGTAAAGCAAACGTGGTGAAGTACCTGAAAGAGCACCCTGAAATTGCGGCGGATATCGAAAAGAAAATTCGTGCAGAGTTGTTGCTCACCAAAAATATTAAAGCAGATGACGTAGAGCCGGAAGACGCGCTGTAATCATTTGATTTACCCATTCAACTTAGCGTTGAACTCCCCCTATAAGCCCATCTTATAGATTTGCCCATCCATTTGGATGGGCTTTTTTATGGGAGATTTAGTGTTCCTTCAGAGTTAAACTCACATCTGAGTCTCATCCAAGATCAGATGGTTATATTTTCTCTTCGATACCGGGCATGGATTGTTTCCAGCTTTCTGGTACTTTTCCTTGCAGGGCATAGGAATAAGCGAGTAGCTCAGCTATTACATAATATAAGGATTCTGGTATTGATTGGCCCAGGTCGAGGGTGGTTAAAAACTCACTGAGATAGGGATCTTCATGAATGAGTACACCATTTTGCTGCGCACTGGCGATAATTGCTTCCGCTAAATCACCATAGCCTTTAGCTACAACGGATGGGGTTTTATCTCCTTCCGATTCGCTGTATTTAATGCCTACAGCACGTTTGGCTTTATTGGTCATGCCATCGTCTCCAAAATTTGGTACGGCTTTGTGGCAAGTGTGTCTGGAATTTTGCCTAACTGTACTTTGTGATGCTCTACGTCCAATCCAAGCATCTTGAAGCGCTTGAGTAAAAAGGGCAAAGAATTCGCTACCTTTTCAAGCAGATTCTGATTCGATGTGTAAATATCCAGGTCTATTTGTTTATGGAGGATTTTTACTTTAGTCAGTAACTCGCCGAGTTCGCCAATATCCAGTTTCATGGTGAGTTGCCAGCGTTGTTGCTGATTAGCTTCATTGTCTTGTGCCTGATGTTCAGGTTCTCGTTTGATAAGAATCTCAGCCTGTTTCTGCTGTTGCTGAAAAGCGGGCAGCAAGTAGTAGAACGTGTCCTGACCTTGTAACGTTTGTTCGGCGCTGGATAGCTTGGATTGCTGATGTGAGGACAGCAAACTTTTGAGTTGTTTAAGCATATTATGCTGGTTATCGGCATTGGCCAGGTCTCTGACCATTCTGGCTGTTGCTGACTGGAGCGGTTGAGGTTGACCCGTAGACGTTTTGGTTTGTTGTTGAAACAATCGCTCAACCTCGTCCTGACTCTTTATTTGTTTTCCCAATAAAGCAATCTGCAATAATTGAACTAAACCGCCCAGCATGCCCTGTCCCGGCTGAGAAGATGTTAAAACCGAGGGTGACTGTAACCACGCTGGCGAGGTAAATAAGTGTCTGAGCACCTGTGGCGAAATGGCCTCTTGTTGAAGCGCTTTAACCTGTGCTGGCTGCATCTCACTTTTTACATTGTCTATGGATACTTCTGTACCTGCTGTATCAGATACTGGGCTGGTTGGAAGCAATTTTTGAATGATGCTTGTAAGTACTTGCTTACTTTCTGTGTTGCCTTGATTAGCGATTTTCTGTAGTGATTGTGTCAAGTCACCAATGTTGACAGATGAAGGCTCCACATTTACTGCATTAAAACGAAGTAATGTCTGGATGAGCTGCTGCACTTCACTCTTAACGCCTGGGGCCTGCATTTGTAGAAGGCTTGCAAGTGGTTTGTCGTTGCTTAAAGCGGCTGCCTGAACACGTTTATCCGCCTGTCCAGATACATCGCTAGCAGCTTGTTTTGGCTCACTAGAAATACCATCAATCTTGTCCGACATAGACGGGTTTTGAATCGGAAGTCCTTTTGAAATGTCAGAATTTCCCGTTAGTTGGATAGGTGCTTGGGGGACTTTTAATAGCTGAGCAGCGGAGAGTTGCAATGCTTGAATAGCTTGCTGACTCGCTCTGGGCAAAGCCGCCATCAACGCTTTATCCGGTGATGTATCGAGCAATTGCGGCTGTGTTTTCAATAAGCGGGCAGTGAGTTGTTTTCCTGTAACTTGCAGAGTAACAGGCATGGCTTCACTGCTTGTTTTTAGTGCTTGCTGAAGTTGGCTGGCGAGCTGACTAACGACCTTTTCAGGTAACTGATTGATGTGCTCGATTTTCATTCCCTGCTGATGAAGTTGGGCCTGAGATAATACGTTTAGTACTGCACTATCATTGTTTACTTTCAGGATATTTATCGTGGTTCTTGTGTTTAGCTGTGACTGTTCGGTCGATTTAGAAAGCTCGCCTTGTTTTACAGAGTCACTATCGAATCGTAACTTAATGTCCCACTTGCCGTTCACCGGTTTGGCTTCAACAATGACCGATTTACCAACCACCAGATCATTAGCCGCTGGACCGCCGGGGAATTGTTCCAAAGTGGCTTTGGGAAGTGATAGCATTCTGGTCTCACCTGCTGACACCCTCAGTTGCAGCGTATTTTGACTAATTTCAGCGATAGTCGCTTTGATCTGCAGGGGCTGAGTTGCACCGGCAGTGAGTTGCTTCGACAATTGTTGAGTTAAGGCGTTGTCGATAGGTTGTGAGATGCGCTGCTGGTCTAGTTTGGCAAGCAGTGTTACATCAGTAGGGAGCGTCAGGGTTGGTGCCAGTTGCGCAAGGGATTGTGGCAGTCCCTGTGCGTTTACTACAGGCAAGGTCGTTGGCAAACGTAAAAGTAATAATTGGTCGCGCGGTTTTATTGCTAATTGTTTTGCAACCTCCACCAACAACGTCTTGTCGATATTTTGCAGCGTGGTAGAAGAAGTGCGAAGGCTGTTTGACTGTGCAGGCTGGGCGACTTGCATCAATTGCGCAAATCGCGTAATAGCTTCGGGCTTCATGCCGGCTTCGCTGAGTGCGGATAACAGTGCCTGCCTGGACTCAGGTGACAAGCTTTGTGTGGAAGGAGTCAGTTGCATAAATCGTTATCGGCGCCTTTTGCAATTGTATGAGTATAACGGGCTAGTTAACAGAATGAGAAGTAATCAGAGCTATACTTCCTCCCGGCAATTTAACGCTGTCAATCCTTCAGAAGATTGAATTAGATCAGAAATTCGCCGAACAGTCTTTCAGGTAAGATGCGATTACACCTAAATATGGTAGAATGCTGCGATTTTTTTAACGAAGTGAAACAGGAATTATCTTGGCAGGACTAACTGCACATGCGCTAACTTGTGTAAAACGGGACAGAGTGTTGTTTGCTGACTTGTCGTTTACCTTGCCGGCAGGCAGTCTGACGTATCTGCGTGGCCCCAATGGTGCAGGTAAAACCAGCTTACTTCGACTGCTTACCGGACTGTCGCTTCCTGACCAAGGGGAGATCCTGTTTAACGATGTGCCCATCGCGGAGTGTCTCCCCCAGTTTCACGCTTCACTTACCTATATCGGTCATAAACCCGGACTAAACAGTGCCTTGTCTGCAATTGAAAACCTGCAGTACTGGTGTGCCCAACATAGCATTGGCTTTTCACTCGAAACCGCGTACAAGGTATTAACGACATTAGGTTTAGTCGGGCTTGAGGATATTCCCGTTCGCATGCTATCGGCCGGTCAGCAGCGCAGAGCGGCATTGGCCCGCTTATGGTTAAAGTCTGCTGACATCTGGATTCTGGATGAGCCTTTTACTGCGCTCGACATAAGCGGAATAAAATTGCTGGAAGCACACATGAAATCTCATGTTGAACAGGGTGGTACAGTGATTACCACCTCGCATCAAGCGTTGAGTGAGGTTGCCGGGCCGGTTACGTTGTTGGATCTGGAGTACCGCATATGAAGGCGCTCTGGAGCGGCATTTTTAAGCGTGACTTAGCTCTGGCATTTCGGCAGCGCTCTGAACTTGCGCAACCCCTGATGTTTTTGTTGATGGTGGTAACCCTGTTTCCGCTTGGCGTTGGGCCCGGGCCTGCCACGTTGCAAAAAATCGGTCCAGGCGTTATTTGGATCGCGGCCATATTGTCGTCACTTCTCGCTATGGATCGTATGTTTCGCGACGATTTTTGGGACGGCTCCATGGAGCAGTATCTGCTTAGTGGCCAGTCTGTCTGGGCCATTTCGGCAATTAAGGTACTGGTGCACTGGCTGGTGAGTTTTGTGCCGCTGTTGATTTTATCGCCGCTATTAGCACTTTTTCTGAATTTAACCGTACAGATGTACACAGCACTGATGCTAACGCTGCTGCTGGGTACGCCCTTGTTATCCCTGGTTGGGGCGATAGCGGTTGGGTTGACGGTTGGCTTGCAACGGGGCGGGGTGTTACTGGCTCTATTGCTGATACCGGTGTTTATTCCGTTGTTGATTTTTGCCACCTCGGCGGTTGATGCCGCTGCGTTACAATTACCTTACCGCGCGCATCTTGCTATTATTGGCGCCATGCTATTAGCAGCCATGGCGGCTGCGCCCATGGCAATTGCGTATGCTTTAAAAGTGAGTCAAAACTAATGTGGAAGTGGTTACATCCCTACGCAAAACCTGAACGTGCTTATCAGCTGTGTTCAACACTCCAGCCTTATTTTTTCTGGCCGGCTGTGCTGTGTATTCTGGTTGGTTCGGTCTGGGGACTGGCGTTTGCGCCGCAGGACTATCAACAAGGCGATTCGTTCCGGATTATCTATATTCACGTGCCCAGTGCAATCTTGTCGATGAGCACTTATGTCGCAATGGCTGTCGCGGCACTTGTGGGAATCGTATGGCAATGGCGCACCGCCTTTATGGCAATGATCGCTATGGCGCCAGTGGGTGCGGTGGTTACCTTTATCGCATTGTTTACCGGCGCCGCCTGGGGCAAACCAATGTGGGGCACCTGGTGGGTGTGGGACGCGCGTTTGACGTCTGAGCTTATATTGCTGTTCTTATATCTGGGGGTAATGTCACTTTATGGCGCCTTTGAAGACAAGCAACAGGCAGGAAAAGCTGCAGGCGTCATGGCACTTGTTGGCGTCGTCAATGTCCCTATTATCCACTACTCCGTAGAATGGTGGAATACGCTGCATCAGGGGGCCACTATCAGCAAATTCGATAAACCGTCGATTGCGCCTGAAATGCTCTGGCCGCTACTTATTGCATTACTCGGGTTCGCCTTATTTATTGCTGCGGTAACCGTAATGCGCATGAAAAATGAAATAATCCGTAGAGAATATCATCGCCCCTGGGTAAAAGAGATGGTTCAGAGCGCAAAGGAGACCAATCATGCAGTTTGAGAGTTGGCAGGCCTTTTGGCACATGGGCGGCTATGCCTTTTATGTGTGGGCGTCCTTTGGCGTTACTTTCCTGGCTATGGGCCTGATAGTGTTGAATAGCATGATGACACACAAAAAATTACTCAAAGAAGTGGCTCAGGAAGCCGCCCGACAACAGCGGATCGCGACCGCGAAACAGGCAACTAAACAGAATCTGACCGGAGAGGAAGTATGAATCCAAGACGTCAACGCAGACTGGCCGCGGTAGGCGGTGCCGGACTGTTAATTGTTGGGGCTGTTGCACTGATGCTGTTTGCTTTAACCGACAATATCGACCTGTTTTACACGCCATCTGAAATCGTCGAAGGGAAAGACGGAGTGAAGCCAACCGTCGGTCAACGTTTGCGAATTGGTGGTATGGTCGTGCCGGGGAGTGTCTCCCGCGACAGTGAGAGCCTCGAAGTGACTTTTAAATTAATCGATACGGGTCCACAGGTGACCGTGACTTATGCCGGTATCCTACCGGATTTGTTTCGTGAAGGTCAGGGCATTGTGGCAACCGGCGTGTTAGCCGAAGCCGGCGTCATTCAGGCGGAAGAAGTGCTGGCTAAACATGACGAAGAGTACATGCCACCGGAGCTGGCTGAACAGATGAAAGGGATCAAACACGTTAAACCCAGCGAGGGGAGCTACGAATAGTGATACCTGAAATTGGCAATATCTCGCTGGTGCTTGCGCTTATTGCGTCTATTTTACTGGCGGTTTATCCGCTATGGGGAGCACAGAAAGGGCACGTTGCATTGATGGCAACAGCCCGCCCTCTGGCAGTAAGTTTGTTTGGATTTACTGCGATTGCTTTTGGCTGTCTCACCTACGCGTTTGTTACCGATGACTTCTCACTGAATTATGTCGCTCAACATTCCAATAGTCGTTTGCCTGTTTACTACAAAGTGACGGCGGTGTGGGGCGGTCATGAAGGTTCGTTCTTACTCTGGGTATTGATGCTTTCACTGTGGACGGTGGCTGTGGCCATTTTTAGCTCAGGGATTCCACGCGTTATGGTAGCGCGAGTATTGTCGGTGCTTGGTATGGTAGCCATCGGCTTTTATCTGTTTATGTTACTTACCAGTAACCCGTTTGACAGTATGCTGCCGTTTTTCCCGGTAGATGGACGTGACTTGAATCCGCTGCTTCAGGATTTCGGCATGATCATTCACCCGCCCATGCTGTACATGGGCTATGTTGGATTCTCTGTTGCCTTTGCGTTTGCCGTTTCTGCACTTATTTCAGGTCAACTGGATTCAACCTGGGCGCGTTGGTCTCGCCCCTGGGTTATTGCAGCCTGGAGTTTTCTGTCGGTAGGCATTGCACTAGGTAGCTGGTGGGCATACTACGAGCTCGGTTGGGGCGGCTGGTGGTTCTGGGACCCGGTAGAAAATGCCTCGTTTATGCCTTGGCTGGTCGGGACTGCACTCATGCACTCTTTGGCGGTAACCGAAAAGCGTAAAGCGTTTAAGTCCTGGACCGTATTGTTGGCTATTGCCGCTTTTTCGTTGAGTTTGCTAGGCACGTTTTTGGTTCGCTCCGGCGTTATTGTGTCGGTTCACTCATTCGCCAGTGACCCCTCACGTGGGCTATTTATTCTGGGCATATTAGTTGTGTTAACAGGCTTAAGCCTAGTGTTGTACGCAATGCGCGCGCAGCAGCTAAAAAGCCCCGGGCGCTATCAACCGTTTTCACGGGAAGTACTGTTAATTGGTAACAACGTATTTCTGTGCGCTGCCACCCTGGTGGTGTTTTTGGGTACACTGTTACCCTTGGTGCATAAAGAACTGGGGCTAGGCTCTATATCGGTGGGGGCACCGTTCTTTAATCAGATGTTTACCTGGTTGATTGTTCCCTTTGTCTTTATGTTAGGACTTGGGCCATTAACGCGTTGGAAGCATCAGCCAGTAGCACAAATTCAAAAAACGATATTACTGGCGTTAGGACTGAGTGTAAGCGCCGGTATTCTGATTAACTTTAGCTATGATGCACCAACGTATTTTGCGGCGTTGGGGCTGGTGTTAAGTGCATGGATTCTTGTTACGACGACTCAGGAAGTATTGCAACGGGTAAATGCGTTATCGTCGGGCTCACTGTTCGAGCGACTTCACAAGTTAACGCCTAGTCACTGGGGGATGATCCTTGGTCACCTTGGCTTTGCAGTAACCATCATTGGCATCACGCTGGTGAGTAACTACGAAGTTGAACGTGATGTGCGCATGGTGCCGGGAGAGTCGGTAACGCTGGGCGGTTATGAATTTGCTTTCCAGCGGGTAGAATCTCGTAACGGCCCCAATTACACCGCAGATGTGGGCATTTTTGATGTGTATCAGGACGGGGAGAAACTCGTTCACCTCGAACCTGAGAAGCGACTATACATCGTGCAGCGCATGCCTATGACGGAAGCGGGTATTTACTCTACTGTTTTCCGTGATTTGTTTATCGCGATGGGCGAGCCGCTGGATGATGGCGCCTGGGCGATTCGCGTTTATATAAAGCCTTTTGTGACCTGGATTTGGGCGGGTGCAGTATTTATGGCCTTAGGCGGCGTGTGTTCAATCAGTGACAGACGTTATCGCATGGCCAAGCTGGCAAAAGTGAAAAAAGCCGTAACACCCGGCAGTGTTATAACAGGAGAAAGTGCATGAAGCGTTGGATAGTGTTTGGCGTACCGCTACTTGCGTTTGTCATCCTGGTTGGCTTTTTGTTCAGCGGATTGTTTTCTGACCCGCGGGCGTTGGACTCTCAGGTAAAAGGAAAGCCGGTACCGGATTTTTCCTTACCTGATTTAATGAACCCTGCGCAAACCTATACGCCAGATGTGTTTAAAGGCAAGGTGACGCTATTGAATGTGTGGGGTGTGTGGTGCGTGACTTGCGCAGTTGAACTGCCTTATCTGACTCAGCTTGTAGAACAAGAGCAGGTTAACATTGTGGGCTTGTATTTCGACCAGGACCTAGACCCGGATTTCGGTACTAAAACCATTGAGCGGGTGCAGCAGGAAGTGGTTGAAATCACAAGTCAGTTTGGCAATCCATATCAGTTTCATATCTTTGATGTATTTCGTGATACGTCACTCGATTTGGGCGTAACCGGTGCACCCGAGCACTTTTTAATCGACAGCAACGGGGTTATTCGCATGCATCACATCGGCGATATTAACGAGCGGGTGTGGAAGAATAAAGTAGGGCCGCTTTACCATCAATTACAACAAGAACTAGCGGGGCAACCACAATGAAACGAGGGCTGCTTTTTATCGCATTGCTGTTTGCCAGTTTAGTTGCACAGGCAACAGAAGAGGCCTATGAATTTGATACGCCTCAGCAACGCTTGCTGTTTCAGACTCTGACGGCAGAGCTGCGTTGTCCGATGTGCCAAAACCAGAATATTGCAGACTCGGATGCGATGATTTCTCACGATATGCGCCGTAAGGTATATACCCTGATCAAACAGGGCAAGAACGAAGCAGAGATCATAGATTATATGAAGTCGCGATACGGTGATTTTATTCACTATAAGCCACCGGTAACGCCTGTGACCATGTGGTTATGGCTGGCGCCTATTCTGTTTTCGATTGTCGCCTTATTAGTTGTATTTCTTCGCAGACGTACCTCGCCCCCAGAAGATATGGCGGCAAAGCTAGCAAAAGCAGAAGCAATGTTGGAGCAAGATAAGTAGTGTCCTGGTTAGAGTTTGGATTGTCTGTTGCGGCGTTAGTCGCTGTATTGTTAATACTGATTGCACTGCCATGGTTTCGTCGCGGCGCAGAGCAGGAAAATGTGTCATCGGCCAATGTTTCTGTTGTGAAGCAACGATTAGCCGAATTAGAGCGCGAAGTGTCTGAAGGCTTGCTTACCGAACAGGACATGCGACAGGCCAGTGACGAGATAAAAGTGGCATTGGTTGATGAAGCGCAGGAAGAAAACAGGACGGTTACCTCTGGTGGTTTGGTATTACTATTAGGTGCATTGGTTGCGTTGGGAGTAGGGGGTTGGGCTTATAGTCAGGCTAACAACCTGGACCGATTGCAGGCAACGCAGGAAGCAATCGATGCTTTACCCGATCTGAGTACTAAATTGGCCCAAGGCAACGGTGAGAATTTTACGCCGAAGGATTTTCAGCAGTTGACGTTAGCCATCCGTAAACGGTTGCAAATGGAACCGGAAGACGGACAAGGCTGGATGTATTTAGGACGCATTTGGATGGCGCTGGACCAGCAGGACCAGGCATTCGCAGCCTATGAAAAGGCCATTCATTATGCGCCGGGCGATAGCAACGTCAGAACCAATTATGCCAGAGCCTTGATGGCCAGTGATGACAAAGGGCGATTACAAAGTGCCCGGCAGTTGTTGTCGTCGCTATTGCAGGATGAGCCGGATAACAGCAATTTGGTCCTCATGTTAGCTGTGGTCGCCGGCAGGTTAGGCGACGAAGCTGTGCTGGCGTCGAATTTGAGTAAGTTAGATGGCCTGCTTCCAGCGGACAACCCGTTAATGGTGCAACTGCAATCACGGTTGACCCAGCTTCGGGGCGAGACACCCGAATCAGCGAGTGAAGCACAACAACTAACAGGGTTTAATATTGAAATTAGTATCAGCGATGAACTAGCAGCTAAGCTACCTGAAAACGGGTTTTTATTCGTGTTTGCGCAGGACGCAAACAGTGACAATCGCATGCCTGCTGCAGTACTCAGAATGCCATTGTCAACGTTACCTGCAACAGTCACGCTGACGCAAGAAAATGCTATGACACCGAATTATTCTCTGGCCCAGTTGTCTGAAGTCAAATTAATGGCCAGGGTGTCTGCTGATCAGGAGGCGCCAGCCGTTACCGGTGACTTAGAAGGCGTGATGAATAGTGAAGTTGTTCAGGGCAATATTCTGGACGCAACGATAGTGATCAACAAGGAAATCATGTGATATCGATTAACAGTAAGCTGTCTGCTCTTATTGTTTGCGCTGCGTTAGTAGGTGGCTGCGCAACAAAGCCTTCAACAGAACAGACGGCAAGCACAACAAACACAACGAATACAACACAAAGCGACCCCAGGGATCCCTTAGAACCGATAAACCGGGTTATGTGGGATTTAAACTGGGAAGTATTGGATCGCTTCTTACTCAAACCTGCTGCAACCGTCTACGTGACGGTTATGCCTGGCTTTGCCAGAACCGGATTGTCCAATGCAGTTGAAAACCTGTCTGAGCCGGGCAACATGGTGAACAACCTGTTACAAGGCAAAGTGGGTCCGTCTTTCGATAGTTTCACCCGTTTTATGATTAACTCTACTGTCGGTGTGGTGGGGTTATTTGATGTCGCAGGTGCGATGGGATTGCAACGTCAGGAAGAGGAATTTGGCGAAGTACTGGGTGTATGGGGAGTGGGCACGGGCCCCTTCGTAATGCTGCCCGCCAGAGGCCCTACAGACGCTCGTAGTTTTACCGGTGACGTGGTCGATAACCTTTATTTTCCACTGTCTGTGTTAACAGGCAATATGAACGTAGCCCGATTTACTATTAGTGCTCTGGAAGGACGTGCACAACTGCTCGGTCAGGAAGGACAAATAGAAAACGCGGTTGATGACTATGAGATGGTTAAAAATATCTATTTCCAGAACCTGGAATTCAGGGTTACCGACGGTAAAAGTGTAGAAGAAGGTCCTGACGAAGAGCAGTTAGAAGACTTTGAAGAGTTTGAGTCGATGTTTGATGATGTCAATCTGGAAGAAGACTTGCCGGCTGAGCCTGAACCTAAATAGGGCGCAGAAAAGAATCAAAAAAACCGCTGATATCAGCGGTTTTTTTATGTTTGAACAAAGCTTAGTCCTGGTAGCCCATGGGATTCTGTGACTGCCAGTTCCAGGCATTGGCACACATATCTTCCAATGTTTTCTTCGCATGCCAGTTCAGCTCGGAAGCGGCTTTTGTTGGATCTGCATAACATGCGGCTACATCGCCTTCCCGACGCGGCGCAATTTTGTAGTTGATCGCTTTTCCGCAGGCTTTCTCAAACGCAGCTATCATCTCAAGCACTGAATAACCCTGACCTGTGCCCAGGTTATAGATGTCCAGGCCCATGTTCAGTGACAGTCGTTCGATGGCTTTTAAGTGGCCATTTGCAAGGTCTTCCACGTGAATGTAGTCACGTACACCGGTTCCGTCGACGGTGTCATAATCGTCACCAAACACGGCTAATTGAGCCAGTTTGCCTGAAGCGACCTGTGAGATATAAGGCATCAGGTTGTTCGGGATACCGTTCGGATCTTCGCCAATCTGACCTGACGGATGTGCACCCACCGGGTTGAAATAACGAAGGAGTACGATGTTCCATTCCTCATCAGACTTGTACAGATCTTTAAGAATATTCTCGACCATCAACTTAGACATACCATAGGGATTTGTCGGATGGCCTGTGGCCGAGTCTTCACGTAGAGGGAGTGATACAGGATCGCCGTAAACCGTTGCTGACGAGCTGAAAACCAGGTTTTTCACATTGTGGCGACGCATGGCGTTGCAAAGGTTAACCGAGCCATAAACGTTATTTTGGTAATATTCCAATGGCTTCTGTACCGATTCACCCACGGCCTTTAAACCCGCGAAGTGGATGACAGAGTGAATATCATGCTCTGAAAATACCTGGTCTAATGCGCCAGAATCGCAGATATCTCCTTTTACAAAGGTAACCGGCTTTCCGGTTATTGCCGTTACGCGACGCAACGACTCTTGTGACGCATTACACAAGTTATCAAAAACGACTACATCATAGTTTGCTTCCAGCAATTGCAGTACGGTGTGGCTGCCGATATACCCAGCTCCACCGGTGACAAGTATTGTTTTCATTGCTTATCCTTTTGTGACAACGATTCTAAATATTTAGCGCTTAATGAGTATTGTACAGGTTTCACGATAATGGGATACAGCAGGAAAACTAGCAACGCCCACAATAAAGACGTCCAGTCGGCTGCTACGCGAAGAAGCAGTGTAAACGCTGGCACAATCACCAGCAGTTTAAGTATGTTCAGTACAGTCTTTTCCGGAACAGTAAGTTTTTTGGCTGCCCGCTCCAGTAAGCGCATACGCTCTGCCAGAGGAAGGCCAGATAAACCAGGAATATTGCGCGTCGAAAAATAGAATTGCATAAAGTGCTCTTAATAAAAAACCGCCGGAACATGACGACACGGCGGTTATTGTAAGGCAATCAGCCAGTGTTTAAAACACAGGTGTCGTTATTGTGCTTTTTCCTGAATACCGGCTTTTTCCCAGAATCTTGATTTGAAGCTCATCAAACCAATTACAATAGCAATAGCAATACTAAAGAGTGCGATTTGAAGATACAGGTTTGGCATTTCTTGCACGTTCTCAGGATCAAAATTACCAGATAGCAAACCAGCAATAATATTACCGATAGAGTAGGTGAGTACAAATACGCCCATCATCTGACCTGCAAAACGCTTCGGCGACAATTTACTGACCGCACTAAGTGCTACAGGGCTAAGGCATAGTTCACCTACGGTATGCAGGAAGTAAGTCGTTACTAGCCACATAGGGGCTACTTTAAGTCCTTGCGCTGCATATTGGGATGCCATAAACATGACCAGGAAGCCTGACGCCATAATTACAATACCAATTGCACACTTAATGGTATATGAAGGGTCAATCATGCGCTTGGCAAGGTTAATCCAAAGGGCGGCAAAGAATGGCGACAGAATGATAATAAAGAGAGAGTTAGAAAGCTGGAACCATACGGTAGGGATAGCGTCCATTCCAAACCATGACGTTAACCATGAGCCACTTTCCAGCGCGCGATCAGTATAGTTCTGCGCAAATAAATTAAGGGATGATCCGGCTTGTTCAAAACCAGACCAGAAGCATGCAGAGGCAACACATACTAAAAAAAGTGCCCACATACGTTGCTTTTCATTATCGTTTAACTGACCTTTGAAGTAGATAAAGCCAAAATAAACAAAGAATATAGCGGTGAAAATAATAGCGACTTTTTCAGCAAGCGCGACTGGCTCGATTACGATGGTGCCCAAATGGGCCAGAATGATAATCACAACGGCTACTGCTAACACGCCTAAAACACATAACCAGGCACGCTGCCTTGCGGCACCTACATAGGGGTTAGCGGGTGCCACTGACTCTGTAGCCAAAGAGCGGTTTGTAAAGTAGTACTGTATAAGTCCTAAACCCATACCGATGGCAGCGGCACCAAATGCATAGTGCCAGCCCCAGTTTTCCTGCAGGTAACCAGTGACCAGATAGGCGATCAACGAACCGATGTTAATACCCATATAGTATAGCGCATAGCCACTGTCACGACGGCCGTCATCGTCGTTATATTGCTGGCCAACCATGGCTGAAATGTTTGGCTTAAGTAACCCTGTGCCGGAAGCTACCAGAATAAGGCCGACAAAGAATAGGTTTTGAAGGTCTACTGCCAGTACAATGTGTCCGGCGAAGATAATTAATCCGCCATACCATACCGCTTGTTTGCCTCCAATCAGACGATCCGCGAGCCAGCCTCCCGGTAACCCAAGAAAATACACAGCCCCGGTGTAGAGGCCGTATATGGCACCTGCTGAGGCGACAGTGAAGCCAAGACCTTGTGTTTGCAAGCTCGCTGTCATAAACAGCACGAGCAGGGCACGCATGCCGTAGTAGCTCATGCGCTCCCACATTTCGGTAAAAAATAACGTTCTCAGACCATTTGGATGGCCGAAGAAGCTGGTGTCGTTAGATGTATTTGTTGTCACAACAGAGTTCCGTATAGTTATTATTGGTAAGTTGGTGTGTTCAATTTGTTGGAATTGAACACACCACTGTAGACATTCTTATACTAGAGGTTGTCCATTGAGACAACCTGTAGGCGATGGGATAGCTTATAAATCCAGCAGAAGTGAAGCCTCGAGTGTGAATCTGCTTATAATTCCCGAATAGTCGCCACAACAATGCGAATGGCAATAAACGCCATGCTTAGCAACACGCCCAGCAATACCAAGTTGTAAATTACCTTAGGGTAGGTAGCGTCATCGGGCAGCGTTGGCGACTCAACAGTAACTAAATGTTGTAGTTGTTGATAGGTATCGACCCGTGCATTTTCTAACGTCATTAATGATGAGCCATAGGCCTGTAATGCAAGTTCTACCTGAACCTGCAGGTTTGAATATTGTGCCATCAGCTGATTAATCGAGAGTTTGGCGTCGCTGCCCTGCGTATCATTGATCTTGGTTTTCTGTTCTGTGATCTGCTGCTCAAGTGCTTTGATTTGGCGCTTTAAAGACACAATTTCCGGTGCGGTCGCAGACATAATGCCTGCCAAGGTGCTGAGCTCAGCTTGTTTCTGAGCGAGCGTGGCTTCAAGAGAGAATGCGATTTGCTGAAAGGCTGCACCTTCTGCTGTAGGATCCAACACATTGTATTTTGATTGGAAATTAATGAGGGCCAGCTTGGCCTGCTGAAGCTTGTCTTCCACGATGTCGTGTTCGCTTTGTGCAAACGCTAAGCGCGATTTTGCCAGGTTATTGCTGATTTCGTTTATAAATTGTTCTGCGCGTTTAACGATGGTCTTGCTGATTAACTGGGCATATTCCGGGTTATAAGCGCGTACAGACAGCTCGATAACACTGGAGTCTGAGTTAATCAGGACATCGATATTGTTCAGGTAATATTCCAGAAAGGCTTCGTTACTGTGATCACTAGCGAGGCGACTAATGATGTCGCCCTCTGAAGAGGTATAGTGACCACTTAAATCAATAGCCTTGTCGAGATAGTGCAACATGTCATTCGATTGTATGAATGCAACAACCAGTTGGCTTTCATTGGATGCCGGGGCGCCTGTCACTCCTGACATAAGCAGCGCTGACGGGTCGAAGTTGTTTGCACCATCGGCAGACTTTACAACAAGCTGGCTTGTGCTTTCATACTTTGGAGCAGCAATCAGTGTTAAGTACGCAGCATAAAGAAGCCAGGGCACTATTACGAGCAATAGCGGCCGTTTCTTAATCATTGTTTGTGCTTGGTTAAGGTAGTCTTTCAGCATGCTAATTCTCGTTATCCCATGTAAATCTTTATGGCTTCTTCAAGGTCGCTATAATAAGTAAGCTGGCCATTGTCTAACAGAATGGCGGACTTACAGAACTCTCGTATTTGGTCAATTTCATGGCTCACCATGATTAAGCCGGCTTCCTTTGCTTTCACTTCTAATGCTTCCCGGGCTTTTTTCCTGAATTTGGGATCGCCTACCGATGTCGCTTCGTCTATCAGGTAAATATCAAAATTAATATTGATGCAGCAGGCGAATACCAAGCGTGCGCGCATACCCGAGGAATATGTCCTGACCGGCAGGTCATAGCGTTTATCGAGCTCTGCGAATTCCTGAACTTTTTTCTCATATTTCCGTAAATTTGGCACATTATTGATTCTCCCAACAAATCGGGTATTTTCACGGCCAGTCATTTGTGGGTGAACGCCGGTTGCAAGAGCTACAGGCCAGGACATTGACTTATTAGTTAGAATTTTACCTGAGTCGGGGTACTCACTTTTTGCCAATATTCTGAAAAGTGTGGATTTCCCTGCTCCATTTTTTCCCAAAATTGCCACATTGCTTTCCGTTGGAATCGTAAAGTTTAAGTTGCGGAAAATATATTGGGGCCCAAGTTTACTTGGGTAAGATTTCGTTAAATTCTTTAGCTCAATAGTCATCTGGATAAAATACCTTTCCAAGTTAGATGATATAGGCACACGGCAAAGAAGAAAGCTGTAAAAGAACTGGCAAGAGCAAATTCGACAGACACTCCATTGTCACCATAGGATTTAAAACATGCGAACCTTGCTAATTCTATAAAGTGGACTAACGGATTCCATGTTAAATAGTGCCAATACTCCATAGGAATATCTTGAAGACTAAAAAATGTGCACGATATGAAGAAAAGAGGCCTTGTTAATAAGCCTGTAACCTTGTTTACCTCAGGAACATAGGCGGTAATGATGCCTAAAATGCAGCTCAAGCTAAACGTAAAAGCCCATAGCGCAAGGTAGATTACTATTAGTAGTAATGCATTATCTAATTGCGTAGGGATTTTCAAAAGAAACAAGGCAATAAAGGCTAGAATGATCACGACAATCTTAATTGAAAATTCTACAAAGCAAGAAACAATAAGACCTGAGATTGGCTGAACTTGCCTAAATGCGTATAAAGGTCGATTTCGTTTAAATGCGGCAGAGACGGAATTTAGTGGAGTAATAAATGATTGAATACTAATCATTCCAATCATCATAAAAATGAATACGGGAATGGAGTGGACATCGCCTCCTCCCATCATACTCCGCATATATGACAATCCGAAAATGAAGGCAAATGGCTCAATAAACGCCCAGGCTAATCCTAATTTATCATTAAACTGAGACTGCATTTCGCGAAGGAAAAGCGCGAATAACACACTTTTCCAAACGTTCAATTGCTTTCTAAGCGATACTTTCATTAGTTAAGAGCAACATTTGCTGCAACGGCAATTTGATAAATAACCTGGGTGATATCTTTAACCGCCTGTAGCGTTTTAGCGTCTATTCTTGGTAAGACCACCACCTGATCGCCGGTCGAAATAGGAGTGTCGTCTTCGACATCAAAGAAGTCGACCATCCCGTTTGCCCGAATAACCAAAATGCGCTCGTCGTTCGCTCTCTCACTGAACCCGCCAGCCCAGGCAACATAATCTTCAAGCGTCGCATTCTGATTGAAAACAACAGATTGCGGCATTAATACTTCTCCACCCACATGCACCAGATCTGTGACAGCCGGGATGACAATAGTATCGTTCGCTTCAAGAAGAATATCTGCCACGTTGGGGCCATCAGATACAATGACTTTGCCTAACGGTTTAATTTGTCTGGCTCGCGCAATGAAGTCAGAAATTAATTGGGCTTCCTGAACCCGAATAGCGCCTTCGCCTGTTGATGATACCGGCGCGGTATAAACAGATCTTTCCAGTCTGTCCAATGCCTGATTGATTATTTGCTGTTGCTGTTCAGCGACACTTTCGCGTAACAGGTAGATGTTTTTAAAGTCAGAGAGTGCTGGGTCTACGGCGACATTACTGAGTACCTGATGCAGACGGGCCCCTTTTTCGACCATAAAGCGGGATTCACCCTTGAAGCTTCCTGCAATATTTATGGGGTAGATTTGAATTTCATGATCATTTTTAAATTCAATATGATCACCTGCGTGGAGTTTCAGGTCACTAAATTGATCCAGCTTGGTGTACTTTGCAAAATGGCTCTCATCACGCAGACCGGTAACAGACACGTGACTAATAAAGTCACCGGGTTTGGCATAGTTGACCAACGATTGGCCTCGCATGTCATCGCCTTTTAATTCGAAAGTGAAGCTGTTCCTTGCCCCTTCACTCACCGTGACCGTTGAGCCTATAGGTTTTACGAGAATGACGTCTTTGTCCTGAAAAGAGAAAGCGGGCAGTGAGCCATTAGTCACAAAGTCATATAAATCAATGGCTTCAATAGTCTCTCCATTCCGGATGATTTCGATATTTCTGAAACTACCGCGAAGAAAGTCAATACCGCCAGCGCGTTTTAAAAAATACAGAACACTATCGGTCGCTTGGCCGGCATACTGGCCAGGACGTAACACAGGACCGGATACGTAAAGTGATACTGGCGTTGCAGTAAGCAAGTTGACGTATGTGTTCACGTCGTTAGTGTAAACAGATTTGATGGCCTGTGTGACAGTTTGATTCACCTGTCCAGCCGGTGTGTTCATAAGTTGTACCGGGCCAATATTGGGAATAAAGATATTCCCCTGACTATCGACAGTAACCACATCGGAATAATTAACCGCGCCCCACATCCAGACTGAAATTTGATCGCCCGGGGCAATCAAGTAGTTTTCGTTCACACTGCTTACACGTTCAGATTCGAAACCACCAATAAACAGGTTTGCCGCAAAAGGCGGATTAGCCATTTTCTCCTGGAGTGGGTATACCATATCAATGGTTGGCTCTCCAGGTAATACCATCCCGTTTCTGGGAACGTTGTTGTACTGGCCTGCGCTTGCTCTGGTTGCACTGTTGGCGCTAGCTGGCAATGTTGGCGACATGCCCAGTTGCATAGGATTAATCCCACTGGCGCTATTTGTAGTACCCGCGCTGCCCTGGCGATTAAGCTGTTGCTGTACCTGTCTGATTTGCTCTGCACTTTGTGCCACAGCCTGTCCGGTACTGAGTAAACTCACAATAGACAAGCCAATCACGTATTTAAGTACTTTCATATGATGTCTGTTCCTACTGCGTATCTTGAGATGCTATTGCCGGAAAATGAAGCCAATAATCTTGTTTTTTACACAGAACACCAGCTTGATTCATTCTGCCTTGTTGGACTGCACTTAAGCGATAACATTGAAGGCCAAGCGCAGAGTAATAACCAGAGGCAACCGTATATTCTACTCCGTCAATGACAGTTCTGCCTTGAGAGATTTTTAACTCTGGAATGGCTTTTGCTTGTTTTGTATCAGATGTCGATGGTATCTGCTTTAGTGTGGCTAACTGATTGGAACTTACTAATGGTAAGTTAGCTTTGACGGCAGCAGGCTGGGATACACCCCCTGCCAATGTGCTCAAACCTGTTATCCAAACAGCGGCGATAAATAATTTCATATCGTACTTGGCATACATCCATTTAAAGAGATGCCAAGAATACCATAATCGTAATAAAAGGCATGTAAAGTTTGATTGAGTTGGTTGAGTAGTAAGCAGATTAGCGATGTGCGTGCAAAAAAGCGCCAATCAAACTTAAATTTTCGAACAGGGGTAGTCAGTTATACTAATGTTTACTATTATAGGGCGAGTTTTCAGATATCTCTCCACGAAACAATGTTTGTTCGTCAGTAATCTCAATGGAGTTGGTGAGTTAATGGATTGTCCTTTTTACAAGGTAGATAGTGTGACGGGTGTACTAACCGGGAATCAGTGGAGACTGTGATCGAATGTTAACGTATCTTCAGTTCATTCCGTTATTCACGGCTTTTTTTGTCGCGCTCATTTTGCTCGTGGTGATGACGCCACTTGCTCATCAGTTTGGGCTTGTCGACCAACCATCTTATCGTAAACGCCACAGCGGTATCGTGCCGTTGACCGGTGGTGTCGCTATATTTGTTGCGGTTCTCGTTGCCAGCGTGATGACTGACGTGTGGATGAAAAACAACCCGCTCTTTTTTACGGCATCTGCCTTTATTGTACTGTTGGGTATGCTGGATGACCGGTTTGATTTAAGCGCCAAAGGGCGTTTGATGTGCCAGTTTGGTGTTGCCTCTATCATGGCCTGGAGTGCGCAAAACTACATTACATCGCTGGGGGATATTTTCGGCTTCGGTTCTGTGTACCTCGGGTTAGGTGGCTATTTCTTCACACTGATTTGTGTGGTTGGTGTCATTAACGCTATTAACATGATCGACGGTATTGACGGTCTGGCCGGTGGCATGAGCCTGATCGTGTTAGCCAGCGTGGTGTCTTTATTGGTCATCTCTGGCAACGGTGCCGCGATTATGGAGCCGCTGGTTATCATAGCCGCTATCGTTCCGTTTCTTGCGTTCAACCTAAGTTTGAAGGGTTTTAAAGGCAATAAGATTTTCATGGGTGACGCCGGCAGCATGTTCGTTGGCTTGACCATAGTGTGGCTGTTAGTTGATCACACCCAGGGCGTTTCTGCATCATTACGACCTATCACCGGGGTTTGGTTGATTGGTCTGCCACTGATGGACATGGCGGCTATAATGTTCAGAAGAGCTAAAAAGGGTCAGTCAGTGCTTCGTCCGGACAGAAAGCACTTGCACAATATCTTTATGCGTGCAGGCCTCAACTCAAGGCGTTCATTAGTCGCTATCTTGTGTTTAGGCGCATGTTATTGCGTGGTGGGTATACTGGGTGAGGTTTACCAGGTGCCTGACTACATCATGTTTTGGTCTTTCATGGCGTTGTTGGTGGTTTACACGGCTGCAATCATGAATATATGGAAGATTATTCGCGTAGTCCGAGATACAAAGCGATTGTTCTTGGGGAAATAATTGCCTCAAACTAGTGCAATCCAGGCGTGTTTTTCGTTACACTCTTCGCCAGTTATTTATCTCGGACAAACCATTGACCCCAAATTTTTCAATAAAGCACAGTCGTTATAAGGTTCACCGTGTTGAATCGATAGTGGCAATGGGGGTTTATGGTCGGGATAATCCGCAATGGCTCGAGCACTCTATTACCAGCATACTGTCGCAATCCTATTCTGATTTCCTCTATGTCATTGTTATTGATGGGCCTATCCCTGATAGGTTGCTAGCGGTAATAATGAAACATGCGTCTTTGGACGAGCGCTTAGTCATTGTAGAGGGTAAGGAAAACTGCGGCCTGGCCACGTGCATGAACTTTGCTATCGACTGGTCCCTATCGTTGCAACCAGCCTATTTCTTTAGGATGGATGCAGATGATATTTCAGAGCCTGATCGGTTTGCAACACAGATTGCCTACCTCGAAAAGCATGCACACGTGTCGATACTGGGTACAGGCTTAACCGAAATTAATGAACATGATAAAAAAGTCGGTTCGCGCGTTATGCCACTGACTAATCGACAAATTACCCGACTCTTGCCAAGGCGTTGCGCAGTAAATCATCCGACGGTATGTATTCGATACAAAGTGTTTAATGATGGGCATCGGTATGATGACAGTCTGCGCTTTGTTGAAGATTATCTACTTTGGATTGAGTTGGCATCACATGGTTATATATTTTGTAACCTCAAGGACAAACTACTTAAGTTTCGCCGAGTCGGTGATTTTTATAAGCGTCGCGGTTTTGTAAAGTCATTTAATGAATTCAGGGCGCGATTCAGAGCGCTGAGAAAACTTAAACGCATGTCTTTGTATAACTTGTTTTATGCAACCTCGGTGTTGATTCTGAGACTAATGCCTGCAAGTATTGTGAAGCTAGCCTACAAACTTGATCGTCATTACTTAGAGAAATTTATTAAACATTGATGTTCTCCAGCATTATCATCCTCTATCACCCAGAACAATCACGGCTGCTGGATAACATAGCGTTGTTGAATGACGCAGGGTGGTCAGTCATTGTAATTGACAATTCCCCTGAGTCTCACGCCAACTGGTTGCCGGATTATGTAAGCTACACACATTGCCCGGAAAATGCCGGCATCGCGGAAGCACAGAATATCGGTTTGCGCGAGGTACAGCAAAGACAACACGAATATGCGTTGTTACTTGACCAGGACAGTCTACTAAGTCTTTCTCTTCTAAGAGGCCTTCAGGCCAGTATTGTCAAAGCCAGAAAAATGCATCCAAAGGTCGCAGCAATCGGCCCTTGTATTGTCAGTGAGTTTGATCACAAGCCGGTAACAGCTTCGATTCAAAAGCCTAAAGCAGTGGGGGAGGGGTATCTTTCCGCTACGCAAATTATTGCCTCGGGGATGGTACTTTCTGTTCACTGTTTAGATGAAGTTGGCCTCAAGGAAACCGAGTTATTTATAGATGGCGTTGACCACGAATGGTGCTGGCGAGCGAGGCAATGTGGTTATGAGATATTTGTCGATAGTAATCTGCGCATGATTCACAAGCAAGGTGACGCGAGGAAGCGTGTACTCGGTGTTGATTTTAAGGTTGGGCAACCTATTCGGCTTTATTATCAGTTCCGAAATGTGCTTTTGTTGTTACCCCGGTCCTATGTGCCAGCCTACTGGAAAATCCGCAATCTAATTGCATTGCCATGCCGCTGGATCGTTAATCGTTTCTTGCTGGATGCGAGGTCACAACGAGGAGCATTCATGTGGAAAGGAATAAAAGATGGCGTGAAACGTGTATCTGGGCCGATGGGCAAGCGTTGAATACAGGTATACGAAACTTTCTGTTGAGCCTGTTTCGTCATGATGCTTTAATGAAACCAGTATAAATTAGTGGAATATCGCGCAGTCAATGTACTGAGGTGCGATTGTAAAATATAAAGGAAATGAACAAGTGAAGGTAACAGTATTTGGAATTGGGTATGTTGGTTTAGTACAAGCCGCGGTTTTGGCCGAAGTTGGTCACGATGTGGTTTGTGTGGATGTGGACCAGAACAAAGTTGATAACCTGAAAAAAGGTATCATCCCTATCTATGAGCCTGGCCTTACCCCGCTTGTCACCAGTAATTATGAAGGTGGACGTGTCGATTTCACCACTGACGCGCAGCGTGGTGTTGAACACGGCGAGCTGATTTTCATAGCCGTAGGTACGCCACCGGATGAAGACGGCTCGGCTGACTTAAAATATGTACTTGCAGTGGCAACCACTATCGCCACCCATATGCAAAATCATAAAATCATTATTAACAAGTCAACCGTGCCGGTTGGTACCGCGGACAAAGTAAAAGGCAAAGTGACCGAAACGCTTGCGGAATTAGGCAAATCAACCACCTTCGACGTAGTGTCTAACCCTGAATTTTTGAAAGAAGGGGCTGCAGTCAATGACTGTATGCGACCTGATCGTATTGTACTTGGTACAGATAGCGAAAAAGCAGAGAAAAAACTGCGTGAATTATACGCGCCGTTTAACCGTAACCACGACAAAGTGATTACTATGGATATCCGTTCTGCTGAGCTAACGAAGTATGCAGCGAACTGTATGCTGGCGACCAAAATCAGCTTTATGAACGAAATGGCAAACCTGGCTGAACATTTTGGTGCAGATATCGAAAACGTGCGCCGGGGTATCGGTTCTGACCCACGTATCGGCTATCAATTCATTTATCCGGGCTGTGGTTACGGTGGTTCTTGTTTCCCCAAAGATGTGCAAGCGCTCATTCGTAGTGCAAATCAGGTCGGTTATGAAGCAAAAATTCTGGAGTCAGTCGAAGCCGTAAACTACTCTCAAAAAGAAAAGTTATTCGAATATATTATGAGTCACTTTGATGGCGATGTGGCAGGGAAAACTGTCGCGCTGTGGGGACTATCATTCAAACCGAATACCGATGACATGCGCGAAGCATCAAGCCGTGTGTTAATGGAGCTCTTATGGGAAAAAGGAGCAACGGTGCAAGCCTTTGACCCTGAAGCCATGGAAGAAACGCAGCGTATTTACGGCAGCCGTGCCGACCTGAAACTTACCGGAACGAAAGAAGCGGCGCTTGATGGCGCGGATTTCCTGGTTGTTTGTACTGAGTGGCAATCGTTTCGCGCTCCTGATTTTGATTTAATAAAAGAAAAACTATCGCTACCGCTGATATTCGACGGTCGTAATTTATATGATCCGAAAACCATGTCGGAATACGGATTGCATTACTATGCGATAGGTCGAGGACTTTCAATAAAAGGACAAAAACTATGAGTCAGGTAAAAAAAGCCGTCATACCTGTAGCCGGTCTGGGCACGCGTATGTTGCCCGCCACCAAGGCCATCCCAAAAGAAATGTTGCCTGTGGTAGATAAGCCTTTGATCCAGTACGTAGTCAACGAGTGCGTTCAGGCGGGTTTAAAAGAAATTATTCTGGTTACACATGCCAGTAAAAACAGTATCGAAAACCACTTTGATACGTCGTTCGAACTTGAAACAACCCTTGAGCAGCGTGTTAAACGTCAGTTACTTGAAGAGGTACAGTCTATTTGTCCGAAGGACGTGACCATTATGCACGTTCGTCAGGGCGCGGCGAAGGGCTTGGGTCACGCAATTATGTGTGCACACCCAATGGTCGGTGATGATCCTTTTGCAGTTGTATTGCCAGACGTCATCATTGATGAGTACACCAGCAACCCTAAAAAAGACAACCTAGCCGAAATGGTGTCCCGATTTAACACCAGTCGCGTGAGCCAGGTTATGGTTGAGCAAGTTCCTCAGGAAAGCATTTCAAAATTCGGTATCGTTGATTTGGAAGGCGCTTCAATTAAGCCGGGCGAATCTGCAAAGATTTATGACATGGTTGAGAAGCCACCGCTTGAGGAAGCGCCATCAGATTTGGCTGTTGTTGGTCGTTATGTTCTTTCTCAGGAAATCTGGTCACTACTTGAGTTCACCCCACCAGGTGCAGGCGGTGAAATTCAATTGACTGACGCCATCTCTTCATTAATGAAAGTCGAGCAGGTCGATGCTTACTATATGAAGGGCAAGAGCCATGACTGTGGCAGTAAGCTGGGTTATATGAAAGCCAATGTTGAATACGCATTGCGTCACCCTTCTCTAGGTGCAGAGTTCAAAGAGTACCTTGCATCATTAAACGGTTAACACTACCCATTAACGAAAAAAGCCTCCGATACGGAGGCTTTTTACTTTTAGTTTTTAGTAAAGACCGATTAGGCTTTCAGATGCTTCACTAAGCCTTGAACGACTTTCACGCTACCTGCAACAATCTCGCCTTTATAAAGCGGATCATTACCGCCAGAAAAATCCGTTACCAAACCGCCAGATTCACGAACCAGCAATTCACCCGCAGCAATATCCCAGGGCTTGATGCCTCGCTCCCAATAACCGTCGTGACGACCCGCGGCTACATACGCCAGGTCCAGTGCAGCACTGCCTGCACGACGAATATCACCGCAATCGTGGAAAATCTTGTTTAAACGCACAGCATAATCTGCGTACTGACTTTTGTTTTTGAAGGGTAAACCGGTCGCTAGCACGGTTTCAGACATGTCTCTTGGTTTGGTCGCACGAATACGGTAGCCGTTTAATTGTGCACCCTGGCCGCGAGACGCAGTGAATAGCTCCCCGCGAATAGGGTCGAATACGACTGCCTGGTCCAGACGGCCTTTGTGAAGTAAGGCTATAGACACTGCAAAGTGTGGGATGCCTTTAATGAAATTGGTCGTTCCATCCAGTGGGTCAATGATCCACTGAAACTCCGGCGCTTCTCCAACCACTTCACCGCTTTCTTCACCCAGGAAGCTATGAGCAGGATAAGACTGTTGAATCTTATGAATGATTGCCATTTCGGCTTCTTTGTCTATTTGCGTAACATAGTCGTTACTGCCTTTGACTTCTTTTACCAGCTCAGCCCGGTTTTCAAAACCACGCACAATAATAGAGCCAGCCACGCGCGCTGCGCGCACCGCAATGTTCAGCATCGGATGCATTAGGAACCACCAATTGTAAAAGATCGAATAGAAAACGGCGCGCAGTGTACCAGTTACTTCTAATAATGCAATGTGAATCGCAATATCAGATTGATTAAAAGTTCATCAATCGTTACAGGCGTAGATTTCAATACGGCTTGTAAACGAAGTCAGCCTACCGCTGCGAATTCGATACTGCTGTGCTACACTCTCGGCCAATTAAAGGCTAACAACGATTTACACATGCTTGAACAGATAAGAATCATCCTGGTTAACACGTCTCACACGGGCAACATTGGCTCGGCGGCAAGAGCAATGAAGACCATGGGGTTGAGTCAGTTGTATTTGGTAGACCCGGTAGATGAACCTGACGGCCAGGCCAGTGCGCTAGCCGCTGGTGCAGGCGATGTGCTTGCTAATGCGAAAATTGTAAAAACGCTGAGTGAAGCTGTTGCAGACTGCGGACTTGTTGTTGGTACATCGGCCCGTTCCAGAACATTGAGCTGGCCAATGCTAGAGCCGCGTGAGTGCGGAGAAAAACTCGTTGCTGAGGTTGGTCAGTATCCGGTTGCCCTCGTTTTCGGCCGGGAAAATAACGGTCTGACCAACGAAGAGTTGCAGCAGTGTCATTTCCATGTGTGCATTCCCGCTAACCCGGATTACAGTTCACTGAATCTGGCAGCCGCCGTTCAAACCCTGTGTTATGAAATTCGTATGGCCTATCTGAACAAAACGCGTATTCCTCAGGAAGAGTCTGAATATCCGCTAAGTGAAGATCTTGAGCGCTTTTATGTGCATCTTGAATCCACGCTAAGCAATGTGAAGTTTATTAATGAAAATCACCCGGGTATCGTGATGACACGATTACGCAGATTGTTTAATCGCGCCAGACCAGAAGCGCAGGAGTTGAACATTCTTCGCGGTATTCTGGCGGCTATCGATAAATCCAGCGGGGAAAAGTGATGTTCGCGCGTATCAAGGAGGACATTGCCGGTGTCTTTGATCGGGATCCCGCAGCCAGAAATACCTTTGAAGTCCTGACTAATTACCCTGGCTTACATGCAGTCTGGTTTCATCGCCTGAGCCATAAACTTTGGAAGATGGAGTTAAAATGGCTGGCAAGAACCTTGTCGACGTTTAGTCGCTGGTTGACCGGCATAGAAATCCACCCGGGCGCGACAATCGGCAAGCGGTTTTTTATTGACCATGGTATGGGTGTTGTCATCGGTGAAACGGCAGAAATTGGTGATGACGTGACCCTGTATCACGGCGTGACACTCGGCGGGACAAGCTGGAAAGCCGGTAAGCGTCACCCAACCTTATGCAACAATGTCGTTGTAGGAGCGGGGGCAAAGGTACTTGGCCCTATCGAAATAGGCGAAGGTGCTAAAATAGGCTCGAATTCCGTGGTGGTAAAAGATACGCCAGCTGGCGCCACGGTTGTCGGTATTCCGGGACGGATTGTGCAATCTGCACCAGTTAACCGCGAAGGCAGCGAGAATAAGCGCAATGAAATCGCCGCAAAATACGGCTTCGATGCGTATGCTGTTGCCAGCGACAATCCGGATCCTGTTGCCAGTGCAATGGGGGTCATGGTCGAACACATCCATGCCATGGATGAACGCATCGTTGAGTTGTGTCAGGTTATCCAAACCCTGGGCGGCAATATTAACACCGATAAACTGGAAGGGATGTCAGAAGCAGACTTCGCTTGCACGGGTCTCTCGCCTGTTGCACCCAAAACACAACAACAAAAGCATGATGCCTTTGACCCGCATATTTAAAAAGCCGTCATAAGCCATGTTATAATACCTGACTAAATTACTAGGTTTTATACTTGACCATTTTAGTCGGGTATGGAACAATTTTCCCATGTTAGACTATCGCTGCCCGCTATGAAACTTACATCCAAAGGCCGCTATGCGGTGACCGCCATGCTGGACGTGGCACTTCACTCTCAACAAGGCCCGGTGTCGCTTGCAGATATTTCTGCCAGGCAGGAAATATCGCTGTCGTATCTGGAGCAATTGTTTTCCAGACTAAGGAAAGAAACCTTGGTCAAAAGTGTGCGAGGTCCCGGTGGGGGTTACAAACTCGGACGTGATGCGTTCAATATTGCCATTGGTGAAGTGATCCGAGCCGTTGATGAATCCGTTGACGCTACCAGATGCCAGGGGCAGGGCGACTGTCAGGCTGGCGAACGTTGTTTAACACACAGTTTGTGGCAGGATCTCAGTGACCGTATCGGGCATTTTCTGGACAGTATCAGTCTGGGCGAATTAATGGCAAAAGGGGATGTTCAGGCTGTAGCCGGTCGACAGGATAAGCAGCGCTCGGCACTCGACAAAGAAATTCAAGTGAGCATTCGACTGTAAATGAGCCAGGTTAAAACCCCCATTTATTTAGATTATGCGTCTACCACACCGGTTGACCCTGCAGTGGCCAGTGAAATGGCGAAATGCCTGACTCTGGACGGCACGTTTGGTAACCCTGCTTCTCGTTCTCATCGGTTTGGGTGGCAGGCGGAAGAAGCCGTAGATGTGGCGCGTAATCAAATTGCCGAATTGGTTAACTGCGATCCGCGGGAGATTGTGTTTACGTCCGGCGCAACCGAATCAGATAATTTGGCGCTTAAAGGTGCGGCGCAGCAGTATCGCAGCAAGGGCAATCACATTATTACCGTGAGCACTGAGCACAAGGCAATTTTAGACACCTGTGATTATTTGGCGGAGCAGGGCTTCGACGTAACCTATTTGACGCCCGATGCACAAGGGCTGGTATCAGTCGAGCAAATCACTAATGCTTTGCGAGAGGACACCATTCTGGTGTCGGTGATGCACGTCAATAATGAAATTGGTGTCGTGCAGGATATTGAAGGCATCGGCAACCTGTGTCGTCAGCACAGCATCGTATTCCATGTGGATGCGGCGCAAAGCCTGGGCAAAATGCCGATTGATCTACAAGCGTTGCCCGTTGACCTTATGTCGTTTTCTGCTCACAAGTGCTACGGACCAAAAGGCATCGGTGCTTTATTTGTCCGCCGCCGTCCTCGTACTTTACTTGCTGAGCAAATGCACGGTGGTGGCCACGAGAGAGGGATGCGCTCCGGCACGTTACCGACCCATCAAATTGTTGGCTTTGGTACGGCCTGTGAACTTGCTGGTCAACAACTCGAGAAAGAAGGCGCACGTTTGCGTCAGTTAACAGAAGTGTTCTGGGAACGAATTAGTCAGTTGGATGAGGTTACCCTTAACGGCCATTTAACTCAGCGTGTGCCAGGTATCATAAATATCAGTTTTGGTGGCGTAGACGGTGAAAGCCTGGTGATGGGATTAGCCGATCTTGCTATCTCAACCGGATCGGCCTGCACCTCTGCCAGTTTGGAACCCTCTTATGTATTAACTGCATTAGGGCGAAGCGCGGAACTAGCGCATGCCGGGATCCGCTTTTCTGCAGGGCGGTTTACCACTGAAGCTGAGATCGATTTTGCCGCTTCAACGGTCATCGATGTGGTTACACGATTAAGGCGAGCAAGGCCAGCCGCTAACGAGTAAGACTTCTGGCGTAGGGTGGCCTGTCAAGGTTTGCAGTTTGGGGGAGAATAGTGCAAGATCCCCAGCCCCCAGATGCCCGTACAGAATAATAACGCAAGCAATGGATTCGCTTTATGACAGGTATTTCGCTCAATAGTTGAGTGAAACACTCAGGTATTATAGAATACCGCGCGAAAAATAAGGGATACATGGCGTCCGATAGCCTGACTATCGGGTACACCGCACCCACAAAAGGCGTGCAATCAAAGACCAGTTAAGTGAGATGAGTCAATGAGCGATCAGATCGAACAGGCATTGTCGAAACAATATGAGGCGGGTTTCTACTCTGAAATCGAGTCCGATACCTTCGAAAATGGCTTGGACGAGTCAGTAATACGACGTATTTCGGCCATTAAAAATGAGCCTGAGTGGATGCTTGAGTGGCGTTTAAAAGCTTATCGTTCATGGTTAGAAATGGAAGAGCCCGAGTGGGCCCATGTCGACTATGAAAAGGTGGATTACCAGGCGATTTCTTATTATTCGTCGCCAAAGAGCATGAAGGATAAGCCGAAGTCGTTGGACGAAGTCGATCCTGACCTGCTGGACGTATACAACAAGCTGGGTATTCCTTTGCACGAGCAGGAAATGCTTGCAGGTGTCGCCGTGGATGCGGTATTTGATTCAGTATCGGTGGTAACCACTTTCCGCGAAAAGCTGGAAGAAGCGGGCGTTATCTTCTGCCCTATTTCTGAGGCTATCCAAAAGTACCCGGAACTGGTGAAAAAATACATTGGCTCTGTGGTTCCTCGTACCGACAACTACTTCGCTGCGCTTAACAGCGCCGTGTTTACGGACGGTTCATTTGTTTATATTCCAAAGGGTGTGCGTTGCCCAATGGAACTGTCCACTTACTTCCGTATCAACGAACAGAATACCGGTCAGTTTGAGCGAACGCTGATTGTAGCTGACGAAGGCAGTCACGTAAGCTACCTGGAGGGCTGTACCGCGCCACAGCGCGATGAAAACCAATTGCACGCGGCGGTTGTAGAACTGGTTGCGCTGGATAAAGCCAATATTAAGTACTCAACTGTGCAGAACTGGTACCCGGGCGATGAAAACGGCAAGGGCGGCATTTATAACTTCGTCACAAAACGCGGCATTTGTCATAACGATGCGAAAATTTCGTGGACTCAGGTAGAAACCGGCTCGTCAGTGACCTGGAAATACCCTAGCTGTGTATTGAAAGGCGATAACAGTATTGGCGAGTTTTACTCAGTAGCACTGACTCGTGGACGCCAGCAGGCTGACACAGGTACTAAGATGATCCACCTGGGTAAGAACACGCGCTCTACCATCATCTCGAAAGGGATCTCAGCCGGTAAGAGTAACAACGCCTATCGCGGTCTGGTGCAAATGGGTCCAAAAGCCGATAACGCACGTAATTTTACGCAGTGTGACTCACTGCTCATTGGCGATCAGTGTGGTGCTCACACGTTCCCATACATTGAAAGCCGCAATCCATCCGCCATTGTTGAACACGAAGCCACCACCTCTAAAGTCAGTGATGAGCAAATGTTCCTGTGTCAGCAACGCGGCCTGGATGCAGAAAAGGCGGTATCAATGATCGTCAACGGCTTCTGTAAGGAAGTCTTTAAAGAGTTACCTATGGAGTTTGCGGTAGAAGCCGGCAAGCTACTTGAAATTAGTTTAGAAGGTTCTGTGGGGTAAAGAATTTAATGTTATCCATCAATAATTTACACGCCAGTGTTGAAGAAAAGCAAATCATCAAAGGGTTAAACCTGGAGATTAAACCTGGTGAAGTTCATGCCATCATGGGACCTAACGGCGCCGGTAAAAGTACGCTGGGTTATGTATTGTCTGGCCGTGACGGATACGAAGTGAACGACGGCAGTGCAACGTTAAATGGCAAAGATTTATTAGAACTGGAAGTCGAAGAGCGTGCTCGTGAAGGCTTGTTTCTGGCCTTCCAGTATCCGGTAGAAATTCCTGGCGTGAGCAACATGGAATTCCTTAAAGAATCCGTTAATGCGTTGCGCGAACACCGCGGAGAAGAGCCACTTACGGCCGCTGAATTCCTGAAGAAAGCCAAAGCAGCTTGTAAACAAGTGCAGTTACCTCTGGACTTCCTGAAGCGCGGCGTTAACGAAGGTTTCTCTGGTGGTGAGAAAAAGCGTAACGAAATCATGCAAATGATTCTGCTTGAACCGTCACTGTGTATTCTTGATGAGTCTGACTCAGGCCTCGACGTAGACGCGTTGCAAGTGGTTGCTGACGGCGTAAACAGCCAACGTGATGGCGAGCGTAGCTTTATCGTTGTGACTCACTACCAGCGTCTGCTTGACTATATTAAACCTGACTTCGTTCACATTCTGGCCGACGGTAAAATCGTCAAAAGCGGTGATGCATCGCTGGCACTGGAAGTCGAAAAATCAGGTTATGCGTTCCTGGGTAAAGCCTACGAGGAGAGCGAGGCATGAGCCAGTGGCTGTCAGAAGTAATTGCTGAAGGCCAACGTCAAAATGACTGGTTGTCAGGCAATCGTCAGCAAGCAACAGCAGCGTTAGCTAACGTTAAATGGCCCGTGCGCCGTCAGGAAGCCTGGCGTTTCACACCATTGGTGCCGGTTGAAAAGCGCACCGTTAGTCTGGCAGGGCCGTCAGAACAGCAATCTACAGCGCCTGTTATAGACGGACTTGAAGCTTACAGCCTGTCCTTTACGGGCAATCAGTTGAGCGATGAGCAAGGCCAGGTGCCGGAAGGGCTAACTTTTACGTTGTTCTCAAAAGCAGATGAAGCACAACAAGCCAGTATCCAGGCGCTATTAGGCCAGGTTAAGCCATCTCATCATTTGTTTGGTCAGGTCAACGATGCCCTGCTGACAGAAGGTGTGTACATTCATGTACCGGCTAATACCGTCATTGACACACCAATTCGATTAACCCAATTGGCGGCCAGCGCGGGCGATCAGCATTTACGCGTACTGGTGCATATTGAAGCCGGTGCTAAAGTCTCTGTGATTGAAGATGGCTTCGGCGATGCAGACAGCCTGAATACCTTTGTTAGTGAATATGTGCTGGAAGCCCAGGCTGAACTGGAGCATTATCGCTTTGCCATGTATACCCAACAAGCTATGCATGTGGGAAGCTGTCATTTCAAAGTGGCAGAGAAAGCACAGTTAACCAGCAATATCGTTGGTTACGGCAGTGTATTGTCGCGTCTTGACGTCGATGTGGAATACACAGGTGAATTTGCGAATGCAAACCTGAACGCCATTTATTTGTTGGCGGAAGGCGAGCTTTTCGATCTGCACTCTACCATTGAGCACGCTGTACCCAATTGTACGACCGAAGAAAATGCTCGCGGTATTGTAGGTGACCGTGCTAAAGCGGTATTTAATGGGCGGATTCACATTCACCGCGATGCCCAGAAAACCCTGGCAGAACTTAACAACCGCAATTTGTTGTTGTCACGCCGTGCGGTAGTCAATACCAAACCAGAGCTTGAAATTTACGCTGACGACGTGCGCTGTGCTCACGGTGCTACCGTGGCTGAAATCGAAGAAAAAGCACTGTATTACCTGTTAACGCGCGGAATCAGCCGCAGTCAGGCATTGATCATGCTGAACTTTGGTTTTATTCAGGAATTGATCACACAAATTCCAAATGCCGCCGTAAGCGACTGGTTGCTACACCGTTTGCGTGAGCGCTTCGTGAGCATGGAGGTCAAATGAGTTTCGACGTTCAGGCCATCCGCGCGCAGTTTCCAATATTGTCACAACAGGTAGACGGCAAGCCGCTGGTTTATCTGGATAACGCCGCGACAACACAAAAGCCGCAGGCGGTTATCGACGCGCTAATGAGCTTTTACACGCAAACGAATGCCAATGTGCATCGCGGCGCGCACAAGCTATCGGATGAAGCGACGCGCAGATACGAAAAAGCACGTGATCAGGTTACTTCGTTCATTAATGCAAATAGTCGTGAAGAAGTGATCTGGACAGCGGGTACTACCGAAAGTATCAATATGGTAGCCCATGGCCTGACCAAACAACTGGAAGCCGGTGATGAAGTGGTTGTTACCGAAATGGAACACCACGCGAACCTGGTTACCTGGCAGCAAGCCTGTATTCAAAGTGGTGCCACATTGCGTGTTGCGCCCATCTTTGATAACGGCGAGTTGGATATCGAAACGTTCCAAAGTTACCTTGGCCCGAATACACGTATGGTTGCTTTCCCGCACGTATCAAATGCGTTGGGTACCGTGAATCCGGTAAAAGAACTGGTACAAATGGCCAAGCGATACGGTGCACTGGTGCTGGTTGACGGTGCTCAAGGCATTGCTCATGGCGGCGTTGACGTACAGGATTTAGGCTGTGATTTTTATGCCTTCTCCGGGCACAAGTTATTTGGCCCAACTGGCATCGGTGTATTGTGGGGCCGCAAATCTATTCTGGCTGACTGGCCTGTATGGCTAACCGGCGGTGAGATGATCGCCGACGTGACGTACCAAACCGCAACCTGGGGTAATCTGCCAAATCGTCTTGAAGCTGGTACACCGCACATCGCGGGCGCTATTGGCCTGGGGGCGGCAGTTGAGTGGTTCAGTGGCCTTGATTTAGCAGCTGTTCAGGCGCACGAAAAGTCATTGATCGACGCTGCCATGAAGCAGGCTCAGGACATCGAAGGTATGCGTTTAATCGGCACCGCCGCTAACAAAGTAGGTATCCTGAGCTTTGTTATGGACAATGCTCACCCGGCAGATGTCGGCTTTATTCTGGACCGCCAGGGCGTAGCAATCCGTACTGGTGATAACTGTGCGCAGCCGCTGATGAACCGATTAGGTATAAATGGCACCGCTCGTGCGTCGTTTTCTTTATACAATACCCTTGACGAAGTGGACGCGTTTTTTGTCGCGCTTCGCAAGGCACAAAGCATGTTGGCTTAACAGGAGCATACAATGACCGTTGAAACCTTTGTGCCCAGTCAGGATGTGGTGACGCTTACTGATAGCGCAATTAAACACTTTGAATCAAAACTGGCAAAGCAGCCGGGTAAAATTATTCGTTTGTCGACTAAGGTCAGCGGTTGCACTGGCTATGCCTACGTGCTTGACTTTGCCGACGCAAGCAAAGAAGACGATGAAATTCTCAACATATCAGACCTACTTACCGTTGCTGTTGCCAAAGATGCCCTGCAGTTAATTCGCAATACCGAAATTGACTATGTGCAGGAAGGCATAAACGGCATTATTAAGTACCACAATCCGAATGTTGTGGATGAATGCGGTTGTGGTGAAAGCTTTAACGTCGGGTAATCCTGCAGAATGAAACAAAAAATGGTAGTGACCGAACGCGAAGTCCGGTCACGAAAAGTCCCCTCTGGCGAAAAAGTAATGATACCGGGCGGCGAATTCGTCAATCTTACCCAGGACCTGGGCGGCAACTACACGGTTACCTGGCGCGGTAACATGCTGCGTATCGATGGTACAGATGCCGATGCGATAGGCCGAAAGCCGCAAGAGCTTGATTTTGAAGTACCCGCCGATGGAAAGATTGCTGAGCAACAAGTCTGGGACGCGCTGGAAACTATTTACGATCCGGAGATTCCCATTAATTTGGTGTCTCTGGGCCTCATCTACGCAGTTAAGCTGGACCAGGAGCAAGGCGCCGTTACGATTGATATGACGCTTACCGCACCAGGTTGTGGCATGGGCCCGGTATTAGTGGGTGATGTAGAGTATCGCGTTGGCTTAGTGCCTCATGTTAAATCCGTTAAAGTAGAGTTAGTGTTTGATCCGCCATGGTCTCGAGAGATGATGAGCGAAGAGGCGCAACTTGAAGCCGGCCTGTTTTTTTAATTTCAGTAACGAAAAGTAATCCCGATTATGTCATTACCCTCAAGCGAAGAAATCATTGAAGACTTAGCCTTTTTCGATGATTGGGAACAGCGATACCAGTATATTATTGACCTGGGCAAGGCGTTGCCGCGCTTACAGGACGAACAGAAAACCCCTGAGCGTTTGGTAAAAGGCTGTCAAAGCAGTGTGTGGCTGGTAACTTCGGTTGATGAGGGCAAACTGCACTTCGATGCCGACAGCGATGCAGTGATTGTGCATGGTCTGCTGGCGCTGGTCATGGCGGCCTATAACGACAAAACACCCCAACAAATTCTGGATTTTGATATTGACGGTTATTTCGAGGCACTCGACCTTGAACGTCATATTTCCCCTACCCGTGGCAATGGGTTGCGCGCAATAGTAGGCAAAATTCAAACCCTGGCGAAGCAAACCGCGTAAACGCCTATTTCCCCCAATTGTGAAGATTTTTTGATAATTGTTGCTGTGCCCCTAGGCACAGCGCAAAAGATTGCCTATAATTCGCGGCCAAAATTTTTACTATTACAACCGGAGACAGAAGATGGCTCTTGAGCGTACTTTTTCAATTATTAAGCCTGATGCCGTTGCTAAGAACGTGATCGGTGCAATCTACAATCGTTTTGAATCTGCAGGTCTGCGCATCGTTGCTTCTAAAATGGTTCACATGAGCAAAGAACAAGCAGAAGGTTTTTATGCAGAACACAAAGAGCGTCCTTTCTTTGGTGCTCTGGTTGACTTCATGACATCTGGTCCGGTAATGGTTCAGGTATTAGAAGGCGAAAACGCTGTTGTTAAAAACCGCGAAATCATGGGTGCAACTAACCCAGCTGAAGCAGCTGCGGGTACTCTGCGCGCTGACTACGCGGTATCAATCGACGAAAACGCAGTTCACGGTTCTGACGCACCTGAATCAGCGGCTCGCGAAATTGCTTACTTCTTCTCTGAAGAAGAAATCTGCCCACGCACTCGATAAGACGCCGGGTTTTGATTAAAAAGGGAGCTTCGGCTCCCTTTTGCGTCTGTGCGTCACGGGTTATCCCGTGGTATTCTATGCAGGTTGCAACGTTAACGATGTTCACAGTAGGTTAAGTGCTTTATGGCTAAAACGAATTTATTGAATCTAAATCGGCAGGGAATGCGCGAGTTTTTCGCGGAGATGGGCGAAAAGCCGTTCCGTGCTGATCAGGTCATGAAGTGGATCTATCAGCAGGGCGTCAGTGATTTTGAGCAGATGAGTAATCTGAACAAACACCTGCGCGCGAAACTCATTGAGCATTGTGAAATTGTTGCGCCTGAAATCGCCTATCAGCAAAACGCAACCGACGGCACCATCAAGTTTGCCTTGCGTTTGGAAGGCGGTCAGGAAGTGGAGACCGTGTGGATCCCGGAAGCAGATCGCGCCACACTGTGTGTTTCTTCACAGGTTGGTTGTGCATTGGAATGTACCTTTTGCTCAACCGCACAGCAAGGCTTTAACCGCAACTTGTCTGTGAGCGAAATTATCGGTCAGGTGTGGCGGGTTGCCACCACATTGGGCTTATCTAAAGACACCGCGAAGCGCCCGGTAACTAACGTCGTTATGATGGGTATGGGTGAACCTTTACTGAACCTGAAAAACGTTGTGCCAGCCATGGATATCATGATGGACGACTTTGGTTTTGGTTTGTCTAAGCGCCGCGTGACACTTAGCACGTCAGGCGTTGTGCCAGCACTGGATATGCTGGGCGATCAGATAGATGTTGCCCTTGCCATTTCACTTCACGCGCCAAATGACGAGTTGCGCAACGAAATCGTGCCTATCAATAAGAAATACAATATTGAAACTTTCCTTGCCGGTGTACGCCGTTATTTAAGCAAGTCAAAGGCGAACCAGGGTAAGGTTACGGTTGAGTACGTGATGCTGAATCAAATCAATGATTCTACCGATCACGCTCACCAACTTGCCAAGGTAATGAAAGAAACGCCCTGTAAGATTAACTTAATTCCGTTTAATCCGTATCCGGGCTCGCCGTATACCTGTTCCAGTAACTCGCGTATCGATAGGTTCGCCAAAGTGCTGATGGAATATGGCTTTACCGTGATTGTGCGTAAGACAAGAGGCGACGATATTGACGCCGCTTGCGGCCAATTAGTCGGTGATGTCGTAGACCGGACTAAGCGCATGTTAAAAAAACAGATGAAGGGCGAGTCGATTTCGGTAAAAATGTCTCAATAATATAAAGGACGATAAGAGGTTAGCGCCCGCAATGAGAATAGTAATGCTAGTAACGCTACTGTGGTTATCAGGCTGTGTTAGCGAAAATCAGGGCGGCAATTTCAGTGCCGAGTTCGATCAGAATGAAGCGGCGAAAACCCGCATTTCACTGGGTCTGACCTATTTGAAAAACGGCAACTATACCCAGGCAAAAATGAATCTGGATAAAGCCTTGTCGTTTGCACCACGCCTGGCCGACAGTCATTACGGGCTGGCGTATTATTATCAGGTCGTCGGCGAGGTAGAGCGGGCAAGGGAAGCATACGAAACCGCAATGAGTCTGGCACCACGCAACGCCGATATCGCCAACAGCTATGGCGCGTTTCTGTGTCAGCAAGGCGACTACGAAGAAGCCAAAACCTTTTTCCTGCAGGCAGTGAATTCCAAGCAATACGCAAATTCAGCGGCGACTTACGAGAACATGGCGCTGTGTGCTCAGAGCCAGGGGCAGGGTGAAGATGCCATCGAATACCTCAACAGTGCCCTCAAACATCAGCCTGGCCGGGCAAAAACGCTGTTTATTCTCACGGAAATGTACGTGGCTACTGAGCAGTACGACCTCGCTGAGCAAACGTTGCGTAAATACGAAAAAGTCGCCCGTGTATCGCCTGATTCCCTGTGGATGGCAATAGAAATAGCAACGGGCCAAGGCGACATATTAACCGCGAACGGCTACGGCGACATGCTGTTAACCATGTATCCCGATAGTCCGCTAACCAAACTGTACATCGACAGACAACAGAAACTGCCGCAGCCGGTGATTAAGGTTAAAACCAAGCCGCAGCAAAGTGTTAAGCCGGACACCGTGAGTGTGGCAGACTTGCAAGCCAGCACAGAGTCGAGCAACGCAGTAACGACACCTGCTGCTGACATTAGGGTTGCTAAGCCAGAGTCTGCTAATAGCCAGCCGACAGTCGTTACCGACATCGCTATTGAAACCGACACCAATACTGATGACGCTGCCGATGCAGAAAGCGTTGCTGAGGATGCTGTTGCTGCCGAACCTGTTAAGTTTCACATTGTACAGCCTAAAGAAAACCTCTATCGGCTGTCACTGAAATACAATATAAAGCTTGATACCCTGAAAGCGTGGAATAACCTCGACAATAACGGGTCTATCAAAATCGGAACGAAATTATGGCTGGTACCGCCAGCTGAACAGACACAGTAATCTGGGTACATAAATGGATAAAGAGCAGCTGCTAGAAGCTGATGAACAGCACGTGCCGGCCACACCAAGCCCGGGACAATTATTACGGGAAGCTCGGGAAAAGCAGGGGCTTTCACAACAGGCTATCGCCGATAAGCTGTTTTTGCGGGTCAATATTATTTCTGATCTGGAAGAAAACCGTTTAGATGAAAATACCTCGGTTACCTTTTTTAAAGGGTATGTGCGTCTCTACGCCAAAAACGTTGGGTTGAACCCGGAAGAGTTGATTGCCCTGTTTGAGCAATACCATACCGCGCCAAAGCCGCCAGCCAAGCTGCAGAGTTTTTCAAAGCGCGTCGCTAAACAGGCCCATGACGACCGCTGGATGATGGTTACTTACATCATCGCGCTCATCTTGTTGGCCGGTGTCGTTGTTTGGTGGTATCAGCAACCTGCTAACGACGACGACTTTGTCCCGTCGTCGACCACAACATCGACTACCAGCAGTTCGTCAGCAGCCTCACAGCCAGCCGCCAGTGCTGTAAACACCAATGTTGATGATTCTGCGTATATAGAAAACAGTGACGAACAGTCAGACGCCTTGCTGAACGATGATGAAGCGGTAGCAGACGATACGTACCAGGATGAAGCCCTTACGACACCTGAAGTGTCAGATACCAACACTGCACCCTTAGAAGAGCAGGACAGTAGCGACATTACCGATTCAGACCTGGAAAGCCGACTTTCACTACCTGCAACAAATCAGGAAACTAGTCGGGATGAAGCTGGCAAGGTTGCACTGACATTTACCTTTGCAGGAGAGTGTTGGGTCAATGTCACAGACTCAACTGGTGAAGCCCTGGCTTTTGGCATCAAAGCCGAAGGGTATGTGATGTCGGTATCGGGTTTGCCGCCCTTCGAGGTTACACTGGGCGCGCCCCATGTTGTACAAATTGATTATGATGGTGATGCGGTCGATATGTCTGGGTTTGATCCCAAACGTACCGCGAAGTTTTACTTACCTATGCAGGAACAATAATGTTTGCTGATAGCCCTATTACGCGCAGAAAATCTACTCGTATTTATGTTGGCAAGGTGCCAATTGGTGATGGTGCGCCCATTGCCGTGCAGTCGATGACAAATACACCGACTACCGATGTAGAGGCGACCGTTGCGCAAATTAATCGCATTAAAGCAGTGGGAGGCGAGATTGTCCGCGTATCTATTCCCACTATGGATGCGGCAGAAGCGTTTAAGCAAATCCGCCAGCAAGTGGATATCCCGTTAATCGCTGATATTCACTTTGATTACCGCATTGCGCTGAAAGTGGCGGAATACGGTGTGGATTGTTTGCGCATTAACCCCGGTAATATCGGCAATATCGAACGGGTAAAAGCGGTTGTTGACTGCGCTCGCGATAAAAATATTCCTATTCGGATTGGCGTCAATGGCGGCTCATTAGAGCGGGATCTACAGGAAAAGTACGGTGAACCCACGCCGGAAGCTTTGCTGGAATCCGCCATGCGCCACGTTGATATCCTCGACAAGCTCAACTTCGACCAGTTTAAGGTATCGGTAAAAGCCTCTGACGTGTTCTTAGCCGTTGGCGCTTACCGTTTGTTGGCCAAAGAAATTGACCAGCCACTGCATTTAGGCATAACCGAAGCGGGTGGACAGCGGGCTGGCGCAGTGAAAAGTGCGGTTGGTCTGGGTATGTTACTGGCTGAAGGTATTGGTGATACGCTGCGCGTATCGCTGGCGGCCGACCCGGTAGAAGAAATCAAAGTGGGTTTCGACATATTGAAATCACTGCGTATTCGGTCTCGCGGCATCAACTTTATTGCCTGCCCAAGTTGCTCTCGTCAGGAATTCGACGTTATTGGTACGGTCAACGCGCTGGAGCAGCGCCTGGAAGATGTATTAACGCCTATGGACGTCTCCATTATCGGATGCGTGGTAAACGGTCCCGGTGAAGCGGAAGTGTCAGATCTGGGCCTTACCGGCGCGCGCAATATGAGTGGCTATTACCTAGATGGCAAGCGTCAGAAAGAGCGCTTGGCAAATGATGACCTGGTCGACCAACTGGAAAAACGTATACGTGCGAAAGCGGCAATGTTGGACGAACGCAATGCCATTGCGGTAACACAGAAAGACTAAAGCAGGCCGTTTTTCAGTGCCGATATAATCGGCAAGAATGTTTGTTGTTTAGTGCTAAAGCCCCTATAATGCGGGGCTTTTATGTAAGCTTGAGAGAAATAAGTGGCGAAGACAATTCAGGCTATCCGCGGAATGAATGATTGCCTGCCGACAGAGTCGGGTAAATGGCAACAAGTGGAAGCAACGATCCGTCAGGTGGTGGCCAGCTACGGTTATCAGGAAATACGTACACCGATTGTAGAAAGTACCGATTTGTTTAAACGGTCGATTGGTGAAGTCACGGATATCGTTGAAAAAGAAATGTATACCTTTGAGGACCGCAATGGCGATAGCCTGACGCTGCGTCCGGAAGGTACCGCCAGTGCAGTTCGTGCCGGTAATGAACACGGTCTTATTTACAATCAGCAACAGCGCCTGTGGTATATGGGACCGATGTTCCGCCATGAACGCCCGCAAAAAGGCCGTTATCGCCAGTTTCACCAGTTTGGTGTGGAAACCTATGGTTTAGAAAGTGCCGATATCGATGCTGAAGTGATTTTGTTGTCTGCCAGATTATGGAAACTGTTTGGTATTGAGGATGCGGTATCACTGCAAATCAATTCTTTGGGCTCTAATGAAGCTCGCCAGGCTTATAAGCAAACCCTGATTGACTATTTAAGCGCGCACAAGTCGCAATTAGACGAAGACTCGCTGCGCCGTTTGGAATCCAATCCTCTGCGCGTGCTGGACAGCAAGAACCCTCAGGTGCAGGAAGTGGTTGCTAACGCCCCTTCTTTACTGGATCACCTGGACGAGGAATCAGAAGCACATTTCAAAAAATTGTGTGAACTTCTGGACGCAGCGGGAATCCGATACGAAGTTAATCCGAAGCTGGTACGTGGCCTGGATTATTACAATCGCACCGTATTTGAATGGGTCACCGACAGTCTGGGAGCGCAAGGTACGGTTTGTGCTGGTGGTCGTTATGACGGTCTGGTAGAACAACTGGGCGGCAAAGCTGCGCCTGCGGTTGGTTTTGCCTTAGGTCTGGAGCGTCTGGTATTGCTACTGGAAACACTGGATAAAATAGAGGCCAACGACGCCGCTGCAGAAATTTATGTTACCGCGATGGGCGATGACACACTGGCTTATGCAAGTCAGGTTGCTGAAACCCTGCGTGATCAAAAACCTGCATGGCGTGTTATGTTGCATTGCGGCGGTGGTAACTTCAAAAAACAACTGAAACGGGCAGATAAAGCCGGCGCCGTCGTCGCATTGTTAATTGGCAGTGACGAAATGGCAGCCGGGCAGGTCTCCGTTAAACCATTGCGCAACAATGGTGAACAAATCACGGTGGCAGCCACTGAACTGCCACAGGTTTTGACTGGTATGCTTGCCGGGTAAACCAGGCAATATCAATTTACAGAGGTAAAACATGGAACAATTCGCTACAGAAGATCAACAAGTAGAAGCGATCAAGCAGTTTTGGAAAGACCATGGCACGTCACTCATTTTAGGTGCAGTGCTTGGCCTGGCGGGTCTATTTGGCTGGCAATATTACAGCGAATCACAAATGGAAACCAAAGAAGCGGCTTCTATTAGCTATCAGGACGCGTTAGAAACCCTGGTGGCTGACGATAATGCAGGGCCCATCTCTGCACTGATCGAGTCAGGTGAAGTCAGTGGCTACAGTGATCTGGCCAGCCTGATTGCGGCTAAACAAGCTGCAGATAAAGGCGAGCTGGAAGTGGCGGCAAGTTATTTGTCAAAAGTTGCGACCAATGGCAGCGATGAGAGCTTAAAGCAAGTAGCTGCTGTGCGTTTAGCGCGCGTACAACTGGCTTTAGAGCAACACGACAAAGCCCTGGCGACGCTGGATATTGCTAAAGACGAGGCGTTTGTGGCGCAAGTTGAAGAAACAAAAGGCGATATTTTTGCTGCGCAAGGGAACTTTGACAAGGCTCGCATGGCCTACTCTTCTGCTCTAGAAAAAAATACCAACAACCGTTTACTGCAAATGAAACTCGACAACCTTGCAGTAACAGCAGGATAGTGAATGACAGCAATAACTCGAAACATCTCACAGAACCGCGCATTACTGTGTAGCCGTATGTTTAAGCGGGTCGTCGTTGGCGCAATTATGATTGGTCTGACAGGGTGTTCAACCGTGTCCGATTGGTTTGCTGATGAAGAAGAACTGAAGATTCGCCGCATTCCGGCTATTCAGAACCAGATTACGCCAAAGGTGGTCTGGGATTATAATCTGGGCGATGGTGTTAACGGCTATTACTCACGTTTACGTCCGGCGTTTGCTAACGACAAAGTATTCGTGGCAGAACGCCATGGCGAAGTAGCGGCACTGGCCCCAGACACCGGCAAAGCACTGTGGCACAAAAACTTTGCTATCTTCCCTGACGAGTCCTTCTGGGACGACATTGCGCGCTTATGGCGCAGTGGCGCGTCGGCCAAGCTAAGCGCAATTGCCGCGGGTTACAACATGTTATTTGTTGCCTCTGAAGACGGTTTAGTGCGTGCGTTAAACGTAGATACGGGTGAGACCATCTGGGAAGCCACTGTCGCCGGTGAAATCCTGGCAACGCCAGCAATGGATGAAGGTATTCTGGTATTAAACACCGGTGCCGGCATTTTGTTTGGGCTGGACGTTAAAACAGGTGAACAGCTGTGGCGCAGTGAAACCGATGTTCCACCACTGAGCTTACGCGGGATCTCAGGTCCGGCTGCCTCAAATGGTGGTGCGCTAGTGGGTACCCCAACAGGCAAGCTGCAGGTAAATATTCTTAACAGCGGTATCCCAGCCTGGGAAACAGCCATTACGGCCCCATCGGGTGCGACTGAACTTGAACGTATTATTGACGTTGACTCAACGCCTGTGGTGTTTGGCACCAACGTCTACATCGTCTCCTACGACGGTACACTGGCGGCACTTGAATTGCGCAGCGGTCGTATTTTGTGGAAACGCGAATACGGTTCTTACCGCGACCTTGCTGTCAGCGGTAATAAGATTTATGTGGTTGATAACCGTTCTATTGTTTATGCATTAGACCGTCGCAACGGCGTAGAGTTATGGTCGCAGGGTGGCCTGAAACAACGCAATCTTACTGCGCCTGTGGTTACCGACACGCATATCGTAGTGGGTGATAAATGGGGTCTGTTGCACTGGATTGATCAGGAAGAGGGCAGTTTAGTCGCCCGTTACGACCTGGGCGGTGATGACGAAGACGAAGCTATTTATACAGCACCGATTGTGGTCAATGATCTTATTGTGACGATTACCCGTGACGGAGACGTGGCTGCGTTATCCGCAAAATAATCCTCAGCGCTGAATAATGCGCAATATTTATATATAATTACACGGCCGCGTCTTTGACGCGGCCGTCTGTTTGTTTAACTCTGTAAGGAACATCACTATGTTGCCTGTTGTGGCGCTGGTTGGCCGGCCCAATGTGGGTAAGTCCACCCTGTTTAATCGATTAACGCATACCCGCGATGCGTTGGTTGCCGATTTTCCTGGTCTGACTCGTGACCGTCAGTACGGTCAGGCGAGTTATGAGCAGCGCCAGTTTATTGTGGTGGATACCGGCGGTATTACCGGCGACGAAGAAGGTATCGATGCCCGCATGGCCGCACAGTCTTTACAGGCCATTGAAGAAGCCGATGTGGTGTTCTTTCTGGTTGATGCCCGTGCTGGCTTATTGCCTGCAGACCAGATGATTGCCGATCACTTGCGCAAGACAGACAAGCAGGTATTTGTGCTCGCCAATAAGGTTGACGGCATCGACGGCGATAGCGAGAGCGCCGAGTTTTATTCCATGGGGTTGGGTGACATTCACCAGATCGCCGCTGCGCATGGACGAGGCGTAGCAAAGCTCATACAGGACGCGCTAGAACCTCTGGATGAAGAGTTTCCGGAAATGGCGGTCCGCAAAGACGAAGAAAAGTCTGAACTGGATCCTGAAGAGCAGTTAGAGCAACTGCAAAACCTGCCGATTAAACTGGCCATAGTGGGTAAACCCAATGTCGGTAAATCTACGTTAACCAACCGAATCCTGGGTGAAGATCGCGTTGTTGTTTACGACATGCCAGGTACTACCCGAGACAGTGTTCACATTCCACTTACCCGCGACGAACGTGAGTACGTATTAATCGATACGGCAGGGGTAAGAAAACGCAAGAAAGTGTCTGAAGCGGTTGAGAAGTTTTCTATTGTTAAAACCCTTAAGGCGATTGAAGAAGCGAATGTTGTATTGCTGGTAATTGATGCCCGTGAAGGCATTGCCGACCAGGATCTGAGCCTGTTGGGCTATGTGTTAAATTCAGGTCGTTCGCTGGTAATTGCCGTGAACAAATGGGATGGTCTGGATACCGACGTTAAAGACGATATTAAGCGTGAGCTTGACCGTCGTCTTGGCTTTGTGGATTTCGCCCGTCTTCACTTTATCTCGGCCCTGCATGGTACCGGCGTAGGTAACCTGTTTGAATCGGTCAATGAGGCATACAGAAGCGCGACCAAGCGCATCAATACGTCGATGCTGACACAAATTATGGAAATGGCTCAGGACGATCACCAACCGCCACTGGTTCGCGGACGTCGGGTAAAAATGAAGTATGCGCACGCCGGGGGCTACAATCCACCGGTTATTGTTATTCACGGTAACCAGGTAGACGATTTACCCAGCTCGTATAAGCGTTACCTGATGAACTATTTCCGCAAAGCACTGGACGTCATGGGCACGCCGATCAAAATAGAATTCCGCGAGGGTGCGAACCCGTTTGAAGGGAAGAAAAATCAGCTTACTCTGGCGCAGCAACGCAAACGCAAGCGCCTGATGGCTTATCATAAACAGAAAAAATAAGCCGGTAATCTGTCTTGGAATGAAAAGCGAAAGCATGTAGCGGCTTTCGCTTTTTTGTTTGCGGGGCAGTATTTTATGCGGATGAGTATGAAATCGGGACTATTTTAACGCCCGGCGGATCTCTTTCATCAATGCCGATTCAGGCGGTACCTGCAATTGAGGAAAAGCGGCTTGCACGAGCGGATCGCTTATTCTCGCCGGAAATGTTGTACTGAATTTAACGAATTTATCTTCTATCTGAAAGACATAAATACTGGCAAACAGGGATTCACCGGTCTCGCTTTCCGCAAACATTTCTGCCATTACACCCGCGTTAGGTAAAAACGCCGACTCAACCGGCGTAAATAACTGCTGCATGGTAACTGCCATAGCCCTGGTTTTAGCGACTTCATTTGCCGTATCAACCGCCTTTTTAAGCTCCGCTTTTACACTAACATCTGAGGGCTGTGTCAGCGCTGAAAGCATGGGGTACACGGCTATATCCAGTATCGCTTCTTCGAATTCAGGGTGGGTATAGCGGGCTATCACGCCTCGAAATGGGTCCGGGTAAAGGTACCGTTGAGACAAGGAAAACGCATCAAGGGTCTCAGGTAAGTGTAGTTGGGCATTGTAATCACTGGCCCCCATGGCGGCATAGAGATACGGTGTACTGAAAACCTTCGCATTTTCTACGTGTTTCCACCACGTTAAGATGACCTGGCTGACGTCTGATGGAGAGATTGCGCCCTGGTTCTGATGCCAGTATTCAACTGAAAACGTGTCGATAGAAACGCCTCGCCACTCTACTGAGAATTCAGTGACACTCTTGCGCGGCGAGTGTGCATTACTGCTCTCTTCGGGTTGGGTAAGCTGGTTGCCAATGAGTAATTCGTAGTCATGCCGGCTGACCGAGGGACTGAGGTTCTCAAACAAGGCGAGGGAAGACAGTGCATTCAGGAAATCACCCGCGGGAATACCGTCGTTTTTACATTGATAGCTTTGTGGCAAGTCTGTCTGGCAGGCAGCCATGCCTTGCTCACTCAGATAAGATGAAAATACGTTGATATCCAGCGCTATCGGTGTGTTTTCAGGCACGGGCAAGATTGGCTGAGCAGGAACCGGTGGAGTGACCTGGTGTGCACAGCCAAGGATACACAACACAGAGGCTGTTGCTATCCATCGACAACTAAATTTAAACAAACATCCGTTCCTTATGGTGACTTGTCACTGTCCACGAGAGGCTGGCAGTGTGTCACGACACTGGTGATTTCCCCGTCTTTCACCCGGGTCACCAACGTATCTTGTGCAGCAATGTGTGCCACCGAGGTTACCGCTTTGTCGTTTTTCAGGGTAATTGAATAACCGCGCGATAACGTTGCTAATGGACTCACAGACTGTAATAAGTGAGCCATCGACGCGAGTCGTTGCCCATTGGATTCCAGTTTGCGCTGCATAAGAGAGAGTAATCGTTGGTGGCTATGATGACACCGGCTCCGCAAGGCTTCAAGCCGTATTTCCGGATGCTGTCGTTGCAGGCGATGCGACTGCGACTGCACGGCTTGTTGCGCTAGGGTAAGTCTTCGCGTCATCGCCTGATGCAAGCGCTGTTCGAGGCGGTCAATGCTTTGGCTTTGCTGATTCAACTGGGCCGACGGATGGCGTCGAATTAAGCGCTGTTCCAGAGTCATTAACCGATGGGTCTGGCGCTGAATCAGCGACTGCGTCGATTGAGACAACCTGCGCGTCAGGTTGCGGATCTGCGATAAAGACTCCGTCTGGTCCATAGACACCAGCTCAGCTGCCGCAGACGGTGTTGGCGCACGCAAATCAGCCACAAAATCGGCAATGGTGACATCGACCTCATGCCCAACGGCACTGACGACCGGAATCCCAGAGCGGGCGATTTCCCGGGCCAGCGATTCATCGTTAAAACACCACAGGTCTTCCATCGAACCGCCACCCCGGGTGAGGAGTATTACGTCGACTTCATTGCGTTGATTGGCAACCCAAAGTTGATGCATTAACTGCCGGCTGGCTTGTTCGCCTTGTACCATGGACGGATACACAATGACTTCGGTTGCCGGACTGCGTCGTTTTAATACGCTTAATACGTCGTGAAGCGCCGCACCTTGCGCTGAGGTAATAACCCCGACGCGTTTAATGACTTTTGGCAAGGATTGTTTACGATTTTGATCAAATAACCCTTCAGCTTGTAAAGAAAATTTTAATTTTTCAAAGGCCAGCTTCAGCTGACCTTCGCCTTCGGGTTGCAACGTTTCTACAACCAACTGATAGTCACCCCGAGGTTCATAAAGGCCAACACTGGCTCTTACCAACACGCGATCACCTTCTCGTGGAGGTTGACGAACTACCCGGTTGGCAGTGCGAAACATCGCTGCACGCACCTGCGCCTTGTCATCTTTGAGGGTGAAGTACCAATGCCCAGAAGCCGCACGAACGAAATTAGAAATTTCAGCAGTGAGCCACACCAGACCGATTTCACTGGTTAAAATGTTGCGTGCAAGGCGATTTAGTGTTGTTACCGTGTGAATTTTTTGCCCCTGAGGAGCGGTGTTGCTAACCATCGAATGAAAAAACCTCAGCTTTAATACAAATACAGTTTACCTGAAACTGAAAAAACACTACAATTGCGCCGCAATTAGGCCTTTACTACACAGGTGTTATTGCATGCTCAGAATCGCTCAAGAAGCGCTAACCTTTGACGATGTTCTATTGGTTCCTGCGCACTCCACAGTGCTACCGCACACGGCAAGTTTACAAACCCGACTGACCCGCGAGGTCACACTTAATATTCCTATGGTTTCAGCCGCAATGGATACGGTTTCTGAAGCGCGTTTGGCGATCGCTCTTGCCCAGGAAGGCGGGATCGGTTTCGTTCATAAAAATATGACGCCGGAAGAACAAGCCAAGCACGTTCGCGAAGTGAAGAAATACGAAAGTGGCGTAGTGTCTGATCCGGTAACCGTATCAGAAACTGACAAGCTTGGCGACGTCATTGCGCTAAGTAAACGCATGGGGTATTCCGGATTCCCGGTAACTGACAAAGAAAACAACCTGATCGGTATTGTAACCGGTCGCGACCTGCGCTTTGAAAATCGCCTTGATTTACCGGTGGGTAAAGTCATGACGCCAAAAGATCGTTTGGTTACGGTGAAAGAAGGTGCCAGCTCTGAAGAAGTCCTGGAGCTGATGCATGAGCATCGCATTGAAAAAATCCTGGTTGTCGATGACGCGTTTAAACTTTCAGGTTTGATCACGGTTAAAGATTTCCAAAAAGCCGAAAGCAAACCCAATGCCTGTAAAGATTCATTAGGTCGTTTACGTGTTGGTGCTGCAGTAGGTGTAGGCCCGGGTACCGACGAGCGCATTGAGCTTCTGGTTGAAGCCGGTGTAGATGTGTTGTTAATCGATACCTCTCACGGTCATTCTCAAGGTGTTATCGAGCGTGTTAAAACCGTACGTGCGAAATACCCTGAATTACAAATCATTGCGGGTAACGTTGCGACTGGCGACGGCGCGAAAGCGCTGGCTGAAGCGGGTGTGGATGCGGTTAAAGTGGGTATTGGCCCAGGCTCAATTTGTACAACCCGCATTGTTACAGGCTGTGGCGTACCGCAAATTACCGCGATTTCTGACGCAGTAGCGGCGCTGGAAGGCACTGGTATCCCTGTTATTGCTGACGGTGGTATTCGCTTCTCGGGTGATATTGCAAAAGCATTGGTAGCGGGTGCGAGCTGCGTCATGGTAGGCAGCATGCTGGCCGGAACCGAAGAAGCACCAGGTGAAGTTGAACTTTATCAAGGCCGTTACTACAAGTCGTATCGCGGCATGGGGTCACTGGGTGCCATGAACCAACGCAATGGTTCATCTGACCGTTACTTCCAGGAAAGCGACAACGCTGAGAAGCTTGTTCCTGAAGGGATTGAAGGCCGTGTAGCGTATAAAGGCCCTATTGCGAATATCATTCACCAGCAAATGGGTGGCTTACGTTCGGCTATGGGGCTGACAGGTTGTGCGACCATTGCTGAGCTAAACACCAAGCCACAATTTGTGCGGGTAACAGCAGCTGGTATGGGTGAGTCTCACGTACACGACGTTAGCATTACCAAAGAAGCGCCTAACTACCGTTTAGGCTAAGCACATCCCAAAGCGATTATCACAGGCTGGTTTTATACCAGCCTGCTTATTTTTATTTGAAGGCGAAGACCATGACACAAAACATCCATAAGCATCGAATTCTTATTTTGGATTTTGGATCGCAGTACACACAGCTCATTGCCCGCCGCGTGCGCGAAATTGGCGTTTACTGTGAACTCTGGGCATGGGATGTCAGCGAAGAGCAAATTAAAGAGTTTGACCCAACCGGCATCATCTTATCAGGTGGCCCGGAGTCGGTGACTGAAGCTGGTTCTCCTCGTGCCCCGGAATATGTGTACGAAGCAGGCGTGCCAGTGCTGGGTATCTGCTACGGAATGCAGACCATGGCGCAGCAACTGGGTGGTCAGGTTCAGGGTTCTGACAAGCGCGAGTTTGGTTACGCTCAGGTTGAAGTGGTGAAGTCCAGCGCATTACTGGCGCAAATCGAAGATCACCTGAACGACAACGGCAATGCCTTGCTGGATGTGTGGATGAGCCACGGCGATAAGGTGATTGCCATCCCTGAAGGATTCGAAACCGTTGCGTTAACACCGTCTTGTCCGCATGCCGCAATGGCAAACGAAGAGAAGCAATTCTACGGCGTACAGTTCCACCCGGAAGTGACGCATACTCGCCAAGGGATGCGCCTGCTGTCTCACTTCGTGCTGGACATCTGTAAGTGCGAAAAACTGTGGACGCCAGGTGCGATCATCGACGATGCGATTGAGCGTATTAAACAGCAGGTCGGTGAAGATGAAGTGATTCTGGGTCTGTCTGGTGGTGTTGATTCTTCAGTAACGGCCATGCTGTTACACCGTGCTATCGGCGACCGCCTGACGTGTGTCTTTGTAGACAACGGATTACTGCGTTTGAACGAAGGCGCACAGGTCATGGATATGTTCGGCGACCACTTTGGTCTGAACATCATAAAAGTGGATGCAGAAGACCGTTTCCTGGCCAAACTGGCTGGTGTGGAAGATCCGGAAGCCAAGCGCAAAGTAATTGGTAACGAGTTTGTGTACGTCTTCGACGAAGAAGCCAGCAAGCGCGTTAATGCAAAATGGTTAGCGCAAGGCACTATTTACCCGGATGTGATTGAATCTGCGGGTTCGAAAACCGGCAAAGCCCATGTGATCAAATCTCACCATAACGTAGGTGGATTACCTGAAGACATGGAGCTGGGTTTGGTTGAGCCACTGCGCGAGTTGTTTAAAGACGAAGTGCGCAAGATTGGCCTAGAACTGGGCTTGCCTTACGATATGCTGTATCGCCACCCGTTCCCTGGCCCAGGCTTAGGTGTACGCGTACTGGGCGAAATCAAGAAAGAGTACTGCGACTTGCTACGCCGTGCAGACGCGATCTTTATTGAAGAGCTGTACAAAGCCGATCTGTACAATAAAGTCAGCCAGGCCTTTACCGTATTCCTGCCGGTGAAATCAGTGGGCGTAATGGGCGACGCCAGAAAGTACGACTGGGTTGTATCACTGCGCGCAGTTGAAACCATCGACTTTATGACCGCTCACTGGGCACACTTGCCTTATGACTTCCTGGGTAATGTGTCGAACCGCATTATCAACGAAATCGACGGTATTTCCCGCGTAGTGTATGACATTTCCGGTAAGCCACCGGCTACCATTGAGTGGGAATAATCTGCGCGACAGTGCGATAAATGTTAAAGTATGTAAAAGCCTTGCTCAGCAAGGCTTTTTGTTTTTGAGCGAATGCTCAACCGTCTGACAGGACGACGCATTAGACGGCACTGTTCAACCCATGAGATATTTTCTTTCGTTTTTTCTGAGTTACAAAAAGTTAACTGGTTGTTAACTATAAAGATCGTTGCACAATTTTTGACTAGCGGTAATCTGGATCACGGATAAGGATTTACTCTAAAGGATTAGAAGTGAAGTACCGCTCAGACATCGACGGGCTGCGCGCGCTGGCCGTTGCCGGCGTTGTGTTGTTTCATGCATTTCCCCACAAACTACCCGGTGGCTTTACCGGGGTTGATGTTTTCTTTGTTATCAGTGGGTTTTTGATATCCCGTATTCTCTATGAACAATGTGCCTTAGGTACATTTACCTTTCGCAGTTTTTATGCCCGCCGAGTGCGCCGTATTTTTCCAGCTCTGCTTATGGTTTTGTTATGCAGCCTCGTTTTTGGCTGGTTCGCATTGTCTGCCGATCAGTACCGCTTATTGGGTAAACACGCGCTGAGTGGGTTGGGTTTCGTGATTAATTTTGTGTTGGTGAACGAGGCCGGTTACTTCGATGTTGCAGCTGAAACCAAGCCCCTGTTGCATTTGTGGAGTTTGGCGGTTGAAGAGCAGTACTATTTGTTGTGGCCCTGTTTGCTGCTGTTGTGTTGGTCACGTAAAGCAGGCGTAGTTGCGCTTATTGTTGGGTTAATTATCGCTTCGTTTGTAGTAAATATTGTGTTGGTAAATACGCAAAGCGCAGGGGCGTATTTTCTCCCATTCGGCCGTTTTTGGGAGATGCTTGCTGGCAGTTTACTGGCCTGGGTCATTGTTAAAGTAAGCACACAATCATTGCTATTGAGACAATCCATATCAACCCAACTCGTTGTTACCAATGCCATCTCGATAATTGGGCTAACGTGTGTGGTTTCTGGGTATTTTGCCGTCAGTAAATCCTCGGCTTTTCCAGGATACTGGGCATTGCTACCCGTAATGGGAAGTCTTGCCATCATAGCCGCCGGGCCGCACGCATTGCTCAATCGTTGGTTATTTAGCCATCCCCTTGCCGTGTGGGGAGGGAAGATTAGCTACCCTCTTTACTTGTGGCACTGGCCGGTCCTTAGCTTTTTGCGCATACTCAAAGGGACTGAACCCGACACTACAGAATTGGTCATTGCGCTGGCGCTATCTGTCTTGCTCTCCTGGTTGACGCATGTGTTTATGGAAAAGCCGGCTCAACGTAATTTTCAAAATATAAGCGCTATTTTTGTTCGCTTCTTACCGCTGTCTGCTGGTATGGCTGCAGGGGCGGCGCTGATTGCTTTTAGTGTTGTTTCAAATTATCCGTCGGTTGAGCCAGAAAAGTTTAGTGTGGCATCGACCTCAGCGCGTTGTAGTGAGTCTTTTACGTCCTGGAACCAAGTGAATGACAACGCATGTCGCTTTCAACAAGCAGAGAACACAATAGCCGTTATTGGGGATTCCCATGCTGGCCATTTATTTGATGGCCTCGCCGAGCTGGCCGCCAGACAAGGCGACAGTGTGGCGTTGTTTCCCGCGTCTTGCCAGTCTCCTTTGCGTGGTATTTCGTCCGGGTTTGTGGTTGAAGGCAACGCAGAAGTACAGACTATGCGGGCGAATGGTTATTTACTCATTGAGCAGGCGTTAAATTATGTGCTGCAAAACGACCAAATACAGAATGTGGTGCTAGCCCATTCCCCTCGCTGTGACGTTAATATTAAAGATACAACTGCGCCCCATGTCACGGAGTATAAAGCGGTGTTGGAGAATGGGTTTCAGCGCACCTTATCGGCACTGCATACCAAACACAAACAGGTATTGATTGTACTCGATAATCCGTTTTTAAAGGCATTACCTAACCACTGCCTGGAAAACCGCCTGCCACTGTACTCACAGCGACAACCCTGTATTGAGACCGAGCAGGAACACAGAGCGAATGACCTGGTTAAGACCTACAATGCTGTTGCTACTGACCTCGCCAAACGGTACGAAAATGTGAAAGTCGTCGACCTCGCCAATGTGCTTTGTGAACAGGGGGTATGTAAAGCGGTTATCAATGACACCTTGTTGTACAAAGATCAAAGTCACCTGTCTGTGTTTGGGTCTCGTTACGTCGCACCTTATATTCTTCAGGCAATGAACTAATAACGTACAAAGTAAATAACAGCGAATTCTCTCTGGTAGCTTCAATTGCCTGCTTATTGAGCAGGCTGTCACAAAAGTGTCACCGGAACGTTATTTAATATCCAACCACTGCGCACGGACAGTGGTTTATTCACCTCACCGCACATTCCGGAGGCCCCACATGATACGTTTTACCAGTATCAATCGCTTGATCATGACGCCCGTCATGGCGATTATCAGCATTTTAGTGTTGCTCAACGCGGTTTCGCTCTCGCTGGCGTTCAGCCTGATTGAAGACATTGAACAGGTAGAGCTGACCCATGTTGAGTCGGAGCGCCAAATCAGCGAAGTGTTGTCTGAGTTTAAAACCCAGGTGCAGGAATGGAAAAACGTGCTGTTGCGAGGCAGTGTTGAAAAAGACCGCAATAAATACTGGCAGCGGTTTCAGGAGCGCGAGCAGGGTGTCAGAACCCAACTGAGCAAGTTGGTTCAGGCACAACAGTTACACGCTGAACAGAGTGCGACAATAGAAGCGTTTCTGGCTGCACACGACACCATGGGTACTAAGTACCGGGAAGGCTATCAGGCGTTTGTTGCGGCAGGATTCGACCCTAAAGTGGGCGACACCTTTGTGCGCGGCATCGATCGCGAACCTGCCAAGTTACTGCAGCAGTTAGCTGACCGAATCGCATTGCTGTCTAAGCACGCTAAAGAAGATGTAGCCAGCCAAACCCGCCAGCGGTTGTGGATGATCTTACTGTTGTCGGTGGTGGTAAGTGTACTTTGTATCTGGTACCTGGTGGTTAATTTACGCAAAAATATCGTAAAACCCACTCGCGACATTGCCGCCTGCTTGCGTCAAATGGAGCAAAAGCACTATGACTATCGCTTGTCGTATCGCAGTGAGCATGAATTAGGCGCAGTAGCGAGCGCCACGCGTCATTTGCAAACTAAACTGCAGGATACGGTTACGCTGCTCTCTGATGCGCAACTGCAAATGCAGCGTTCGCACGACACGCTGGATGATGTCAGCCAGGCCATTGAGCGCGGCGCAAATACACAGCATCAATCGTCTGACGCCCTTGCCAGTGCAAATGCCAAACTGGATGAAATTGTAAAAAGCCTGGTCGCAATTACCACACAGGTATCGGTGGCGTCGGGTAACTCTCAAACCCAGGTAAATGAGTGCTATCAAACCTTTGAATCGGCCAATCAGGGCTTTGCCCAACTGGCACAAACGGTGACAGATGCCAGTGAAATCGTGAATGAGTTGCAGGCGAGAAGTGCCAGTATTCTTACCGTGGTCAATGTCATCAATGAAATTGCCGATCAGACTAACCTGCTTGCGTTGAATGCGGCCATTGAAGCAGCCAGAGCCGGTGACCACGGACGAGGCTTTGCCGTTGTTGCTGATGAGGTGAGGGCACTGGCAGCGAAAACGCAGCAATCGACTCAGGAAATAAACGGCATCCTCAGCGCCTTTGAGTCTGATGCCAACAAAGCCGTCAATGCCATGCAGAACGGTCAGCATCACGCTGATTCCAATGCACAAAGCGCGCAGCGGGCATTGGTGTTACTGAATGACCTTGTGCGCTACATTGAAGAAACACAAAGCGTGGTTGCTGCGCTCAACGATGCAGCTGGTGAGCAGTCTGAGGTGGTCCGGCAATTGGATGCCGTTACTCAAAAAGTGCTGCGTTCGTCAGAAGAGTATCACACGCTGGCGAAAAGCGATGGTATCTCCCGGGCGATTGGGCAGATGTCACAAAACGTCACCTCTGTGGTATCGGCACTGAGCTAAACAGCGTATTTTGGCGTACAATGGGGCAAACACTGCGCAGTACAGGCCAACATGTTGTTAAACAACCTGACGTTTCATCCAATTTACAGTCAGCTTTCTTTGCCGGTGAGGCATCGGTTCCCGATTGAAAAATATCAGGGGATTTACGATGCGTTGTTGGCAAGGGGAGTAGAGTGTGAACGTTTTGTCTCACCTGATCCCGTCTCTGTTGAGGTACTGCAACAACATTACCTGCCTGAGTATGTAAATAATCTGGTAAGCGGAACGCTGGACCGACAGGCTATGCGACGTATTGGCTTTCCCTGGTCGGAACAATTAATACAACGCAGCCTCACCGCCGTTGGCGGCACTATTCGGACAGCAGAGCTGGCACTGCAACATGGCATTGCTCTGAACCTCACCGGTGGTTATCACCATGCTGCTGCCGACTTTGGTTCAGGGTTCTGTTTGTTTAACGATCTCTATCTGGCTGCCAGGCGAATGCTGCAGTCCTCTGATATCGACAGAGTATTGATTGTTGATCTGGATGTGCATCAGGGGGACGGTACTGCATTATTGGCCCAGCATGACGACAGTGTGATCACGCTTTCATTACATGGCGAAAAGAACTTTCCCCACCGTAAACAACAGTCAGACATGGATTTTCCACTGCCCAAAGGCACGACTGATGACGATTATCTGAATGTAGTTGATGAGGCGGTGTCTTTGGCCCTGCGAACTTATTCTCCCGACGCGGTTATTTATGATGCCGGAGTCGATATCCACGAGGATGATGATCTGGGTCATCTTAACATCAGCACGGCGGGGGTGTTAGCCCGGGACCGACTGGTCATTAATGCTTGCAAGCAGCATTGCCTGCCGGTGGCCTGTGTTATTGGAGGCGGGTACCAGCGTGATATTACTGCGCTGGTAGACGTTCATCTTCAGCTTTTTAAAGCGGCCGGTGTCTATTAAACTGCAGTAAACCTTAACCTGGTCGCTAATTTAAAACAGCGCGAGCTGGACTCCGACGCCGATGCGCTCCTGCTTTCGGTTGTAATCGATGAGTGAATCACCGTAACCGTTAAAGTACTCCAGCACTGCTTCGTAACGAGGTGAAATGGGGTAACTAAACGTTATACCAACACTACCGCGATTCTTGTCCCACTCCAGGTTGTTTCTCAGCTGAATAAGCACGCCCCAATTGTCGAAGCGGGTGCCGTAACCTATTTCCATGCGACCGTAATAATGGTTGATATCCGGATTGTCATCACCACTGGTATCATTTTCATCGACTTTCGCATCTTCAGGAACGCGATACCAGGTTTTCAGGTAATAGACGTCATCCTCGTCGCTAAACAAGGTTGAAAGCATAACGCGGTTCCAGCTTCTTGAGCGGATACCGCTTTGACCGTTGGACATGTGATTAAAGCCCAGTTGAATAGCATTGAAGTCAAAACCCAGTAAGCGGATATCGGTATTCCACTGGTAGAACACTTCGGGCTGATAATTGGTTTCCCTGAAGGGCTTGGACACTTCGCTGTTGTATAGTTGCCAGAACGAGGTCAGAGTGAAACCGAAGTACAATCCTTCAACCGAATCTTCCTGTGTGTAGAGCGGAAGCTTAATACTGAGTTGAAACTTGGCTTCGTTGTTGTCGACATTGTCACTGGTTAATGCTTCGTTGCCCAATGAATTTGGGTTAGTAACATGACTAAAGGGCAAAATATAGTTGCGCTGATACTGAGTAATGGCAAACGCATTTGCCAGCGCTGTGCGATCTGATTCAAAGCGTTTGGTTAGTATACTGGGCTTGGCAACAACACCGGGCTCTTGCTCCAACTGTTGAGTTGCATTGGGATCCTGAGCAAGGGTAGGCGTGGCAACAAGCGCTAACGCCGCCAAACACCCTTTCAAATAAGAAAAGTAATTAACGGAGCGGTTATTCACAAAAATCAATGGTGAGTCCTTCGTAAGCGGCAAACATCTCCAGCGGCGACTCGGCGGCAACAATAAACTGATTACAGTGAGACACAATGGCATCAATATCGTCATCGGTTCTGCACGGATCGTGACTGTACAGTGCCAGACGTTTGGCATTGCAAGCCATGGCCAGCTTAACCGCTTCCTCAGCCACGGAGTGGCCCCAGCCACTTTTCGCCGGCATGTCGGATGTCATGTACTGTGCGTCGTGGATGATCAGGTCGGCATCCCGGGCAAATTCTACAAAGGTCAGAAAATCTGTTTCTTTTTTGTATGGGGGGTACAGCTCGTTATCGGTGATGTACGCTATTTTTTTGCCCTGATCGGTAATGGAGTACGCACTGCCTTTTCCGGGGTGGTTCATGGGGAGCCGGGCAATACTTGCGCTGCCAATTTTCCAATGGTTGGTGGAATCCGGAATGGGGGTAATGACAATGTTGGACAGCAACGCGCTGGCGGGGACCGGGAATACCGACCCTTGCATTTGTTTCATAATGGCGTCGTATTCCGGCAGAGTTGTTAATCCTGGGGTAATGTTAATTTCACGCTCGGGTTGATAAATGGGCGTAAAAAAGGGAAAGCCCTGAATGTGATCCCAGTGATTGTGGGTCAGCAGAATATGAATTGGCGTGGTTTTTTTAATTAACTTTTCGCCGAGCAAGCGAATGCCGGTACCGGAGTCCAGAATGATATCGGTACCGTCACCAGGAACAACATGCACACAAGCGGTATTACCGCCATATCGCACAAAATCTTCGCCGGGTGTGGGTATTGAACCTCGCACACCATAGAAGGTGAGTTGCATGTTCGCTCCTTACGCTTGTTCGCCTCACTGCGTATTGTCAGCGAGGCGTTTGCTTTTTCTTATTATTAAAGCGTTCCAATGAAATTGGCAACGTCTGATAAGTCTAGTAGTATTTTTTCACCTGTGCGACGGTTTTTGTACTCAACTTGCTGATTATCAAGATTTCGTTCGCCGACAACGATACTGTGCGGGATCCCTACCAGTTCCATGTCATTGAACATTACGCCCGGGCGCTCTTTGCGATCGTCAAACAACACTTCAATGCCTAAATCGACTAATTGCGCATAAATCGCCTCTGCAGCGTCTTTAATCCGCTGTGACTTGTGCATGTTCATAGGAATTAGCGCAACCTTGAATGGGGCGATAGGGTCTGGCCACATAATGCCGTACTTGTCGTGGTTCTGCTCGATCGCTGCGGCCACAATACGCGACACGCCAATACCGTAGCAGCCCATCGATAAAATCTCGTGTTTGCCGGTTTCACTCAACACACCGCAGTTCATAGCTTTAGAGTATTTATCGCCCAGTTGGAAGATATGACCCACTTCAATACCGCGCTTGATTTCTATGGTGCCTTTGCCATCCGGAGACGGATCGCCAGCTTCAATGTTGCGCAGGTCAGCAGTTTCGCCTGTAAAGGATTCACCCAAAATGGCAGCTGCCACAAAGTCTGCAATCACAGGTACGGAAACTGACGCAACATCAACGTCGCTTAACGCAACACCTAAAACAGACTGCGCTTTTTCGTCGCTGGCAATAACCAGCGGACTGGCTACCTGCGCGACTTTTTCGGCTTTGATATCGTTCAGCGTGTGCTGTGCAGACAGTGCTAACAACACCCATTGCTCAGCATCGTCTTCGGATTCACCCTGAACCAATACAAACTGAAGGGCTTGCTCGCCAGCAGATTCAACCGGCAGCGTCTGTGCCATTTCAACGTTTGCGGCGTAGTCTGATTCGGTAGAAAAGGCGATGGCGTCTTCACCTGAGTCGGCTAGAACATGGAATTCATGAGAAACGCTACCACCAATAGAGCCGGAATCGGCGATAACCGCGCGATAGTCCAGACCCATGCGTTCAAAGATATTACAGTAGGTTCTGTACATAACATCGTACGTTCCTTGCAGGCAGTCCTGGCTCAAGTGGAAGCTGTACGAATCTTTCATGGTAAATTCACGGCCACGCATAATGCCAAAACGCGGGCGAACTTCGTCGCGGAATTTGGTCTGAATCTGATACAGGTTAATTGGCAGTTGTTTGTAGCTGCTGATTTCGTTGCGTACCAGGGCTGTGATCACTTCTTCATGAGTCGGGCCCAGTACAAAGTCACGCTGGTGGCGGTCTTTAATGCGCAATAGCTCGGGACCATACTCTTCCCAGCGACCAGACTCTTCCCACAGGTCAGCGGGTTGTACTACCGGCATCAGGACTTCGATGGCACCGGATTTGTTCATTTCTTCGCGAACGATGTTGGCAACTTTATTCAGTACACGCAGACCGGTTGGCAGCCAGGTGTACATACCGGCAGCGAGTTTGCGGATCATACCCGCGCGCAGCATAAGCTGGTGGCTAATGACTTCTGCATCAGCAGGGGTTTCTTTTTGCGTCGATAACAAATACTGGCTGGTACGCATTGGTAGTGTTTACCTATTTCTGATTATTAAACCCGCGTATTCTAGCAGCGTTACGGGCGCTTACAAAGCCTGTTGTCCCCGGTCTGTGTTCTTTCCCACACATTTTTTCTGAACAGGTTATTGGGGGCAGGTCAGCTCGCGTGCAAACAGCAAGTTTGTTGTCTAAAAGCAGTCAACTCAACTTAAACCAACGATACAATCTCGGTGACCCAAACCTCGCCCTGAGAAACCCGCCAGTGTACGTCTGCATCGTAAAACTGAACCTGGTAATCTTTCGGATCATCCAGCTGCGACTGTTTGTAAGCGGGGCGAGGGTCCTGGGATAAGCAGTTTTCAATTAACAGAGGCAAATCCTGTTGTGGTTGCCTGGCAAGTTGAGCCCGAGCCTGCTCGGTAAAATTCACGGCTAAATTTGGCACGGGCTTGTCGTCAAGCAGCGCAGCCGACGCATTCTGTATAGCATCACTGTAGGGAATGTAGGGTTTGATATCGATAATGGGTGTGCCGTGCAGCAAATCGATATTGCCCACATGGAGAAACAGCCCCGATGCAGTGTGCTCAACGCCCAGGTTTTCCACTGCAGACATGCCAATGCCGTTGGGACGAAAGGTGCTTCGGGTAGCAAATACGCCCGTGCGGGTATTGCCACCCAGGCGCGGCGCTCTAACCGTGGGTGACCATCCTTTATCCAAATTCTCGTGGAATAGAAACAACAGCCAGAGATGACTGTATGTGTCTATTTGCCGCAGCGAATTAGGGTCACTAAAAGGCGGGGTGAGTTTAATTCGACCTTGCGCTTTTGCCAGTGCTGGCTGACGGGGGATCGCAAATTTTTGTTTAAAAGGCGACTCAAGTGTTCCAATTGGTTCAATTGAGTACACATTCGGTTTTGTCATAGTTTGCAACACTTTTGTATTGGTTCTGAAACATTGTGCACACATTTTCGGGGTATCTTACATTGGCTATTCCGTGAGTGCGATCCATTCGAGGCTTGAATGTAAGTTGTCTCTATGGGTAGCCCAACCACGTCCTCCCTGGGACATAGCATCTTGTCGCTGGCCAGATGGCCGGCGATGTTTTTTGCTATTCAGTTCCCTCCGGTCCATTACACAGCCCTATTTTGTGAATTCATCACATAACACATGATTGAAATTTACGCGTGTGTCACTATATATCAAGCGCACATTAGCTCATGTAGCCACAGTGCATACAGACTATTTAATACAACGTAAAAGAATAAGCGTCGCAGATCGTAATAGGATGACTATGATCTCAGTAAAAAACTTATCCAAACATTACCACCACTTTAAAGCGGTTGATGATTTGTCGTTTGATATTGCTCCAGGCAATATCGTTGGGTTTCTCGGTCCGAATGGAGCGGGCAAATCCACTACCATGAAAATGCTGACCGGTTTTTTGCCGCCTACGTCAGGCGATATTGTTATTCAGGACAAGCGCTACGCGTCGGATGCCAAGGCGATTCAGCGCAATATCGGGTACTTACCCGAGGGCGCGCCCGCCTACGGCGATATGACGGTTTGGCAATTTCTGCACTTCATTGCCGATGTTCGCGGGCTGAAAGGCGCTGCGCGAAAGTCACGTTTGTTTGATGTAATTGGCCGGGTTGAATTAGCCGATGTGCTAAACCGACCGATAGATAATCTGTCAAAGGGATTCAAGCGCCGTGTCGGCCTGGCGCAAGCTATTTTGCATGACCCGGATATTCTGATCCTCGATGAACCGACAGACGGTCTGGACCCAAACCAAAAACACCATGTTCGTCAGTTAATTGAAGACTTGTCGAAAGAGAAAATTGTGGTGATTTCTACCCACATTCTTGAGGAAGTCACAGCGGTATGTAATCGGGTTATGATCATTGCCAACGGCCAGCTTCGATTTGATGATACGCCCAATGCACTGCGTCATCAGTCTCGTTTTTGCAATGCAGTCAGCCTGAAGATGAGCTATGCCGCGGATATTTCCGGCCTGGCAGAGCTTGAGGGTGTAGAAGAAATGGAAATTGACCGCAAAACCGGTTTGGTGACCTTGTTTCCCGAACCCGGTAAGCATATTTTCCATGTCATCAACGAATACGTTACCCAGCGCCGTTTGCCGGTTGAAACCCTTACTCTTGAGCAAGGGCGGTTGGACGAAGTATTCCGGGATATTACTACCCGGGAGGTGTCACATGGCTAATGTCTGGTTTATTACCCGCAGAGAATTCAGTAGTTTCTTTGCCACGCCGGTCGCTTATGTGTTCATTGCGATCTTTTTAATGTTGTCAGGTGTGTTTACCTTCTTCATTGGCAACCTGTACGAACGCGGTCAGGCTGACCTCATTCCGTTTTTTAATTTTCATCCCTGGTTGTATTTATTTCTGGTGCCAGCCATGGCGATGCGCAGTTGGGCCGAAGAGCGTAAATCCGGCTCAATTGAATTATTAATGACGTTACCTGTGAGCATAGGTGAGGCAGTGCTGGGCAAATTTCTGGCGGCCTGGTTTATCCTCGCACTCTCGCTCATTCTGACCTTTCCTTTATGGCTAAGCGTTAACTATCTCGGTCAACCCGACAACGGCATTATACTGGCAGCTTACATCGGCAGCTGGCTGATGTCCGGGGCGTTTCTGGCTATCAGTACCTGTATGTCAGCCTTTACTCGCAATCAGGTTGTCGCATTTATTCTGGCCGTGGTTGTGTGCTTTTTATTTGTGGTGTCAGGCAGCGGTATAGTGCTGGATGCGTTTGAGCCCTGGGCGGGTAACCTGTTGCTCGATACCGTAGCCAGCTTCAGTTTTCTTACCCACTTTGAAGCCATGGCAAAAGGGGTACTTGCTATGAATGACGTGGGCTACTTCCTGATTATTATGGTGATTTGGCTGTATGCCAGCCTGGTTGTAATTGAAAATAAGAAGGCGGACTAACCATGAAAAATACCACTGCCTTAACAACTCTCGCGCTGCTCATTGCGCTATTTTTCGGTGTCGTGGTGATCAACAATGAATTATTAGGTCATTACCGCATCGATTTAACCGAAGATAAAGTGTATTCCCTGTCGCCCGGCAGTCAGAAGGTGCTGGATGAATTGGACGAACCGATTGTACTGTACTTCTTCTTTTCGGATTCTGCATCGAAAGGCATGACCGCATTGCGCAATTATGCCAATCGCGTCCAGAGCCTGTTGGAAGAGTACGCCAGTCGAGCGAATGGTAAGATTACGCTAAAAGTGATTGACCCTGAGCCTTTTTCTGAGGCTGAAGATCTTGCCGTACAGTATGGCCTGACCGGGGCAACGCTCGGGCCGGTAGGCGAAGCGATTTACTTTGGGTTAGCGGGTACGAATGCGGTAGACGACCAGTTCAGTATCGGCTTTTTTGACCCCCAGCAGGAAACCTTTCTGGAATATGACATTAGTAAGCTGATTTATCAGTTAAGCGATCCTGAGCCTGTTTCTGTGACGTTGTTAACGGACTTGAACTTACTCGGTGGCCAAAATCCCATGTCGGGCCAGTATACGCCGCCAATGACTTTCTATAGTCAGCTAAATCAGCTTTACGATGTCACCACGATTGGCAGTGATGCATCGCAACTGCCAGACGACACAGATGTGCTGGTGGTTGTGCATCCGCAAAATTTATCAGAATCCCTGTTGTACTCCATCGATCAATTTGCAATGAAACAAGGGCGGATACTCTTGTTCATGGATAGCCACTACGAGTCAGACCCGATGGCGATGATGAGCGCGATGGGCGCCAATGCATCCGAGTTCTCGCTATTGGAAAAGTGGGGGATTAACGTCGACACCAGCAAAGTCGTATTAGATGCTCGATTGGGACTGGACATTCGCACGCCGGAAGGTGCAGTCGCAAGACATCCCGGGATCATTGGTTTAACCGGCGAGCAGTTAAATCGCGAGGACATTATTACGGCCAATCTGGAGCTTATTAACGGCTCGTCGTTTGCGCCACTCTCGCTAAATCAGGACAGCCGCTTGCGCCTGACGCCCCTTGCGTATTCTTCGCAGGACGGCGTAGCTGTGAGCAGCAGTGACTATGCGCTTACCCGTGACCCTAGAGCGCTGCAACGCATGCTGGATACGACTAAACAGCAATACACGCTGGCTGCAAGGATTGCCGGAGCAACACGTTCGGCCTACGACAGCGCGCCTGATTTTGAAGAAAGTAACGCAATGCAATCTGCACATGTGAGTCAGACTACACAGTTAAACGTTATTGTGTTCACGGACGCCGACATGTTGGCGGATCGCTTTTGGGTTCAGCAAAGCAATTTCTTTGGCGAAACCTTATTCACCCCATTTGCGAATAATGGTGACGCGGTGATCAACGCTAGCGAAAACCTGGCCGGAAGCAGCGCATTGATCAGTATTCGGGGACGCGGTACGTATGCGCGACCTTTCGAGGTGGTTCAGGCTTTGGAAGCGAAAGCGGAAGCGCGCTTCCGCGAACAGGAAGAACGGCTGCAGGCCCAGTTGCAACAAACGGAAGCGCAATTAGCCGAGTTGCAGAGTGTGCAAAACGAGTCCGGTGCGTTAACGCTCAGTCCGGAGCAACAGGCTGCACTTGACGAGTTTATTGCGCAGCGGGGAGCGATTCGCAGGGAGTTGCGTGATGTAAGGTATCAGTTGGAGCGTGACATAGACACGTTGGGCAATTATCTGAAATTACTCAATATAGCCGTTGCGCCGCTGGTATTGGTTTCCTTGTTATGGCTAAGTGCGCGTTTATTTAAGCGTCGGGCCGGTAAACAAGTCAGGGAGGAATTAGCCGCATGAACCGCATCGTTGTTATAAGTGTATTGGTTATTTTGTCGTTAGGTGGCGCTTACTACTTAACGATGTACAGAGGACAGGCTGACAGTGCACCAGCTCATGTCCTGTTGGGCGGACTGGAGGAAAATGCCTCTGCGCTCACGGCGGTAACCATAGAAAATGCAGAGGGTGTTGTATTCAGTGCGCGCCGGGAGCAAAACCAATGGTTCGCCACGCATCTGGACAGCATGCTGACGTTTCCCGTTGATATGACTGCGTTGTCTGATTTTGTCAGTGAGCTCACTCAAGCCACGGTCTTGGAAGGGAAAACGGCTAAGGCCAGTCAGTATTCGCGGTTGGGGGTTGAGCCTGTGACACAGCCAGGCTCCCAGGGCACGCTGATCACTTTGGCCTCGGCTACTCAGCAATGGCGGGTGTTGCTGGGCAATCTTGCCAGCAGCGGTATGGGACGCTACGTGCGGGAACCTTCACAACAACGCAGTTACCTTATCGACAAACCATTAGCGTTGCCGGTGGGCAATGCCGACTGGCTAACAAAGCAGTTAATAACAGTGTCGGTTAATACGCTCTCTGAAGTCATTGTAGACGGGCAGGAACCTTTCACGCTGTTTAACAACAGTGAAAACGGTGAGTGGCAACTATTTGATGTCGCAGCTTCCGAACTAGCGTATCCGGGTATCTTGTCACAAACGCTCAATGACATCGTAAATGTGAACTACGACGACATGCGTGCGCGTATGCCGGAAGAAGCTCTCGATGAACCATTACAATCGATTACGCTGAACGGTAACAAGCAGACGCTAACGATTCATGTTTTTGCTAAACAGCAGGACGCCTCAGGTTATCTTGTTTCTATTGCTCACGAGGCCGACGGCGAGACACCCTGGACGCCGGAAGGTATTGAAAATTGGGTGTTTGAGCTGACCGACTTTCAGGCCAGAGGGCTACTGACACTGCGTTCGGATTTAATTCGATCACCTGAAGCCGAGTAAATATTAAATATAGTCAATATCCTGTGCCCGCAGAGGCGGGGACAGGGGGGATGCTTTGTCTTTGTTAATACTCTTCTGACTTACAGGCCGCTAATTGTGCAGCCAGATGTGGGCATCCTAATGCTTCCGCTTTCGCGATATTGACCTCAGGAATATCCTGTGGCGCATCATAATGTTTCAACGCTTCGGTAACGTCTTTTTCTCTAATGATATGCAGAACCGGGTGAGGAGCCCGGTTTGTGTAATGACTGGCACTTTCCGGATCCTCGCCGTCAAACAGATAGTCCGGGTGAAACGTGGCTAGTTGGTAGGTGCCACTGTAATCCCAGTGTTCAATGCATTGCTGTGCCATATCAATAAGCAGTAGAAAATCATCAAACTCAGCCCAACCTGTCGGCAAGATGAGTAGTGTAGTGGCAACAGTCGGGTTGTTATCGAGCAATTCGCACTCGTTCTGCAACATTGTCAGGGCGTCAGCCATGTCGGCACTTTCACATTCGGCATAACGGATTTGGTTGTTATTGCGAACATAGCTGGCGAAAGGGCAAAAGTTATGGGCTATCACCATCGTATCCAGCCAGCGCTGCACGTGCAGGCTGGCTGGTGTTTGCAGCGTCATTTTCATGAATGGAATTTAACGTAGGCTTCCAGCGTGTTTTCAATCAAACTGGCCACTGTCATTGGGCCAACACCACCTGGTACGGGGGTAATATAACCGGCTCTGTCTTTCGCTTTGTCGAATTCGACATCGCCAACCAGACCACCTTCAGCAGTGCGGTTAATACCTACATCAATAACGATAGCGCCAGGTTTAATCCAGTCTCCCGGAATAAACGCAGGTTTACCTACCGCAACAACCAGCAGGTCCGCGCGGCTAACGTGTGATTTTAAATCCTGGGTAAACTTGTGGCAGGTTGTCACCGTGCAACCGGCAAGCAATAACTCCAGTGACATTGGGCGTCCAACAATATTCGATGCACCAACAATAACCGCATCCAGGCCTTTCACCGGACGCTTGGTTGCTTCGATCATGGTCATGATACCCTTTGGCGTACACGGGCGGAGGGCCGGGATACGCTGCGCCAGTCGGCCTATGTTGTAAGGGTGGAAGCCATCGACGTCTTTGTGCGGATGAATACGTTCAAGAATGGCTTCTGCATTTAAACCAGCAGGTAAGGGCAGCTGTACCAGAATGCCGTCAATTTCTGTGTCGTCATTGAGTTTATCAACCAGCGCTATTAATTCTTCCTGGCTACTGTCTGCTGGCAAATCAAAAGAGCGTGATAAAAAACCCACTTCTTCACAGGCTTTGCGCTTGTTTGACACATATACTTGCGACGCAGGGTCAGCGCCAACCAGAACTACGGCAAGACCGGGTTGACGTTTACCGGCTTCTTTTAACGATTTTACATAACTGGCGACGTCTTGTCGGACTTGCTTGGCAATCTGTTTGCCGTCTATAAGGTGCGCGGTCATAGTTACTTGCTGCTTCTGTTGATTCAAAAAGGAGAGTGTCTAATATTTTCACATAAATAGTGTGGCTTAGGAAGTTAGCAATCGGTGTAATGTCTTTTGCGGGTGGTATTCAGGTTGCCATGGTATTTTTCAATAGCTGTCCTTCATATGGACTATTGTTGGCTAAAAAATAACTCAGTTGCTGAGTTAATGAGCATACAAACATTTTGCTAAAAAAAGTGTTTGACGAGGTAGGGGCAAATCGGTAACATGCGCCCCCCGTAACGAGAGGGAAATTTACTCTCCTTACACAGTCGGTGAGTGGCGCAGCTTGGTAGCGCACTTGTTTTGGGTACAAGGGGTCGCAGGTTCAAATCCTGTCTCACCGACCATTTTATGCTAGCGTAGATTCG
>MDTG01349129.1_pt1 | contig 115307 bp, 114 predicted proteins | sample 811421 | NCBI WGS metagenome assembly MDTG01 (sample SAMN05326645, study PRJNA326480) | marine metagenome | isolation source: seawater | place: Pacific Ocean: South East | collected 2011
AAGAAAGATATATTGAGTTTATTGCCAATCAGAAGGAGCTTGCACAAAGAATTCCACAGCACTTTATTGCCACTTATTTAGGCGTATCTCCCGAAACTTTAAGTAGAATAAGACATAGAATTGGTAAAAGACGCTTTATTGACGATCGTCAATTCCCTAGCATTTAATCAGGTAATATTTTTGTGGGAAAATGAAGGTATGAAAAGATACTATTTAGCATTTTCCATTTTAGGATTTATTGCACCATCAATCCTAGTTTTACAGGAATCTATTGAAACGTCGAACATTTTATTGTACACAAATCCCTTGGCTACAATAGAAGCTATGTTCTCTAATAGAATTTCTACTATTTTCATGATTGACTTGTTGTTTACGGTTGTATTTTTTTTCTTTTGGACCTACGCAGATGGGAAAAAGATCGGTGTAAAGAATATTCCTTTAGTATGGATTTTAACAATGCTTTTTGGTCTGGCAGGTGGTTTTCCCTTATATCTTTATTTGAGGGAGAGGGGAAGAAGTATTTCTTGAATTAAGCTTAATTAATAGTATAATATTTTAAGGTGAATTGTATTCAGTAATAAAGGATGGTTTTAGGGTTTAATTATTTCGCGAAAGCGTAAATTAATTGATAGAATATGGCGGTTTAAATTGGAACCGGATGATTTAGTGGCTTTTTTAACATTTTGGTTCTAATTTGTTTGTTTAGAATGAAATAAGTGATTAAATCGCGATCGCAAATTTCTTAGGTCTTTACTAAAAGATAGTTTTCTCGCTCATTTTACTGATAATTCAAAGCCCATATTGATTTACATTTGGGCCATGCGAGGAAAAAGTGCTGCCGTTCGGTTTATCTTTATTACCATCCTGATTGATATTATCGGGATCGGTATTATCATTCCGATTGTTCCCGATTTGATTCAGGAACTCACTGATTTTGATAATAGTACCGCTGCTTGGTATGGTGGCCTATTGGCGGCTACCTATGCGACTATGCAATTCATTTTTGCGCCTATTTTAGGTGGTCTGAGCGATAGCTATGGGCGACGTACCTTACTTTTAATTTCACTCTTTGGGCTCGGCTTGGATTACCTGGTAATTGTATTTGCTCCCAGTTTGGCCTGGCTCTTTGTAGCGCGAATAATATCCGGGATTTGTGGTAGTAGCATGACCGTAGCCAATGCCTATATCGCGGATATCAGTGGACCGGAAGACCGAGCTAAGAATTTTGGGATGATTGGTGCTGCCTTTGGCTTGGGCTTTATTGTGGGGCCTACCATTGGTGGTTTATTGGGTGAATATGGCACGCGGGTACCTTTTATGGCCGCCGCCGCTATGGCTTTATTAAACTGGCTCTATGGTTATTTTGTAGTACCCGAATCCTTGGATACCGAACATCGCAGAGCCTTCTCCTGGAAGCGCGCGAATCCCATTGGTACCCTGAAAAGCATTTTCTCCAATAAGATTATTGTTCCCCTTATCATTAGCCTCTTTACTATTTATGTGGCTGCGCATGCTACTCAATCCAACTGGTCTTTCTACACCAAAGAAAAATTTCAGTGGGGAGCCTTGGAGATTGGACTTTCCCTGGGTTTCGTTGGAGTGATGGTAGCCCTAATCCAAGGTTTGGTGGTAGGTAAAGTGGTGAAAAAACTGGGTGAGGTGAAAGCAGTCTATTTGGGCTTTTTCTTCAATGCCCTGGGATTACTGCTCTTAGGAATTATTACCGAGCCCTGGATGGTGTATGCCGTAATTGTACCCTATGCTTTCGGGGGATTGGCTGGACCATCTTTACAGTCGATCATGGCAGGCCAGACGGCTAAAAATGCGCAAGGTGAATTACAAGGCGGTATTACCAATATTATGATGCTAACCGCCATTATTGGTCCGCCTTTAATGACCGGTATCTTTGGATATTATACCCATCCTGAAACTGATTATTATTATCCGGGCGCTCCTTTTATTTTGGCTTCCTTCTTAGCGATTTTAAGTATCGTGATTGCCTCACGGACCTTGCAGAAATTGCGCTTGAATAAGTAGAGACTGCTTTAGGATAATCTCTTGCGTAAGCTTTTCAAGGTATTGAAGGGCGAATCCACCGTTCCGGCATTAGCTATCCAACTCGGAATACTTCCGCCCGGATTGGCGAGGACTTGATAGGTGATTTTTGTTTTTTGTGCCCCCAGCTTTTCAAATAACCAATAGCCTTTTATGCTGGGAATGCGCACCAAATCCTCTTTTTTAGGACCGTAGTCTGGCAGGCCCTCCATAGAAATCTTTATTTGATTTGCAGTTCTTTCATAGCTAAAGCGATAATAGCAATCACGGTCATCCAAAGGAAAAGGGGCAGAGGTAATGGTATAATGATATTGCTTTTGGCCTTCGCGCTTAATGAGCTTCGAATGTGAGCAATTAGGCATCCAATCTTTAAAATGATCCGCATCCTCTAAGAGGGCAACGATTTTCTCCATGGGAAAATTGAATTCGGCATGGGCCTTAAACTCATCTAAGGGGGCACCTTCTACCGCGCGGGTGTAGATTTTTATCCCCTCTTCATTTTTACGAAGTTCCCATTTGGATCCGGATGTATCGGCCCCAGCTAAGGGAAACAGCATAAGGGCCAGGGAAAAGCAAAGCGTGCGCATCGTCAATTATTTTTCTGCAAGTTTATATTTAGCCAGTTCACATCCAAATAAAAAAGCCGGGATAAACCCGGCTAAATTGAAATTTTAAAACTGATTAAACGGCTACATTGTATTCACGCAAGGCATCGTTTAAGCTGGTCTTTTTATTGGTACTTTCTTTACGCTTACCAATAATTAGAGCACAGGGAACATTATAAGTTCCTGCCGGGAATTCCTTAGGCATGGTACCCGGAATCACCACCGAACGGGCGGGGATGTAACCTTTGATTTCCTTAGGTTCGGGGCCGCTAACATCGATAATTTTAGTAGAGGCTGTAAGCACCACATTGGCGCCTAATACCGCTTCTTCTTCAATGCGAATTCCTTCCACCACAATACAACGAGATCCGATAAAGCAGTTATCCTCAATAATAACGGGGGCTGCCTGTACAGGTTCTAATACCCCACCAATACCTACACCACCGCTTAAGTGAACATTTTTACCAATTTGCGCGCAGCTACCTACCGTGGCCCAGGTGTCAACCATGGTACCGCTATCTACATAAGCGCCAATATTTACATAGGAAGGCATCATTACTACCCCGGATGCCACATAGGCACCATGGCGAGCTATGGCATGAGGAACCACGCGAATGCCTAATTCTTTATAGTTCTTCTTTAAAGGAATCTTATCGTGGAATTCCAGAGGACCGGCCTCCAGGCTTTCCATTTTACGAGTAGGGAAGTAGAGGATTACCGCCTTTTTAACCCATTCGTGCACTTGCCATTCACCGTCAACTTTCTCGGCGCAACGCAATTCTCCTTTGTCGATCGCTTCGATACATTCTTCGATAAGCTTTACAGTAGCCGGATTTTTTAATAATTCACGGTCTTCCCAAGCTTTCAAGATATGTTCTTCGTGCTGCTTCATGATTCGCTTTAAATTTGCGCAAAAGTAAGAAGCCCGTGGCGAAGATCATTGCTTTAGATATAGGAGGAAAAAGAACCGGAATTGCAGAGACCGATCCCTTGCAAATGATAGCGTCTCCCCGCGAAACCGTGGCAACCGATCAGTTAGAGGCCTATCTTAAAGATTGGATGGCTAAAGAAATAATTGAAGCGATTGTGCTGGGTGAGCCACTAGCCTTGGATGGTGGCGACAGTCATAATTCGGCCCGCGTGCGCGAATGGCATCAAAAATTAGAAAAGCTTTTTCCCGCTTTGAAAATTGTCTTACAGGACGAGCGCTTTAGTTCTAAAATGGCCCAGCGAGCGCAAATAGAGTCGGGGATGAAGAAGAAACAAAGACGCCAGAAAGGGAGCCTCGATCCCATTAGTGCGGCCATTATCTTAAGAGATTATCTCGAGCAACACTAAAAGCTTGCTTGGGGCCTTGTGGTCAATCCTTATTTTTGCCCAAATTTGCAGAATGATATTACCCATTGTGGCTTACGGTGACCCCGTCCTTAGAAAAGAAGGGGAAGATATTGAAGCGGATTATCCCGGTCTTCAGGAATTGATCGATAATATGTACGAAACCATGTACAATGCGCATGGTGTTGGATTGGCAGCTCCTCAGATTGGTAAGTCTATTCGTCTTTTCGTGGTAGATACTGCTGGCTTTGTAGACGAAGGTGAGGAGGATGTAGAAGGCCTAAACAATTTTAAGAAAGTGTTCATCAATGCGGAGATTATTGAAGAAGATGGTGATGACTTTGTTTTTAATGAAGGCTGCTTGAGCATTCCGGATGTACGTGGTGATGTAGATCGCCCAGAGCGTATCGTTATTCGCTACCGTGATCGGGAATGGAATGAGCATGAAGAAACCTACGAAGGCTTAAAGGCCCGCGTTATTCAGCATGAGTACGATCATATTGATGGTATTTTATTTACCGATTATTTGAGCCCACTGCGCAAGAATATGCTGAAGAAGAAGCTCAACAATATTTCTAAAGGGCAAATTAAGGTGGGCTACCGAATGAAATTCCCATTTGCCAAATGATGAGAAAAAGCCTTTTTGTACTGGGGCTTATCGCTACTTTATCAGCCTGCCAAGGCGATATGAGTGATGCTCAGGAACGTCAGGAATCTATACAGGCTTTGGAGAGCCAAATGCGGAAACAAGAACAATTGGATACGGCTTTGGCCTCTTCTATGATTGAAGCCTATGCCAATTATATCGAGGCGTATCCTAAAGATTCATTGGCTCCATATTATCAGAAGAAGATTGCCGAAATGCATCGGGCTTACCCGGGGCATGACCTGCAAACGATTGAAGCTTACGAGAAATTAATTGATACCTATACCTATCACCAGGAAGCTCCCAAGGCCCTAATGTCTTTGGCCTTATACTATGAGGAGATCCAGGAGCGGGATAAAGCATTATTGACTTATAAGGAGTTTGTACGCAAATTCCCCAGTCATAGTCTGGCCAATCAAGCCCGACAATTAATGGATCTGTTGTCCGAAGAAAAAAGCGATGTCGAACTGGTTCAGGAATGGATGCAGAAGGCAAAGCAAGGGAAGCAAGAAGGCGACAGTTTAACTAACTCTGTGAATTAAGATTATGAAATTAGATGATATTCTGGCTATTGGCGGAAAGCCTGGCCTGTTCAAATTGGTAAAAGCCACTCGTCAAGGCGTATTGGTAGAATCTTTATTGGATCAAAAACGCATGCCGGTTTCACAGCGTGCCGATGTATCTGCCTTGAGCGATATTGCCATTTATACCTACGAAGAGGAATTGCCTTTAGGTGAAGTTTACGATCGTTTATTCGAGAAATTGGAAGGAGGCAAAGCTTTGGACGTGAAAAAAGCCAGTGGTGATGAACTACGTGAATTCATGTCGAGCTTTTTACCGGATTACGATGAGGAGCGTGTATACACCTCTCACCTTAAAAAATTATTTAGCTGGTATAACCTCTTACATGAATGTGATCTTCTGAATCGTCCTGATGATAAGGCCGCGGAAGTTCCAGCAGAAGAGAGCAGCGAAGAAAGCGAATAGATATGAAACACAGCCGGCAAGAACGCCTGGAGGCCTTTGGTCGATTGCTTGATATTATGGACGAGCTGCGGGAAAAGTGTCCCTGGGATCGCAAGCAAACGATGGAAAGTCTGCGGCACCTCACCATTGAGGAAGTCTATGAGTTGGGCGATGCCATTTTGGATGAGGACCTGCCGGAAGTGAAGAAAGAACTGGGTGATCTCCTCCTACATATGGTCTTTTACGCAAAGATCGGGGAGGAGAAACAGTCCTTTGATATTGCTGATGTTCTTAATAGCATCTGCGAAAAATTGATTCATCGCCATCCGCATATTTATGGTGATGTTGAGGCCAATGACGAGGAAACCGTTAAGGCCAATTGGGAAAAGCTTAAGCTGAAGGAAGGAAAGAAATCGGTGCTCGAAGGAGTGCCTCGTTCTTTACCGGCTTTGGTGAAGGCCACCCGCATTCAGGATAAAGCTCGTGGTGCCGGATTTGACTGGGAAGAAACCAAGCAGGTTTGGGCCAAATTACGAGAAGAGATTTCGGAACTAGAAGCAGAGGTTGAGGCCGCAGATCCTGAAAAGATTGAAGCAGAGTTTGGAGATGTACTCTTTTCTCTGATTAATATTTCTCGTTTCATTAAAGTAGATCCCGAATCGGCCTTGGAGCGCACCAATAAGAAGTTTATTCGTCGCTTCCAGTATTTAGAAGAGGCCACAAAAGCCAAGGGCTTACAGCTCGATGAAATGTCTCTGGAGGAGATGGATCGCTATTGGGATGAGGCCAAAGCCAAGGGTCTCTAATTCGCTAAATTTTTTTCGCTAATCCAGATTATTAAGCCTCAGGGAAAATCGCGCTTAAAGCGAAATTATTTCTGGGTTAATTTTCTGCATCCTCCTTTTCCATTAAAGGCTTTTGGCTAAATTCCCATCGGATACGCATATTTTTCCTATAACCGATGAAAAAGCTTTATCTCGTTCGTCATGCCAAGTCTTCCTGGAAGGAGGAAGGAATTACGGATTTTGACCGACCCCTGAAAGGAAGGGGCATCAGAGACGCGCATACTACTGCCCAATGGCTGCAAAAACAGGAGGAAGCACCGGAGCTTATGATCTCCAGCCCTGCCACCCGAGCCATGCATACCGCCCTAATCTTTGCTCAGGAATTGCAATATCCCTTTAGTGATATTCATATCGAAGCTAATTTATACCACGGTGATCGGGATGATATCCTTCAGGCTTTAGCCAAATTGGATAATAGCATTCATTCTGTCTTCCTCTTTGGTCACAATCCCACGCTCACTAACTTTGTAAACCACTGCATCGATCATATTATCGATAATGTGCCTACCACCGGCGTGGCTTGTCTCAAATTCGAATCTGAAGATTGGAAAGCTTTGGGCCAGGAAGCCGAATTAATGTTTTTCGACTATCCCAAAAGACGTAAGAAGAAGTGAATTTCCCCGCCTCTAAGCGAATTATAGCCCGCGATATTTCTTGGTTAGCATTTAATGAAAGGGTTTTACAAGAAGCCCTGGACAGTGAGAACAACCCCTTAATTGAACGCCTGCGTTTTTTAGGGATTTTTTCTTCTAATATGGACGAGTTCTTCCGGGTGCGCTATGCATCTATGAAGCGCCTGGCCCAGATGACTGACCAAAAGCAAGAACGTCTGGGAGCCCTGGAACCAGAGCAGGTTTTAATGGAAATCTCGGATAAGGTGCAGGTGATGCAGACCCGCTCTCAGGAAATTAATGATCAATTGATGCACGAACTTTCGGAGCATGATATTGAGATTGTTAATGAAAAGGAACTCACCGCCGGCCAGCAAGAGTACGTTCGCAAATTTTTTATTGATAAGGTAAGCCCTACGGTTTTCACCTTGATGCTGGGACAAAGTCAGGAATTGCCAGAGCTTAGAGATAAGTCCATTTACCTGGCCATTCGCATGTATGTGAAACAGAATCCGGATGAACCTCGCTTTGCCTTAATTGAAGTGCCCTCGGAGCAAGTGGGGCGCTTTGTGAGCTTACCGCGCTATGGCAAGCAATATGTAATGTATTTGGAGGATGTGATTCGCTACAATCTGGAATATATCCTCTTTATCTATAATATCGATCGCATTGAAGCCCATACGGTGAAGATTACTCGTGATGCCGAATTGGATTTGGATGATGATGTATCGAAAAGCTTTTTAGAGAAAATGACGCGCTCGGTAAAAAACCGTCGTTCGGGAGATCCGGTGCGCTTTGTGTATGATAAAGAAATTGCTGAGGAAACTTTGCAATACCTGGTGGGAGAGATGGACCTTGATAGCTACGACAGTCTGATTGCAGGCGGTCGCTATCACAATAAAAAGGACCTGATTAAATTCCCCAATATTGGTGATAGGGAGCTGGAATTTGAGAGCCTGCCTCAATTGGCGCATCCTGATTTGGATATGGATCGCAGTATTTTGGAGGTTTTGGATACCAAAGATGTATTGCTCTTTTTGCCCTATCACAATTTCAGTTATATCATCCGTACTCTAAGGGAGGCAGCCATTGACCCTGAAGTACGTTCTATTGATATTACCTTGTATCGAATGGCTTCGGATTCCAGGGTGATTTCTGCCTTGGTGAATGCGGCTAAGAATGGTAAGGAAGTTACCGCGGTAATTGAATTACAGGCAAGATTTGATGAGGCCAATAATATTCAGTGGACCGAAGTACTGCAGAGTGAAGGGGTAAATGTAATTTTCGGCGTGCAAGGCTTAAAGGTGCACAGCAAGGTAATTTTGATTACCAAAGAAGTGGAAGGCCGTGAGCAACTGTACGCTTCGGTGGGAACCGGAAACTTTAATGAGAGTACCTCCAAGCTATATACCGATTATCACCTCCTTACGGCGGATAAAAGAATTACCAAGGATGTAGCAAGAGTGTTCGATTTCCTCCGCAATAATTATAAGGTAAAGAAATACCGCCACCTTCTGGTTTCGCCGCATGATACGCGCCGAGGCTTTATCAAACTGATTGAAAAGGAAATTGAAAATGCCAAAAAAGGACTTTCTTCCGGCATTAAAATCAAGTTGAATTCCCTTTCGGATGTAAAGCTTATCGACAAGCTTTATGAAGCCAGTGCCTATGGCGTGCAAGTGCAGATGGTGATTCGCGGTATCTGTTCCTTAGTGCCCGGTCAAAAGGGGATGAGCGAGAATATTGAAGCAATCTCTATCTTAGATCGTTTTTTAGAGCACAGCAGATTAATCATATTTGAAAACGGCGGTGATCCAAAATACTTCTTAGGATCAGCGGATTGGATGCCTCGTAACCTGGATTATCGGGTAGAGGTAACCACCCCTGTTTACGATGAAAAAGTGAAGCGTCAATTGCGCGATCATTTTGAGATTATCTGGAAAGACAATGTAAAATCGCGCTGGCATAATGCCGAACTCAATAATGAGTATCGACAAATTCGCGGACCCAAGATTCGCTCACAATATGCCATGCACGACTATGTGAAGAAGCAATTAAAGTTAGGGAAGTGAAAATTCACAAATTAGCCGGAATTGATATTGGTTCGAACTCTGTTCGACTCCTGGTCTCCAACGTTATTGAGTCTGGCGAAACCATACTGTTTAAGAAATCCTCCTTAACGCGTTTGCCCATTCGATTGGGACCAGATGCATTTGGGGAAGGGCGGATCAGCGAAAACAATTTAAAGCGCCTCATTGCGGGGATGTCAGCCTATCGTAAGATTATGGAAGTGCATGGAGTGGAGAAATACCGCGCCTGCGCCACCTCCGCTTTACGGGAGTCGAAGAACGGTATTCAGGTAGTAGAGCGTATCTATCGCGAAAGCGGAGTGAATATTGAGTTAATCAGCGGCAAGGAAGAAGCCCGTATGATTTTCAGTTCGGATATGATTGGCGATGTGGCGGAAGCTCATGAGACCTTTCTTTATATTGATGTAGGTGGTGGTAGCACCGAGCTCACTCTTTTCTATAAAGGGGAAATCCGCAATAGTCGGTCTTTTAAAATAGGAACCATTCGTTTGCTTAAGGACCTGGTGAAGAAAAAGCGCTGGGAGGAAATGAAGGAATGGATTCAGGAGAAAACAGAAGATTTTGATGAGGTGCTTATGGTAGGTTCCGGTGGTAACATCAACCGAACCTTTAAGTTGGTTCAAAAGCGAAAGGGGGAAACCATGACTTTAAAAGGTCTGAAAGGTATTCGCGAACAGATCCTCAATTTTGATGATGATCAGCGGATGATTGAATTTGATTTGAACCCGGACCGTACGGACGTTTTACCCCATGCATTGCGCATTTATATCAATGCTATGAAATGGGCTGGGGCCGAAGAAATGATCGTACCCAAAAAAGGTTTGGCCGATGGGATCGTACGTTTCTTATACCGTGAGCATTTTCAATAGCTAATAATCATTTTCTATTGAAATATTTTTCCGATAGTTTTATTAGATGTTATATTTGTAGCCGAATAAAACGATAATCATGGCAGTTCAAGTGGTAAACGATAGCGAGTTCAAAGAGATACTCGCCAATAATTCTAAAGTTGCAGTAAAATTTTACGCCGACTGGTGTGGAAACTGCAAGCTCTTCGCTCCTAAATACAAGCGTGTTAGTAATGAGGAAGAGCAAGTCGACACCGTATTTGTAGATATTAACGCCGAAGAAAATCCAGAGGCTCGTAAAATGGCGGGGGTAGATAACCTTCCTTTTTTAGCAGTCTTTAAGGATGGGCAATTGGTGGAAGGTAGTGCCAGCAGTAAAGAAGATTATCTGCGCAGCCTTTTAGCCAAATTATAAGCTTCATTCAGAAGGGGATAGGATGAAAGAGAAAAGCCGTCTTGGGACTACCTAGACGGCTTTCTTTCTTTTATATTGGCGTTTGGCCTAGTTTAAAGCGGCCAGAGCTGCATCATAATCCGGAGCCTGACCAATTTCGGGTACTTGCTCAGTATAGATGATTTTACCTTCTTCGTTTACGATGATCACGGCGCGAGAGAAGAAATCCTTCATGCCACCATCAATCATAAGTACTTTGTAATTGTCGCTGAAATTGCTGTTGCGCAATTCGCTTAATCCAATCGCATCTTCGATTCCCTCTGCTGCACAGAATCGCTTATGTGCAAAGGGGAGGTCGCGGGAGATATTTAATACCACCACACCATCCTGGCCAGCGGCATCTGCATTAAACTTACGCGCTGAAGCGGAGCAAACTCCGGTATCGATGCTAGGGAAGATATTCAATACCACCTTTTGACCTTTAAACTCAGCCAGGCTGCGGTCTTGTAATGCGGTATCGGTTAAACTAAAATCGGGAGCCATCGTGCCTACTGCAGGCAGTTCGCCTTGAGTTTGAACAGGGTTTCCACCCAAAGTAATTTGTGCCATTTATCGTGTTTTTTATTAGGAACAAAAAAGCCCCGAGATTGATCGTCGGGGCTTCAAATTTACTTTGCAAAGGGATTACTTATTGTCATCCACTTCTTCAAATTCTACGTCAGTAACATCGTCGCCGCCATTGCCAGCTTCTGCACCGCCCTGCGCTCCGGCACCTGCATCAGCAGCACCTTCCTGTTGGGCTTTGTACATTTCTTCTGAAGCATTTTTCCAGGCTTCATTAATTTGCTCCATGGCTTTGTCGATTCCTTCCAGATCCTGAGAACCGTGAGCGGCTTTCAAGCTTTCGAGAGCAGTTTCGATGGGCGCCTTTTTATCGTCTGATAATTTTTCGCCGAACTCTTTCAATTGCTTCTCAGTTTGGAAGATCATGCTATCAGCCTGATTCAGTTTCTCAACTTTTTCTTTGGCTGCTTTATCCGCTTCAGCATTAGCTTCCGCTTCTTGTTTCATTTTATCGATTTCTTCTTTGCTTAAGCCAGAAGAAGCTTCGATACGAATACTTTGCTCTTTGCCAGTCGCTTTATCCTTAGCACTTACGTTTAGGATACCGTTGGCATCAATATCAAAGGTTACCTCAATTTGAGGAACTCCACGTGGTGCAGGAGGAATATCAGTCAACTGGAAGCGACCGATAGTCTTGTTATCCTGTGCCATAGGACGCTCACCTTGCAATACGTGGATATCCACAGCAGGTTGATTGTCGCTGGCGGTAGAGAATACCTCTGATTTATTGGTAGGAATAGTAGTATTCGCCTCAATCAATTTGGTGAATACGCCACCCATGGTTTCGATACCTAATGAAAGTGGAGTTACATCCAGAAGCAATACATCTTTCACATCACCAGCCAATACACCACCTTGAATGGCAGCACCTAAGGCAACTACTTCATCAGGGTTTACTCCTTTAGAAGGATCTTTACCGAAGAAGCTCTTCACAGCATCCTGAATAGCAGGAATACGAGTAGAACCACCTACCAGGATTACCTGGTCGATATCGGATACATCCAGATCGGCATTCTTCAGTGCGGTACGACAAGGAGCGATGGTACGATCTATTAAATCATGTACTAATTGCTCGAATTTGGCACGGCTTAATTTGCGAACCAAGTGCTTAGGACCACTGGCAGTAGCAGTGATATAAGGCAAGTTGATTTCGGTATCGCTGGAAGAAGACAATTCGATTTTGGCTTTCTCAGCAGCTTCTTTCAAGCGTTGTAAGGCCATTGCATCTTTGCTTAAGTCGAAATCTTCTTCCGCTTTAAACTCAGCAATTAACCAATCGATAACGGCTTGGTCAAAGTCATCCCCACCTAGGTGAGTATCACCGTCGGTAGCCAATACTTCGAATACACCATCTCCTAATTCGAGAATAGAAACGTCGTGGGTACCACCACCACAGTCAAATACTGCTACTTTTTGGTCCTGACCTTTTTTGTCGATACCATAAGCCAAAGAGGCGGCAGTAGGTTCGTTGATGATACGGCGCACTTTTAAACCAGCGATTTCACCGGCTTCTTTGGTCGCCTGACGTTGAGAGTCGTTAAAGTAAGCGGGTACAGTAATTACCGCTTCTGTTACTTCTTCACCCAAATAATCCTCAGCAGTTTTCTTCATTTTCTGAAGCACCATGGCTGATAATTCTTGTGGGGTGTATTTGCGATCATCGATCTCTACCCGTGGGGTATCGTTATCGCCTTTAATTACCTTATAAGGAACTCGTCCGGCTTCTTTAGACACTTCCGAAAAAGAAGATCCCATGAAGCGCTTAATAGAGCTGATCGTCTTATGTGGATTGGTGATCGCCTGACGCTTTGCAGGGTCACCTACTTTGCGCTCACCGCCTTCTACGAATGCAATCACAGAGGGGGTTGTGCGTTTTCCTTCGCTATTTGGAATCACCACTGGTTCGTTACCTTCCATAACGGCAACGCATGAGTTAGTGGTTCCTAAGTCAATGCCAATGATTTTTCCCATGGCTTTTATTGATTTTTAATGGTTAGCTCAATCATTCGCCTCTAAATAGTCAAAGCATGTGCCAAGGCCCTGAAACAAAAAAAATCCTGTCATACCTGACAGGATCGTAGATTTTGACTGACTATTTGAGTTGTTCGTGTCGCTCTGTCAGTTAAAAACAAACTTTTTGATTATCGATACAGTAGCATGTGTCAGTACCGCCTAATTCCACTCGAGCGAAGTTGAGGTCGCAAATAATGCCACTTTCCAGCATGCGATCATAAATGCTTTGTTGTAAACGACAATCATTACGACGGGCAAAGGTGCGCGAGCTCAAAATGCCGGTTCCATTAATTACCTGCTCATATTGTGGACGGTTCTGATTAACGCCAGTAGAGGGCTTACTCAGTTCGATAAAGGTCATTAACTCCTCAGAAGCACCAATAATCTCTACATCCATTCCAATGAAAAAGCGCAAGATGTTCTTAGAGGGATCTTCTTCAATCCGGGCAGCAAGGGCCGAGTAAAGCTCGTTTCCACTGAAGAGAATATCGATTTGATCAAAAGGATTTTCTTCCAGAGGCAAACGAATGGTTTCGGTTTTAAATACTTCGGAACCAGTGCTTTTGTTGTACTCTTTGTAGTGGAAATACAAGATAGGTTGATAAGCAATCATCTTCTCGGTAGCCTGAGGATCATTACCATCGGTATCCTGACGAACATTGAACTGCAATCGTCCATCAAAATAGCGTGCAGTGATAATAGGTAACGGACGGGTAATATTGATGCTGCCAACAATTCCGGTACGTGCACTGGCAACACTGCCATCGGCGCGGTTTACCACAATTTCATATTCACGGCTACTTTGAATAGGGAAGTTGCTGGGGATGCGGTACAAGTGATAGCCTTCATCGGTATAAATACCGCTGTCCAATGGAATACTATTGTCCCAAATTAATTCTACTTCCTGATTGAAAGTACTGGCTCCGGGATTGTATTCGCGAATGAAAACATCAATTTCGGTAGAGTCGTAATAGAGAGAATCACTAATGCCATAGGAGGCACTGGCCGCATCATCCCCTAAATACCCTCTTTGAATACGAACGTAGTTGGTATCCATTACCGGGTTCAGCATACCATACATGATGGTCATGTCCTTGTATTCGGCGTTGATATCAATCTCATTATCGCAGGCCGAAAACAAAATCAAAGAACCTAATGCTGCTAAAAATTTCTTCATGTTACAGAGTAAAAGATTTGTGGGTCAAAAGCCACACGCTTCAAAAGTATAAATTTGCATTCACAATTATTTAATATGTCCGTAGCAAGCTCAGACTTTAAGAAGGTTACTACCAATTCGGTACAGGAAATGAAACGCCAGGGAGAGAAAATCTCCATGCTCACCGCCTATGATTTCACCTTGGCGGGAATTGTTGATAAAGCAGGGATCGATGTTATTTTGGTAGGCGATAGTGCCTCTAATGTAATGGCTGGTCATGAAACCACCTTACCCATCACCTTGGATCAAATGATTTACCATGCTTCCAGTGTTGTGCGGGCTGTAGATCGGGCTTTAGTGGTGGTAGACTTACCATTTGGTTCCTATCAAGGTAACTCCAAGGAGGCTCTGGGCTCTGCTATTCGTATTATGAAGGAGAGCGGTGGCCATGCCGTGAAACTTGAGGGAGGGGTAGAGATTATTGAATCTGTTGAGCGTATTCTTACTGCCGGTATTCCGGTGATGGGGCACTTGGGTTTAACGCCCCAAAGCATCTATAAATTTGGTACTTATACGGTTCGCGCTCGTCAGGAAGCTGAGGCCGAAAAGCTGATCAGCGATGCCAAAGCCTTAGAAAAAGCTGGTTGCTTTGCTTTAGTATTGGAGAAAATCCCCGCCGATTTAGCCGAAAGAGTAGCGCAAGAATTAAATATTCCGGTAATTGGTATTGGCGCCGGTGCCGGTGTGGATGGCCAGGTATTGGTTTTACATGATATGCTGGGCATGACTCATGAGTTTAACCCTCGCTTCTTACGTCGATATTTAGACCTTTATACGGATATCACCGGAGCCGTGCAATCCTATGTGCATGATGTGAAGAGCCACGATTTCCCTAATGATAAAGAGCAGTATTAGTGCCCATTAGTGAGCGCATTTTATTCGAAGACAATCATCTGATCATCGTAAATAAGCTCGCAGGCGAATTGGTCCAGGGCGACTTTACAGGTGACAAACCTTTGCTCGAAAAAGTCCGGGACTATATTCGGGACACCTATAATAAACCCGGCAATGTTTTTTGCGGATTGGTGCATCGCTTGGATCGACCTACCTCTGGTATTGTAGTTTTTGCTAAAACCAGCAAGGCTTTAAGCCGGATGAATAAAACCTTCGAAAAGCGGGAGGTGCGCAAGATCTATTATGCCATAGTGCAAGAGAAGCCTAATCCTGCTGAAGGGCGTTTAGTGCATTATTTGAAGAAAGAAGCAAAAAACAACAAATCCTATCCTCGACCTGCCAGTGACCAAAATGCGAAGAAGGCAGAATTGACCTATAAGCTCATTGCGGATTCGCAACGTTATTTTCTGGTAGAAGTGGAATTGCATACCGGTCGTCACCATCAAATCCGAGCGCAATTAGCCGCGATCGGCTGCCCGATTAAAGGGGATTTGAAATATGGCTTTGCTCGTTCAAATCATGATGCCAGTATCAGTTTACATGCTGGTCGAATTCAATTTGAACATCCGGTAGGAGGGGAGCCCATTGATATAGTGGCAGCAAATCCGGGGGAAGATGCGATTTGGCGTATCTTTAACCCTAAGATCACTGCATGAAACTTCTATTCGAATTATTAACGCTCTTGCTTTTATTCATCCTTTTTCGGGGTGCTATAAAACGTTTTCTGCCTAAGAAAACGGAGATGGATCGTTTTTCCCCCGAATCTTTAAAAGCGTTGAGACGTTTTCGGGGTCGTTATTTTCAGTTACTGCTCTTGTTCATTTTAATCTTTGGAACCGGAATCTTTTTCCTCCTGGTTTGGATTAATAGCACCACGTTGATGGCTCCCGATTCATTAGCTCTCTACTTTCCCCTAAAGAATTCTGCCTTTTGGCAAGCATCTATCCTGGGCGGGCTCTTAGTTGGTTCTCTTGTTGCCTTTCGGCTCAACCGTAAAATGCAAAAGGATGGTCTTAGCTTCTATTTGGAGGAATTGCAAGAGTTGGCTCAAGGCTATCAGAGCTTTGGTACCTTTAGATATCTGCAATACGGCTTGGGATTGCTACTCTTTGCAGTGCTGTCCTATTCTGCCTTGAGTAGTGGTATTGCTTTAGATAAGGCTTCCGTTACCATAATAGAACCTTTTGGGCAATACGATAGTCATTCATTCACAGAAATAAAAAAGCTGGATATCAAAGAAGATACCCAGCTTTTACTTGATGAAAAGGACACTATTAACCTGTCTTTTTATAAAATAGATACTCTGCGTTTAAATCTATTTATTGAGGATCTTAATTGATTTCAATTAAGCGAGAAGCTTTCTTGCTCTCTTCTTTTTTAGGAACACTAAGGCGTAAGATTCCATCTTCAAAACGAGCGGTAATAGCCTCAGCGTTTACACGATCTTCTGGTAAACGAAACTGACGCTCGAAATTGTGAATGCGAAACTCGCGGCGCAAGTAATTACTGTCCTTTTCCTCTTTGTTCTCCTTGCGTTCTGCTTTGAGGGTAAGTAAGTCTCCATCCACTTCAATATGCAAATCCTCCTTGCGGTAACCGGGGGCTAAAAGCTCAATTTCGAACTGTGAATCAATCTCTAGAATATTCACAGATTCTTTTCGATGATTTACCATGTTTCGATTCATCCAATGTAGGGGTTCGTCGCGGAAAAATCCATCGAATAACTGATCGAATAATGGGGCTTCGTTTTGTCTTTTTATAACTTTCATTGTATTGCTTTTTTCTTTTGACTTCTCCCTGCTTATTACAATTGAAATGCCAATGAGGAAATTATTGTTTTCGCCAGACCCTGCTGTGTCTTTTTGTCTGTTTGTGGTAAATTTTACCGTCATATTTTCAGTTAGAGGCTAATTCTCCTGCCAAATTGTTTTTCTTTGCGATCAAATTCCCAACCATGAGAAAGCTTGTTCTTACCGCATTGATAATTGCCCTTGGTGCTTGTAAAACCGTACCCCTAACAGGCCGTAAACAAGTAGCTTTAATACCAGGAGCTCAAATGAATGCCATGGCGGTAGATCAGTATCAGCAAGTGTTATCTGAATCGAAGGTGATCAAAGGAACTGCCCAAGCTCAAACGGTAGAGCGGGTAGGTAGAAAGATTGCAGCAGCCGTAGAGCGTTATCTAACTCAAAAAGGTCATGCGGATATGGTGAAGGACTTTAAATGGGAATTTGCCTTAATAGATGAGAATGTTGCTAATGCCTGGTGTATGCCGGGTGGTAAGGTGGCCTTTTACACCGGTATTTTGGGAATCTGCCAGGATGAAGCCGGTATTGCCGTAGTAATGGGGCATGAGATTGCCCATGCGGTGGCCAGCCATGGTTCTGAGCGCATGAGCCAGGGCCTTATCCAACAAATGGGAGGAGTAGCCTTGCAGGTCGCTATAAAGGATCAACCGGAAAAGACACAGTCCTTATATATGACGGCTTATGGTATTGGATCGCAATACGGAGCTATGTTACCCTTCAGCCGTTTACATGAAAGCGAAGCGGATAAGATGGGTTTAGTATTTATGGGAATGGCCGGCTATGATCCACGAGAAGCTCCTAAGTTTTGGGAGCGAATGGCAGCTCAAAGTGGCGGTAATCAGCCCCCTGAGTTTATGTCTACTCACCCATCTCACAGCACACGTATCAAAGACCTGAATGCCAATATGGGCGAGGCCATGAAATATTACTTGCAAACCCAGCAAGGTCAATAGTAGATGAAGGTACGCGACTTCATTAAGATTTACGGGGCGATAATCCTCTTTCATTTAGCGGTGGTCTATCGGGGTGATGAAGGTCAAATGCTTTGGCTGAGTAAACCCATGATTGCAGGTACCCTTTTGTTTTTCGCCATCAGTAAGATTAGAGAAGGAGGGTCTTTTTTAATGCCTTTAATTCCGGCTCTGGTTTTTTCGCTTTTTGGGGACGTTGCTTTGATGTTTCAGCAAGGTCCGGCCTTTTTGATTGGCATGGGCGCCTTTGCTCTGGCCCATGTTTCCTATAGCTACTGGTATTTAAAGCGGGGTGCCGGTTTAAAGTGGCAAGCCTTTATCATTGCTTTAGCCCTTTCTCTGGGCGCCATGTATCTCTTAGTGCAATTAGTGGTACTTCCTGCGGAATTGAGCATTCCTATTTATGGCTATTTCGGACTTCTAAGCTTGCATTTTATTTTAAGTGCCATGGCTTGGCAAGCTCAGAAAATTAGTTTTTGGCCCCTTTTGGGTATTTGGTTATTTATCTTCTCTGATTGGTGGATTGCCTGGTCGAAATTCGGCGGTGGTTTGGATGAGCACTGGCATAACCGTTTCATTATTATGCTTAGTTATGGTCTCGCACAAGGCCTAATTCTCCTAGGTATAGTTGCCAAAAAGGACTAGAGAGGATCCACATCAAAAATGATTCGCAAGGGGCTGCTTTTATACTTGTGTTGAAAAGCGTCGGTGCTTTCTAGAAGAGCCTGTTTTACGGCCTTTAAACTTAGCTTGGATTCCAGTTTTAAGAGAATCTCCATTTGGTACATGCCACGTAAGCGATTGGCGAGTGGATATTCCGGGCCATATACCCGGCGGCCAAATAAAGCCTTTAATTCTTGTCCGTACAAGACTGCTCTTTCTTCTAAAACTTCTCTTTTTCGATGTTTTAGGCTGATGCGAATCAGACGGTAAAAAGGAGGATAATGGTATTCCAAACGCTCTTGCATTTCCCTGTCATAACCCGAGCGGTAGCGGTTGCCAATTACATCATGGATTACTTCATGGTCAGGGCTGGAGCTTTGTATTAACACCAATCCTCTTTCGCCTTTGCGACCCGCTCTTCCTGCCACCTGGGCTAACATTTGGAAGGCCTTTTCATGGGCGCGGAAATCGGGGAAGAAGATTTGGGAATCGGCATTCATGATGCCTACCAAACCTACATTGCCGAAATCAAGGCCTTTAGTAACCATTTGGGTGCCCACTAAAATATCGGTATCTCCATCCTCAAAGCTTTGTAGGATGTTTTCATAAGCCTTTTTCTTGCGGGTGGTATCCAGATCCATGCGCTGAATACGCGCTTCTGGAAACATCAATTGCAGTTCATCCTCCAGCTTTTCGGTACCAAAACCCAGGCTTCGCACCTGTTGACTTTTACAGGCCGGACAGCTGCGGGGAGGAGGGGTATTGTAGCCACAAACATGACAGCGCAATTGATGGCGATGCTTGTGATAGGTAAGACTGATATCGCAATTGCGGCATTGCATCACATGGCCGCAGGTATCGCATTGTAAAAAAGTGGAAAAGCCTCGGCGGTTTTGAAAAAGGATGATCTGCTTGCCCTTTTTCATTTGCCTTTCAATCTCATCCACTAATTCCGGGGCGAAATAGCCGCGCATCTGTTTGCGTTTGCGCAATTCGCGCAGGTTGATAGGACGGATTTCAGGTAGGGCTATGGCGCCATAGCGCTCCTTCATTTCTACTAAATGGTATTTTCCTTTACCTGCATTGAAATAGCTTTCATAAGCTGGAGTTGCACTGCCCAATATCACATGTGCATTTTGTTGCTGAGCCAATACCAAAGCAGCATCGCGGGCATGATAGCGAGGAGCCGGTTCATATTGCTTGTAGCTGTTTTCATGCTCCTCATCCACAATCACCAAGCCTAGATTTTGAAAGGGTAGGAATATGCTACTGCGGGCCCCGATTACCAATGCGGGCTTATTGCCTTTACGGAAGAGCTTTAACCAGGTTTCCACTCTTTCTCTATCGCTGTAGCGCGAATGATACACCAGTAAATCCTCACCAAAAAAGCGTTCCAGGCGTTGTATTAACTGGGTGGTTAAGGCAATTTCAGGAACCAGGTACAGCACCTGGCGGCCTTGCTTTAAAACCTCGGCCATTAAATGGGTGTACACCTCCGTTTTACCTGAAGAGGTTACCCCGTGCAAAAGGATGGGCTGTTCCCAATGGACAGTGATATCATCAAAAGCCTTTTGCTGACTTTCACTTAAAGGGAATAGTCCGCTGGCACTGGGATTTTCGCTATGCTGATGCCGAAAGGGATCATCGTAAAAGATTTCCAGCAGGCCTTTGGCTTCCAGTGATTTTAAACTGCCGTCACTAGCCTTGCATCGCTTAAGTAGCATTGCGGCAGTTACTTCGCCTCTTTCATTTCGATATTGAAAAAAGCCTAATAATAGCTCCCTTTGTTTGGCGGCATTACCCAGGCCTTCAAAAGCAACGCTAACATCCTCTTCATTTAACTCTGGACCAGCTTTTACCAATCGCACTTGCCTGGGTTTATAACCACCTTTTAGTTCCTCCTCCAATACCACATAGGCCTTGGAGAGCAATTCTTTTATGGTGAATAGAGGATTGGCAAAACCGGTAATCTCGGCGATTTCCTTAATGCTCAAGCGATCTTGTTGTTCCAAGGCTTCAACGATTAGGAATTCAGCGTCGTTCAGTTCAGCATCAATTATTTCCTTGGCCAAATTGCGCTGAATCACCATCTCGCTTTCCAGCTTTAAACCTCCGGGCAGGGCAGCGTTCATTACTTCTCCTTCACTACAGAGATAGTATTGCGCCAACCATTCCCAGAATTCAATTTGGGGAGCGGCAATAATAGGGGCGGCATCCTCAGCGTCTAATATATCCTTGACCTCAAAGTCTTTGGGCTTACGCTGATGGATTTCCTTTACCAGTCCGGTATAGAGTTTTCGTTTGCCGAGCGGTACGATTACCCGCATCCCTACTTTCACGATATCGCTCAAAGCCGGGGGGATGCGATAGGTGTAATTCACTGGTAAAGCCAGTGGAAGTAGGATTTCGGCAAATTGCTCCATGAACTAGTTGCTCGCCTTTTTTGAACCTTCGTAGAGGTCGTAACGCACTAACCAGCTATCGAGTTTGGCGTTTTTAAGTGGAATCTTTTTAGTGGGCTTTAATCCTAAATGTTTGAGACCTTCCGCGGAAGCGGTAAATACCCAAGCCGTACAACCACTGAAATGTTGTTTTAAGCTATCGCCAATTCCCTTATACAATTCGGGGATATCGGCTTCCAATTTCAAATCGTAGGGCGGGTTCATGATTAAGGTGGTTCCTGGGGCTACCTTTTCATCTTCGGGCCAATTGAGGAAGTTGCGCTTTTGCACTTTGATCACATCTTCCATTAGGGCATTTTTCACGTTCCGACGTGCTTTTGCTCCGATTTGAGGATCGATATCAAAACCATAGATCGGAGGCAAGTCACGATTTTCCTTCTTCATCGAAGATTCGAAAATGGTATCGAAAAGTGCAGCATCATAGTCCTTCCAATTTTGAAAGGAGAATTGTTTGCGAAAAACATTGACCGGAACATTGGAAGCAAATAAAGCGGCTTCCGTTAAGAAAGTCCCGGATCCGCACATAGGGTCGAGTAGGGGGCCTTTACCTTGCCAATCCATTAAGGATAATATTCCGGCGGCTAAAACTTCGCTCAAGGGAGCTTTATCTACTTCTACCCGATAGCCCCTTTTGTGAAGAGATTCGCCACTGCTATCCAGGGATAGGGTACAGAAGTGATTTTGGATATGCACATTAATGCGGATATCCGGATTTTTTAAATCTACCGAAGGACGCTTACCACTTTGATCGCGAAAACGATCTACAATACCATCCTTGGTTTTTTGCGCTACAAAAAGGCTGTTGCGAAAACGATCGCTGTGCACTGTAGCATCAATAGCAATGGTTTTATCGCTATCAAAATATTTTTCCCAGGGGGTTTCATAAACCTTCTTGTAGAGGTTTTTCTCATCCCGAACCTGAAAACGATCTAATTGAACTAAAACTCGCAGGGCTGTGCGCAGCCAGAGATTGCACTTAAAAACAAAGCCTAAATCTCCTTTGCAAACAATGCCACGACGAACTTCTTGAACCTCACGTCCACCTAATTGCCGCACCTCACGAGCTAATACACGCTCCAGGCCTGGCAAGGTTTTTATGACGATTTGTAAATTGGAATCCTTCAAATTATTGAACGTCGAAAGTTGTTACTTCGAATTGGGCACCTCCCATATCATCTACCACCGCTTCGGCAAAAACAGATTCGCTCTGCGCTGCTTCACCAGTCGACATTTCCAGGAAAACGGTATCGTACCAAACCTTGTCTCGTAATTTGAAAGTAATGGCATAACCACGGTTGATCTTAGCACCGGCAGAATCTTGTACAATCACACCATAAACTACCTGATCATTCAATTCAACCTCCATTTGCTCGTAATGGGGGTAACTTTTAGCGTTGGCAGTAGCCTCACTTTCCTTGCTTTCTGAATTATTTTGACAAGCTACTAAGGCAAGTAAGCCCAGTAATCCTAATTTCTTCATGTTCTCTTGGGAATTTTCTTCAAAGGTAAAGGATAATCGAAATTTAAAATCCCCCTTTTTCTGTTGATTAAGTTTGGGGATATCTCGGCCTTTTCCATCTAAAAGTGTCTCGCAATAATCCTTAGATTCGGCAATCAATTCCAAACATGACACATCTTAGTACGCTCGATTGGTGGGTAGTAGGCTTCTTTATGTTGCTCTTTGTTTTCTTAGGTCTGTATTTCCGTGGAAAGGCAGAGGGCGGATTAGCGGGCTTCTTTTTAGGCGGTAGGAAATTACCCTGGTATATCGCTGGGGTTTCTATGGTAGCTACCACTTTCGCGGCAGATACTCCTTTATGGGTTACTGAGAAAATTGCTCAGCACGGAATTTCGGGCAATTGGCTGTGGTGGAATATGGCCATTGGTGGCATGCTCACCACTTTTTTCTTTGCGCGCTTGTGGCGAAGAGCAGAGATTATCACTGAATTGGAATTATTGGAATTGCGTTATTCCGGACCGGTAGCCGTTTTTTTGCGTGGTCTTCGTTCGGTTTACCTGGGCCTCTTTATGAATGTGGTGATTATTGGCTGGGTAAATGCCGCCCTCATTTCTATCCTGGAAGTGTTTTTTGAAATCCCGGCTCAGGAGGCATTTTGGTTCTGTATGGCCGCTATGGCCCTGGTGGCGGTTTACTCATCTATAGCAGGATTATTGGGTATTGCCATTACCGATTTTGTACAGTTTATTATTGCCATGTCGGGCAGTATTATCCTGGCTATTATTGTTTTAAATCTCCCCGAAGTTGGAGGGCTTAACGGAATTAAGAATCAATTACCGGCCTGGCGTTTGGATTTCTTCCCGCAGATTGGCAGTGGTAGCGATTTGGCTGTGGGTACCTTTTCCTTATCGGCTGGTGCCTTTTTCTCCTACATTGTTTTACAGTGGTGGGCGAGTTGGTATCCTGGCAATGAGCCTGGCGGCGGGGGTTATATTTCACAAAGAATGATGAGCGCCAAGAATGAGGAGCATGCCGTGTATTCGAGTTTGTTCTTTCAAATTGCACATTATTGTTTACGACCCTGGCCCTGGATCATTGTCGGCCTGGCCGCTTTAATCCTTTACCCTGATTTACCTCTCGAAGAGTCTCGTAAAGGCTTTGTTTTTGCCATGCGGGATTTCTTGCCCTCTGGTTTAAAAGGTTTGCTATTCGTAGGCTTTTTATCGGCCTATATGAGTACCATTTCCACCCAGTTAAATTGGGGGTCCAGTTATTTGACCAATGATTTATACCGTCGCTTTTTTAAGCCAGAAGCTACAGATCAGCACTATGTCCTGGCCGGTCGAATAATCACCTTGTTGATCATGTTGGTCGCCATGTATTCTACTGCCCAAATTGGCATGATCGATGAGGCAGCCAGTTTCTTGATCGCTTCGGGTGCTGGTTTAGGGATGGTATTGATTTTACGCTGGTACTGGTGGCGGATTAATGCCTGGAGTGAATTGAGTGCAACCTTGGCCCCACTTTTAGCCTGGGCCTTATTAAAGTTCCCTCTGAAAGCTTATTTACCGGAATCTTTCTATCATCAAAATGGAGATTTTATAGCTACTGTGGTCTTTACAACAGTGGTTTGGGTATTGGTAACCTTTATAAGTAAACCCACGGATGCCAAGGTTTTAGAGAATTTCTACGCGCGTATTCGTCCTTCAGGATTTTGGAAACCCTATCGCAAGAAGGGGCAGAAACATCAGGCTAGCGGGGCTTTATTTGGCGCCTGGTTATCCGGAGTGGTTTTAGTGTATTCCGCCTTATTTGCTTTAGGGTCCTTGCTCTTTGATGATTCCATGGAAAGCGCTGCCTGGCTGGCTGCCTTGCTGATATCTTTGGTGTCGTTGCGCTATTTCATGAAGAAAGGAGCATTGATTGACAAGAAGGTTTCCTAGAATTTGTGCCGGTGGCTTTATGCGCATTATCTTCGTGCGAGTCACAAAATCACAATCATGAAAATACTCCGCACCCTTAGTGTTTTAAGTCTTGCTTTGCTTTTAAACGGCTGTGGCAACTTGCGCATTAAGGCCTACCAAACCTATCAGGCGCCAGCCGATGTGAAGAACCTCGTTGTAACCGGGTTTTATATTGCGCCTCCGCAATTACCTACAGTTCCCGCAGGTGATGCCGATGCCTTTAATAAAAAGGTAGAAGCTTTAAGTGAAAAGATCAATGCCAGCTTGGCTACCAATAGTGATCGCTACTACAATACCCTGGCTGAAGGTTTACAAATGCAGTTAAACCTGAATACTATTGCTGGGGCGGATATGGCCAAAAAGCCGCGTTTTGATCGTATTAAGCAAAAAGAAGAACGGGAGTTATTAAAGGTGGAAGGAAATCCTCAATTCCCTACCGTATACCTAAGCGAAGAAGCCGTGCAGTTTTTAGAATTGGAGAATGGTGATGTGAAGGCTTTTATAGAAGAAAGTCCTCGCTTACGTTCTGCCGTTCGCAATGTAACCAAGGCCACAGAAAGTGAATTACTAGCTATTGGCTATGCCCGTTTGGTGATTGATAAAGTAACCACTTATGGAGCCAAAGCTAATTTGCGCCTTTTAGCTGATATCTACCTTTTTGATGAGAAAGGAGAATTAGTTGGACATACCTATGGCGAAACTGAACCACACACTTTTACCGGCGAGTATCTGGGTGATTTTAATGATGTTTTGGCCAGTTATACGAGCTTACAGGCCGAAATGCTCACCGCCCTAACTTTGGTAGAAGAAGAGAAGGTTGATGAGGATTAATCCACTCTTTTGGGTGTTGATAGGCTGGGCCGGATCCCTATCAGCTCAGCTACTTCCCGATAAGGATACTAATGAGGCCTGGACCTATACAGAGCTTATAGAATCTTATAAAAAGCTGGACCAACTGTATCTAAATGCGCGGTACCTGCAATTGGGTACTACGGATTGTGGTCGGCCCTTATCTTTATTTCTAATCCAAAAGGAAGCTTTTAGAGCAGAACAAACTTTAAGTCAATTAGCTAAAGGAAAGTTAGTTACCCTTATTAATAATGGTATTCATCCGGGAGAAAGTTGCGGAATGGATGCCAGTATCATGTGGGCTAATAATCTTCTGGCCTTAGGCGGGCCGGCTGAGGGGCACTTAATCGCAATTATTCCGGTATATAATATTGGCGGAAGCCTCCAGGCCCGACCGCATACGCGAGCTAATCAAAATGGACCAGAGCTGCAGGGCTTTAGGGGAAATGCTCGCAACCTTGATCTCAATCGGGATTTTATTAAAGGCGATGCCCTAAATACCTTTTCCTTCTGGGCCCTCTATCAGGCTTTAAAGCCACATATTTTTGTGGATACCCATACTAGCAATGGGGCAGACTATCCCTACACCTTAACGCTAATTGCCACTCAGCAGGATAAATTGGCTCCTTCTCTCGCTCAATTGCAGCAAGAGAAAATGCTACCCTATCTCTATGCAGAAATGGCCAAATCCTGGCCAATGGTTCCTTATGTGAATGTATTTGGTCGTCCTCCCAATGATGGTTATGCGGCCTTTCTAGATAGCCCACGATATGCCAGTGGTTATACCAGCCTCTTTCACAGCTTGGGTTTTATAACTGAGGCGCACATGTTCAAATCCTATCCCGAAAGGGTAATGTCTACCTACCAGTTCTTGCAGCACTTGAACAGTTTTAGTGAAGCGCATCGAGCGGAAATATTGTTAGCCTTCGAAGAGGCGCAAAAATGGGAAGAGGCGCGCTTAACCTTTCCTGTAGCTTGGGAATTGGATAGTAATCAAGTAGAGCAACTGGACTTTAAAGCCTTTGAATACAGCTATGAGCTCAGCGAATTAGGTGCCTATCGCCGATTGAAATACCATCGGGATCAGATAGAAGAATTGAAGATTCCTTATTATCCCCATTATAAGCCAGTGCAGGAAGCTTATGTACCGAAATATTATGTGATCCCTCAAGCTTGGCGCGAAGTAGTGAGCCGACTGCAATACCAAAATATTGAGATGCGGCCCCTGGCTCAGGATACCTTAATAGAGGTTCGCTCTACCTATCTTAAAAAGTGGAATCATTCCGATAGTCCTTATGAAGGGCATTTCCGTACTGAAGTAGAACAAGTGGAAGTGCGTACTGATAGTCGCCTCTTTTATGCAGGGGATTATTTAGTGCCGGGCGATCAGCTGCACCGTTATTTTTTAGCCTCGGTTTTAAGTCCTATGTCGGTAGACTCTTATTTGTCCTGGGGATTCTTTGATATTATCTTCCAGCAGAAGGAGTATTTTTCGCCTTATGTGTTTGAAGATAAGGCTATGGAAATGCTAAAGCACCCATTGATTAAAAGGGAATACGATCAATGGATGGCGGAGCATCAAGAATTGCAGCGCAATCCATGGGCAGTGCTGAGCTTCTTCTATCAGCGCAGTGAATATTATGAAATGGAACATCTGCGCTATCCCATTGCAGAGATTTATTAAAAAAGAAGCCGGTACAAAATGCACCGGCTTCTTTATTTCAATAAGGTCTTATTCAATCACTAAGCGTTCAGAATAAGCTTGCTTACCTTGAATATATTTTAAAAGGTACAAGCCTGATTTTAAATGGGAGAGATCGATCTTATTTCTTCCCTTTTCGACATCTTGAATAGTAAGGAGGGCTCCACTTATTGAATAAATCTCCAAGGCTATTTTCTTCCTGCTTGGATTCTCCACATAAAGAAGATCTCGAGCCGGATTTGGATAAAATTCCAATTGTTTTGAAACCAAAGCCTTTTCTTCAAGTCCAATCCAATTGGTTTTTAAATCCGACTGGTCCATATACATAATGTAATCATGCCAGTAGGAGCCTCTTCGATATCGTAAGGAGCTCTTTGCGATAAAATTTCGTGTGAAAGCATTGTACCAATAACAAATGGTATCGGTATAGTCATCATGTGTCCATGGACTGGTTGTGTTTTCAGTAACAATATTAATAACGCGAACTCTTAGAACATTGTGAATCGTATCGAAGGGTAAGATCAAATCGCCATATCCATCGGCATCGATTCTAATATTCTCAGAATAATTGAAATATTGATTGGCGATTAGGGCATGGTGACTATAAGTGCCATTAGCTCTTCTGCGGTCGCCAAAGCTTAATGGAAAACGAATAAAATCTTCGCCGTCGGAATAAATAGATCGATAGCTGGCACTGTCATAACTACCCTCAATAGAAGCTCCGCTGCTATCAACCCTTAAGAAATTCTCAGTTCCATTTATGTCTTCCAAAAGGTTAGCATTCGGAAAATAGAAAGCCTGGGAAGAATTGGAAACATCGTGGTAAGTGTAGTCTAAAGGGCTTCCTACAATTCCGGAGAAATCCCAAAGATCATTGGCGCCAGCAGATCCAGGATGGTAAAGTACATTGGCCTCAATTATATATCGAAAGCTATCTCCGACAGAGGGGGCATTGGCGCTTCGACTTAATGTGATCTGGGCTGAAAGCGTTTGACTCAGAATGATGGTGGCTATGGCCAGGTAATTTTTGAACATGCATTTTCAGGTTAATAGCCAAATCATTTAAATTGATAATTCAATTTACTTGGCTGGGTTCAAAAATAACAAGAGCTTTTGATGAGCACCTGATTTGCATCAGAACATTAATAAGAAATTCGTACCCCAAGCTGAAACTGACTTATGGAAAATCGCTCCCAATTTGGACCTATGCTTACATCCGACCGTCGGTAAGAGCTCGTACTGAGCATGGGACGGAAATAGGGACTGATAAGGATAGGATAATCCGAAACTTCAATATATCGCCCTAAATAGGCCACCTCAAAGAGCATTCGAAATTGAGTGCTGCGGAACCATTCCGATTCCTTTAAATCCTGAAGGGTACCGTAATTACGAGTGCCATCAAGGTTTTCCTGATAATTGATGGATTCGGACTTAAGGGTGAAAGAAGGTGCTAATCCCAGTGCCAACTGCCATTTATCAGCTATTCTATACTGAGCACCAAGGATGAGGTCCAGATGACTAAAGCTGTATTCATTGCCATTAATAAAGGTTTCTCCCAGCCAGGGATCCGTGAACTCTGATTGATACTCTAAATTAGAGCTACTATAGCCCAATTCAGTGAAAACCGAAACCTTACTATTGATTCTATAAGAGGCTCCAATATTTAAGGCTAAGCCAAAGCTTCCTTTCTTGGACCATTGTACATCAATTTCAGGCGGGAATTGTGAAGTATCGGAAAAGTGGAAATAATTATAGACCAGGCCTAGCTGGAAATGGTAGGACAGCCTTGAGGTGTTCAGTCGACTTTCTACAAAATCTTTTTCCCATATAATGTTGTCTGGTGACTCTTCTGCGATCTGATTGGGTTCCAGGTCATCAAAGAGATTTAAGAAATAGTCCGAAAGGTCTAATTGCTCCAGATAATTGAAATAGCTATTCAGAGAATCTTGGGCCGCACCTTCATTAGCTTCTTCCAGGTGAAACCGATAAGCCTGACCAGCAAGATTCAGATTTGAAAGGGCTTTGAGGCGCTTTTCAATTTCCGGTTTTAGATCTGCATGCGTACCGGGAGATTTAAAGCTTTGTTGGAAGCTAAATTCCAATTCATCCAATTGTCGGGTGAACTCTATGTAACGCATGGTTTTACGCGCCTTTAAGCTATCGCCAGCGTCTATACTTTCTTCCAACATTTGCTGGAGGCGATAATCTTCATAGCCAATGTATTCGGTTTGTGACCAAGCGAAGAAAGGGAGTACTAAAAAGAGTAGAGCTAAACGCATTGAATATTATTTGTAAAAGTCTAAAGAGCGTAAAAATCCAAGGTAAAGGTAGATGCTACCATCATCATAATCTTCACCACTGCGGTAGCCGTAATTTACCTCGCCCGAAAAAGGATAATTGGGATAAAAGTGCAGGAAGAAATTAAAGCTATGGTCCTTTTTATATTCGATAAAATAACCCGGTATATAGTAGGTCTTGGTATAATCCAAGCCTTCTACATTAATGCGTTGAACTTTGATATCGTCATTTGCACCAGCAACATTTTCATAGATCAACCCAAGGCTTAAGTGGCTGCGGGTAAAGGATCCCCAACTAAAGCGTGCACCGTATTTAATATTGCCATAAGTGAGGTCGGTAAAACCACTGCCAGATTCTTCTACCAAAAGCCAATAATCATTGGTTAAAGCACGTCCGCCAGCTTCATATGCAAAGAGAAATTTAGCATTGGGAATTCCCGCATGCACTTGACCACCATATTGATAGGATGGGAAATTGAAGCTGTGGAAGAGCAGGCTGGTGCCGATGCCCATTCCACCGAAACCATAAGCACCAAAGTAGGGGGACTCAAAGCCGATTTTTGCTTTAAAATCGAAATTCAAAGGCCAGGCAAAGTCATAGTCTGTATTATTGGAAGTTCGCACCCCATCATAAACCTCGCTATTAAAATAGATTGGGTGCAGTAGGAAGGAATAACCATATTCTGTGGAGGCATAGAAGCTGGGTTTATCGCGATATACCTGGTCAAAATCAACCACCCCCATATTCTTGTAGATCTCGCGTCCTAAAACGGCCAATAAAGTTACTGTAGTTGCGGCTGCCGCTGCGGCTGCTTGCGCATTTTTCTGATTTTGTTGATTCTTCCACTGCGCATATTCCTGGCGTTTGCGTGCTTCCTCGGCTGCTTTTCGCTTTTGCCTTTCGTATTCCGCTTGCTTGCGAGCCGCTTCAGCAGCTTTTCTCTGCTGTTCTGCCTGTGCGGCTGATTGTCTTTTGTTTGCTGTACTTTGTTGAGAATTAGCTGCACTGTTTCTTCGTGAGGCTTCTACATGTTCCTGATGCTGTTGTTGAATGCGTCGCTCCCGGTCTAAACGAGAATTGCCACTGCTTTGACTTTGGCTTTGACTGGAAGAACGACTGGATGAGGATGAACCCCTGTTATAGGAACTAGAGGAAGTGGAGCCACTGCTTTTTTGCATGATGGAATTCGTCATGGTGCCAATTGGGTCTGAATCCTCATTGGTACTTCCGTTGGAGCTGGAAGAGCTAGAGGAGCTACCTGAAGAATTGCTTCCTGAGCTTCCGGAACCAAAAGATCCCGATCCACTAGAACTGCCCGATCCACTGGAGGAGAAGGAGCTACTTTGTCCGGCAGGAACCACCTTATCAATTACAATATGTCCACTGTTTTTCCGGGTTTCACAAAAGTAGATTCGTACTCGCTTTCCGGGCTTCACATTATTAGCCACCCGATTTTTTTGATGCTTCCCAGGCGTAATCGGATTGTCTTTGGAATCGATCCATTCCCCATCAAAATGATAATAAACATCCACCGCCTCATCACAGAGATTGGTGATATAGGAGGTGGCAGCTGATTGATGATTATCATTTAAGCCATTACCCAAACAGGAATTTCGATAGGAAGTACCTTCTTGTTTGATGCAATTCATATACGAATTGGTGGGCTTCCCATTAATGGTTTGTGCCTGCTGAAGCTGAGGAAGGAGAAATAGTAATAGAAGATAAGAAAAACGGAAATTCCGGTCGATCGGAATACGGAATGCTAGGCCTGTAGCGGTCTGGTAGAGTTTCGGCATGCCTTGTTTACTTGGTTAAAGCACCCAATATATCCGAAACCAATTTTAAGTGAGCCGATCTTAGTCACATTAGCGCATTAAATGACTTGAACAACGGGTTTTTGTACATAAGTGACCATTAGTCTTTGGCCCGTGATCCCCCATTTCAGAGCCTTATTGCTCATAATAGGGATAAGGTAATGCCTCGAATGAGTTGTATTTAAGTTCGGTTTTTAGCTCTCCATTTCGCCAATCAATCCAGGCCCAATGGCCATTTTTTTGAACCGCCAAAACTGGACTGCCATCTTCTTTAGTGGCTCGCTGATAATCATCGTATTCGCAAGGGATGCTTTGTTTTCCTTCCTCCATACCCGACCAGGATGAAAGGTAAAAACCTACTTTGTCATTTTTATATACTGCAGTAAAATCTCCATTCCAGGGAAAGAAACGCAAGGAATCGTAGGCCTGGGGAATTAACATTTGAAATTGGGAATCCCAGCCTTGAAACATGCCCCATAATCCGCTTTTAGCAGAACGACCGATAAATACTCCATCGCCATTGATATAATCCATTTGAATACAGTCAATGCGCCATTCTGAATTGGATTGATTGAAATCCTGCAACAGAAACAAACTTTGATTTTGAAGATCTGACTTTTCCAAAGTACAGGGCAATTCGGAAGGATGCTCAAAGTTTAGCTCCACCACCAGAACTTGCCGGTACCAGTCGTACCAGCCCCATTTGTCACCCTGCGAAACCGCGACTAAAGTACCGTTTTGATACTCCCAATCAATTTCCCGAAACAGGTCTTTGGCATCTACATAGGCCCATTCTTCACTATTGCCATAGCGATATAGGATTCCCTTTTTGCGTTTGGAGTGTACCAGGGCGGTTTCCAATTCCTGTCCCATCAAATCATCTATTCGCGCATATTGATTAGGGTCGACGATTTTAAAGGGATCAATTTTTTGGTATTGATGTTTAATGGCCGGACGGCAACCTATCAAATAGCTGCTGTCCATTCCGGATTGATCATAGTCCATTTCCCAATCGAGGTAATAAATACTTTGTTGACGCCTTGACTTTTCGAGGACCGCTAATTGTGATGTGCTGTAATATCCACTATCCAGAATTCGAATGAGTTTATAGCCTTCTAAATTTTCCTTCCCTCTTAAAACTGAATTTTGGGATTGAGCTTGCAGGCTAAAGGCGATTAGTCCTAAAAAGAGTGTTCGGTGGGTCATGAGAAAATAACGAAGGGACCTCGAAATAAATTTCAAGGTCCCCTAAACATGCCTTAGTTCTATGCAGAGTAATGGATTTCTGTAAAGGCCTTATTCTTTAGCTTTTAGTCAATTTAGCAACTTGGCAGGGCATAAGAGAGCACTAATTCTTGCTCAACAGCCTGGCCATTAATATCGCGTGCCACTTCCCATTCGCCCGGTAAATTGGCCAGGAGGTCTAACATTTTAGCATCCAATTCAGCACTTAAACAACTGGTACCCACCATAGCTTTGCTAATCTTGCCATCTACTCCTATCGTGAAATAGATTTTCGCAGCAAAGAGATCCTCTTCAATTAAGGTGCTGGTTATGGGAAGCGCTCCTTCGCGGATGTACTGTATAAAAGCTCTTTTACCATCCTTGTAATAGGCTTGAGATTCGGGCACCAAAGTAAGATGGGGGGTGCTGTAATTATAGGAGAGATTAGTAGTGTCTACCGTTAAGGCCTCTAAAAAATCAGCTCGCAGCCTGAAATTGGTCGAATAGGGGATATTATGAAGCCAAGCGATTTGCTCCTCACTTAATTCAGGTCCATTAGCCAATAAACGTTCATCTACCAAACGCTCTGAGACTACTTCAGCTAATTCCAGAGATTGATAGCTGCGTAGCTTTTGGATATCTTCGGCATCAGCAAAATCAGAGAACTGCCTTGCTTCTAATAATTCCGATCTTTTAATGGGTCTAAAGCGGGTATCCAAATCAAAGAAGAAACCTTCGTTTTTTTGAAAGAAGAGATCGGCTTGCACATGAGAGTTGGCATTAGCCTGGCTTTTCGGCCTAAGCTTGGGTTCCGTATCAGGACCTGAGGTATTGAGATAGGCATAGGCAGCCAGACTCAGCGATAGGCCTGCGAGAATTAGTTTGTAGTTCAACATTTTCATGGTTTTATCTTTTGATGGAAACCAAATGTAGCAGCAGCTTGATATTCAATTAGTAAAGGCAGTGTAAATTAGTGTAAAACTTCGGTAAAGCCTTTTGGGAGCTTGGCTTTTGGGGTATTTTTGAAAGATGCAATTGCGCTTGTTTTATTCCATACTGGGATTGTTATTTTCCGTTTTGCTTTTAGCGAAGGGGGAGTCGGCTCATTATCAAGTAGCCGTTCGGCAGATGGGGCATCATATCCTTAGTGATTTTGGGGATATAAATTCGCGGGTGATGCCCGTGAAGCAAGAAGGGGATCTTTTCATTCTAAGTTTTGAAAAACCTTTTTCATTTGAACCTCTGCGCCTGGTAGATCGTATCGAAGAAACCGTGCAACAAGCCAAGCTTTCAGAGTATTATCAAGTGGTATTGATTAACGAAGCTACCGCTGAGGTAGTTTACAGTTTTGAGCATAGCCCCGACAGTCTTTCGAATATCATTCCCTGTTTGGGTCGAGATCAACCTATTGCAAAATACCGACTGCAAATTCGCTTTCCGGATTTTCAAGAAGAGGAATCGGCTGAAATTCCCTTTTGGTTAATGGCCATTTTTATAGTGGGGCCTATTGCCTTATTATTGATTTACCCGCGTAAGAAGAATACTCAAACCGAAGCGATACCGGATGACACCATACAGTTGGGCGCTTATGCTTATTCACCAGCTAAAGCCTTGCTCAGCCTTAAGGATCAAAAACAGGAATTAACCGGCAAGGAGGGGGATTTGCTTTTGCGATTGTACCAGGATTTGAATCAAACTGTAAAAAGAGAAGAGTTGCTGGAAGCAGTATGGGGTGATGAAGGCGATTATGTGGGGCGTACTTTGGATGTATTCATTTCGCGCCTGAGAAAAAAGCTGGAAGAGGACCCCTCAGTGAAGATTGTAAATATTCGAGGTGTAGGTTATAAGCTCATTGTATAAGTGCCAATCTAATTATTAAGTAAAACTATCTAAACCCATTTTTCCATTCCCTCAAACTACCTTTGCGGCATGAATGAGTGGTGGTATTATCCTCTGTTATTTGGTGGCGGCTTTTTAGCCGGAATTATCAATACTCTGGCCGGAAATGGTTCGGCAATTACCCTGAGTTTACTTATTTTAAGTGGAATGCCGGCAAATGTGGCCAATGGTACTAATCGCATTGGTGCTCTGGTTCAAACCATCACGGCGGTGCTGAGTTTACGTCGTTCGCAACGAACTCTTTTTCTTTTTAAAGACAGCATCTGGTTTTTAGTACCAGCCGTTATGGGTTCGTTGCTAGGCGCCTTTTTAGCGGTAGATGTAGATCCTATTGTACTGAAGCGCATTATTGGATTAATTATGCTCTTGCTTTTGGGAACCATGGTGTATAAGCCTGGAAAATGGGCCCGACCAACCGATACCAGTAAATCACATAAAACCGTATTGAATTGGATTTTGATTTTTGCCGTAGCCATATATGGGGGCTTCTTGCAAATGGGAATTGGGATAATGCTTTTATCACTTTTAGTATTGGTGGCGCATTACAGTTTGAGAGATGCGAATATCATTAAACTGGTATTGGCCTTTTTATTTGTCCTTCCGGCCTTTGTGGTTTTTGTTTGGAATGGTCATTTAGAATGGGTGCCGGGCTTGCTGCTGGCAATTGGCCAAGGATTGGGAGCCTGGATTGGTGCTCGATATATTTTGTTCCTTCCCAAGGCCAATACCATAGTGCGTTATACACTAATTGTGATCTTGATAATATCTTCTGTTTCTTTGCTGGGTATTGTGGACGTTATCCGCAGTCTCTTTTAAAATGAGCAAGCAAACACCCAATTCCTGGTATGAACAGTGGTTCAATACCCGCTTTTATCATATGCTGTATCAGCATCGTGATGAGCAGGAAGCCCAGGATTTTATTGATATTCTTTTTAGCCGGCTCCAGCCGCAAGATGATTGGCATATTTTAGATCTGGCCTGTGGTAGAGGACGCCACGCTCGCTATATCCACCAAAAGGGAATGGAAGTTACCGGATTGGATTTGGCCGATGCCAATATTGAGTTTGCCGCTCAATATTTGGAGGATAAGTTGCATTTTCAAGTGGCTGATATGCGACAGGATTTAGGAAGCAAGCGCTTCGATTTAATCCTAAACCTCTTTACCAGCTTTGGCTACTTTGATCAGTGGGAAGAGAATCTGAAGGCCATGCAAAGGATCAAACAGGCTTTGAAACCCGGTGCATTATTGCTAATTGATTTTTTAAATGTGGAAAAAGTTCGGGCGGAATTGATTCCCCGCGAACAAAGGAATATTGAGGGACATGAATTTCAGATCGAAAGAAGAATTGAAGATGGGAAAATTGTGAAGGAGATCTTTTTAAAAGAACCCGATGGCAAGAAACACCGTTTTAAGGAAGAGGTATGGGCCTTGTCATTGCAAGAGTTTCAGGCACTTTTCCGCGAAAGTGGCCTCCAAATACTCGATATTTTTGGTTCTTATAATTTGGCGAACTTTGAAGCCCGACAATCGGAGCGTTTAATACTGCTGGCGCAAGCATGATGACTTATCTTTTATTAATGTCTACGGTCCTGCTAGGGGCCCTTTTAGGACGATGGCTGCGTAAATCCAGCAAATTGTCCATCAAGTTTCTTTTAATATTCAGTGGGGCCTATCTTTTGGGAATTGGTGTTTTTCACCTCTTACCCGAAGTTTATGAAGAGCACAGCCACCATTATGGTTTAATGATTATGGCGGGCTTTTTTACCCAGCTCTTACTTGAGGGTATGAGTAAAGGCCTGGAGCATGGGCATAGCCATAGTGAGCTTTTCCAGAATAAGGGATTACCGATGGGGGTAATGCTAGGCTTGTTTTTACATGCTTTAATTGAGAGTATTCCCATTGGCAGCCATATGAATGATTTAAGTCGGGATGCCCTCTTTTGGGGTTTGATCGTGCATAAGCTTCCGGTAAGTATAATCCTCTATAATATGCTCTGTGAGTTTAGTGGTAAATGGTATATCGTAGGCCTTTGGCTATTAAGCTTTGCCTTGATGGCACCATTAGGGGTGATTATCGGTGATTTCTTCCCCTTATTTGCTGAGCATAGCGCTGAAATGACGGCCTATGTATTCGGGATTTTCCTACATATCAGTACCACTATTCTTTTCGAAGGAAACCAGTCGCATCGTTTTAATTTCCTGAAGTATGGCGTAATTTTGTTGGCCCTTGGAATTGCTTGGTTATCCGTTTCACATTAGTATTTCTGAAGCTTCATAGAAAAGATTGAACAGGCAGGATTGAAGAGGCCGGATGATAAGCATACATTTGCAATGGCTATCAAAATAAAATTCGAATAGCTTTTATAAATATATTACACTAACAACCTAAAAATCAAAACATGGGAGTATTAGTAGGCAAGAAAGCCCCATCTTTTAAAGCCGCAGCTGTAATTAATGGCGAGGAGATCATCGAAGATTTCAGCCTCGACCAATACAAAGGCAAGAACTATGTAATCTTGTTCTTCTATCCTAAAGACTTCACCTTTGTTTGTCCTACCGAATTACATGCTTTCCAGGCTCGTTTGGAGGATTTCAAAAAATTAGGTGTTGAAGTGGTTGCCGTTTCTACCGATACTGAGCAGTCTCACTGGGGTTGGTTACAACTTTCTAAAGATCACGGTGGTATCCAAGGTGTTACTTATCCTGTAGTAGCGGATACCAACAAAACTATTTCTGCTAATTACGATGTTTTAGCTGGAAACTATTACTACGATGAGAATGATGAGATGCAAGCCGAAGGCGAGATGGTAGCTTACCGCGGTTTGTTCTTGATCGACAAAGAAGGTACCGTTCGTCATCAAGTAGTGAACGATATGCCTTTAGGCCGTAGCGTAGATGAAGCTATGCGTATGGTAAAAGCTTTACAATTCTTCGAAGACAAAGGAGAAGTTTGTCCTGCAAACTGGGATGAAGGTAAAGAAGGTATGAAAGATACTCACGAAGGAGTAGCTGATTACTTGAGCAAAAACTAAGATTGATTCTTATAAGTTCTGAGCCCCGCGCCTTTTGGTTGCGGGGCTTTTCTTTTAGAAGCTGAAATAGAGACTACAAGCAAGCATATGTCCTGCCAAAGCACTGCGCAGTTCATCATTGCCATTATAGTCGGTAAGATGGTATTGGGCTGCTAAACCGATGCGACGGGTACCATGTAAACGGTAGGAGTAATCAAGGCCAACCGAAGGATAAAAACTTCCAATGCCAATGGGATTTTCTTGATCCAACTCCTCATCGTAATTGGAAAGGTCGGTGCTAAAGCTATTGTAGCCCAGGCCAGCACCAAAACGTAATCGACTTCTGCGGGAATTAACTACCGCATATTGTAGATAGGCTTCAATGTGAAAGAGGATTTCCAGATCACTAACTGTTTGATTGCCATTTTCCACAAAGCGTAAATAGGCCTTTTGCTCGCTGGCCGCAAATCCCGTTTGGAGGCTGAAACCAAATTTTTCTGTTTGGTAATCCATCAATAGGGAAGCTCCATGCATTGCGCCCAGGTTTTCCTTTAAATCTTGATTGAGGTAAAAGTAATTGTAGGCCAGTCCAAAACTAAGGTCTTCTGGTTGCGCTTCATCCTTAACCAATTGGCTAAGTTTTTCGAACTCAGGATCCTCGTAAGTTTCCTTTTTCATCATTTGATCATAGATCTCCTGCATATCATCAGCCGCTAAGATTTCGAGGACCTTCCTTTCATATTTGGGCCATTCGCGACTATAAAGCAATTGCCAGGCTTCGGCCTTAGACCATTCCAAATGCTTTTGCAGGTCGGAGCTCAGATACGAATCGCCTTCCAGATTCTTGAAATAGATCCGCCAATATTCAAGAGGAATGAGGGTGTCGACTTTGCCCTGATACTTAAGGTCATGCAATAAACGCGTACGAATGCTGGCTTCGGTAGTACCGCAGAATAGCTCCCAGCGATTGATCAGGGAATCACTTTGTTCTTCAGTCAAGGTTCCTTGGGCCTGCGTTTTAATAATTTCCGCTTCAGTTTCCCAGCAAATGCTGTTCACGGATTGAAAGAGATCCGAAAAGGAATTGTTCTGCCCGAATGTTAGGATTGACAAACTGAAGAGGAACAAAGTAAACCGAAATTTCATGGACTGAGTTTAGGCAAAATGAATATCAGAATTCATTCCAAATTTCCTAATTCTAAATTTAGCGCCAACTAAATTCGGCTTCTACCGGATAATGGTCGCTAAGCTTTTGCTGATACACCTTGTAGGAATGGCAGCGCAAGTCTTTATCACGGTAAAGGATATGGTCTATTCTAAAGGGTAAAGGACCACGATTAAAGGTGCGCACCCATCCTTCTCCAGCGCTTACATAGGAATCTTGAAGATGCTCATGCAGTTTGTGGAAGGTATAGGAACTGGGAGGGTCATTAAAATCGCCCCCCACAATAATAGGACCTTCATGAGCCTGGAAAACGGAATCTAAAAATTCCACCTGATAGGCGCGTCGTTCAAAGGCACGGTTTAGACTACCACCAATGCGATACATGCGTTTTTGAAATTCCTCATTGCTTTCTTCGCTTTGCTGCCCCAGATTTTCATAATCGTCTCCAGCCAGGCCAACCGAATAGAGGTGCAAGTTATAGACCCTTAAACTGCGTCCTTGCCACTCTACATCCGCCCATACGGCCTTGCCTTTGGCAATTGCTCCTTCGGGAGCCGGGAGCAGATAATAGCCTTTATCCAAAAGGGGAAGTCGGGAATAGATTACCTGCCCATTTTTTCCCCCCTCATCCTGATATTGATAATAGACATAGGGCATATCCGGGTTTAAAGGATTTTCCAAACGATAGTATTCTTGCATCAGCACAATGTCTGGCTGTTCCTCCTTTATTAATTGCTCAATACGAGCGGGGATATCATCTTCATCAATCCACTTATAGCGATTGAGATTATGTACATTAAAGGTCATCACCTTTAAGGCTTCGCCGGATGCAACCACTTGCTTGGTGGCTCCAAATTGATAAACCAGGGGAATTTGTTTGTAGCCTACCGCAATGGCGATAATAGGGAGGATAATCTTGGTTTTTAAGCGTAATGCCCACCAAATAGCAAAGAGAATATTGGCCACTAATAAATAGGGATAGGCTAAGCCTAAAAAAGAAAACCAGGTGAATACACGTGGACTGATATAATTGCTCAAATAGGAGCAAAGCAGCGCAAAGGCTGCGATGGTGTTGAGCACATAAAGAAATCCATCAAAGAAGTTCTTCCGTTTTGCGGCCATTTAATCTTTTCCAAATTTGAAGAGATGATCTTTTTCGTCCTTACTCAAGCTATCGTAACCGCTTCTGGATATTTTCTCCAAGATATGGTTGAGTTTCTCTTCATCACTCCGTTTTCCGGATGATTTGGAGGCCACAGTGCTTTTACTGTTTCCCTTAGAGTATACTTTGCGAAGCTTGGGTTTGGGTTTAAAGAGGTTTGCCAATCGATCTAAAATGCTCGACAGACCAGCGGTAAGGTCGCGGCCGCTGCCATAGGATTTGGCCATAAAGTAACCAAAGGCGGCACCCGCAATATGAGCTAAATGTCCCCCGGCATTATTGCCTTCACCCAAAGCTACCAGGTCCATGAGCAGAGCAAAGGCCGCTACTCCCCATAAGGGAATACTTAAGACCAGGATACGGATAGGGTAGCGAGGATTGTAAATGGCAATTCCAAAAACCACTGCCATAACACCTGCAGAAGCACCGCGGTTGGTACTCTCGGCTACGGCCTGAGCGAAAACCGGGAAGATATTGTAGCTGAGCACATAAAAAGCGCCACCAATAAGGCCTCCCAATAAATAAGTGGCAATTAATCGTCGGCCGCCAAAGTATTCAAGAAAGATGCGGCCAAAGAGGTAAAGCCAGATGAGGTTAGAGAAGATATGCCAGAAACCCTGATGCAGGAACATATAGGTGATCAAGGTCCAGGGACGAGTGGCCAGGGTACCCAAATCGGAGGGCAAGGCCATAAAGCTGATAAAAAGCCCGGAGATATTAATCTGGAATAGGAAGCTTAAAACATTGAGGATCAAATAGAGGATAAATACCCCCAAATTGATCATGATCAATTGGTTTAAGGCCCCACCACTGCGGTATTGATATTTTATTTGATCCCAGGCTGAGTTCATCAATAATAGGTACCGTGTTTTTTCTTCCAGTAACGCAAAATTAAGAATCCAAACAGCATTCCGCCCAAATGGGCAAAGTGAGCAACATTACTGTGTGAGTTCATTTGGAATCCGTTAATTAACTCTAGCAGACCATAACCAGCTACAAAGTATTTAGCTTTAATAGGAACCGGGAAGAACAATAGGAGAATTGGTCGATTGGGGAACATCATGCCAAAGGCTAATAGAATCCCGAATACGGCACCGGAAGCACCCACCGTTGAACCGTTTAAAAGTCCGTTGGCATGAGCCATAAGCGGATCAACAAAGTTTTTACCTTCTAATATGGCTTGTGCTCCCTGGCTTTTAATGATGCTTAATTGCTGGGTACTTAATTCGGCAGCAATGGAATTGAATTCCCAATACAAGGTTCCTAAGTGGAGTGCTGCCGCTCCTAAACCGGTAAAGAGATAATAATTTAAAAAACGCTTGGGTCCCCAAATATTCTCGAGTTCAAAGCCAAACATCCATAAAGCGAACATATTAAAGAGAATATGCGTGAAGTTCGCATGCATGAAGATGTGGGTAATCAGCTGATAGGGCTGAAAGGCCTCAGACATTGGAAGGTGTAATCCCAAATAATACCCTAGGTTAATATTAAATGAATTGCCTAAGGCTATCATCCCCAGAAAGAACAGACCATTGATAATGATCAGGTTCTTAATTACCAAAGGCAAAAGGTTAAAACGCTGCATTACGTAAATGTTTTATCCAAATCGTTCAGGGCCAGGTTAATGATGGTGGGGCGACCTTCAGGACTAATATAAGGTGAAGAGCAGCCAAAGAGTTCATCAACCAAATGCGCCATGGCCTGAGGTTCAAGAACGGTGCCTACTTTTAAAGCTGCCACTTTGGCCATTTCGGCCGCCATTTTTTCTTGCAGTTCCTCCTTACTATGACTATTGTAATCTTTAGCTTCTTCTAATAATTGATGCAAAATTTCATCTAAATCGGGATTTTCCAAAAAGAGAGGGATTCCATGTACGATCAATTCTTTTTGACCAAACTCATCTAAATCAAAACCCATTTCTCTTAAGGTGGGTAAGAGCTCTTTGATCTGACTAAAATCGCCGGCACTGAAACTTACTTGTACCGGGAAGAGTAATTGCTGGGCAGCCACTTGTTGATTGGCCAAAGAGGCCATCATCTTTTCAAAAATGATCCTTTGGTGAGCTCTGGCCTGATGGATCAGCATTAAGCCTTCTCCATGAGCCTTTAATAGGTATTTTCTACCAACCTGGATATAGGCAACCTTATTGAGACCTTCTGCTGGAATCAGTTCACTTTGTTCCGCTTCTTCCGGAATTTCCGGAATTTGGCTCAACAAGGATTCCCACTGCTGACTCTCACGGGAGGTAGGGCGAGGATTACTGTATCCTCCTCCGCCGAAGGAATTAGAACCTGAGCTGTTGCGACCTAAGCTTGATTCAGATGTGGCTGGGCTATCCGCCTTTTTATCGAAAGGATTGAAATTAGGGTCGATATAAATACCAGGAGCCTCCACACTTTTATGAGTTGGGGGAGGAGGGGCATATTGCTGATCGTGCTCAAAATCGAGACTGGGCGCAATATTATACTGACCTAAAGAATGCTTTACAGCCGTGCGAATGATACTGTGAATCACCCTTTCATCCTCAAATTTAATTTCAGTTTTGGTGGGATGGATATTCACATCAATACGGGCGGGATCCAGCTCCATGAACAGGAAGTAGCTGGGATGACTATCATCTTGCAATAATCCTTCAAAGGCCTTTTGCACCGCCTTATGCAAATAAGGGTTGCGGATGTAGCGATGGTTAACAAAGAAGAATTGCTCGCCCCTACTTTTCTTGGCAAATTCAGGTTTACCTACAAAACCTTCCAGTTTTACCAATTCGGTATCTTCACTTACAGGCACCAACTTTTCATTATAGCGCTTGCCAAAGATGTTTACAATCCTTTGGCGAAGAATGCTGGGCTCCAGGTGAAAGAGCTCCGAATTATTATGCTCAAAGCTGAAGGCCACTTCAGGGTGGGCCATGGCCACTCTCTCGAATTCGTCAATGATATGACGCAATTCTACTTGATTGGATTTCAGGAAATTCCGACGAGCGGGAATATTATAAAAGAGGTTTTGCACCTTAATGGTGGTCCCTTCCGGACATTGACAAAACTCCTGAGATTCTATTTCGTTGGCGGCTACTTTAAGTTCAGTGCCTAGCTCGCTAGCTCTTAAACGGGTGCGCATCTGCAGTTTGGCCACCGCTGCAATGGAGGCGAGGGCCTCACCGCGAAAACCTTTGGTAAGGATGCTGAAGATATCTTCTGCTTTTTGAATCTTGGAGGTGGCATGACGCTCCAATGCCATGCGGGCATCAGTTTCGCTCATTCCCTTTCCATTATCGCTTACCTGGATTAGGGTTTTTCCACTTTCACTAACTACCAAATGCACTTCCGAGGCATCGGCATCCACACTGTTTTCGAGCAGCTCTTTAACCACTGATGCGGGGCGTTGCACCACTTCACCAGCGGCAATTTGGTTGGCTACATTATCGGGCAGAAGCCTGATGATATCTGCCATTAATTCATGATTAAATAGTAGGTGAGGGCCGCAAGGCCAACAATGATATACAGCAATTTACGGTTGGAAGAACTCACATTGGATTGACGTCCGCTTTTCCAATTCTGCGCCATCTCATCTCTGAGTATACTGGCTCTGCGTTCGGGCTTTGGGCCTTCTTCGGTACCGTGGTACTTCTGACGTAAATTGTCGATACGCTCTTTGGATTCACTGTAATAGCGAGGTTGGAATTCGAAAGATTTGTGCTTGTTCTGACGAATGAAACTTGGCAATTTAGGAGCTTCCATAGGGCTGATTTTTAGTGATTACTTTGTTCGGCAGCCGGTTGCGTAATGGGTGGGTCAAAAGGTTGATCCTGTGTATTACTAGCTTTTTTAGGAATCACAAATTCATAAACCTTCGACTGAGGGTTAGGCAAGTTCTCCATTCTTAACCAAGGGTTGTAATACTTCAGAATGCGATAGTTAATGCCGTATTTCTCATTGAGGTAAGCAACGTGGCTGATGCTGCTATCAACTTTAACTGTAAATGTTTCCTGAGGAAGGTAACGATCTTTAGCTCTTACATGAAAGCCATATTGTTCAGGAGCTTCCAGGATTTCCTTTACCGCTAATAGTCTGTATACATAACGGGCCGTTTCAGGATTTAAGTTCAAGGCGTAATAAGAATTTTCGCGTTGGCGTTCCATTTGCTTTTTCAGGCCGCTGATTCCCATATTATAAGAGGCTGCAGCCAGGGTCCAGGAACCAAATTCAGCATAGGCTTCTTTTAAATAGGCACAGGCCACGCGAGTAGCTTTTTCTACATGATAGCGCTCATCTACCTCGCGGTCAATCTCCAGGCCATACTGCTTACCGGTACTTTCCATGATTTGCCAAAAGCCTACGGCTCCGGCTGGCGAAACAATGGGGGTGAGCCCCGATTCTACCAGAGGCAGATATTTGAAATCTACCGGAACGCCGTTTTCCTTGAGGATCTTTTCAATAGTGGGGAAATGGCGGGCTGATCGCTTGATAAACAAAAGCGTTTGACTTTGCCAATATGTGTTTACCAATAATTCACGGTCAAAAGCCTCTACCACCTGTGGATCATCCAGCGGTACGGCCTCTCCGGCAAAGTCTAAATGCTCGGGAATTGGCAGACTGTAAATAGAGTAATTGTCCTTAAAATCTTCTTTTTGGCCCACATCATCGCGCTCACCATAGCGAGCAAAAATCAAGAGGGTGCTGATGCCAATCAGTCCCAGAGCCATACTTATTTGTTCTATGCGGAGTTTCATGAGAATCTAAATTGAGAGTCGAGTTCGGAAAGAGGAAGTGATTCGCGGTCTTTATCGGAAAGTACCGGATTTTCAATCCCCCAATCAATATTTAATGCAGGGTCATTCCATAAAACGGAACCTTCACTTTCCTTATTGAAGAAGCTGGTGCATTTGTAGGTGAAGATGGTGTTATCTTCCAGTGTTACAAAGCCATGCGCAAAACCCGGAGGAATCCAAAACATCAGTTTATTATCTCCAGTTAGTTTTACTTTATGATGTTTCCCATAGGTGGGAGAGCCTTTACGAATATCAACTACTACATCTAAAACCGCCCCTTGTACTACTCGTACCAGCTTACCCTGAGCATGCGGAGGATTTTGGAAGTGCATACCCCTTAAAACCCCTTTGTTGCTCATAGACTGATTATCTTGAACAAATTCGAAATTCACTCCGAAGTTTTCAAATATGGCTTTATTGTAAGCTTCAAAAAAATAACCACGATCATCGCCAAAAACTCGGGGGACAATCTCTAATAAACCCTGAATGGGCGTTTCAATAATTTGCATTAATAAAGGGGATTTTAGCTCAGGGGCTAAATTAATTAGTTCGCTACTTCGCTCATGAATTTGATGCGCATTAATCGCAATTCTTCCTCACTGTAGTCGCCATCAAATTCATCGTAAGCTTCTTGCAGTTCATCCGAATCGGCTTCCATGAAATAGTCATGCACTTCTTCCAATTGTTCTTCATCGAATAAATCTTCCAAAACATAGTCCAGATTAACCTTGGTACCTGAATGCACAATATGCTCAATTTCAGTCACCAGATCATCCATACTAAGGCCTTTAGCAGCAGCAATATCTTCGAGGGGCAGCTTACGGTCGGTACTCTGAATGATGTACACTTTTAAGCCGGATTTATTCACCACGGATTTAACCAGCAGGCCATCGCCTTTTTCGATATTATTGTCTGCAACGTATTTGCTGATGAGCTCCAGAAAAGGGGTTCCAAACTTGCGAGCCTTACCTTCTCCAACGCCCGAGATCTGTTTTAACTCATCGAGGCTGGTAGGGTAGTGCAGAGCCATCTCATTTAAGGAGGGTTCCTGGAAAACGGTGAAGGGAGGCAGGCCTTTGGATTTGGCCACCTTACGAGTGAGCTCTTTCAACATTTTAAAGAGTTCAGGATCGAAGGAAGCGCCCGCCTTTTGTTCGGAGATAATCTCTTCTTGCCCGGCTTCTTCTTCATAGTCGTGATCCTCCGCAATGAGGAAGGGACCTTGCTCTTTAAGGAAGGCCCGGCCTTTCTCACTAATGAAGAGCACTCCGTATTTTTCGATGTCCTTACGCAGATATCCTTGGACAATGGCCTGGCGGATTACCGACATCCAATGCTTTTCGTCCTTATCCGCTCCCATATTGAAGACGGGAAGTTCCTGAACTTTATATTGCTTGGTAATGGAGTTAAGAGTTCCACAAAGGGTATCTACTACCGATTTAGCCTTAAAGCGCTGTGCTGTGGCTATGATGGTTTCCAATACCGTTTTTAAATCCTCGCGCGCATCAAATTGCTTACGTGGATTTTGACTGTTGTCATCGTTTTTCGCGCCGGGGCCATTTTCTTCATCAAAGAATTCTCCGAAATAATGGAGAATGAATTTCCTTCGATTCATGGCGGTTTCCGCATAAGCGATAACCTCCTGCAAAAGCTGCATGCCAATTTCCTGTTCTGATACGGGTTTGCCATTGAGGAATTTCTCCAGCTTTTCCACATCTTTATAGGAATAAAAAGCCAGGCAATGTCCTTCGCCACCATCCCGTCCGGCACGACCAGTTTCCTGATAGTAGCTCTCCAGGCTTTTCGGCATATCGTAGTGGATCACAAAGCGCACATCGGGTTTGTCGATCCCCATTCCAAAGGCAATCGTTGCAACAATCACATCCGCTTCTTCCATTAGAAAGGCATCCTGATGACGGGACCGGGTGCCTGCATCCAAACCAGCATGATAGGGCAAGGAATTAATTCCGTTTACCTGCAAGGTTTGGGCTAATTCTTCCACCTTTTTCCGACTCAAACAGTAGATGATCCCACTCTTACCTTCATTCTTCTTAATGAAGCGAATGATATCCCGATCTACATTCTTGGTTTTGGGGCGTACCTCATAAAAGAGGTTCGGACGGTTAAAGGAAGCTTTAAAGACCTCGGCATCTTCCATGCCCAGGTTTTTCTGAATATCACTTTGCACCTTGGGAGTAGCCGTAGCGGTGAGACCAATAATCGGTTTACGTCCTATTTTCTGGATGATCTGTTTGAGATTGCGGTACTCGGGTCTAAAATCATGACCCCATTCCGAAATACAGTGTGCTTCGTCAATTGCAAAGAAGGAAATCTTCACCGAGCGAAGAAAATCGATATTCTCTTCTTTGGTGAGGGATTCCGGAGCAACATAGAGCAATTTGGTAATACCATTTACGATATCCGCCTTTACCTGTTCTACATCTCGTTTACTGAGGGAGGAGTTCAGTACATGGGCAATACCTGAATCATCGGCAAAGCCCCTTAAACTATCCACCTGATTTTTCATCAGGGCAATTAATGGCGATACTACAATGGCGGTACCGTCCTGCATGATGGCCGGTAATTGGTAGCAGAGTGATTTACCTCCGCCCGTAGGCATGATCACAAAAGTGTCGTTGCCAGCAAGTACGTTTTCGATTACGGCCTCTTGGTTGCCTTTAAATTGGCTAAAACCAAAAAAGCGTTTTAATTGCGCTTGAGCCGTGGAAATTTGCGTTCCCAATACTTACGTGTCTTATTAATTTCTTTAAATATACTAATTATAGCTGCGTGAGAGCAAATAAATCTTCCCCGGAATAGCATCCGTTTCACAGCTAAAATTTAGCAACTTTGCAGCAATTTTTGAAAAATCAATGGCAAAGGCAGAAAGTGATCACATGTCCTTCCTCGAACATCTGGAAGTTCTACGTTGGCACCTCATACGATCCACACTGGCAATTATGCTTATGGCCATGTTGGCCTTCTTGGGTAAAAGCATTTTATTCGATGTAATCATATTTGGACCTAAGCAGCCCGACTTCTTCACTTACGAACTTTTTTGCACTATTTCGCGCGAAATTAGTAATACAGAGTTATTCTGCCTCAGTGAAATGCCCTTTAAAATTCTGAATACCCGAATGGCGGGCCAATTCTCCACGCACATCTGGGTTTCCTTAATCGCAGGATTTATTTTGGCCTTTCCTTATGTGCTTTATGAATTTTGGCGCTTTATAGCCCCGGGCCTTAAGTCTAGCGAACGTCGATACTCACGTTGGGTATTATTCTTTGGTGGAATTCTTTTTCTCTTGGGGGTGTCTTTCGGTTATTATCTGATTGTTCCTTTGTCGCTTCAGTTTTTGGGATCCTATACCATTAGTGATGAGATCAACAATTTAATAGACCTCAATTCGTATATCTCTACCGTGAGTACAGTAACTCTGGCTACCGGCATTATCTTTGAACTGCCGGTGGTGATTTACTTCTTAGCTCGCAGTGGTTTGGTTACCGCTGATTTTCTCAGAAAATATCGTCGCCATGCCATCGTTTTGATACTGGTACTTTCGGCGGTTATTACTCCGCCCGATGTGGCTAGTCAGATTTTGGTTTCCTTCCCGATCTTTATTTTGTACGAGATAAGTATTCGGATTGCAGCCCGCCTGGAAAAACGACAATTGAAAGAGCTGAAAGTACCGGCTAAAAAGGATTAGGATGATTTTACGTGCAGAAAATATTGTTAAGAAATACCGTTCTCGTACCGTCGTTAAAGGCGTAAGCTTTCATGTGCAACAAGGAGAAATTGTGGGGCTTTTAGGTCCCAATGGGGCTGGTAAAACAACCAGCTTTTATATGGTGGTGGGCCTCATTAAACCTAATGAAGGGCAGGTATTTATAGATCAGCAAGAAATCACCACCGATCCCATGTATAAGCGGGCCCAAAAAGGTATTGGCTATTTGGCGCAAGAGGCTAGTGTTTTCCGGAAACTGAGTGTTGAGGAAAACATTATGGGCGTTTTGCAAATGACCAAGCTCTCCAAAACGGAGCAGAAAAAGAAGCTGGAGTCGCTTTTAGATGAATTTGGTTTGCAACATATCCGTAAAAACCGTGGTGATTTACTCTCGGGGGGAGAACGTCGCCGTACCGAAATTGCCCGTGCTTTAGCGGTAGATCCTAATTTTATCCTTTTAGATGAACCTTTTGCGGGAGTAGACCCCATTGCGGTGGAGGATATTCAAAGTATTGTAGCTTCTCTGAAAAGTAAGAATATTGGCATTCTGATTACCGACCATAATGTGCAGGAAACTCTGGCTATTACTGATCGTACCTATCTCATGTTTGAAGGCCAAATTTTGAAATCAGGATCCGCCGAGGAATTGGCTTCAGATGAGCAGGTGCGTAGGGTTTACTTAGGTCAAAACTTCGAATTGCGTAAAAAGCAAGAAGCAGTTTTTAATCCGGGCTCAAGCCACGGAAGCCCGTCTTAAGCGATCATTAATAGCACGGCCCAAGCCTTCATTGGGAAATTCTTCGGCCAGGATTACATCCACTTCATTTTTATCAAAGCTGCGCATGGCAGCAAAAAGCTTGTTGGCCGCTTCTTTCAAATCCCCTTTGGGAGAGAGGACTCTCTGATGCTTTTCCGGAATTCCACTAATCTTTTTGCAAAAGCTAATACTGCCACAACGCTGACGGTCTACCTTTTTGAGGTTTAAATTCAGATTACCATGCGTTAGGGGAATGCCCGGCGAATAATGAGCACTCAACATTCCCGGGGCCTTGGGATTACTACTGGAGCTTCGGGTATAAGGGACTTTGCGATCCAACACTTCTTCAATCGCTTCCAGGCTTAAGCCTCCTAATCGCAAGACAATGGGGTCTTCCTGACTAAGATCAATGATAGTAGATTCCAGACCAACCTGAGCAGGGCCGCCATCTAAAATATAGGCAAGGCTATCGCCAAATTGACCTGCTACATGATTCGCTTGAGTAGGGCTTACCCTTCCAAAAAGATTGGCTGAAGGTGCTGCCACCGGGAAATCGAGTTTTTGCAATAGGGATTGACAAAGCGGATGGGCAGGAAAGCGCACCGCTACGGTAGGATGTCCGGCTGTAACAATATCTGGAATAATATCCTGCTTAGGAAATACATAGGTGAGAGGGCCAGGACTAAAAGCCTGATAAAGGGCATCGAAATAAGGCCCGGTATCCTTAACATAATCGGCCAGATGATCGGCAGAAGCTAAATGAATAATGAGCGGGTCGAAGGCGGGTCTTTTCTTGAGCTCGAAAATTTGGGCTACCGCGGTGGCATCCAAAGCATTGGCAGCTAAACCGTAAACTGTTTCGGTAGGGATAGCTACAGTTTTCCCCTCACTGAGGAGTTCAGCTGCTAAAGAAATATCGGAACCCATGCTTTCCATGCTGCAAAAGTAGGTCCTTCTTACATGAGAATGAAAACCAAAACCAGGGATAGCATAAAAAAGGCCACAAAACTGAGCAGACCAAAGATGTTTACCAGGATGTATTTAAAGAAGGTTTTCCCCCAGGATTGGCCGTAAAAGCGATGCATTGCAATAAATAGATGCACCCCGTATAATAAAATGATAAGAATAAAAACCGTCTGATTATCAATCACCAAATTATACAGGAAAGAAATGAAGAAAAAGAGTCCTTGCTGATAGAGCGTAAAGAAGAGGTGTTCTGGATAATAGAAATCGCGTCGGAAGTATAAAAGCTTTAAAACCAAGCCTAAAACCGGGATAAAGAGGAAGAGAATCCAAACCAGCTTAGAGATGAGCTCACGGTTAAAGCTTTCAAAATTGTCTTTTTGATTGTGCCCGAATTGTGCGGTCTTTTGCGCTTGTTCAAAAGCGAAATCGTTCCAAAAACCGGGTTCTAATTTCAAGCGATTGTAGAGTTCTTCTTTACTGCTTTCGGGTTTAACCATCAGATAGTCGCTCATGGCAGAAAAGCGAATAACGATACTGGGATCATCGAATTTATTCAGTTTATCTTCCGCTTTTTGGATAGCGCTTTCGCGTTCCTCGTCACTAAGAGTTTTGAGGCGACTAATACTTTCCTGATCAATATTGCTGTTGACCAGGTTGGCATCGCGGTTTAATTGAATGGAAGTGATCAGCAGGATAGAAGCAAGAAAGTAGAAGCGCACCGGATTCATATAGCGCATCCTTTTACCTAGCCTAAAATTCGTAGCCACCTTTCCGGGCTTGATCAGAACATCCCTTAGAGTGCGGAAAATTCGTCCGTCAACGGCAAAAAAGTTGGAAAGAGATTCACCGATTAATTCGATGAAGGTAAGACGTCGGGTATCATTTACCTGGCCACAATTGCTGCAATAATTAGAATCGCCAATATCCTGGCCGCAATTGAGGCATTCGCTGCCTTTTTGCCGTTTGAGCATCAGTCGTTTTGGTTAAATAGGTCGTTGGAGCTAAAGGTAGCAAATCCCACCAGTCGATCGTAGCGACTGCCTATCTCACGATTGTAAACCAAAATTTGATAATCGTTCTCTGTTTGCCAGTGGCTGCCTTCTAAAAAACTGAGGTCGGCATAATCTTTCCCTTGCATGTTCACTGCATAGGCATAGTTGTAAAAACCTTGCTTTAATAAGGCCTGGCAGCGATAGGCTCTTCGATCGGCATCGTAATACATTTTGTATTCCCTTAACATCTTCCAATCGGTAAACTCACCAAAGAGGTACACATCCGAGCCTATTTCATTTGGATAGTCAAGAAAGAAATCCACCAGGGCATAATCGGCTTCCGAATCAGAGTTAGTGGCGTCCAGGCGCCGTACCCGATATTGGCCATTAATATCAAAGAGGGTAGAATAGCGTTCTACCGCCCGACTTTGATCCTTTTTGAGGAATACCTTAAAAAAGGTGTCTTGCTGAATCTGGCGCACATTTAAACTAAGGCTATAGAGGTTTTTAATATCGAAGTTGCGCCATTCGCTATTGGCTTCAAAAGTGTTTTCATCATCATATTGATAGATGAGTTGGCCATTTTGAAGGAATTGAGGCTTAAGGTCTTTGATGGCTAAATCCCAACGCTGGTTTTGCATTAATACCACCTTTAAATCGGTAAAAGGATTAGGAATGGGGTAGGAGCCATGCGATAAGGTGAAGTCGAGTTCCTGATGGGTATCGATTTTTTCCACTCGAGTAGGACGCTTTAATCTTCCTCCGGCCTGAACAATTTCTTCATAGACCATAAAGCGCCGACTTAATACTCTTTTCTCGGGATCACCATCGCGATAGACCAGTAAAAGATAGTTCCCGGAAATTTTGAAGCTTACCTGATTATTGGGGATTTGTAGTTTATAATGCGTGTAGGGGATAAAGGCATTTAAAGAATACTCAAAGTCCTGGATATAATCATCACTAAAATTGTTGAGGTAATCATTACGCATAATGTCCGAAGGCGTCCAATCGGCATTGCAATGGTAAATCGCATAGGAAAGATTGGTGAATTCTTCATAAAGATCATCAAAACTCAGTTCCAGGGTTTCGCCGCTATTTAAGGCTATCACAGGCATGGCGAGGTCGTTGCCTCTGGGAACCAGGCGAACGGATCGTATGCCAGGCTGGTAGATATAGTCTTCATAGCGCAGCTTTTCATTTTGATAGTACTCTTCGGTCTGAGCTAAGCCGAAATGTGGGAGCGATATCAGCAGAATAAAAATGAGGCGCGGGAATAGGGAGCGATAGGGCATGAGTAAAAAATGCGTTTGGGTCTGAATTATTGCGACTTAAGCTTTAAATTTGCGGCCAATTTAGATGAGTTCTAAATTGCGTGTAGTTTAGGCGGGCTCAAGCTTCGTCTTAATTTTGCAAGCCAATAATAATGACAATTTTTTGATTCCATTCGATGTCAGAAGTTATCAAAATTAAAAAGGGCGTAGATATCAAGCTGCAAGGCGAAGCGGAAAAGATTTTCGCAACTGCCGACACCCCCAGCACCTATGCTCTTAAGCCCTCGGATTTCCCCGGAATTCGCATGAAGCTTAAAGTGAAAGAAGGGGATGAAGTTCTGGCCGGTGATCCGATCTTTTTCGATAAGGGTCGTCCCGCAATCACCTTTGGCTCACCCGTAAGTGGTGAAATCGCCGAAGTGGTTCGAGGAGAGAAACGCCGAATTCTGGAAGTTCGTGTATTAGCCGACAAAGAGATTCGTTACCGCGATTTCGGTTCTGCCGATCCTGCTTCTCTGAAAAGAGATGAGGTGAAAGGCAAGATCCTGGATGCCGGTATGTGGCCTCTGGTGAAACAGCGCCCCTACAACATTGTAGCAAATCCCGACCGTGTACCCCGAGATATCTGGGTATCTTGTTTCGACAGTGCTCCTTTGGCACCGGATGCGGATTTTGTGGTTCACGGACAGGAAGCCGAATTTAAAACCGGTATCAAAGCTTTAATGCAGCTTACTGATGGTAAGGTACATTTAGGTTTAGACGGTCGTACCAATCCTTCAGAAGCCTTTAAGGTGGAAGAAGCGGTAATGCATCGTTTTACCGGTCCACACCCAGCGGGTAATCCTGGTGTGCAAATGCATGCTGTGGCTCCTGTTAATAAAGGAGAAACCGTTTGGACTGTAGGCTTGCAAGATGTGATTATGATCGGGCGCTTATTTATGAGTGGTCAGTTCCAGGCTCAACGCAGTGTGGCTTTGGCTGGTGCTCAGGTATCTAAGCCTCGTTATTATAAGGCCCTTATTGGTGCCAATGTGAAGTCGATCCTGGAAGGCAATGTAGCGGCGGAAAACAACCGTTATATTTCTGGAAACATCTTAACCGGTACGCAAATTCCTTCAGAAGGTTATTTGTCGTATTACGATAATCAAATTACCGTAATGCCCGAAGGTGGAGAAGACCAGTTCTTTGGTTGGATGGCTCCTAACTTCAACAAGTTTAGTATTTCCCGTGCCCTCTTTAACTGGATGATGCCTAATAAGCGCTTGAATCTGGATGCCAATTTAAATGGTGAAGAGCGTGCATTTGTTGTAACCGGCGAATACGAAAAGGTATTCCCATTTGATATCTATCCGGTACAACTATTAAAGTCGATCATGGTTAAGGACATCGAAGCGATGGAAAACCTGGGCATCTATGAGGTGGCTGAGGAAGATATGGCGCTTTGTGAGGTAGTTTGTACCTCTAAGATTCCGGTACAGGAAACCTTACGTGAGGGCTTGGATATAATGTTGGATGAATTAGGCGACTAAACAGATTAGGATGAAACTATTCAAGAATATTCTCGACAGCGTTAAGCCGCATTTTGAAGAAGGCGGTAAGTTCGAAAAACTTCACCCGGTATACGACGGTTTTGCAACCTTCCTTTTTACTCCGGGACACACCAGCCATAGTGGAGCGCATGTGCGCGATGCTATTGACCTGAAGCGTACCATGATTACCGTGGTAATGGCGATGGTACCTGCACTTTTATTCGGTATGTGGAATGCCGGTAATTTGCACTACACTGCCTTAGGTCTGGCTGAAACCATGACTTTTGGTGATAAATTCCTTTGGGGTGCGATGCGAATCGTTCCAATGCTCATCGTATCCTACGGGGTAGGATTGGGGGTAGAATTTATCTTCTGTATCATTAAGAAACACTCCATTCAGGAGGGTTATCTGGTATCAGGGATGTTGATTCCTTTGATTATGCCAATCGATATTCCGCTGTGGATGGTAGCCGTTTCGGTAATCTTTGCCGTTGTTATTGGTAAAGAAGTATTCGGTGGTACCGGGATGAACATCCTGAACCCCGCTTTAACCGCTCGTGCATTTGCCTTCTTTGCTTATCCTACTTATATGAGTGGTGATAAAGTATGGATCAACACCAGCGCAGATGCTGGTCAGTCTGTAGTAGATGGATTCTCTGGCGCTACTGTTTTAGGATCTTACGCCACTGGCGGAGATGTGCAGTACTCAGTTTGGGATATGTTCATGGGTTTTATTCCCGGATCTATCGGTGAAACTTCTACGGTGGCCATTTTAATTGGTGCCGCAATCTTGTTGTACACTGGTATTGCCAGCTGGAGAATTATGTTGAGTGGTGTGATTGGCGCTTTGGCTATGGGATACCTTTTCAATGCCTTTGCTCCACATGCGATCTCTCCTGAGCAACAATCCTTCATGAGTTTACCAGGATGGCAACACTTAATCATGGGTGGTTTTGCTTTCGGTATTGTCTTCATGGCAACTGATCCGGTTTCAGCCGCTCAAACCAACCGTGGTAAATGGATCTACGGATTCCTGGTAGGTTTCTTCGCGATTATGATTCGCGTATTTAACCCGGCTTATCCAGAAGGTATTATGATGGCCATTCTCTTTATGAACGTAATGGCTCCTCTGATCGACCACTATGTAATTCAGGCTAATATCAACAAGCGTAAAAAACGTTTGGCAACCGTAAAAGCAGCATAAGATGGACGTTAATAAGAATTCATACACATTTACCTTCGCTGCGGTCATGGTGATCGTAGTAGCGGCTCTGCTTTCTTTTGCCGCCACCAGCTTAAAACCCATGCAGGATAACAATATCCGTTTGGAGAAGATGCAAAACATCCTTTCTTCCATCAATATTGAAGTATCGCGTGAGGAAGCTGAGGAAGCTTATGATAAGTACATCACCAAAGAAGTTGTGATCAATAACTCCAAAGAAGTTAGTGGAATTGCAGCTTTTGATGTGGAGATGTCTAAAGAGGTAGCTAAAGCGCCAATGGAGCGTAATGCCCCTTTATACATTGCTGAAAAGGACGGTGAAACTTACTACATCATCCCGATGCGTGGAAAAGGCCTTTGGGGTCCGATCTGGGGATATATCTCTTTGGAGAAGAATGTAAGCACCATTTACGGAGCTACTTTCGATCACAAATCGGAAACTCCAGGTTTAGGAGCTGAGATTAAAGGTGAAGGATTTACCAGTCTTTTCCCTGGAAAGGAAATGTTGGAGGACAATGGTTCTTTCACCGGAATTGAAGTTATGAAAGGTAATGCCTCCGGCGAGCACCAGGTAAATGGTATCAGCGGTGGAACTATTACTTCAGTGGGAGTTCAAACTATGATCTCTGACTGCATGAAGAGTTATGTAGACTACTTGAAGACTGTGAAAACAGCCTCAGCTGGTACTATGGAAGATAATCGTTTAGCAACTATCGATCAATAGAATCATGGCGGAAGTACAAGAAGTAAAGAAGGAGCGTGAAGCGCTCTTTAGCAAGAAGAACCGCAAACTGATTACGGACCCCCTAAACGACAGTAACCCGATTACCGTTCAGGTTTTGGGTATCTGCTCGGCCCTTGCGATTACCGTAAAGCTCTATCCGGCTTTGGTAATGTCGCTGTCGGTATTGTTCGTATTGAGTGCCGGTAACGTAGTGATCTCTTTAATGCGTAACCTGATTCCCAACCGAATCCGGATTATCGTGCAATTGGTTGTAGTAGCCAGCTTGGTAATCTTGGTAGACCAGGTATTGAAAGCTTATGTATACGATGTAAGTAAGGAGCTTTCGGTATTCGTAGGTCTGATTATCACCAACTGTATTATCATGGGACGTTTCGAGGCCTTCGCCTTAGGGAATACGCCTTGGAAATCTTTCCTCGATGGTTTAGGTAATGCCTTTGGTTATGCCTGGATCTTATTAACCGTAGCTTTCTTCCGTGAATTATTGGGATCCGGTCAATTATTCGGATTTCAAATTGTACCTGAGTCCTGGTACTTAAGTGAAGGAGGTTTTTACAGTAATAACGGTTTAATGCTTTTACCTCCAATGGCCCTTATCACTGTAGGGATTATCATTTGGGTACAGCGTTCACGTAACACTGAATTGATCGAAGAAAACTAAGCCATCATGCAAGAGTTAATAAACATATTTGTAAAATCCATCTTTGTTGAGAACATGATCTTTGCCTACTTCTTAGGCATGTGTTCTTACTTGGCAGTATCGAAGAAAGTAAATACTGCGGTGGGCTTAGGAGCAGCGGTAATCTTTGTATTAGGCATTACCGTACCAGTGAACTACTTACTGGAAAATTATATTTTAAAAGAAGGCGCTTTAAGCTGGTTAGGACCTGAATTCGCGGAGGTGGATTTAAGCTTCTTAAGCTTTATCATGTTTATCGCTGTAATTGCCTCTATGGTGCAATTAGTAGAGATGGTGGTAGAGAAGTTTGCACCGGCTCTTTATGGAGCCTTGGGTATCTTCTTGCCATTGATCGCGGTAAACTGTTCGATCCTGGGTGGTGCCCTCTTTATGCAAGAGCGTAACTATAATACCATTGGTGAAGCTACTGTATTCGGTTTAGGTAGTGGAGTGGGTTGGTTCCTGGCTATTGTTGCCATTGCCGCTATTCGTGAAAAAATCCGTTACTCTCATATTCCAGCTCCATTGCGTGGTTTGGGAATTACCTTTATCGTAACCGGATTGATGGGAATCGCCTTCATGGCCTTCATGGGAATTAAATTGTAACTAAGAAATTAAGAACTGATGGTATTATTATCGACCAGTACGGTTATCATTTCCAGTATCGTAGTCTTCTTTTTACTGATTATTCTGTTGGTATCTGTACTTCTGGGCGCCAAAGCCAAGCTTTCTCCCAGTGGACCAGTTACTTTGAATATCAACGGCGAAGACCGTCAGGTAGACTCCGGTAATACATTATTAACCACCTTAGGAAACGAGAAAATTTTCCTTCCTTCAGCTTGCGGTGGTGGTGGTACTTGTGCCATGTGTAAATGTCAGGTACTCGATGGCGGTGGTGAAATCCTTCCTACCGAGGTAGGTTACTTTACTCGTAAAGAAGTACAAGAGAACTGGCGTTTAGGTTGCCAGGTGAAGGTGCGTGGGGATATGAAAATCCACGTTCCAGAGGAAATCTTTGGTATTAAGAAATGGGAGTGTGAAGTAGTTTCTAACTACAACGTAGCTTCCTTTATTAAAGAATTCGTGGTTAAATTACCGGAAGGTGAGAACCTCGATTTCGAAGCCGGTGGTTATATCCAAATTGATGTTCCTGCTTGTGAAGTAGATTATAAGGACATCGATATTACCGCTCACCCACGTTTAGGACGTAAGCCTGACGACTTCCAATCGGAGTGGGATAAATTTGGTCTTTGGGATCTGAAGATGAAGAATGATGAGCCCATCTTCCGTGCTTACTCTATGGCCAACCACCCTGCAGAAGGTAATATCGTGATGTTGAACATCCGTATTGCTACTCCACCTTGGGATCGCGCTAAAAACGGATGGATGGATGTAAATCCTGGTATCTGTTCTTCTTATGTATTTAATCAAAAGCCCGGTGATAAGGTTACCGTATCCGGACCTTACGGAGAGTTCTTTATTAAAGAAACAGAGGCTGAGATGCTTTATATCGGTGGTGGTGCAGGTATGGCGCCAATGCGTTCACACTTATTCCACTTATTCCACACCTTAAAGACCGGCCGTAAAGTAAGCTACTGGTACGGTGGTCGTTCTAAGCGTGAGCTTTTCTACCTGGATGATTTCCAGAAAATTGAAGCGGAATTCCCGAACTTCCAGTTCCACGTTGTTCTTTCTGAGCCTTTACCAGAAGATAACTGGACAGAGAAGAAAAGTGTTGATGATAAAGAAGGGGATGGATTTACCGGTTTTGTACACCAGGCGGTAATCGATCAGTACCTTTCTAAGCATGCTGAACCCGAGGAAATTGAGTTCTATTTCTGTGGACCTCCTATGATGAACGCCGCCGTATTAAAGATGTGCGACGATTGGGGTGTACCACCTGAAAATGTAAGTTTCGACGACTTCGGAGGATAATACTCCAAATAGATAAAGAAAGCGGTCCCATTCGGACCGCTTTTCTTTTTTAGACCGGCTTACTTGCGGATCAAGAGATATAATCTACTGATGATAAAGCCTACTAAGCCATAGAGGGTGGTAATCATAGATACCTTTAGTCCTCCTGCGAGCATGGCGGAAGAAACCCCACCCATTTGCTCAATACCTTTAAAGGCCTCGAAAAGTCCAATAAGCTGCCCGAGGATTCCCAGGGCAAGAGCAAGCAAACCTGCTTCACGTACCAGATGTCGGGTGTCTTTACCCTGAAAGTGTAGGATCATAGCGATGAACATTGCAATTTGGGCCAGGCTGATCAAGCTCATAAAAAGAGGACCGCCCATGTAAAAAAACTCTAGCATGATAATTTGTTTTTTGTTTGCTTCAAATCACGTTCAAAAGGCCCATTTCCTGCAAAGTCGAAACCCGAAACTAAAAGGTTAAAACCCGTGCTTCCTTGTATACAGAGGGATTTCGCTGCATATTTACAGCGTGAAAGTACTGAAACAAATTTCATTCTGGTTGATCGCTTTGCTGGTCATGACCCTCATTTACCAGAGCCTTTTAGGGAGCTTTTCGGCTGCTTTAATGCTGGCTACTTTTCTATTACCTGGGGCGGCTTTGATGAACTATGGCTTGCTACTATGGCGAAGGTCTCAAAGTAATTGGCGTTGGCTGCATTTATTCTACCTCCTGCTTTTTTCTCTTTACATAGAATGGTTGGGCATGGTAGGGGCCTATTGGTTCATATTCGAATTGCAATTTGATCGCCTGCCCAAGGTTCTGGTGAATCCCGTATTTCTTTGGCTCTATATGCTCTTCTTTACTTTGGTTCAGGATCGATTGTTTCGTCCCGTCAAGGTTTTGCAAGAAGACGAAAAAGGTCCTTTATGGTTCGAATTAATCTCGGATCGGAAGCAAATCAAGATCGATCTACGCAAATTGCTGTATATCGAAAGCAAGAATGAGCAGTGTACCTTTTATATGGAGCAGGAGCAATTGCAAACCCGTGAGCGAATCTCACAATTAGAGGAGCGTTTGCCGCAGGGTTTTTTACGAGTGCATCGGTCCTTTATTATTAATCCGGAGCAGGCTCAAAGCGTCCATCCCACCGAAGTGAGTATAGGAGGAACTGAAATTCCGGTTTCTCGATCTTATAAAGCTCGGGTACAAGATTTTCTAAAGCAGATTGAGGCTGGGTCGCTTAGTGCTGAATAAAAGGCCGATAATCAATTTTAATATCCCGTTCGGGGGCAGATTGCACAAAATCATCAATCACCTCCTGAATATCCATATCGATAAATTCAGCACGACGGGCATCCAGGGTTACTTCGGCTCCGCTGTGTACCTTTTCCAAATGATCGAGGATTAGCGCTTTATTGAGGAAGGAAACGTCTTTGTTGAGGCGAATAAGGATTTTATTTTCTCCCAAATTTTCAAAGTGCACAGCACTGATGAAATTCGATTTTAGGATGTAGAAAACCATCACTACCATACCAATGCCGATTCCAATAAGTAAGTCCGTAAGGAGAATGGCTACAATGGTTACGATAAAAGGAATAAATTGATTGAGTCCCTTTTTATACATGGACTTAACCAAGGAAGGTTTTACCAATTTGTAGCCCACCATTAATAGAACGGCAGCCAGGGCAGAGAGGGGAATGAGATTCATGATATCGGCCAGGAAGATGATGCTAAGCACAATCCATATACCGTGGAAAATAGCGGAGAGCTTGGTTTGAGCTCCAGAGCTAACATTGGCTGAGGAGCGCACAATTACAGCGGTAACGGGTAATCCGCCCAGGATACCACTTAGCATATTACCTACACCTTGAGCCTGTAATTCGCGGTTAGCGGGGGTAATCCTTTTCTTAGGATCTAGCTTATCTGCCGCTTCGATGCTCAGGAGGGTCTCAATACTAGCAACCAGGGCAATAGTAATGGCAATAACATAAATATCAGGATTGCTGAAATGCGACCAATCCGGAAAGCTAAATTGAGCCCAGAGTCCGCTTAAATCCTCACTGGTGGGGATGCTTACCAAATGTAGGTCTTGCAGGGCCCATTCGGGTTTGTAGGCAGCAAAAAGGCTATTGAGACCTACGCCACTCAGTACAGCCAAAAGGGCAGGGGGAATGATCTTAAATATGGAGAAGCGTTTAAAGAATTGGCTATCGAACAGAATAAGCAGGGCCAGTGCGACCAGGGTAATGATAACCGCACCCATGGCTGGGTTTTGGATGGCCATTACAATTTCGGTAAAGGTATTTTGATCGTCGAATTGGATAAAGGAACTATCCCCTTCATAGTCTTTATCATCGCCCAAGGCGTGTGGAATTTGCTTGAGGATTAGGATCAGTCCAATAGCCGAAAGCATGCCTTTAATTACGGCGGTCGGGAAGTAGTAACCAATGACCCCAGCTTTGAAGCTGCCCAATAAAAACTGAATGATTCCTGCAATTACCACCGCAAGCAGGAAGGCATTAAAGGTGGGAAGGGAGGTAATGGCATCTAAGACAATAGCGGTTAAACCGGCTGCCGGACCACTAACACTCAATTGTGAACCGGAAATACTCCCAACCACAATACCGCCCACTAAACCGGCAATTAAACCAGAGAGGGGCGATGCCCCGGAGGCTACGGCAATACCCAAGCAAAGGGGTACTGCTACTAAGAAAACTACCAGGGAGGCAGAGAGATCTTCTTTGAGAAACTTAAAGGTCATGGTTGGAAATTGAAGCCTCTAAGCTATGAAATTGCAAAATGCCTTGGCGGGGCTAGGGAATTAGTTTTACTTTTGCAGCCCTAATTTAATTAGGAAGACCAAAGGTCGCGTAGCTTCTCGGTAATATCGAGACAGGCAGCTTCGCCTCGCGACAATATAGAAATAAGGTCGCGTAGCTCAGCTGGATAGAGCATCTGCCTTCTAAGCAGACGGTCACAGGTTCGAATCCTGTCGCGATCACCAAAAATCCCTTCCGGTGCAACCGGAGGGGATTTTTCATTTCTAGCCCGGCGCAAGCTCGCTTGCAAGCCAAGGCTAGAAATGAAAAATACCGGGCGCTAGCCCGAGGATTTTTGGTGAATGACCATTGAGCTTAACCAGGATCAGCCTGCTAATCCTTTCCCGGCGCAAGCTCGCTTGCAAGCCAAGGCTAGAAATGAAAAATTCAGGGCGCTAGCCCGTGGATTTTTGGTGAATGACCATTGAGCTTAACCAGGATCAGCCTGCTAATCCTTTCCCGGCGCAAGCTCGCTTGCTCGCCAAGGCTAGAAATGAAAAACATAGGGCGCTAGCCCGAGGATTTTAGGTGTTTGACCATTGAGCCTAATCAGGATCAGCCTGCTAATCCTATCTAGGCGCAAGCTCGCTTGCTCGCCAAGGCTAGAAATGAAAAACATAGGGCGCTAGCCCGAGGATTTTTGGTGTATGACCATTGAGCCTAATCAGGATCAGCTTGCTAATCCTTTACCGGCGCAAGCTCGCTTGCAAGCCAAGGCTGGAAATGAAAAATACCGGGCGACAGTCCGTGGATTTTTGGTGTATGACCATTAAGCTTAATCAGGATCAGCTTGCTAATCCATTCCAGGCGCAAGCTCGCTTGTTCATCTAATGTATCTATTTGCGCCTTCTAAAAGGCTGTGAGGTTAACTTAGCAATTGCAGAAATAAAGCCATAAACCTTAGCCTTAGATGAAAACAAAAAGCTCTATTCTGACAGGCCTAATGCTTTGTTTTTCATTTTCAATGCTAGCTCAGAAAGGACCTGCGTTTCTTATTGATAGTCTTAATTTTATAGAGGTTCGAAATGGGCCAGGGATGCAATTTCACAGCATAGACACCTTGTTTAAGGGTGCCATTTTCTACTACCAATTAGAGGATGAGTCAGATTGGGCATGGTTGAGTCCCTGGAAGGGAAGTCAAGTGGAAGGTTTTATTCCGAGAAGTAGTATTCAGGACTTAAGTGACCTTGACAGTGATTCTCTTAGAGGACTTATAATGGGAATACTGGACAGGCAGAGAGCTCTAGCGGATAGTTTGAACTTTACTTTGAAAGGTATTGACTCTTTAAATTCAGAATTAATTGCGGAAGTGTTGAAGCAAAATACAGTTAGGAAGTACAATCCCATTCTTCAATTAATTCCTGATTATTTCTGTACCAGCAAAGACCTTCAGCTTATTGATAAACTCATTGCAACCATCTGGGCCAACCGAGAATCAGTAAATGAAGAGCCTTTATACTCATTGGGAGCTTGTTTTATTTGTCAGCCCGAATTACTCATGAAGAGTCTGGATAAAATCACCAATACAGAACAAAAGGAAACAATCCTCAAGCAAATTGAATGGGCCTTTCTCAATCATTTTGAAGTGGATGAAAGTGGAAGCTCAGATAATCCTAATTTCAAGGCTTTAATGGATAGGCTTAATGCCGATAGAAAGCAGTCAGCTTATTAATTTAGGGAGCTTGTTCTTGGATGAAACCACATAAATATGGGACTACTCAATTTTTTTAAAAGCGACAAGGAAGATCTGGATTGGGATACAATTCGGTCTACTGAAGGGGTTTATCCCTCTAATTCTATTTCTCTCCTAATGACGGAGACTGAAACCGGGAAGCCAGCAACTGGTTGGCTGGATTTAGCCTATAAAGATTACCCATATAAAAAGTATTGTCCCTACAATCTTCAGTTTAGTGTGGAAGTAGATGAATCTCGCTCTGAAGATTTAGATATGGGAACAATTGAGGATTTCTTTAGGGATCTTCTGAGAAAAGAATGCGTGGTTCATGTAGTGGCAAGAGTCACTACTGATTTTGGGATGATCATGGATATGTATATTGATAATCCCGAATTTGCCCAGGCTATCTTAGTTGACTTAAATGAAAGGGAAGACAAATGGATCGAGTTCGGCTGCGGCTTTAAATATGATCCTAAGTGGAAAGAGTATAAGAGGATTGCAAGCTTAGTGGGGTGATTAAGGCTATTTAGGATCAGCCTGCTCATCCTTTCCAGCCTTAAGCTCGCTTGCTTACCCAATGCGCTTATTCGCAGTTTTCCAGGTTTTGACTAAAACTCAAAACCTGTCACGGCCATGTACGCCAAAAGGCTTGAAATTAACTTAGCCTCTAACAGAAAATCCAAGTATATTTAAGAATTAAAAGGTGATGCAGCTCTGTATGTTATGTTGAACGAGTCTATGAAGTATTAAGGCAAGGCAAGCGTTTAATAATTCCCAATTCACTTTTTATTTTAAATATTATAAGAATAGTTACAATGTCTGAAAAGAACCCATTGCAAACTTTTATAGAAGAAGCTCCTGAAGTTCAAAAAGCTTATGCCGACTTTATTCAGTCACTAATTGCGGAAGAAGGTTTAGATAGTAAAACCAAGCAATTGATTTATATCGGAATGAAGATGATTGCTGATGATGAAAGAGCTGTAAAAGTGCATGTTCCAATGGCTAAAAATGCTGGGGCAACGCGGGAAGAAGTGAAAACAGCTGTTCTTTTAGGATTATCAGTTATCGGCATGAAAGCGGTGTCGAAATATTTGCCCTTAGTTTTGGATAGTTTTGACGCAGCTTAATGGGGATGAGGACGCTTACAGACTTACCAAACATTGGAAAAACACTTTCGAATAAATTGAATCTCATCGGTGTTAGAAACGAACAAGATTTAATACAATTAGGAAGTGAAAAAGCTATTGTCAGGATTGCAGCTCTTGAGAATAGTGGTGCATGTATTAATATGCTCTTTGCACTTGAAGGAGCCATTCAAGGCATTCGATGGCATGGACTAGATGAGTCGAGAAAACAAGAGCTTAAAGAATTCTATGCAATGTTAAATAGTTGAAGCCTTGGTTCTGGCATTATAACTTCGTCAATATTTTATACCCCTTCTTTCCCTCCTCAGTCAAATAAGGATAAACCATCTCAAAAAGCAAGCGATGGTAATGCTTCACTACCGCCTGATCTTTGCCTTTAAAGAGGATGGAGGCATTGATCCAATTATCCCCTAAGATATTCATGCGCTCATAGAGGCCCAGGTATTCGCCTTCAAATTCTTCGGGGCGCAAAAGGCCCTTCTGGATCATATGGCTAAAGAGCTGCATATACTGTTGCTTGCGCAATCCTTGCAGGCCCAAATAATGTTTCTTTAATTCGGGGTCAGCGTCCAGTACTGCGTATAGGTCCTTGGTGATGAAGCGATAGTCGTAGAGGGTTTTCATCGATACCCAGGAGCTCTCATAAATCAGGGGAAGGAGGGCCTGGTCCTGGGCAATCTTTTCCATTTCACGATCCATATGCGCTACCAAATCGAAGTAAAGGGCCGCTATTAAATCGCCTTTGGTTTTGAAATGGTAGTTCAAATTACCCTGACTCATCTCCAGAGCTACGGCAATCTTACGTAGAGTAACTTCTTTAAGGCCTTCAGAATTAAATAGTTCTAAAGCTTTAGCTAAAATGCGCTCTTTTGTCTTCATGAAAAATTAGTACACTTGACCTAATTTAGTAAATTTGACCTAAAATTACGATTCCAATGGAAATAGCCATCATCGGCGGGGGCATTAGTGGACTAAGCATGTCCCTGGCCTTAGCAAAGCTAGGAATACAGTCGACCGTTTACGAAAGGGCAGAGGATTTATCAGAAGTTGGAGCTGGACTTTGGTTGCAGCCCAATGCCTTACGGGTATTGCAGTGGTTGGGAATAGAAGATGAAATCTTGAAAGCAGGATTTGTGCTAAATAAAATGGAAATCGCCTATCCCAATTTAAAGGCGGTTAAAGAGGTGAACTCCAATGTGGTGGCCGATCGTTTTGGCAATCAAACAGTGGCCATTCACCGTGCCAGATTGCAAGCTATTCTTTTAGAGAAAGTAAAAGCAGTGGCTAAGGTGGAATTGGGCATGCCTTATCTCGGTCATGAACAGAAAGGCGATCAAATTGAAATTCAGTTTGAGAATGCCAAGCGCAAAGCCGATTGGATTATTGGCGCGGATGGTATCAAATCTAAGCTTCGTGGTAGTTTAGGCTTTGCCTCCGAATACCGCCATACCGATCAGATTTGTGTCCGAGGCATTGCCCAGATTCGCCTACCGGAAGCATTGCGAAAGGAGGGAAAGGAGCTCTGGGGACCCAAAAGGCGCTTTGGCTTTTCCCATATATCCGAAGATCAGGTTTACTTCTTCGCCGTGCTCAATACCGAAATTTCACCGGCGGAAATTAATATCGAGAGCCTTCAGAAAATGTATGCAGATTTTGATCCGGTGGTTAATCAAATTATCCGCGCAACCGACTTTGTGCACAGCACGGAATTGGCAGACTTAAAACGTTTGGATAGCTGGCATAAAGATCAGGCTTGCTTAATAGGTGATGCTGCCCATGCCACTACTCCAAATATGGGACAGGGGGCATGTCAGGGAATTGAAGATGCCTATTATCTGGCTCAGCTTATCCATAAAGAGGCTCCAAACTTAACTGAGGCTTTTAAAGACTTCGAGGCCCAACGCCGAGCCAAAGTGGATTATGTAGTCAATAATTCCTGGCGCTTCGGGCAATTGGTTCATAAACCCTGGGGGCAGTTTCTTTTAAAATCTATAATGAAGATTACTCCGGAGAAAGTGGTGAAAGGGCAGTTGGAGAAGCTTTATGAAATTGAGACGGAAGTTTAATCAGCTTCTTCAAAGTGAAAAATCTCCTCTTCATTTTCCAACATATAGGTCAAACAGCGATCAAATTCACTGTACACATCTTTGCTTAGATAGTTTTCCCATTCGGGATTGTCTTCCTCTCGAGTAAAAGCGAGAAGGGCTAAAACATAAGCCCATTCTTCGATTTTTAAATAGCCCAAACTGTTATAACCCCAGCGGTCCATTTCCTGGTAAAAACGAAAGGCTGCATTGGCATTGAAAATTCCCATACCGAAATAAACGGTGGTCATGTCGGTGGTCATTTCATCTGCCTCCTCCATTACATTTTCCCCTAGAAGTTTAACATGCGCCAACTCATGACTTAGAGTGGCGATAAGGTTTTCAGGGTTTTGCAATAAGGCTTCGTCCAAAGCGATTTGGAATTTACCATCCACTTTTTCATGAAAATACATTCCTGCTGCTTCAGAACTATCAGGATCGGATTCCAAAAAGATGCTGGAAATGCCACTGTCCAATTCCCTGGGATTATTTTTATAGAACTCCAATTCAATTAGGGCTGGATCAATCTCCATCTGTGGCGCCACAATCGCTAAAACATCCTGTGCATTTTCCTTACTGTTCTGCCATTTTATGGGGAAATCGCTTGGTTCTGGAACCCTAATTTTACGATCCTTGATATCCGGTTCCGGAAAGGCATGCATAAGGCAGAGCCAGTTGTTTTCAAAGAATTTACGTAAGTCGTAATCCAAGGGCCTTGGGTCTTTCTTGGATTTAAATAGATCAAACATATTCTGGCAAGGAAGTCAGTTTACAGGTTTAAAATTAGGCTTTGATGTCTTTTCCCTCAAACTCCTCATACCATTTAAAATGCTTTTCAATAATCTCCTCTTTGTGTCCCCGCACATAATCGAGATAAGCCTGGGCCACGGGTGATAATCGTTTGCTTTTTAGCCAAATCAAACGCCAGTCGGTTTTAAGGGGCAGGCCTCGACGCGGAACAATGTGTATCGACTGGTTCAATAATTCGTTCTTAATCCCGATTAAGGGTACGATGGAATTTCCCAGGCCCGCCACCACCGCCTGCTTTACCGCCTCATTGGAGGTAAGCTCGAGTTTCTTGCGATCCTTACTGCCATGCTGTTGAAAATAGCGCTCCATTTCCTGGCGGGTTGCTGATCCTTCTTCCCGAAATATCAAAGGCTTCTTTTTGGGATTTCCCTTGCCATCACTCACCAGAAAGAGTTTGTTTTCCACCAGCTTTTCTTCCGCTACCTCCAGGTCTTTGGGGATTACCGAAACTATGGCGAAGTCAATTTCATTTTGCTTTAAACTTTCCAACACCCGACTTTTATTGGTTACGTCCAATACTAAATTAATGCCCGGCGCACCTTGCAGAAATTCGCTCAAGAAAAAGGGAATTACGTATTTACCGGTAGAAGCGGAGGAGATTTTTAGCTTCCCCGAAAGCAGACCTTTAAACTCTAAGGTCTTGAATCTGAGGTTTTCCAGTTCTAAAAAAGCCTTTTCAGCGATCTCCGCAATTTCATAGCCAAATTCGGTGATATGCAATTTTCTACCTACCAATTCAGTAAGAGGAACTTCAAACTGATCTTGGAAATTTTTCAGCTGGATTGACACCGCCGGTTGGGTCATATAAAGCTCTTCTGCAGCCTTGGTAATACTCTCGGTCTCAACGATTTTGAGGTATACCCGAATCTGATTCAAAGTATAGTTCATAAAATATTTTTATGATTGACATTCGAAATATAAATAAAAACTTATGATATATCCATTCTAGTTTTGTCCCGTCACAAAAGCACAAGAAATGACTGCCATACTTCTCATTGCCATTCTGCTAAGCCCAATCCTAAATCTTGGAATTGGGTTTTTTTATGCGCCTAAAAATCCGAAGCTCCCCAATAGCCTCGCTATTCGATCTTCAATCATAGGATTAAGCATGGCAAGCCTGGCCCTGATTTGGGTTTATGTTCATGGGCCAATGGAGTCGGCTTTATATGGTTTTGCCGACTTAGGTTTCTCCATCCGACTGGATCGCCTCAATAGCCTGCTGCTTTTCATGATTAACCTGATTGCCTTTATCGTATTTCGCTACAGTCGAAACTATATGGATGGCGATTCACGCGAAGGAGCCTTCAGCGCCAATTTAGCGCTCACCGTCGCATTGATTCAGTTCTTCGTTTTATCTGGGAACCTACTCTTGCTAGCTTTATCCTGGACCGGTACCAGTATGGCCCTGCAAAGACTTTTGCTCTTTTATGGTCATCGTGAGAGAGCCCGCCTTGCCGCCCGCAAGAAGTTTGTGGTGGCCCGCATCGCTGATATCCTACTCATCAGTGCACTGGCCCTGATTTACTCCGAATTTCACAGCGCCCAGCTGTCGACGATCTTTAATCAATTGGAAGCCGGAGCCTGGTCCGCTCAATTAAATGCCGCGGCCATCCTGATGGTACTGGCAGCTGCGCTTAAGGCGGTACAAATACCCTTTCACAGCTGGTTGCTGGAAGTGATGGAAACACCCACTCCGGTTTCGGCCCTCTTACATGCCGGTTTAATTAATGCCGGACCGTATTTGATCATTCGTTTTTCGCCCTTGATTAGTGGAACAGAAGCGGCCAGCTTACTACTCTTAAGCATTGGGGCCTTAAGTGCTTTGTACGGAACGGCGGTGGCGCCAACTCAGCCCGCCATCAAAACATCATTAGCCTATTCTACCATTGGTCATATGGGTTTCAGTCTGATGCTTTCGGGCCTGGGCTTGTATTCTGCAGCGCTTTTGCACCTGATGGCACATTCCTTCTACAAGGCCCACTCATTCCTAAGTTCTGGCAGCCAGATCGATCGATACCGCAATGATCAATGGCGCAGCCAGGTTGCGGAACCTTCTTTAAAGCGGGTGTTTATGGCAATCCTTGGAGCGCTACTGATTTTTAGTGGGGTGCTCGCCTTAAGAGGTGGCCTCGAAGGAATGAGCTTCGGTTTGCAGATTGTGGCAGCCATAATCGCAGTTGGTACTTCGGTGCTTTTAGCCAAGAGTTTTGAAGAAGGTATAGAACTTCGGGCGCGCTTCATTTTAGTTCTCCGGGCCTGCCTGGTAGTCTTGAGCTTTTTCTTCCTTGAAGAAATCATTCACCTGGCCCTGAGGCCCGAAATTGCTCAGAGCCCAGAGCTTAGTACTGTACAAATCTTCCTGAGCATAGGAGTATTACTGGCCTTTACCATCTTGGCCCTGGGCTCTTACTTCTTACCCAAACGGTTCCGAGCCTCCAGCAGGTTCCGAGCGATGGAAATTCACCTTCGCAATGGTTTTTATCTCAGCGTTCTCACCGATCGCCTCTTTGGTTCATTGAAACGAGCAAATAGCTAATCGCTCAAAAAGCAAAAATTATGGATGCAAAAATTAAAATGGCCCTCGAAACAGCTTGCCAAAAGCTCGCTCCTGCCTGGTCCCTGGAAAATTCCATCGCGGTAAATCCCTATCTGGGTTTGCTCCATCAAGATTTTCAAGATGCGGCTTTCAGCCTTAAGCGCCGAGCAGGTATTGATATGAGCATGTCGCTGGACTTTTACCTGAAACAGTACGAAGAAGGGCAGATTTCAGCCGCAGATATCGAGCGCGCTCTTCAAGCCAATAATCGTCAGGAAAGCAGTGCTGAATTTTTAGCCCAGGCTAAATTTCTGGCCCTTACTGCTTCCAATTATGAGCTCTATGAACTTTACACTTTAGGGGACCTGGCGCGGGAGCACGGTACCAAGGATTGGTCGCGCTTTATGGTAGACCGTGTATCGCAATGGGCTGCCCACTTTTTCAATCAGCATGATAAGCCTTATGCAGAAGGCATAGACCTCTTTGAAATCTGGCGGAAGGAAGCGATGATTAATCGAGCTCCGGAATTAATGGGCCTGCCTAATTTCCGAAATTATGTAAAAGGCCTTTCAGCCAATTATCAGGAAGCCCTCGAACAAAACATTAAGGTCCTCGCTCTTAAAGGTCCTTCTTTAGAACCTTATCTGCATAGTCTTCTCTTAAAACTTAAGGGCTGGTCCTCCTATGTGGCTGGCCAAGATTGGCAGGCAAAACTCTATGGTGGGAATACTCAAAACCTGGAATCCTTCCTCGCCATCTTATTAAGCTGGGAAGCAGCTTTACTGGAGGGCCTCAACGACTTAAAGCTCTACAAAGCCTGGGAGCAACGCAAGGCAGATTTAGCCATCCTCGAATTAAAGGCGGCCTTCCCAGGTAGTGAAAGTTTAGAGAGCCGACTCCTCTTGCAGGATGCCTTTGATTATGCCTCGCAAAGAGAACTCAAAGAACGCTTAGATCAGAATCCCCTGGAAACAAAAAACCAGCGTCCTAAGGTCCAAGCAGTTTTTTGTATCGATGTGCGCTCGGAGCTTTACCGCCGCAATCTGGAACAGGTAGATCCCGAAATTGATACCCTGGGTTTTGCGGGTTTCTTCGGAATACCTCTAAAATATCAAGAACTAGCCTCAGATAAAGCCAGAAATCAATGTCCGGCACTTATTCCCAGTGCAGTTGAAGTACGAGAGATCAGTACCGATATTCACCAAACCGAGAAAAAGCGTGCCTTGAAACGGAGTCGCCAGCAAATCGCTAAAAGCTGGAAGCGATTTAAATCCGGTAAAGTATCGGCCTTCTCATTTGTGAGTCCTCTGGGAATAAGCTTCCTCTCGAAGTTAATCAGCGATTCTTTTGGATGGACCCGTCCGGTGGCTGATCCCAATGCGGCTGATGCAGATCGCGACATCGACCTTTCGCAAATCCCCTTCGTAACTCAAGTGCAAATGGCACAGGGAGCTCTAAGGGCCATGGGACTTAGCAAAGATTTTGCCCCCTTGATACTGATTGTGGGGCATGGCGCCAGCAGCGTGAATAATCCTCATGCCAGCGCTCTGGATTGTGGGGCCTGCGGTGGACATTCGGGGGAGATCAATGCTTGGGCCTCTGCTCGATTATTAAACGACCCCAGGGTACGCGCCGCTTTAAAGGAGGATGGAACTAGCCTTCCGGCGGATACGATATTCATAGCGGCCTTGCATGATACCACTACTGACTCCATCCATATTATTAACCGTCGGGAAATCGACAAGAAACGATGGAAGGAGCTCTCAGAACTGGAAACGCAATTGGAGCAAGCCACTGAATTGGCCCGCCGTGAAAGAGCCTTACGCTTCGGAATTGAAGAGAAGGAGGCCCAAACAGAAATCCTAAAGCGCAGTAAAGATTGGTCGCAGGTGCGTCCGGAATGGGGCTTGGCCGGCTGCAATGCCTTTGTAATCGCACCGCGATCTAAAACCAAAGGCAAGAACCTAGGCGCCCGCAGCTTTTTGCACTCCTACCAATGGCAGGAAGATAAAGACTTCGCCATTCTGGAGGCAATCATGACTGCTCCCATGGTAGTGACTTCCTGGATTAACCTGCAGTATTATGCCAGCACCACCGACAATCAAAATTTTGGGGCAGGCAATAAGACCCTGCACAATGTAAGTGGCGGCATTGGAGTGCTGGAAGGGTCAGCGGGTGATTTGCGCATCGGCTTAGCCTGGCAATCCGTGCATGATGGAAAGCAGTTTCAGCACCTGCCACAGCGCCTAAATGTGGTGATCGACGCCCCTCAGGAAGCCATTAACAGCATCCTGCAGAAGCATAGCATGTTGCAAGATTTATTCGACCATCAATGGTTGAAACTCTTCCGAATGAATGAGGCCGGACAAGTGGTCGATGAATACCAAGGAAAAATGCAGTGGCAAAGTATAGAAGCCATCAGCATCCAAGAACAGAATGAAAAATTAGTAACCGTTTAAATCCACTCTTATGCGAACTATGAACATTGACCTTCAAAAATTAGATTGGAAAGCCGCCGATTTTAAAAGATTAATCAGTTTGGCCATTGATCAACAGATTAAGGATATCCGTTCTGAATTCCTACGTCGCTGGGAGGCAGATCATCAATTGACCGGGGCGGATCAGGAAGCGAAAATCCAAGATTTAAAGAACTTAAAGTCGCAGGTTTTATCGGAGTTTAAAGAGGTCTCTGATGATGCAGCCTTAAAAGCAATTGCCTTAGCGGCAGATGCTCACATACAGAGTAGCAGGACGCTCAACTTCGAGATGGCCGGACAGGAAAATTAATTCTTTCCCCTGGCGACCTTTTTTTAAGGTCCAAACAAAAAGCCAAGTCTGAAAAGACTTGGCTTTCCTGGTTTAAAACAGAATTCTAAACCTGAGTAGAGCCCGGAGGGTTCATTTTAAATTCCTTTCGATTAAGCGATTAATGTTTTGAAAACGAATAGTTTGAAAATCAATAAACAAAAAAAAGCCGGGCTCATTCCCGGCTTCTAATATTTTAAAAGCAAACTTAATCCAAATTATAAATCTCCATTACGCTCTTCATTTTTGATTCGAAGTCGATATCCAAATCAATCAGTTTACCAGAATGAATATCGAATACCCAACCATGTACGCTAATGTTGCGATCGCGGTGGGCACGTTGTAAGGCAGCAGTTTTAATCACATTAAAGCACTGCTCTTCTACATTTAATTCTACCAGTCGTTTGTAACGTTCTTCTTCATCCTTAATAGCTTGCAGCTCATTGGCATGTAAGCGGTACACGTCGCGGATATTTCGCAACCAGGGATTTAAAATACCCAGATCTTGCGATTGCATGGCAGCTTTTACCCCTCCACAGAAATAGTGACCGCATACAACCACATGATTCACTTTGAGGTGGCTTACGGCATATTCAATTACCGACATGGCACTGAGGTCGGTATTGGGGACCATATTGGCAATATTGCGATGGATAAAGGCCTCACCTGGTGATACGCCCATTAATTCTTCGGCGGTAACCCGGCTGTCGGAACAACCGATGTATAAAATTTCAGGACTTTGCCCCTTCGATAATTCACTGAAATAGTCTGAGTCGAGTTCTAATTTACTTTGAACCCAGTTGCGGTTGTTTTGGAAAATGTTTTGAATGTCCATTTAATGCTTTTTAGGATGGATGTTTGCTTGACCTTAATTTGAGGCAAATCATTTAGGGGCATGAACTGACCATGGAAATTAAAGGAATTCCAAACATAAGGATAATTCGGATTGAGCCTTAGGTAATGTTCAATAGAGCTGCTTGCGCTAGGGGTCTCAATTTCAAGCCTTAAATTGCCAGTATTAAAGAACCATCATGAAAAGTGAATTTCTAAAAGCCCGCATATATCCTCTGGCACTCCTCTTGAGTTCCCTTATTGCCTATTTGGAATGGGGAGGCGGTCAAAGCGCCTTCTTGTTTGAAATGGAAGGGCAGCTGTTTAGTGATCTTTTCCATCAGCCCGAGCATTTTGCCCATCCATTAATTCTATTGCCTTTGTTCGGGCAAATAGTCTTGATCTATCTTATCACTAAGCCTCAAGCCAAAAGAATTGGGCCTTTGGTGGCGATAATCAGTATAGGAATATTATTGGTCTTCGTACTCCTGGGCGCCTTGCTGAGCTGGAACCCCTTGATGCTTATTTCCATTTTGCCCTTCCTGTTGATTAGTCTGCTCTGGATGCTTTATTACCCTTCGCTTAAATCACAAAGCACACAATCCGAGGACTAGCAATGGCGCTACAGACTTTTGGATTTTTTAAGAATTGGAATTCTGCGTGCATATTCCCTAAAAAAGTTTCAAATTCGGAGCAAGCATTGTAGACTATGTTAATTACCAAGAATTTTTCTCTTAAAAGAATCCTTCTTTTTTCCGGACACCATTTTCCCTGGTTAATTCTTTGGATGACCTTGGTTGTGGCGCTCTATGTTTATACGGATGATGGGCATCATTGGATGTTTATCCCTTGGTTGCCGGTTTCCATAATTGGTACCGCCGTAGCCTTTTATGTGGGTTTTAAGAATAACAGTGCTTATGATCGCATGTGGGAAGCCCGTAAAATTTGGGGCGCCATTGTAAATAGCAGTCGTTCCTGGGGGAATGTGGTACGCAATTATACTAGCAATTTGCACAATCCCATACCTATTGATGATGCGGAGATAAAGGCCTGGCATCAAAAACTGATCTTCCGCCATATCGCGTGGTTATACGCTTTACGAAGTCAATTACTGGTAGCTACGCCTTGGGAGCATTCCAATCAAAGAGGTTTTACCGGTTCTTTCGCCAGGCGCTACCAAAGGCTTTTTGGCGTGGGCTTGGTGGATGATGAAGTGACCCGCATTGAGCTGCAACTGTTTTTAGGAAAGGAAGAGCATGATCATTTAATTGCCGCTAAGAATACCGCTACTCAAATCATTTTTAAACAAGGTGAAGACCTTAAAAAACTGCGGGACTTAAATCTCATAGATGATTTTCGTCACATGGAAATGCAGAAAATCCTGAATGATTTTTACGACCATCAAGGCAAGTGTGAGCGCATTAAGAAATTCCCTTTGCCACGGCAGTATGCCAATATGAGCTTCATCTTTGTCTGTATTTTTATTTTCCTGATGCCTTTTGGGCTGGTGCCCGAGTTTGCCAAATTCGGTAATATCGGAATATGGATGTCGATACCATTTTTAGTTATTGTAGGTTGGCTTTATGTGGTGATGGAGATAGTAGGCGATTATTCGGAAAACCCTTTTCAGGGAATGGCCAATGATATCCCAATGTTATCACTCTGTCGCACCATTGAAATAGACCTGCTCGAAATGCTGGGCGAAACGGATTTGCCCGCCCCCATTGAAGCGAAGAAGGGAATATTAATGTAGACCATGAATCGCTTTTTACATTTCTTATCCTATTTACAGTTCCCTCTCTTTGCCGGGGCATTGTACTATTATTTGCGGCCTATCTGGGTTCATGAAGAAATTCTGCTTTCACTTAATACCGCTTTAATGCTTACCGGTTTGGCTTTGAGCTTTGTTTCACTGGTAAATCCTAAAGCCAGTAAACGACAGTTGACTGATGCCAACCGCCGCATCTTGTTCTGGATATTAATGCCCAGTCTTTTACTGATGTTTGGCCTTTCACTGTTCTGGTATTGGCAAGGAACGGAGATTCGAAGTTTAGGTCAGTCTCTACTTTTCTTGACGATAGGAATGCTTTCCGTTTTACGGGTCTTGAGCCTTCCAAATGATGAGCAGTAGCCTGAATCTGAATTGGTATGTAATTTGTTTTCTAGCCAGAAAATGTATTCGATATGGGCCTACGACTATTTTTCTTCCTACTATTCAGTTTAAGTTTAAAGAGTCAAGCCATCCGCACCGGTCCTGCCGAAGAGCATAAAGGTCAATTGCCTTGGGAGCATATTTATGCTTTTGGCGCACAGGATTTAAATCGCTCCTTTACTGAATTGGCCCTGCGCAGCAAAATTGAACCCCAAGCACTTTTAGAAGCCATTGGTGCTTATCAGCAGATTTATCAATTTGAGGTTAATGCCGATAGCTTGCCTGGTAAATTTGTATTTGCCGGGGTACCTTATCCCATCTTGTTCTTTGTACGCCATAGCTTTATCGTGGAATGGGAAAAACAGGCAGATCAATCTTATTTCTACCGTTTTTACAATCAACATGCTTATTACGATAAGGGTAAATTCAATCCCGATCAAAAGGAACCTAAACCTCTGAATATTGGTTTAAGAGAATGGTCTTACTTGCAGATGTTGGTTAATAAGCTGAGCTTCAACAGCCCTATCTATCATCCTTTGGCCATGGCCTATAATGAAGAGATTTATTTTTTAAGCAGGGAAGAAAGGATCCATTGGGGTATTTCTACCCTCAAACTCGAGAGACAGGATAGCTTACAAGATGCAGATAGCTTGCAGATTAAGTTGTTTGATAATCCTCTAAGTTTAGCTGAGGTGGAGCTGGTTTGGGATTCCTCTAGCTTTAGTATCAACGAAGTTCAGAATTATCCAAACCTTCGCTATGTAAATCCCCTTTATCAGGCTATTTACGATTCGAGTGCTATTATTCAAAAGGCAAAGTATTTGGGATTTCTCCGCAGAGACAGCAGTTCTTATTATCGCTATTTCTCAGATAGCTTGAGAACGGCCTTGATATTAGGCGAGCAAAACCGCATTTATTATTGGGATGCCGATCCTTTTGGCTCTAATCATATCTATAGTTATTTATCTTCCATGGCGACGGAGAACCTTAAAACCTTTTTCCTGAAAAGCAATCCTCTCGAATTGAAGGCTTATTTGGATACCGGAGCTCAAGCGATAGATACCTTAAGCCTGCATCAAAATGAAATCCATGCCTTTTATACGAAGGGTGATCCCTGGCATAGGATATGGCGAACCAAGGGCAAATACCATAAAGCCTGGTTTTGGAGAGAGCTTAGTCAAAGGGATTTTGTACCCTATAAAGCTCTGGTTGGTGAAAGTGATTTTAGCGAAGTAGTCCAAGATCATTTAGCTTATTGTCCTCAGTATTTGATGCTTGAGGTAGATGACTATCAAGGATTGATTTTCTATAAATCCCCAGAGGATTCTCAATACTATTTTATGGGCCTTCACGAGCTGCGTTTTTTTTAACAATAGCAGGCAAACTGAGCTATACAGCGTATATTAGAGCTTCTGATTTTAATTTCCTAAAAAGCTTTTTCCTGCCTTATGAGCCCACTTAAAAACGAAGTTCGAAATCTGTTTCGCCAGAACGATCAAGTTTTTGATTTCTTAAGTAAAGAAGCCCTCGATGGCTTGGCTATCAGAGAAATAGGTGGAGATGAAAGATTTTGGGCCAATGAGATTTTCTGGGAGCGCTTGGGTTATAAGCCGAAGAATGTTAAAGCCAATATTCAATTTTGGCGCAATTGCTTACATCCGGAAGATCAGGATTTGGAGCAGCGGACTTTCCGATTACACGCCGATCATCCTGAGAAACATAATTACAATCTTGTTTTACGCTATTACCATCGCGAAGGTGGATTAGTGTGGATGCAGGTTAACGGGCATTTAATTCGAGAGGAGAATGGTTTAACGAAAAGGATGTTACTCTCTTTTAAAGAGATGAGCGCCTTAAAGAATCAAGAAGACTTTTTAAATCGTTCTTCGGAGATGGCTCGTATTGGATATTACGATTGGAATATCCGCACCAAAGAATTGAACTGGAGTGCTGTTACCAAAGAAATACATGGGGTATCCGCTGATTTTAAGCCGGATTTTCGTCTGGCACTTAAATTCTATAAGGAAGGTCGTTCGCGCCAAAAAATCACCGAATTAATCGATCGTGCGCAGCATTTTGGGGAACCCTTCGATGAGGTCCTGCAGATTGTAGATAGCCATGGCAAGGATATTTGGGTACGAGTTATCGGAATTCCCGAAATACAAGAAGGCAGAGCACTAAGACTCTATGGTATGTTTCAGGATATCGACATTAGTATTCGTACCCAAAATGCCATTCGCTCCGAAAGGGAGTTGTACCGCCAGGTTTTACAAGGAGCCAATGTTGGGGCCTGGGACTGGGATATCGATTCGGATCAAATGACCTTAAATCGCAAGGCGGCTGAGATGCTGGGCTATGATCTGGAAGTAATGCGAAGAGAAGGTCAGGTTTATTGGTTTGACCTGATTCATCCGGATGAGAAATCGCGGGTAATGCAGGAACTGATGGAGTATTCTGTTGGGAAGCTGCATGACTTTCAAACGGAATGTCGACTGCGCAAATCCAATGGTCGTTACCGCTGGCTCCAAATATCCGGAAAGCTATTTCAGCCGGATCTGCATTTTGAACGGCCCCGTATTGTGGGCATCTGGACCGACATCCATCACGAGAAAGAAAGGCTCTTAAGTTATAGTACTTTCATTCAGGAGGCACCGCTGGCTATTGCCATGTTCGATCGCAATATGCGCTATATCAATTGTTCCCATAAATGGTTGATTGACTATAAATTGGAAGGTCAGGATATTATCGGTCGTAGTCATTACGATGTGTTTCCCGAAATTTCTGATGAATGGAAACAATTTCACCTTCGCTGTTTAGCGGGAGAAACCTTAAACCGAGAAGAAGATTTATTCCGCCGCATGGATGGACATGCTCAATGGATTAGATGGGAAATTCGTCCCTGGTATGAAAGCAAAGATCAGGTGGGAGGAATCATTATGTATACCGAGGATATTTCCGGTCGAAAGGAAGCCGAATTCAAGCTGCGTAAAAGTCAAAAATCCTTTGAGCAAAACTTTACTAATTCCGCCATCGGAATGGCCATTATTGGGCGAAAAGGTGAGTGGCTTCAGGTAAATGATAAAATTTGCCAAATGTTGGGCTACAGCGCGGAGGAGTTAAATGCAAAAACATTCCAGGAATTAACCCATCCCGACGATTTGGAAAAGGATTTACTCTTATTGGAAAAACTCAATCGAGGTGAAATAGATAATTACCAGGTTGAAAAGCGCTATTTCCGCAAGGATGGTACCGTGCTTTCGGCTCTTTTAGGTGCCACGGTACTCCGCGATGACCAAGGGGAGGTGGATCATTATATTTCACAAATTATTGCTTGTAAAGAATAAGTAGCTGGTTATTAAAAACTTTCAATCCTATTCTTTACCCACTGTTTTCTATCGGAAAGGCCTTCTGATTTTTTAAGCCTATTCACTAAATTAAGGCACCATTAGTTTTAGCCCCTATGAATTATCTCCAGCAGGAACTTCATGATTTGATTCAAAAAGATATCAAGGTATTTGAGTTTATTCAAACTTCCGCCTTGGATGGACTTTGGTATTGGGATTTGGAGAATCCCGAAAATGAGTGGATGAGTGAGCGATTCTGGGAGGTAATGGGCTATGAACCTGAGAAAATGCCGCATAAAGCTGTTGCCTGGCAGGATAAAATTCATCCCGAAGATCTAAAAGTGGCTATTGAAAACTTTACCGCTCATTGTGAGGATCCGAAACATCCTTACGATCAAATAGTAAGGTATTTTCACAAGGATGGTGGAACTGTTTGGGTACGCTGTCGCGGAATGGCTATACGAGACGAGAATGGCAAGCCCTTGCGGATGTTAGGTGCTCATAATGAAATCACAAATTTAAAGCAGCGGGAAGAGTTATTAGAACAAACCAGCCGATTAGCAAATATTGGCTATTGGGCTTTAAACTTGTCTAAGAATCAGGTCTTTTGGAGTGATGAGACCAAACGCATTCATGAAGTTGAGGATAGCTATACTCCAGATGTGAAAACCGGCATACAGTTTTACCATGGGGAAGAGGAGCAGCAGCGCATATCAGCTTATGTTCAAGCGGCTTTAACTGAAGGTAAATCCTTTGATGATACTTTTAGCATTAAAACCAGCAAAGGCCGTATTCGCATGGTTCGGTCCATTGGTATTCCCGAATTTGTAAATGGAGAATGCAAAATGTTACGGGGCCTTTTTCAGGATATCACCGAACAAAAGGAAGCAGAAGAAAATCTCAAGCATCAGGCTATTGGCTATCAAACAGCTTTAGAAGCGGCAGATTTGGGAGTCTGGGAATGGCATCATCGCGAAGCCAAGCTCAAGTTAAACTATAAGGCCTTAGTGCTTTGTAGGATAGAGTCCCAAACCGTGCCAGGCGAAATGCTCGAGGTAGATTGGCGAAATTTGATTTACTCCAAAGATTTGGGCAAAATCGAAGCCTTAATTCCCCAATTACACAGTCGGAAAAAGAGCGAGATTAACCTGGCCATAAGGATAAATACAGAATCCGACTATCGCTGGACACGTTGGACGGGCCATCTAAGCATGAACTCCATTGGAGAAGTCTATTACCTGGGCATCATCGAAGATGTACATGACCAATATGAGCAGCAGCAGTTGTTGCAAACTTTTATTCGTGAATCCCCAACTCCGGTGGTCATGTTAAACCGGGAGTATAAGGTATTAGCTAGCTCACAGGCCTGGTTAGATCTTCATTTATTAGGAAATCATCAGGATGTGGAAGGGCAAAATTTCAATTACTTATTCCCTCGCTCTTCCAGCCAATGGATGCCTTATTTCATGCGCACCGAGGAAGGTGAAACCATAAAGTCGAATGCCGAATTATTACTGCAAGAAGACGGCAGCTCACGCTGGATGAAATGGGAGCTAAAACCCTGGTATCAAGAGGGGAATCTAATGGGCGGCTATATCCTTTATCAGGAAGATGTAAGTGCGCGCAGGGCCGCCTCCGAACGATTGAAAATCAGTGAAAGGACTTTTCGTGGAAACTTCGAGAACGCTGCCATTGGAATGGCGATTCTTGACAGTGACGGGAAATGGCTGCAAGTAAACGATAAGGTTTTAGACATTACCGGATACAGTAGGGATGAACTCTTAAAGCTGAGCTTTCAGGATATTACTCATCCCGATGATTTAAACAGTGACCTGGCCTTATTGCAGCAATTAATAGATGGTAGTCGAGATCATTACCAAATGGAAAAACGCTATATCACCAAGCATGGTGAGGTGGTTTACATTCTCTTAGGCGCTTCGGTTATCCGCGACGACAATGGAGGGGTATTGTACTTTGTGTCTCAGATTATTGATATCAATGCAAGGAAATTAGCGGAGAAAAAGGTGCAAATGCTTTTGGAGCAGGAGCAGCAGCGCAGTGATCGATTAAATAGCTTTACCCATATCGTGAGCCATAATTTGCGTTCACATTCCACCAGTATCAGTCGCTTGATAGAATTTCTGAAAGAGGAGCATCCGGATTTATTAAAAAATGAGATGTTTGAATACCTCATTCAGGCTTCTTCAAACCTAAATACAACCATAGAGAATCTTAAGGAGGTAGTTGAAATTCAGGGAGCCACAACATCCCAGATGAAGCCTTGCAATTTGAAAGAGTTACAGGATTTAGCCATTAAGGGATTGCAGCTTCAAGTACAATCTTCGGGAATTAAAATTCAATCGGAGATTAGTGAAGATCTTGAATTGATGGGCTTCAGAGCTTATTTGGAAAGCCTTTTTTACAATATGATTTCCAATGCCATTCGCTATTCTTCATCCGATCGTAAACCGGAGATCAAGATTTACACTAAGCGAAAATCAAAGAACTTTATTGATATTTATTTTGAAGATAATGGGGTAGGGATTGATATGGATCGCAATGCGGATCGGGTATTCGGAATGTACAATACCTTTCATTACCATCCGGAATCCAGAGGTTTGGGATTATTCCTAACTCGTAATCAGGTTGAAGTGATGGGAGGCCAGATTACCGTAGAAAGTGTTGTGAATCAAGGAACCACATTTAGAGTTACTCTGCCTTATGAAGAAAGTTAATTTAGCCTGCTTAGTAGAAGATGATCCCATTCATGTGTTCATCACTAAGAAGCAATTAGAGATTATTGGCCTGGCCGAAAACCTGATGGTTTGCAAGAATGGCAAAGAAGCCTACGATAAAATGCGGGCTATTATTAAGGCTGGCGAATCCTTACCCGATTTGATCCTTCTCGATCTTAATATGCCCATTTGGGATGGTTGGCGCTTTTTGGAGGAGTTTATTAAAATTCCCGCTCGTCAACAAATCATCATTTTTATCCTCACTAGCTCAACCTCTAAGGCCGACATCAAAAAGGCGGAAGAATTTAATTTACGCTCTAACTATCTGGTGAAACCCGTTACTTTGGAGTCATTGAAAGATGCCCTTGAACAGATCTAAGCCTAAGGCTTCCAACCTTTTTAGGCTGAACTCCGTCTAAGGGACGAAGACAGCAAATGAAGAAATGGAAATTAATAGGGCTCATTATCTTTTTGCAGGCATGCTCTGCCGATATGAGCTTTGACCTTAAGGCTCCGCAAAGTTTAATCTTTGCCGCCAATGTAAATCGTGAGGGAGGAAAATTAGATCGACTGTTTTTTGAAGGCGGACTGCTGCGTATATCACGTTTTCAACTTGATGGTGATCGCGTGGAAGCAGAAGATTACTTCTTTCAAAACGGATACACGCCGCCCATGGAAATCCCTTTGGATTCTTTGGCTTATCCCAGCTTACAATTTGATTTACCGCAGGGTATCTATAATAGTATTCGCCTGCAGTTCGAAATTCCCTCTGCCAATATCCCTACCCTTATCATAATGGGGCGTTTTCAAGACTCTACTGGAGTATGGGTGCCTTTGCGATTGGAGGTAGACAGCTTTGAGCTCTTTAATATATTGGCCCTGGATCCTTATGGCGATCAGGAGATTGTGATCGAAGAAGGGAACTCCTATTATGGATTACTAAAGCTAAATCCACAACATTGGTTTTCCAGTGTACGTACCGAGCAATTGGAAAGCGCGCAGCGTATTAGCCTATCGGGCCAAAGCACTATTCTGATTACTCGATCGGTAAATGCAGAGATTTTTACGGAAGTGGATAATCGATTGGATGAACTCAATTCTTTAACCATCTTCTGATGACCCTGGGCCAACTGCAAAATTTAGAAGATAAGGATCTGATTGAGGGTTGTTTAAAAAACGACCGCCTCTATCAGGAAGCCTTGTACCGCAAATTTGCAGATACCATGTATCGGGTGGCCTGGACCTATGCCAAGGATGATGATGAAGCGGCCGATATCTTGCAAGACGGTTTTATCAATTGCTTTCGGAATTTACACCGCTATAAATTCGAAGGTTCCTTTGAAGGTTGGATTCGCCGGATCATTGTGAATAAGGCCCTGGAATACTACCGTTCCAAACGTCGTAAAGAAGAAGTGACCCGTGAGTATTACGAAAGGCAGGAGCATAGCACGGATGATTTGCTCTCGGGCATACAGGCGCGGGAATTGATTGGTATGGTAAATCATTTGCCGGATAAAGCAGCGATGGTATTAAAGCTTTATGCTATTGAAGGATATGCCCATCGAGAGATTGCTGATTTGATGGGGATTAGTGAAGGAACCTCTAAATCTCAATTAAACCGGGCGCGGGGCTTATTACGCGATAGAATAGAAAAATTGAATGGCTAAGGATCCAAACATAGATCGTAAAATCCGCGAGAGCTTTGAGTCAGCGGAGTTTAAAGCCCCGGAGGGAATCTGGCAGGCTTTAGATCAATCTATGTCTGCAGATGAAAGCCAAATGGATCAAAAAGTTAAAGTCTCTTTTGAAGCACAGAATGCTGCGGCTCCAGAATCGGTTTGGGAGGGAATTAACCGTCAGCTTACCATCGATAAGGCCTGGAACGGCATTAATGCTTATTTAAATCGACAGCATTTGTATCGTGTGCTTGGCAGAGTAGCAGCAGTTTTATTGCTCTTGTTTAGCATGGGTTGGTGGTGGACTAATAGTAGGGCTTCTGAGCCGATAGCGAATGAGCCTGCTTCCAATTATTATGAGGAGCAAATCCAGATTCCAGACCAGCAGCAGGAAGAGCTGCCTCAATCAGACGAAAGTCGTTTACCCATAAACACGAATCAAGAACAGTCTGTTGAAACGGAAAAAGCAAGTTTCTATGCCACGCCAGCTTCAGCAGGCATCGGTTCAATGGGGAAGGCTAACAATACCCTCCAAGGGATAGAAGTTAATGCTGAAACAGAGCCAATTCTGCTGGCAGCACAGAGCAGGGATAATGAAATGTGGGATGCCAATCTGGAAGCCAGGGATTGGTTTGATTTGGGTCTTGAAAAGCCATCATTAGTCTTAAAGGAAAGAGACTTTGAGCCCAAACCCCAATTTAGGACACATCCTAAAGCGCGCTTTAAAGCCTGGCAAGTTGGCTTGCGCTACAGTTGGCAGCGAGATTATTTAAGTAATAGCTTATATCGTGAGAGTTTGGATCCGCGCAGCTTGGTGCGCAGCAATGCAGTGTACAGCAGTGCCATTAGTGCCGAGCTCTATTATCGACTCAATCCAACCTGGTCTGTAAACCTGATGTGGCAGCAGTCTCGTGATTGGGTATTCCATTACAATACCTACGAAGAGGGTCAATATGTAGACCGAAAGCTGGAGCTTAATTACCGGCGAATAGGCATTGGCCTAAACCATCATTTCCGATTTGGCCCCCGAAGTAAATGGCCGGTTTTAAGCCTGGGAGTGCAGCCCTATTATGGCTTCTTAAACCAGGCCAGTGAAGCCGGTATCAATCAAACAGGTTCCTACGCTGATGCTTGGGGCATGGAATTAAAGATAGGCCAGGAGTGGAAGAGTGGAGATTTGGTTCTGTTTTATGGCCTGGCCACCGATTTTAGCTTGAACAACCTCTACCAAGGAACGGATCGCATTCCTGCTGATTTTAATAGAACTCTTTATCGATCCTGGGGATTGTATATCGGAACGCGCTACGGCTTTTAATCAGGGCCAGAGGATATGCGCCAGAGATAATCCGTTTTCATCAAAACGCTTTCCCGTTAATTTGAAGCCCAGTTTTAAGTAAAATCCAATGGGGGAAGGGTAAGCACTGCCATCTGCTCTTTGATAATGCGGATGATCAACTGCCCAACCATTTAAAATGCTTCCTTCGTATTGGGCCTCGCTTAAGAGTTTTCTACCATAACCCAGGCCTTGTAAATCCCGATCCAAAATCATGGCAAACCAGGGCATGGCATCTCTTTCAAATACACAGAACCAAGCTTTTAATTGGTCTTTATCATCCAATAAAATCCGATGTCGAGGCTCCTTTAAATTGTCCAAATATTCTCGGACTTCGCTCAGCGTTGAATAGGCAATTTGACGAGGGTACTCCGAATTCCATATTCGCATTAAATCGCGAGTATGCGAATCTTGGAGCACTTCACATTTCTTTTCTCTTAAAACCAAGGTAGCTAGTCTTTTCCTAAAATACGAGTCATCAGAAACTGACCGGGATTATCCCAAAGAGCCTTGCCTTCAGAAACGATATTATCGGTGATTTCAACCGCCGAACCCCACATGCCGTTTACGCCTTCTTGCCGATTGCCAATATTACCATCCCAATCTTTGGAGGTAACTTCAACCTGGGGACAATCGCCATAGCAATCGCAATGCTCATCGAAGGAGGTAACTTTAAATTCGCCTTCCAGTACAGCGCCTAAGTCATTAAGAACCATCATTCGGGCCGAAGTTTCACCAAAATCCAATCCTCTGAAAACAACGCGCGCTTTAAAGGTTTCATAGGCATCACTTTGTACGCAAAAATGGTACTCGGCAGCCTGAGCCTTTAAATTAGCACTAAGGCCCATTGCCAGAAAAAGCATGAAGAGCGATTTGGTTTTCATAAAAGCATTCGTCGAAAGGGACTCTAAAGGTCAGAAAAAAATTAATTCAAGTCCCTATCTTAATTCAAGACATTGAAATACAAAAATGCTAGATTTAGATAGAGATGCGAACAAAATTCTAAGTATTTGGTCATTAACAAGATAAATTGATAAATACTGAAATCCATTTAGAAGATCTCATCGTAGATTAATCAAAGCCGCCTATGAAATTCCTGTCCCCCCTAATCCTATTGCTGCTTGCCTGCACAGGCAGCATGGCTCAGAATTCTGATTTGGATGTTCAAGTCAGCTATTTCTCAAGTTCAAGGGCTTTAAGCTTGGAAGAGGTACAAGCGCTGCCCCAAGATTCCTTTCAAATTCCGGTGAATGGAAAAACTGAGCAAGGTTTTAGCAACAAGCATTATTGGTTGAAATTAAAGCTTGGGAACCCTCAGTTAAATGAATTTGAGGGTTTTATGGAATTAGGTCGTCCGGTAACCGATTTTATTGAAGTATACCAATCGAATAGCCTAAGACCCATCTGGCGCGGCGGAGATCGTATTCCTTTTGAGGAGCGCAGCAAGGCCCATCGCCTAAATGTATTTCCCTTGCAATTGGAGCCTAATGCGAGTCAATCCTATTGGATTCATTTTAAAAGTGATGGGGAGACCTTAGACATACAGCCTAAAATTTACACCGAAGAAGCCTTTTACCAGCGGCAATACAGCGAGCAATTATTTCTGGGGCTTTTCTATGGGATGCTTTTTCTAAGTGCGGTAATTTATTTGTTCTTCTACACCGGCCTAAGGGAAAAGGCTTTTTTGTTTTATGGAATTTATGTGCTAAGCATAGCCCTATTACAAGGCTCTCTGGATGGCTTTAGCTACCAGTACATCTTTCCTTCTGGATCTAAATTTGGCAGTCAAATCATTTTACTGAGTGGGGTTTTAACCAATTTCTTTCTCCTGCGATACAGTGCCAGTTTTTTGAAAGTGAAGGAAGTACTACCACCCATCTACAATCTATTTCGCTTCTTTTATGTGGCAATCCCATTAGTAGGGGTATTGATTTACCTAAGTGATACCACCCTGTATTGGAGCTATTATTTAAGTAATATCAATGGTCTGTTGAGCTTGATCTTAATACTGATTACGGTAGTTTATATACATTTTAGAGTGCAAAGTGTAGACCCATTTTTCTTAACCGGGATTTTCTTTTTGGTAATGGGATTATTGGCTTTTGTGCTTAATAACTTAAGCATGCTCCCCAATAATTTCTGGATTCAGAACAGCGCCAAATTTGGAATTGCCTTGGAAGTAATTTTCCTGTCTTTATCCATGACCAATCTTATTGGGAAGCTTCGTGAAGAAAAAGAGCGTTCACAAGAAGAGGCCTTGCAGAAATCGGAAGATATATCGGCGATGAAAACCTATTTCATGTCTAATATTTCCCATGAGTTACGCACCCCCATTAATGCCATTTTGGGTATTGCAACGGAGCAGTTGGAAAGGGAATTAGGTCCTGACGAATTGGAGAATTATCGCATTGTGCGCAGTGCCTCTTTCAATCTCTTGAGTAATGTGAATGATATTCTGGATTTTGAACAGATCGAAAAAGGACAACTCGAATTGGATGAAAATTCGGTTTTTGATCCTTTGCAGGTTTTTACCGATGTAACAGATTCCTGGGGCTTTGAAGCCCGTAAAAAAGGCTTGTCTTTCGATTGTGTGATGGTTGATGAACTCCCCGAACAAGTTCAAGGAGATGAAAAGCGCTTTCGCCAGATCCTCAATAACCTCATTAGCAATGCGGTAAAATTCACCGCCCAAGGTTCGGTACGCCTTACCGTGCATTGTTCCGATCAAGGAGAGCAATGCCGAATTCGTATGAACCTCAGTGACACCGGTATCGGGATGTCAGAAGCCGAACTAAGTCAAATATTTGAAAGCTTTAATCAGATGAAACTCAACAACAAACGTCGATATGGAGGCCTGGGTCTCGGTTTAACCATTGTACAGCACCTCGTAAAATTGTTTGGGGCCAAAATAGAAGTGGATAGTGAACCCGGTATGGGAACCAATGTGAAATTGGATTTACGTCTGGCCCATGTGAAGGAAGCCGAAAAACCAAAGAGCCAGGAAACAGTTGAGATGGACTTTGATATTTCGAGCTTTAACCTCAGGGCTTATCAAGGTGAAATTCCGGATAGCACTAAGATTCGGGTTTTGGTGGCAGAAGACAATGTGATGAATCAGATGATTCTGAAGCGCTTACTAGCTACCATCCCCAATTTGGAATTAGAGATAGCCAATGATGGCTTACTGGCGCTACAGCAGATGTCGGATAAAGCCTTTGATATCATCTTGATGGATTTACAAATGCCCAATATGGATGGCTATGAAGCTACGGCGGCGATCCGTTCTGGCGCCTTAGGTGAGGCCTATCAGAAAATTCCCATTATTGCCGTTACGGCCGATGCTACTATGTCGACCCAAAAACGCGCCTTGCAAACCGGTATGGATTCCTTCATGACCAAGCCCGTTCGCAAGGAGCAATTGGTGCAAAAGATTCATGAACTCACGGGGAAAATGCGCGTTGCCAGCTAATAAAAAAAGGCCATCCTGAAAATTCAGAACAGCCTTTAGATAAGAAAGGGAAATAGGGTTATCGACTTACACTTCCACTGGCAGCACTGGCTTGTGCATTATTATTCATAGGATAGAGTTCACGATCATTGGGAGCCGCAGGAACCGAAGCAACTAAGGGCTTTAAACTAAAGGGCATAGGGCTATTATCAGGAACGGGCTCCACCGAAATCACAGCTGTGGCTCCTGCTAGATTGGTAGGAAAGCTGAGGCCATTAGGTGCATTTTGTAAGAAGTCCTCACCAGGGAAGGGAGGTCCGGCCATAGCACCGGAATAGGTGGCGGCATCATCCGCTTCATCGCCGGTTTTAAAACGACCGGTAGAGAGTACCTGACCTTCAATTACCACCCATCCTTCATAGGTCCAACCTTCGGGTAAAGCGGGGAGGTTTAAGGCTGGTCCTGGTCCGGCGCTGGGATCTAACCACCACAATCCACTTAATTCATCGCTGCTCATTCCGCCATCAGTAGGAGTCGCTAAAATGTATTGGCCAGCGGCGGAGCTAAAGTTGGTGCCAATCGCGGCAGCATGGGCGGTACTTAAGGAAGCGGTGCTATTATTGAAATCGCCTGCTAAAATATGCACAGCACTGGGAGCAGGGTCTGGATCGGGGCTGGGCTCTATGGTTAAAACATAGCTGCTTGCAGCATTTAGATCATCGGTATTTATCGAAAAACTACTTTGACTTAACTGCCCGTCTGCATCCACATCAAAGAGCCCGGCAGAAACGGGAGCGCCATCCACAATAATCCATCCTTCATAACGGTAATCCGAACCCAGATCTTCCAAACCCTGAAGGTTAAGACTTAATTGAGATTGGGTGGAGGAATTGTTAGCACTGTCGTCTTCCTTGTCGCATGCGGCACTCAGACCGATAATCATTAGGCCGTAGAGACCTGGCTTTAAATACTTGTACATAATTGAAATTTGAGTTTTTTGGTCGATGCACCTTGCTTCGATCCGAATTCCTTATAGCTCTGCAAAGATGAAAGTGGCTGATCGCAAGGGCCTTAGCTCTATTTCCCTTTTCGTTGTCAATTTTTCCTTCTCCTTACGTCTGTAGAGAGAAGAATTTTTGAAAATGACCTATCGCGGAAAAACGGACGAATACCTGTCTATCGGGACATTAAGTGGGGAAGAATTAGGCGGCCTGCTGGAAGCAGTGCCCAGTGCTCTTTTGGTCTTATGGTTTACCCAGGATCATAACTACCTGAGGATTGATGGCGAGAATTATTGCTTTAATCGCAATGAGCTCATCTGCCTCACCGAATTTCATCAGATAGAGGAAGTGGACATTAAGGAAGCACGCTTGATTAAGTTCAATCGATCTTTCTATTGCATTGTTGACCATGATAGTGAGGTAAGCTGCAAGGGGCTTTTGTTCTTCGGCTCCAAGCAATTACCGCGCATGGATTTACCGGCCGAAGAGATTGAGATCTTCGAAACAGTATATCGGATGTTTAGCCTCGAATTTGAGAATACGGATCATTTGCAAGGGGAGATGCTACAAATGATGCTTAAGCGTTTTTTGATTCTATGTGTGCGCCTTTATAAGAAGCAATGTCGCTTGCAGGCGGATGGGCCTAAATTGGATTTGATCCGGGAGTACAATTTCTTAGTCGAAAAGCATTATCGCGAAAAGCACAGTGTAGCCGATTATGCTGAAATGCTCAATCGCTCACCTAAGACTTTGGCCAACCAATTTAAAAAGATGTCGGATCAAAGTCCATTAGAGTATATCCAAAACCGGCGTATGCTGGAAGCCCGGCGACTGTTAATTCGTGGAGATTTAAGCGTAAAGGAAGTGGCTTTTGATTTGGGCTTTGAAGACGTTCAAAGTTTCAGTCGCTTCTTTAAGAGGGAAGAAGGATTGAGTCCGGCGGCCTTTGTAAGGCTTAAGGGAAAAATGGTTAACTCTTGAGGTAAAATGGCCTAAACCGGGCTGTTCCCGGGGTTGAATCTTTGCAGTGTTCAAATTGATTAATCTAAAAACACGAATAAGATGAACACTTTTGATGTACCCGAACGCCATGAAGTAGCGGAAGCGAATCAGCAAATTTTCGATAACCTGAAATCCAAATTGGGATTTGTTCCGAATCTCTACGCTAGCATGGCGCATTCGGACACTGGCTTAGCTAATTACCTGCAATTTCAAGGAGCGAAAACTTCTTTCAGTAATAAGGAAAAAGAGGTGATCAACTTGGTGGTTAGTGAGTTTAACCAATGTAAGTATTGCCAGGCTGCTCATACTGCCATTGGGAAAATGAACGGCTTTAGCGATGAGCAAATTTTGGATATCCGCAGTGCTCAAATTAACTGGGATAGCAAAATAGCCGCCCTGGCGCGCTTGAGCCTGGCGATTGTAGCCTCTAAGGGAAAAAGTGTGGATCGCGAGTTGAGCGATTTTTACGAAGCGGGTTACGATCGCGGTAGCTTGGTAGACCTCGTTTTGGCGGTGGCCGATAAAATCGTAATGAACTACCTGCATAATATTATTCAGATTCCAGTGGATTTTCCCGCTGCACCTGAATTAGAAGAAGCCTTGTCTTAAGCGAAGCCTTAGGTTTTTTGGTTGGTGGCCGCCCTTCTGCAAAGAGGGGCGGTTTTTTATTTTCTGCCCAGCTTTTCAGCGAAGACTAAAAAGAGATCCAGAAACTTATTTTGTTTCGATCGGTAAGACTCATCTACGATGGAACCATCGGGATCGATAACCTTATCCATATTGCCTACGGTAAGCATTTGTGGATGCGGAAAACCATGACAGGTAAGAATGTTCTGCTGTAATTGATAGGCCGCGCGAATACCTCCCATACTGCCGGTAGAGCCGGTAGCTACGCCAATGGGCTTATGCATAAAGGGATCCTTGGCGAAAACATCAATGAAATTCTTCAAGCCAGAGCTAATGGCGCCATTGTATTCCGGACTCAAGAAAATGAAGGCATCGCTAGCCATTAAAGTTTCGTTGAGCTCTATTAATCCTGCTGGAGCTGCTTTTAATCTGCTCAAACGCTCTTCAAAAGGGGGCAGATTGATCGCGGCCAGATCAATCAGGTTTACATCTTGTCCTCGCTGTTCTAAATCTTGCTGGAGGGCAAGTGCAATGCGATGACTGATTCTTCCGGTACGGGTGCTACTCGAAACGATGCTGATTTTCATGCAAATAGAGAATTGGCGCTTATTGGCTCGAAGTTAAGAGGAATCCGCGCAAATACCATGGGCCAATAGGAGATTAGCCTTTGCTTGGGCCGAATCTCAATCTGAGCATTCGAATTGAGAATTTAGTATTTTCAAGCCATGGAAATCTTTACTCGCAAATCCAGGGTTTACAGACACCTGGTACTGGCAGGCCTGTGGTATGCTATTGTAGTCTATAAAGTGACTAGTGGTATTCCGTTGGGGCCGCCCGATGCACTTTTCTTATTGGCTGGTATGAGCTTCTCCTTTCTCTTTTATGTGGAGTGGAAAAGACCCTATGTGGTAATCAAAGATGGCGTATTTAGTCAAGGCTTATTCGTAAAGAGTAGCATTAAGCTGGATGAAATTCACGAGTGGCAAAACCGTTCGGGAGTTCTGTATCTAGCGGGAGCTAAGCATAAAGTAAAGGTCCTGCCCAGTCGGATTAGTCAGTCGGATATGGAGCAGATTTACGAAGTCCTGAAAGGCGATAAGTCGGAAGGAAAAGCGGAGTTCCATAAGGATTATAATTTATGAAAGCATTAGTCGCGGCTTTTCTATTAATGGCCTTGGTGGCCGATCAAAGGGATTGGAAAACTTCTGAGCTCAAAGGTTTGTATGTACATGTGGATGGAGAACCGGGTCGAATAATTGAAAATTCGGATGGTTCAGAATCTCACATCATGCCTATAGTTTTTTCGAGACAGCTTTTGGACTTGAAGTCATGGGGCCGTTTTGAAGAACGCAATGAAAGCTTTTCGGAAACTATGTTTGTACAAAGAGGAAGATGGAAGCTAAAAGGGGATTCTATTTATCTGCGTTTTTATCCTAAAGGCTCGAAGGAAGAACGCTATTATGTGGAAGACAATGGCAATCTCATTCACAGCAATGGAGCTTATCGCTATAGTCGCCTGCGAGAATTATAAGAATTATAGCTATCAATACTTCAACTAACTATTTAGTTGAATAAGGGAAATTTCTATCTTGCCGCTATGAAAATTCCTTTTCTCTTAGTAATTGTATACTTGATCAATGGTCCTCGGGTGCTTGCTCAGGATGGGCAGGAGTCCTTAAAGTCCATTGAGGAAGCCTTAGCGAGCTATCAATATCAAAAGGCTTATTCGCTTCTGAAAGCCTTATCAGCAGAAGCCCAAAATTCAGAAGCTTATTATGCACTGGCCAGCTCTACCTATCGGGCTTTGGGTTATTCTAATGAAGCGCGTTTCATTTATCAAGCCTGGACGGATTTAGATTCTACATCTGCGGAAGCTTGGGTACAGTGGGCCCAATTGGAAAGCCAGATGCAAGAATATGAGGAAGCCTTTCGGATCTATTCGAAGCTTCTGAGCTTAGACAGTAGCAATGCCTATTTCTATAAACTGATGGGGCAGTTGCAGCTTAAAAGGGAAAATCCGATTGGGGCCTTGGACGCCTTTTTAGATGCCGCAAGTTTGAATCCTCAGGATGCCTGGATTCAATCGCAATTGATTAATCTCTATTTGGAATTTCAATTTTATCCGCAGGCCGATTCTTTATTAGAACTCAATCTTCAAATTGATCCTGAATCGAAATTACTACGACAATTGGCCTTGCGATCGTCCTTTATCCAAAAGCAATATCCTGAGGTATTGAATCAAAGTGCAATGCTTTTTCAGCTGGGCGCAGACTCAACTTACAGTCTGATGCGCATGCAAGGCATAGCGGCTTATCACAATGGCAATTATGCTTTAGCGGATAGCTCTCTGCAAAAAGCTTTGCAATTGACTCAGGATCGCGAGACCTTGTACTTCTATTTAGCGCTCAGCAAATTTGCCCTGAACGCTAATGCCGCGGGAGAAGCCTATTTAAGAGCGGCCATCAAAGCCGGAATTTCTAAAGCGATTCCGGTTTATGAACTCAATTTGGCCCTGTATCTCGATGAGGAAAAGCGTTATACCGAAGCCATTCCTCTGTATAAATCGGTTTACGAGGCTAATGAATCCCCCCTAATGCTTTATTATCTGGCTCGAGCCTATGATGAGCAATACAAGAATAAAACTACCGCTCTTTCTTACTATGAGCAATTCCTGGAAGAAGGTCAGGATGAACCATTTCAATATCTGGCCTACAGTCGGGAGCGCATATCCGAAATAAAAAAGGTGCAGCATTTCCAAGCGGAATAATGCTACACCTTTTAGAATAAGATTTGAGGAAAATTAGGCCTCCTCAGATTTGTCGATAGTATTTACAGGCTCATTTTTCTTGCCCCCCAAAAACTTGCGAATGCCAGCGAAAAGGGCCACCGCACCCACGGCGATAATCTTCCAAAATTTGGCTAGGAGAACAAAGAGTCCAGCTTTAGCTAAGACCTTTCCGGCAATTAAGCCACCAATACCATAGGCCGCCACCTTGTCCATATCCGGGTTAAAATCGCTGTAGCGATTCCCATCATTAAAGTTAACGGCGGGTAAGATTTCAGGCATTTCCGCTTTAATCTGATCCAGTAATTGCAAGTCGCTGATGAAGTTCAATTCCAAATAACCACGGCGACCTAAAATCCGCACATTGTAGTTTAAGGTATGGGCACTGTCATGATCAAACGAAAGCTCTTTGGCCCAGTGTAATTTTTTGTTTTCAGAATCGTAATAGGGAGCTGCGGCCCAGCCAATTACTTCGATACTGGGGTAACCTTGCTGAATTCGCATAGGATTAGCATCCTGAGCATCCTCTTGCATGGTTTCCATCAATTCATCGTAATCCAGGTCTTCCGCATCTTCATCATCCACATAGCCTTCTTCGCTATAGCTAATGATAATGGCATAGGTGCTATCATCCAAAACACTGGTGTTTTTAGGGATCATCATACCCAAAACACTTTGATCCGGAGGATTGCCCCAAACATCAGTGAGCACTTGTATAGACTGGGTTTTGCCCAGGTACATAAAATTGGAAGGTACATTCAAGGTTGCCAGATCATCACCTAATTGGATACTGCCTAATTCGAAGTTCAGGGCATTATCCAGGCTGTCCTTGAATTTGAAATAAGCATTGATCTCATCAATAAACTGTAGGCTGATGCTATCCAGATCCGTGCTATCCACAGCTGTAGTCAGCGAGTCGCTGGCTTTTACATTGCTCGCAGCCCAAAGCAGAAGGCTAAGGGCGATTAAGGTTTTTCTCATGTTGGTAATTTGCCTGCAATAATAAACAAGTTTGCCATTGCGAATTCCGGTTCAGGGGAATATAGGTCCTTATACTTGTTCATTAGAATAACAAAGTTCTTTTGGAGCTTTATAGAAAGGGCGCGCTTTTCAGCTTGATAGAGAGCGCCTTAGTGTCAATTATCACCAAAATCGATTTAAGCTTTTAATAATATCACAGGCTAGAACCAATATGGATATTATGAAAAACGCATTTCAAATTGTAATAATCGGTGGTGGAACGGCAGGCATTATGACCGCGGCTCAACTCTTAAAAGCTAATTCAAAATTGGATATCGCAATTGTTGATCCCTCAGATATGCACTACTATCAACCGGCATGGACCTTGGTGGGAGCGGGTGATTTTAAATTATCCAAAACCGCTCGAACCATGGCCTCAGTTATGCCCAAGGGCGTGAAATGGATCAAAGACAAGGCTACCGCCATTCATGCCGCGGATAATAAAGTAGATACCGCCGAAAATGGCAGTTTGACTTACGATTTTCTGGTAGTTGCTCCCGGCTTGGTAATGGCGCCGGAGCTTATTCCGGGTTTAAAAGAATCCTTAGGCAAAGGAGTGGTTTGTAGTAATTACACCGATCCCGAGCATACCTGGGAGGTACTGCGCAATTTTAAAGGGGGCAATGCAGTCTTTACTCAACCTACCACGCCAATCAAATGTGGAGGGGCTCCCCAGAAAATTTCTTACCTCGCCGCCGACTACCTCCGGAAAAAGGGCCTCTTGGATAAAAGTGAGGTGGTTTTTGCCACCCCTGGTTCGGTAATCTTTGGGGTGCCGGAAATCCGTCGCACCCTAATGCATGTGATCGACCGCTACGGAATTCACTTTAAACCCTTTTATGCTCCAGAATCCATTGATCCGGAAAATCAGATTGTCACCTTTAAGAGCGTGCATCCCGAAGAAAATCAATGTGTGGTGAATGAGGGCAATACTATTGGTGAAGAGATGCATGGCGATATGACCATCAAAATGCCCTACGATATGCTGCATATTGCGCCGCCTCAACAGGCACCACAATTTGTGCGGGAGTCTGATTTGGTGAATGCCGCCGGCTGGTTGGATGTGGATATTAACTCCCTACAGCATAAGAAGTATTCGAATGTATTTGGTTTAGGAGATGTGGCCGCATTGCCGACGGCTAAAACCGGTGCCGCCATCCGTAAACAAGTACCAGTGGTGGTTGGGAATTTGCTTTCGTTAATCAATAATAAAGCAGCCAGCGACAGTAGTTATAGAGGCTATTCCTCTTGCCCCTTGGTTACTGGCTACGGAAAAATGACCCTGGCTGAATTCGACTATGAAGGCAATTTCACGCCCGATCCCAAACTGAAGCAAATGCTGATAAAAGACTCATCAAGAGAACATTGGCGCTTGTATATGTTAAAGAAATATGGCCTGCCTTATTTGTATTGGAACAAGATGTTAAAGGGGCAAAACGTCTAAGTCTTTAATCAAAGACCTTTATAACTTTATAAGGGCAGCCATTTGAGTGACGGATGTTACTCCAACAATTTGAGCAATCGCGCACCTTTGTCGCATGGAAATTTTAGGATTCGTATTAGCCATTGTAATGGGATTTACCCTGGGCCTTTTAGGAGGCGGAGGATCAATATTAACGGTACCTATTTTGGTATATGTTTTAGGTATTGAACCTGTGCTGGCCACGGCCTACTCCTTATTTGTAGTTGGTTCAACTTCGGTTTTAGGGGGAATCCGCAAGAGCATGGAATCTCTGGTTGATTGGAAAACCGGATTAATATTCGCCGCCCCTTCTTTATTGGCGGTTTTCTTAACCCGTCGTTTTTTGGTTCCGGCCATTCCTGAAGAACTGTTTACAGTAGGAGATTTCCATTTCACTAAGCAAATAGCCATAATGGTCTTCTTTGCGATTGTGATGTTACTCGCGGCCTATTCCATGATTAAAGGTCGCAAGGAAAGTGATGAAGCTGAAAAGAAGCCTTTAAATATTGTGTTGGTAGTCCTGGAAGGGACAATTGTAGGAGTTGTCACTGGCCTCGTTGGGGCTGGTGGCGGATTTCTGATAGTGCCCGCCCTCGTGTTGTTGGTAGGTTTGCGAATGAAAGTAGCGGTGGGCACTTCACTTGTTATTATTGCCATAAAGAGCTTGATTGGCTTTCTGGGAGATTTGGGATCTGGTCAGGAAATTGACTGGAACTTCCTGCTCTTCTTTACAGGATTCTCCTTTATAGGGATGTTCCTGGGGATTTATGCCACTAAATTTGTGAAACCCACTGCCTTGAAAAAGGGATTCGGATGGTTCGTACTTTTTATGGGAATCTTCATCCTCCTAAAAGAAACTGTACTCTAAAGTCTAAAGTCTAAAGTCTATCGTCTAAACTCTAATATCTAAACTCAATAAACAATGAACATAGATCAAATATATACTGGCTGTTTAGCCCACGGTGCTTACTACATTGAAAGTAATGGAGAAGCTGTAATTATTGACCCTCTGCGTGAGGTACAACCATATATCGATCGCGCTGAGCAGGATGGTGCTAAAATCAAGTACATCCTCGAGACTCACTTCCATGCCGACTTTGTGAGTGGTCACCTTACTTTGGCCGAGAAAACCGGAGCCACCATCGTTTACGGTCCTACCGCTAAGCCAAGCTTCGATGCGCATGTAGCTGAAGACGGTGAAATCTTAAAGGTTGGTGATTTGAGCATTAAAGTACTTCACACACCTGGTCATACCATGGAGAGTACCACCTATTTGCTGAAAGATGCCAATGGAAAGGATCACTCTATTTACTCTGGTGATACCTTATTCCTGGGTGATGTAGGTCGTCCTGACCTGGCTCAAAAAGCCGCTAATCTTACTCAAGAAGAATTAGCCAGCTTACTCTTCGATAGCCTGCGTGAGAAAATTATGCCTTTGGCCGATGAGGTAATTGTATATCCAGGTCACGGTGCGGGTTCTGCTTGTGGTAAGAACATGATGAAGGAAACCGTAGATACCCTTGGTAACCAGAAGAAGGTGAACTATGCCTTACGCGCTGATATGACTCGTGAAGAGTTCATTAAAGAAGTAACTGATGGATTATTACCTCCTCCTGCTTATTTCCCCGCTAATGTGAAAATGAACAAGGAAGGATACAGCAGCATCGATGAGGTTTTACATATGGGAACCCGTGCTTTAAGTCCAGCTGAATTTGAAGTAGCGGCCGAGGAAAGTGAAGCCATTGTTTTGGATGTTCGTCACCAGAATGATTTTGTACAAGGCCATATTCCTTCTTCCATCTTTATTGGTATTGATGACAACTTTGCTCCCTGGGTAGGATCGGTAATTGCCGATGTAAATCAGAAGCTATTATTGGTTTGCCCTGAAGGTCGTGAAGAAGAAACCGTAACTCGTTTAGCTCGGGTAGGATTTGATAAAGTATTGGGATACCTAAAAGGTGGAATCGAAGCCTGGAAGGCTGATGGAAAAGAGGTGGATCAAATTGAATCCATTCCCGCTACTGAAGCACACCATCGCTTAGAGCAAGAGAAATTACCCGTGGTAGATGTGCGTAAGTATTCTGAATACGAAGCGGAGCATGTAGAAAATGCCTTGAACATTCCCTTGGATTTCATCAATTCCAAGATGGCCGAATTCCCTAAGGATGAAACCTTCTACGTACACTGTGCGGGTGGCTATCGTTCGGTAATTGCCTCTTCCATTTTAAAATCTCGCGGATATCATAATATCATCGATATTAAAGGTGGATTCCATGCGATTAAAAATGCAGGATTCATTGTTACGGACTATGTTTGTCCATCGACTTTGAAATAATGCAAGCAGAATTCTGGAATCAGAAATATCAGGAAAGCGATTATCACTATGGCTTAAAGCCGAATCGCTTTCTTCAACTCCTACTAGAAAGTCGTCCTCCGGGGCGACTTTTGTTTCCTGCCGAAGGGGAGGGGCGTAATGCGGTTTACGCAGCTAAATTAGGCTGGGAGGTCTATGCCTTCGATCAATCCGAAAGAGGTCGAGCCAAAGCTTTGGAACTCGCCGAAGAACAGGGGGTAGAATTGCACTATGAGATTTGTGATGCTCGCGAATTTAACAGTGAGTTACGCTTTGATGTGATTGCTTTGATCTACGCCCATTTTCCAGCAGAATTTAGAAAGGAGCTACATAAGCAATATGCAGACTTGCTAAAACCCGGCGGTGAGATTTGGTTAGAAGCCTTTGCACCGGGTCAGTTGGAATTCCAATCAGGAGGACCTAAGAATCCGGAAATGCTCTACAGTACAGAAATGCTGGAAGCCGACTTTTCGGAATTGCAAATCCGCCAGAGCGAAATAAAACGCTATCAATTAGATGAGGGTCCGGGGCATCAGGGATTGGGAGAAGTAGTGCGATTGACCGCCTTTAAACCTGAAGTTTAGGCTTCTTTAAGCCATAAAAGACACCATCTCTAAGGCTTTCTCGCCCAAAGCCTGATTGCCACTAATTTCAATCTGATCACTGAGGTCTTTGGCTCTCCGACTTTTGGAAAAGAGTTTCCAGGCGGCATAGGAATCGATGCGGACTTCGGTTTCTATGGGAAGATCTGGGCTTGATTTTATTCTGAGCCATTTCTCGCCGTTGTATTGAACTAGCCATTCGCCGGAAACTTCCCCTACAATATTCATTTTAAAAACACAGCCCTTCTCCATAGGGGTATCTCTTAGGGTATGGGCTAAGGCATACATACAGACCTCTAAGAAGGGGAGATAGTATTCATCGGTCATGAGGCCTTGCCTTCCCGTTGCATCTCTGATTTGCTGCTGGTGCAAGAACTTCTCGGTGTACTCTCGCGCCAGATGCATCCAATTGCTGCTTTCTTCTTCGCCCGCCCATGCCACGGAGAATTGCGCCTTGGCGTGGGGATCCAGGCTGGCGTAATAGTCATTAAAAGGTTTGCCCGTATGTTTTAGAAGGTCAATTAAGAGGGCAGGACTCACTCTTTTCATGGCTTGTACCCATTCGGCATTAAGTCCGTTCAGGAAGTCGAGGAGCTCTTGATAAGAGTTGACTTCCGGCTTTAAGCCCATATAGCCATCCCGCAACATAGAGAGGTTTCGGATATTCCCATCTAATAGATGAGCCGCCACATCTTTAACGGTCCAAAGCTTGGCTACGGTCTGTTTATGCCATTCTTCCGGTTCCAGGCTTTCTAGTAATTGGATTAGCATTTTATCTAGTTCTGGAAACTTATCTACCAAAAGTATCATCAGGCTCTCCCTTTGTTTTATACAGATAAAGATGCGCCATTTTAGGGGCACAGGCTAGACTTGATTATTAAGCAATATTTAAGCTTTAGCAGATTTCATTCAATACTCTGAAGAACCAGGTTTAAATTCACCAGTCTTTTGGTATAGAATACTTGGCATTAAAGAAATGGCTTCTCATTTTTCCTTAATTCCCTTTACATTTGTGGAGAACATGATTATTCGCCGGTTTTTTATCCCCTTCATTCTCACTCTGCTATTGCTTCCCTTTGGAGCTTATAGCCTGGACCTCGATTCTTTAAAAACAGCTCGACAAAATGTATTGCCTGGTTCGCAGGAGGAGCTGCTTATTGTGAAGGATATGATGCGCTATTATATGCATCAGGAGCAGAATGATTCGGCCATCCTCTATGGTCTGGAAGCGGAGAATTTGGCGCGACAGTTAAAGAATGCAGAAGAATTGGCCAATGTGTATACCTACCTGGGGATCATGTATCAATATCGGGGACGCTATCAGAAAGCCAATGACTATGGTTTTAAAGCCCTATCCATCAAAGATTCCTTGCAATTGGGTCCTATCTCAATGGCGGAGTCCCATGGGAATTTAGCGGTCTGCTTTCAGGAGCTCAAGCAGTTTGACAAAGCCATTGAACATTCCCTTTTAGCCCTGGACTATTTCAAAGAAGGCGGAGATAGTAATCGCGCGGCTATGCGTTTTTACCAAATCGGAGGCTTGCTTTATGAGTTTGGTTTATACGATTCGGCGAAGGTGTATTACGATCTGGCTTTGGACTGGTATACTGCCTTGGGGCATGAATCCTATATCGCTATTTATCCTACCTATGTTGGCCTGATTTATCTAAAACAGGATAAGCTGCGGGCTGCGGAGGCCGAATTCTTAAAATCCCTGAACTCTTATCCGCCGGATGGGCGACAACGATTTAAGGTATTCATATACGTAAATCTGGCGGTGGTTAATTTAGTGATGGGCGCTGAGCGCGATAGCGTAGGCCGAAGGGAATTGTACCGGGCCATTGAATATGCCAAGCAAAGCTATAGCCTGGCGGAGGAACTGGATTTTCTGCATCAGATGCGTAAGGCCAATGAAATTTTCTACAAGGCCTACGATGCTTTGGGAGAATCGGAGGAAGCCATTAAGTATGCAAAGGCATTCATCGATCTCAATGATTCCCTTTATAATATTGAACAGCAAAAGGTGATAACCGAACTGCAAACCAAATACGAAAGTGGTAAGCAGGAAGCCCAAATTGAGTTTTTAAGTCAGACCAATCAGCAGCAGGAAGAACTGGCGCAAACTCAGGAATTGATCATCTACATTCTGTCTGGCGCTGGTTTATTGATTATTGCTTTTGGAATGAATAGTTACCGTCTTTACCGTCAAAAGAACCGCTCTTTGCTAGAGCTGGAAAAGTCGAATGCGGTGATCAGTCAGCAAAATGAAGAGCGCGAAATCTTGTTGAAGGAGATTCACCATCGGGTGAAGAACAATCTACAGGTAATTAGCAGTCTCCTGGATTTACAGTCTTCAGCGATTTCGGATCCCAAGGCTTTAATTGCGGTAGAGGATGGACAATCGCGGGTAAAGGCCATGGCCTTAATTCACCAAAAGCTCTATCAGAATGAAGATTTGAGCTTGATTGATATCAAAGACTTTATCCTCAAGCTCATTGAGCAGAATGGAGCCATGCAGGATAAGCAGGCCCAGTGCGAATACGATTTACCGGAAGGGCAATTGATGATGGATATTGATACGGCAGTTCCTTTGGGATTGATCCTGAATGAATTGGTGACCAATGCCTACAAATACGGTCAGGATGGTGAGGGAGAGCTTCATCTAATTATTCGTTTAATGTCTCGGGATGATCATTATTATTTAGAATTTTGTGATCGAGGAAAAGGCCTACCCGAAGGAATGGACTGGGAAAAAAGTCGCAGTCTGGGCTTGCGCTTGATTAAGCGTTTAAGTCGGCAATTGTATGGCAAGGTAGCCTACGAATACCGCGATGGGGCCTGTTTCAAAATTGAGTTTAAGAATACCGATCAAAGAAGGGAAATTGCCTGATGAGCACTTTGAAGATTCAAATTGTGGAAGATGAGATCGTGATTGCAGATAGCATTTACGATACCCTGGAAGAGTTGGGATATCAACCTTTGGAACCGGTAATTAACTATACTGAGGCCCTTGCTCAGGCTCGGGATGAATCGCCGGACTTGGCTTTATTGGATGTGCAATTAGCGGGAAAGAAGGATGGTATTGATCTGGCTCAGGTGTACCGCGAAGAATTTGATTTCCCCTTTATCTTTCTCACTTCCAATGCAGAGTCGGAAACATTGCGCAGGGCTAAGCCTTTAAAACCGGCGGCCTACCTAATCAAACCCTTTGGCAAGAAGGATCTGTTCGCAGCGATTGAAATGGCCTTAGATGCTCCCCAGGCTGAGGAACAAAATGAGGAGCAGAAATCTTCCGATCCAGATGTATTCTTTGTGAAGGATAAGAACTTTTATCAAAAACTTCGTTATTCGGATTTACTCTATATCAAGAGTGATCATGTATATCTGGAGCTCTATTTGGTGAATGGGTTGCGTCATGTGATACGCAAGAGCCTGAGCGAGTTTGAGTCGACCTTACCCTCTCAATTTCAGCGGGTACACCGCTCCTATATCGTGAACATCGATTTTATGCAGGGTATTAATTCCCATTGCATTAAGGTGGAGGGCGATGAAATTCCGATTGGACAGTCATACCGGGATGAGCTCTTTAAAAAGTTCGCCATCGACTAAGGTTCATGGGCTTCTGAACAGAAATCTACAGGTTCAGAACAGTTGAGTGCTATTTCGTAACAAATTTTTCTAAAGCGTTGAAATCGAGGCTAATTTGCTTCTCGATAATTTGCTTTATCACCAGCAATTGAACAGAAATGGGAATAAGCACTATTCTCAGCATGGGAATCAAAACAAATCCAATTCCGGCGACTATGTTGGTATTTTTTGAATTTGACAGTCATCGTATCCAAACTCTGGAAGCCCAGCGCTTATTTGAGTGGTTGGATGACAATGGAAATCGAAATGCCCAGCTGTATGTTTTGGAGGCACATGCTGACAATACAGGTCCCACGGAATACAATGATGCCCTGAAGTTAAAAAGGGCAGAAACGGTAAAGGATTTTTTGATGCGCCAGGGGATTAGTGGAAGGAAGATTGTTATTCGCCCCGAAAGCGAGATTCAAGAGCAAACCAAACCTGATTTTCTTTATCGTAGAGTCCGGATTATTCTGCAGTAGAGGATACCGGAGGGGGAAAAAGTCGTCTCGGAATAACCGAGACGGCTTTTCGTTTTTTGATAGTATTTATTTTTTCTGTGCTAACCATTTCATTTCTATGATAGATTTAGATTCAAGCAATGAACTGTAGTCATGAATTCCTCCAACTCTCATTTTTTCAGGTGCATTATTCAAGTTTTTAATTATTATTCTGAATTCCATTTGGTGAGAGTGATCTAGTTTTTTATTAAACGGGTTAGTATTTATTTTTCCCTTCTTTGTGAAATCAATGTATTTAACAAAATTCATTTTGAATTGTATTCCATGTTGAATAAAGTACCTCGATATCTTGTTTAGAAACTTATATGGTTCTTTGATTAAAAGAGCAGAATCGCCAAACTGAAGAAGGGAGTCATCAATTTGGTGCTGTAAGCTTTCGGCAAAAGTGTATGTTGATATAGTATATAAACTATAACTAAGGTAAGTGTAGTTGTATTGAATTAACCTGCCCAGGTCTCCTTTGTTTGGGATGATTTTGAATCTTCCAATACTGGGGTGCTCAACTTCAATTTTTGAAAACTCAGTGTTTAATATCCATTCAGACCCCTCATACAAGTCTCCTCTTTGGAGGTTGTTGTAATTGTTGAAATTTTTAGGAACATTGAAGTATAATTCACCATAATCCCTCAGGTTTAATAGATGCTCTTCAGGTCCAAACTTGATAAAGCAAAATATTTTGTTGTCAAGTTTATTCATTTATAATATAATCCTGTGTTAAGATACAAATGTGCTATAATGGAGAGGAGTTGTTATTGAGCATTTTTATATAAATCGTTTCACTTCAAATTGTTGAAAGACCCAAAGTATTCTTCAAGCGCATTAAAGGCACTCATGGTTAAATAAAGTTTAATCAATTTAGGCAAAAGTTTTTGCTCCTTGGAACTATACCCTAAATTCCAAAGCCGGCATCCCTTCTCACAGGGCCCCGCCCGGTCTTACATCTCAAATCTCACTTCTCATCTTAAGGAAAATCCCCCTAATCTCCCCACGGGAAAATCCCTCTTTTTAATCAGAATTTTGACTGATCTTCTTGGTTCAGAAGTATTCAAGTTAGTCTGATTTCGTTAAAGTTTATTGGTCAAGAAAAAAACTGAGAAATCAATTTTCTCAGCCTTTATTGCTCTATTTCAGGGCGTTTCGAGCTCAGTGTATCTACAAAAGGTTTTGGGTTGCCTTAATGTTAAGCCGCCTTGGAAGCTCAAATTCCAATTGGTCTAAGGCATTATTGGAATAGAGAGCATCCTTAGGTGTGGGAACGGAGCAAGGAATAAAAGTATAATTTTAGGTAGCTAAGGACTGAATTAAGGTGATTGAGACTTTCTCATATTCCAACATTGGATGTTTTATTGCTGAGTTTGGGTTGGGGTTAAAGCCAGTTTACTACAATCTGAAAGAACAACTAAACAATAAACATTAACTTTCTTTAAACAATATACACATGCAAGCAAACTATGGAGAAAATGAAATAAAATCCTTGCTACAAAAAGTGAGGATTTTCAATAAAGACATTGGCTCATACGAAGTTTTTGCTATCACTGACAATTTTGATTATGCAGTCAAACTTTCAAACGGGAGAGTACTTCTGAAAATCGAAGAATTACAAGATGACGAAAGGGACGCTCTCACACCAGAGCGTTTAACAGAAATTGCAAATCGTTTTGTTTCATCTACTGGTCAAAAGACGAATACTGGACAGCAGAACACTCAAGCAACCCAGCAATCAACTCCTGCTCCAAAAGAGACCGTTCTGAAAAAGAAAAACAAAACAGGAAAGACTATTCTAATAATTGCAATTGTGCTTTTCGGCATTTTTGCTACAATTAAAGTAGTCAATAACATGAATTATGGCGGTAGTGGCTACAATTCGGGAGATACCTATCAAGAAAAGGTAATGACGGTTGAAGAAATTGAGCGTTCACAACCGATAAACTTTCTGTCTGCGGATGGAACATACAGAGAAAACTTCTGGGGAGACAAATTCAAGGTTAGTTGTACAATCACCAATACAGCGACAGTAGCAACATACAAGGACGCTGTTGTTAGGGTGACTTATTATACAAAGACCAAAACCGTTTTAGGTAGCAACGACTATACAGTTTATGAAACTTTCCCTCCTACATCAACAAAAACCGTGGAGTTTAAAATTGACAATTACAAGAATGTCAATTCCATAGGATGGGACATTATAAATGCCGAAGCATATTAAAAATAATACACGTACCGCTAACATTGGCCATAGCAAATGCAGGTTGACTGTTTTAAAATGAAAATTTCACAAGTAAATAGAATTATGCTTGGTGGTTGAGAAAGCGGTTTCAAAATCCTGCTCTTGCCATAACCGGACCGTTAGTGGCAATTCAAATGTAAATATGACAAATAAAGAAATTATAAGAGGAGAGGCTTCGTGTAACCTCCCCTAATTTCAGACTGGGTTTAAATGTACTTCGTTTTGTTTGGAGTAGCTTGTTTTTTCATCCAAGCAAGCTTGCTTGGATGAAAATTTCGCTTCTGTCTGGTGGGGCGTAATTCCCCCAAGTGCTTCATGCGGTCTGCTGTAGTTATAATCGTCCATCCATTGTTCGGCAATATGCCTCACCTGATCAATACCAGAGAATAGATGTGCATCTAAAACGTCTTGCCTAAAGGTGCGGTTAAATCGTTCGATATAGCCATTTTGCATAGGTTTTCCCGGCTGGATGTAATAAAGCTCTATTTCTTGTACTCTACACCATTCACTAAACTCTAAGGAGGTGAACTCAGGGCCATTATCTACACGGATCTTACTCGGCTTTCCTTGTTCTTCAAAGGCTCTCTTTAAACTTTGGATTACCCCAAAAGAAGGAAAAGCAAACTCGGCTTCAATAGTAACGGCTTTGCGGTTAAAGTCGTCGATTACATTAAGTACACGGAACCTTCTTCCATTTTCTAAGGCGTCACTCATGAAGTCCATAGACCAGGTTTGGTTAGGCTGCTCCACCTGAACCAATGGTTCTTTCACGCGGGCAGGAATACGCTTCTTGGTCTTTCTACGAAGATTTAATCCCAACTTTAGGTAGATCCTACGAACACGCTTTTTATTCCAACCATAGCCCTCTAAGCGTAAGCGCTGATAAATCTTATCCTGACCCTCACGGGGGCGTAGCGCCACCATCTCAAGCAGCTTTTTAATTACTTCCGTATCGTCTTTAACTGATTGGTAGTAAAACATGGACTTAGGCAAACGAATCACCTTACAAGCCCTGGTAATACTTATCATGTAGGTATCCCTGAGATAAGTAGCCATGTTCTGACGATCACCAGTGCCTACCACTTTTTTGAGAGCACATCCTTGAGCATTTTGTTATCCAAGCTCACATCAGCGAACATCTGTTTAAGCTTGCGATTTTCCTCCTCCAGCTCTTTCAAGCGTTTAAGCTGTAAGGAGTCCATCCCTGCATACTTCTTGCGCCATTGATAAAAGGTACCCTTAGATATGCCATACTCCCGGCAAATCTCGTCGGTCTTTCGGCCTGACTCATGCTGTTTAATCGCATTAACAATCTGGCTCTCGGTAAATCTCGACTTCTTCATAATTACTGGTTAAATTTAAATAGCTTTAACCAGTCTGAAATTAGGGGAGGTTACAAACCTAAACTACGTTTCAATGCAGTTTAGCTAGAACCATTTATTGACAAATAGAATTGGTAAAATTAAAACAATCACTCATGGGCACCTTGAATGAAGAAACACTGAAAGTTTATACAGCTAAATCACAAGCAGACAAGGCCATTAATTCATTGAAAGGAATCCTACTTGGAGTTAACCTAGATGGAGAAGTTCATCCAAAAGAAGTAAATGAACTCCAAAAATGGGCAATTGCACACAATGACCTTATCTCAAGAAACCCGTTCAATGAATTCATGACAGTAATTGAGGAAACCGTAAATAATAGGCTTCCCGCTAAGGAGACAATCGAGGATTTGTTTTGGCTTTGTCAGAAATACGAATCAGACAATTATTACTACAATGCTGTCACAGCCGATTTACAGATATTGCAAGGAATTTGTCATGGGATACTGTCAGATGGTGTTGTTAAGGAAAAGGAAGTATTTGAATTAAAAAATTGGTTAGAAGAACATCAACATTTAAATACCTACTATCCATATGATGAATTGAGAAGTTTAATATTATCTATTGTATCGGATAAAAAAGTGGATGAGGAGGAAAAAATAGTGCTCAAGGCTTACTTCAACCAATTTGTCCAACTTTATGATAATGAAGTCAAGAAACAAATTGAGTTTGAAACAGCAGACATAAATATATCAGGTCTCTGCACAAGTGAACCCGATGTCATTTTTCAGGGTAAGACTTTCTGTATAACTGGTGTGTTAAAGCGAGGTTCGCGATATGATCTTCAAAGGGATATTGAAGCACTTGGAGGTATTCCAACGAATAGTGTTACACGGAAAACTGATTATTTGATCGTTGGTGACAACGGAAATCCTGCATGGGTTTTTTCCTGCTATGGTAGAAAAGTTGAAAAAGCAATCGGTTTGAGAAAAGAAGGACACGCTATTATGCTAATTCATGAATTCGACTTCTCGGATATAGTGGACGATTTAAAATGAGTTGGATTCTAGTTGAACTAAAAACTAACACATGAACCCAATATTCTCTAGAAATGATAACTTTAGGAAAATAGCATTTCTTAATTGGAGAATGGACTCCGAGAAAACTCAGAACAATAAGAATATGGCAGAAGGATACGTCAAGTCTGCCGTTATACTAATTAAAGAATGTCTGTCTGATAATCAGGACAAAAAAGCAGATATCATAATTTTTCCTATCCTAACTTGCCTAAATCATGGTATTGAACTTTACTTAAAGACCTTTATTGACATACTGAATAGATTACTTAAAAACGACATCAAAGTTGACGGTACTCACAATCTAAACCAACTCTTCTTAACATTTACAGCAAGAATTAAAGACTTAGATGGTCAAAAGGAGGCTAACTACGTTCTTTCTCACTTTAAAGAACTTAAGGATTACATTAAAGAGCTTGTTATCAGAATAGAGTCGACTCCCAAAAATGATAAAATGGACTTTTCTCGGTACCCTTATACAAAAGATTCAGAAAATCACTTTTATGTTGACAAATGGACAAACATCGAAGTTGACCTAGAAAATCTCAGTGACTTAGTGATAGATTTGGAAAAGAAATTGGATTCATTCTCAAATTATCTCTACTTCGATAAATTAAATAATCGCTAAGAAATCATGCTCTTTGAACTGTAAACATTCTCGGATTATCTTTCAAACTACACTCCTTCAAGTGAAGAACTTTTCGGTTTGAAAGCTGCATATTTTTTATCGCAGGCCGTTAGTAGCTACCTGAAAAACCACCAAACAGAAACCATCAAATTAACTACATTACCCCAGAATTACCCAGCCCCCCCCAAAAAAAAAAGACAGCCCCCATCGGCACTTGAGGTTTTCAAATCGTATCAAAATTCTTAGGGCTTTAATCCCTTGGAACTATCCACATCATTCCAAATCAAAGAACCCCTCTAAAAGGGCTCCGCCCGTTCTAATGTCTATCGTCTAAAGTCTAGCCCCCAGACCTCACTTCAGAAATGGAGGCTTGCTAACTCTCGCCTTCAACTGCTTATTCCGCACTTCGATATAGATCACGGTATCGGCCGCATCATAAGGTTTGTTGAGATATCCTAAGCCAATTGCTTGGTCCAGGCTAGGAGATTGAGTACCAGAGGTAACTACGCCAATCGCTTCACCTTCGGCATTAAGGATGCGGTAATCTTTACGGGGAATACCACGGTCTTCCATAATAAAGCCGGTTAAGCGTCGGCTTAAACCTGCTTCTTTCTGGGCTTGCAGAGCTTCAGAATTGATGAAGTCTTTGCTGAACTTGGTGATCCAGCCTAAGCCAGCTTCCAGGGGAGAGGTGCTGTCGTCAATATCGTTGCCATAGAGGCAGAAACCTTTTTCCATGCGCAGGGTATCGCGGGCACCTAAGCCAATGGGCTTAATGTCGAAATCCGCTCCCGCTTTGAAAATGGCATTCCAAACCTGCAGGGCATTTTCGTTTTTCACATAAATCTCAAAACCGCCGGCTCCGGTATAACCCGTGGCGGAGATTATCGCTTCAGCGCCATCAATCTTACCCATTTCGAAGGTATAATAGGTCATGGCCGCTAAGTCGGTTTCAGTTAAGGATTGCAAGGCTTCGGCCGCCTTAGGACCTTGTACGGCGAATAAAGACCAATCATCACTCTGGTTGTCCATTTTCACTCCATCCGGACGATGGGAGTCTAACCAGGAATAGTCCTTATCAATATTGGAGGCATTTACTACCAATAGGTATTCACCTTCCGCTATGCAGTATACCAGAAGATCGTCAACAATACCACCTTTATCATTGGGCATGCAGCTATACTGGATCTTACCAGGACTTAATTTGGATACATCATTGCTGGTTGTCTTTTGCAGGAAATCCAATGCTGCCGGGCCACTAACAAAAAATTCACCCATATGGCTCACATCAAATACGCCTACTTTTTCGCGCACATGAAGATGCTCTACTTTGAGGCCTTCGTATTGAACAGGCATGTTAAAACCAGCAAAATCAACCATTTTGCCACCCAGGTCCTGATGAACCTGATCTAAAACTAATTTTTTCATGAGAGGTGTTTTAGGCTTGCGCCAATGATTATCCGTGAATGTGCTCTTTGGTGCCAAAGTCTTTCATGACTTCAGCTTCGAAGCTTAGCAGCTCGTCCCACATTTGATCTACATTTTCGCGTTCACCAAATTGGCGTGCGAATTTGAGAAACATGGTATAATGATTCGCCTCGCTTACCATTAAATCGCGGTAGAATTCTGCTAATTCTTGGTCTTCGATATGATCCGAAAGCACTTTAAAACGTTCGCAACTGCGGGCTTCAATTAAAGCGGCAATAAGCAGGCGATGTACTAAGCGTAAATCACGATCCGGGGTTTTGGGAAAGAACTGACTGATCCGCGCTACATATTCATCCTTACGCTCCCGACCTAAAACCAGGCCGCGCTCGCGAATGCGTTTGTGGACCATTTCAAAATGACTCATCTCTTCCTGTGCTAAGGCCGCCATGGCATCTACCAAATCGCTGTGCTCCGGATAGGTAATCAGGAGGGAGATGGCATAAGAGGCGGCTTTCTGCTCACAAAAAGCGTGGTCGGTTAAGATTTCTTCAATGTTCTTTTCGGCGATATTCGCCCACCGGGGATCGGTAGGTAATTTTAGTCGTAAAATGCTCATGGCTTTAATACTTCCGTCAATTGCTCGGCAAAATTAACCATTTGCTTGGTCTCACTCACGGTTGTATGCCTTTCTTTGGCAAATATCAGCAGAGCCCTTCCATTGCATTCGATATGGTATTGTTTATGGCTTTCGAGAAAGGGGATTAAGGGCCCTTCAAAGAAATTCCGAATCGACTTTTCATCTTCCCCCTTGAGCTTAAAACGCTTGGAGAAATCCGGATGCCTTTCAAAATTGATATCCTTGAAGCCCGCCAAATGTGCTACTCGATCTAAGAGTCGTTCCTGATCCAAAACAAAAGGCGCCGTTTCCGAAGGCAGTGGTAAATAAACCATGCTGGCATGTCGCAGGGCATTGCCGTAGAAATCGGTGTCCTCATAGTGGATATCGGCCCAAAGCCAATTTTGATTGCTGCATTCAATCCGATTGCGCAGCAGGTGCAGGTATTTATCCTGGAAGTATTCAAAACCTTTGAAACGCCCATCATCCTCCACTTCTGAATATTGAAAACGGAAATTATGCTCAGAAGCATAGAGGCGCAACATTTTCTGTCGGCGAGTTAGCTTACCCCTTTTGGAGCTGCCTTTTTTCAGGGGTCGACGCGTGGCCAGAGGGTGGGAGGAGAGCTGACCTAAATCATCCAGCCCCATGGTTTCCAGGCTTCCACCCGCTGCTTCAAAGCGATGACGATATTGTTGCACATGTTCCAGTACCGAATGGTCCACATATTCTGCCAGACTAAAATCCAGGATAAGCTCAGACTGAGGGTCCACCGTATCCATTTGCTTCTTCAGGCGAATGAAATTGAGGAAGTTGGACATGGTTTTTACACTCAAATGGTATTTGTGTTCCTGTTCTTCGAAGAGTAGAACATTAGGCCTGAAAAGGCTGCGCAGGTAGTAGCTACGTTTTTTTAAGCTGAAGAGCTGATACACCAAAGTGACAAGCATGCCACTGAGGATGCCAATAATCAGATTACTCGCCAGGGTAGCGAGATAGGTGAAGATGAAGAGCAGGAGTTCATCCCGACCTAATTCGGCCATAGCCCGGAATTGCGAAGGCGCGGTTAATTTATAGCCGGTATGCACTAAAATAGCTGCTAATACTGCTAGTGGGATATGCTCTAACTGGCTGCTGAATAAAGCCAGAAAAAGCACCAGGAATAATCCATGAAAGAGATTAGACCAGGCAGAACTGGCGCCATTGTTTAAGTTTACTGAGGAGCGGGCGATTACCGCTACTACATTCAGACCGCCAATCAGGCTGGAGCCGATGGTAGCAATACCCAAGGCCCGTAGATCTTTATTGGCATTGGAGCGTCTTTGTTCTGGATCCAGCTTGTCGATGGCCTTGATACTGAGTAGTGATTCTACCGCGGCAATAAAAGCCAGGCTTAAGCTGATGGTCCAGAAACTGCCAGTTCCTATAGCCTTAAAAGAAGGGAAGGTGAAGGCATCTAAAATTTCAGGTGGTAAGCTGATTAGGTGGCTATCCGGCAATTGAGGCCAATGGGCAAAATGTGGAGAGAGGTAGCTATAGCCAATGCCCAGCGCTAAAACCCACATGGGGCCCGGAATTTTCTGAAAAGGTCCAAAGCGAATTTTTGGTAGTATAAAGAGTAGAGCTAAACTCACTAAACCCAATGACCAGGCGGCCAGGGGGGCGTTGCCATTTCGAATTAGGTCAATGCTATTTCCTATTTCGGCCAAGAGGCCAAAAGCAGAGCTGGATTGCGGGTCTACTCCTAATAAAACATGCAATTGCCGACTAAGGATAATAAGACCGATGGCAGCAAGCATTCCTCGAATGGCAGCGGCAGGGAATAGTTCGGCTAATACCCCAAAACGAAAAAGCCCCATAAGGAGGATAATGAGCCCTGACATAAGTATGGCGCCGAGGAGCAAAGAATAACCCAAGGCCGGATTTCCCTGACCGAGGACTCCCACTGCATAGAGACTTAATACCACCAAGCCATTTCCCGGACCGGCAATAATCAGTCGGGAGCTCCCTAATAAGGAAAAGAGAAGGGCACCGGCAACAGTTGCCAATATTCCTGCCATGGGAGGAACTCCGCTGGCTAGGGCTAAACCAAATGCGAGGGGTAGAGCGACTAATGAAACAATTAGGCCCGACTGAATATTTTGGGGGATGTTCTTAGTCTCCCTAAGCATTCAAGGGCTTTGGATCGCTGCTATGCACGATTAATAAATCACTGGGAAGCTCAGATAGGATGTATTCCAAATCATGGGTGAAAACCCGGTCCATAAAGCCGAGTTTAGTATCCGGTGAATTCAAGACTAATAATTCGGCACCACTGCTTTGGGTGAAATGGCCAATGCTGTATCCAGGTTTACCGAAGATCACCTGATTTTCGATTTCCAGATTATGGGGATTTTCTTCTTTCAGGGCCAGCTTAATGCGGTGCTGTTCCCGTTCTTCAATAATATGGCGCCAGCGATTGCAGCGGGCTTGTTCTTGATCATCGGCGGCTCGACTGGTCTTTTTATCGGGAGCAATTTCTTCTACAATGTGCAGAAGCTTGGTTCCCAGGGCATCGGCCACTTCCAGAGTTTTGTGAATAGTATCGCGGGTTTTAGGATGCTTGGCACCGCTAACCACAATATGCCGATAGGCTTTAGGGAAGCGCATAGGCTGAGTAAGCAGCATAATACTGCAATTGGATTTCCGCACTAATTGTCGGGCTACCGAGCCCATATAATAGCGTAAGAGACCTTCTCGGGGCAAGGCTCCTACCATTAGCAAATCGGCCTTTTGCTCTTCACATACTTTGAGGATGCTGTCTGATATATCACCTTCCAGCCAGAGGAATTGATGCGGGACCTGCACTTCGCCAAAACTTTGCATTTGGCTTTCAATTTCTTCTCGACTGGCGGTTTTACCATCTCCTACATGCACGAAGATAATTTCGTTAGCGAGGTGTTCACAGAGGCGCGCCGCTTCTTTAATATTGGCAATTAAACTGGGGCTCAGGCCAATGCCCATGACCATTTTGTTGAAAGGTTTCAAGACAGAAAATTCAATTTGCATAAAGGTACAAAGTGAAAGGGAAGGGGCTCTATACATCGCTTAAAAAGGGAGATTCCATCGCTCTGTTTATATTTACTGAATGAGGGCTCTATTTAAAAGATTTCTACTTAGAAAATGAAAAGGAATCTCCGGGTATTCTCCCCGTGGCCTATGCCGTTCTATTGAAAAATGAGACAGAGTTTAAATTGGCTTTTGATTCGCTTTCTGAAAACCAAATTTGGAATTTGAGGAGGGTTTGGTGAAAGTATCTAAATACACTTTACAGTATAAGAAGAGATTGAAAATAAGCTAATTAAGCCATGATAATTCCATGTTGCTTTGGGGTCTTCGCTGAAATTACCTTACTCAAATTCAAAATAGTTCTTTTCAATAGAAATATCAAAGGTGACTCCTGAACCTTCCTCCGGTTTAATTGAGTCCATACGATTGTAAACTTCCTCTCTCTTTTCTCTATAAATGCTTCTAGCTACAATTGGGAGCTTTTTTAATTTTAGGATTTGATCAAAGCTCTGAATTTCAGTAGATTCAATGCTTGCTACCTTGAAAGATAGTTCTTTAGTTGAATCGGTGACAAAGATGATTGCACCAGGTAAACCATGTAATTTCCAAGGACCGTAGCTGGTTTTAACACTTGGATCATACCAGGCAAAATACTTTCGTCCCCGGAAATTACCGACTGCATATTTACATTTATAGCCTTCAATGACTCTGGTTGAATCAATTAAATTCCATTTTATTGGACTTTGCTTTTCGGCAATTATTATCCCACAGGCGTTAATAGATCTTAAGAAACCAAGCTCGTAAATAGAATCCCTTGTTCTATCAAACCTTATATACCGTCTGGTTGTATCGTGAATAATTGTTTCGTCCTGTTCTGCACTTTGATTTAGGTCCTTCTCTTTAAACACATAAATAGAACCGAGATCATTGGTGTATAAGGTTGAGGAAAAGCCTTTCCCCGCACAAAAACTGCAAAACCAGTCGTACTTGATTTTAAATGACTGTGAATGGATTTGAGTATTTGAAGATGGAGCGGAAAATAGAGTCAAATAGAGTAGGACCGTTGTTAAGCTTAGTTTCATAATGATAAGATTAAGTTAGTAATTCAAAACAAATATGGTCATAATATTATGACCGTATTTGGAAAATAACTCCTACAGATCCCCTGCCAGTTCCTTGGCTTGATCAATTAATTCGCCGAGTAATTGTACCGCTTTTGCCTTGACTTCGTCGCAATCACCAGAAACAGTGCCCGAATCTGAAATAATTCCAATGGAGACAGTTATAGTTACCTTGCATTGTAGTGCATCATCATCTAAATCAACTTTCATTGAGATTTTGATGTCTTCTTGAACGGGATTGGAAACCTCATTTAGATCACTGGTAACATCTTGATTAATTGTGAGGTATGAAAGTTTAGCTAACTCTGCTGGACTCGCAAAACTAGATGAGAAAGCTAAAAGCACAAGGCTGGTTGTTAAAATCAACTTTTTCATGAATTATATTATTAAGTAAATTAAATGCTTACTCTTTCGATTTTCAGCAACCTCGATAAATCAATAGGCCTTTAGATTTAATATTTTAATTGACAATATCAATTATCATAAAAGATAACGAGTTTGTATGTGATTTCTTTCGTGATTTTTAATGAATATATCTTTAATATTGATGCGTGTATAACTCGAATATTCACCAAATGAATACATAAAATAATAAACAAGTTAAGCTTACTGGATAAGCATAATTATTATTCTTTTACAGAATAATAATTCAAAAGAATATAATTGTGCTATTTTGTGTGATGAATCGAAAATTAAAGCCTCATGCATTTATGCGGGCCCTAGATTCTCTTTTTTTTAGAAAGAAGAGATTGAGAACAGTGGTAAGAAGTATTGTATAAGTGATTGTTATAAATAACGATTTGCTATTATTTAGTAGGATCATTCTATGATCCTAGTGCCGCTGACATTTTGGAGTATACGACCAAAATTTCCTGCTGTTCTTTGCTATCGCAGCAGCTTTTTTTAGGCCTAACGAATCTCCAGTAGGCGGGATTATTTCATGATCCTAATGCCGCTGACATTTTGAAGAATACGACCAATAAGTTCCTGCTGTTCTCTTCGTTCACAGCAGCTTTTTTTTTGCCCAACGGATCTCGAGTAGGCAGGATTATTACATGATCCAAATGCCGCTGACATTTTAGAGTATACGACCAAAATTTCCTGCTGTTCTCTTCGTTCACAGCAGCTTTTTTTTTGCCCACCAAGCCTCAGTCAAGCAAGCTTGCTTCGGTGGTGGGCAAAAAAAAAGTCCTGATGAATTCTCATCAGGACTTTTTGGTCGGGGCGGCAGGATTCGAACCTGCGACCTCCTGCTCCCAAAGCAGGCGCGATAACCGGGCTACGCTA